>Ga0210056_1001088_pt1 | contig 23575 bp, 15 predicted proteins | sample CryGeyCG2014_080_2_FD_183965 | JGI IMG/M metagenome (GOLD analysis project Ga0210056, IMG submission 183965) | Groundwater microbial communities from aquifer - Crystal Geyser CG07_land_8/20/14_0.80 (SPAdes) (version 2) | ecosystem: Environmental > Aquatic > Deep subsurface > Groundwater | place... | reverse complement strand
GGCTTGATGACTAGCCCGTCTTTTCTTTCTTTGACTTCAACACCTATTTTTTTGAGTTCTTTCACCAAGGCCTTGATCCGATCGCATTCTTTAAACCGTAAATGAGCGATATGATAAATTTCGGTTTGTCCTTGAGCAAAAGCAGAAATAACGGCTAAGGTCGGCGCCAGGTCCGGATAAGAATTCATATCAATTCTTTTAATTGATTTCAAATTTCCTTTGCTAATTAATTCAACCTGATTCTGTTTCTTTATTAGCTGGCAACCCATTTTTTTAAGAAGATCCGCAAAAATTTTGTCTCCTTGGACTGAATCTAATCTTAAATTTTTGACTTTTATTCTGCCGCTGCAAATTGCTGTCGCCGCCAGAAAATATGAAACATTGGTCCAGTCGCCCTCAAGAGTCAAATTGCGGCTATGGTATTTTTGAGGGGTTTTGACAAAAAACTTTTTATATTGAGAGTGCTTTGTCAAGACTCCGAAATCAGCCATCATCTGCAGGGTAATGTCAATATATGGTCTGGAACTCATTTCGCCAAGACACTTAATTGAAGTGTCTTTTTTTGCGTAAGGCGCGGAGATCAAAATTGAAGAGAAATACTGACTGGAAATTTCTCCTTTTAATTCAGCTTTTCCACCCTCAAAAGTTCCGCCTTCGATCTCAATGGGCAAACAGCCATTTCCGTAAATTGATTTAATTTTTACTCCTACTTGGTTTAAAGCCCCAATTAAATCTTGAATTGGCCGACCTTCTCTCATTCTCTTGCCCCCATCAATGACAATTTTCCCCTTCGGCGCTAAAGAGGCAAAGCTTGCTAGGAATCTAGCCGTAACTCCAGAATTGCCGACATTAATAATCTCCTTCGGAAGTTGGAGCCGCCCTCCGGTTCCGATAATGATGACCTTGTCTTTTTTTATTTCAGATTTTATCCCAAACTCTTTTAAAGCCTTTAAGGCGTGCATCTGATCTTCGGCTAATAAGGGGTTCTTTAAAATACTCTTTCCTTCAGCTAAACCAGCAATAAAAAAAGCGCGTAAACTATGAGCTTTGGAAGGAGGAGCAGAGATTTCCGCTGAGATTGGTTTTTTTAAAGGGATAATTTCAATCATTTTATTCTAATAATTAACTAATTGGATCCTGCCTGCAAACTTAAATCTGCGATTACCAAAGCAGTCATTGCCTCAACCACTGGCACTGCCCGAGGCACAAGACAGGGATCATGCCGGCCTTCAATTTTTAAAATTTCTGGCTTTTTTGTTTTCAGATTAACTGTTTTTTGTGGTTGCCCAATTGAGGCAGTTGGTTTAAAAGCAACCTTAAAAACGATCGGCATGCCATTAGAAATTCCACCTAAAATTCCGCCAGCATTATTGGTTCTAGTCATAATTTTCCCTTGGCTTAGATAAAATTGATCGTTATTTAAAGAGCCTTTCATTTCTGCGACCTTGAATCCGACGCCGAATTCTATTCCTTTGCAAGCAGGAATTGAAAAAATTGCTTTTGCCAGATCGCTTTCTAAACTATTAAAGACCGGTTCGCCTAAACCAACTGGCGGGTTCAAGATTAAACATTCGATAATGCCACCGAGGCTGTCGTTTTGTTTTTTTACTTTTAAAATCAGTTTCTCCATTTTTTGGGCTGCTTTAAGATCAGCGCATTTGACTAAATTTTTTTCCGGATTTTTTTTGATTTCTGCTAAACTTACTTCCTTTGCTTTTATTTTTCCAATCTGGACAGTATAAGCGTAAATTTCTATTTTTAATTTTTCTTTTAAGAGTTGTTTGGCTAAAGCTCCGGCCGCCACAAAACCAGCCGTGATTCTCCCGGAGAATCTGCCGCCGCCCCGATAGTCATTAAATCCTTTGTATTTAAAATAAGCGGTCAAATCCGCATGGCCGGGCCGAGGCAGGTTTTTAATCAATTCATATTTTGAAGAATCAACGTCTTTATTGAAAATCAAAAGGCAAATTGGGCTGCCAGTGGTCAAACCATTAAAAATTCCAGAGAAAATTTCTACTTTATCCTCTTCTTTGCGGCTAGTGACGAGTGAGCTTTGTCCTGGCTGCCTCCTTTTCATTTCTTTTTGCATGGCTTCAAGATCAATTTTAAATCCAGCCGGAAAGCCATCAATCAGGACGCCAACACATTTACCGTGGCTTTCGCCGAAACTTACAATTTTTAATTTTTCTCCCAAAATATTAGCCATTTATTTGACAAAAGTTAGCCATTTTAAATATTTTTTTTCTTTGCCTCTGATAATTCTCTCAAAAACCTCTTTTAATTTTAAAGTAATCCCACCAATTTTTCCTTTGTTAATTAGGGTCTTATCAATCTTAGTAATCGGACAAACTTCTACGGCCGTGCCGGTAAAGAAAGCTTCATCTGCTATTTTTAATTCTCGGGGTTTGATTTTTTTCTCTTTGACTTTAATTTTTAAATCTTTGGCAATTTTAATAATTGAGTCCCTGGTAATTCCCGAGAGAATGTTTAAGAGTGAAGGAGTGTAAAGAATTTTGTTTTTCACCAGGAAAATATTTTCGCCTGGTCCTTCGGCAATGAATCCTTGATAATCCAGTAGTAAAGCCTCATCAAAGCCTTGCTTCTTAACGTCCAAAGTGGCGAAGATAGAATTCACGTAATAGCCGCAGACCTTGGCTTCAGCTGGCACTGATTGAGGATGAAGTCTTATAAATTTTGAGATTTTGACAGCAATGCTTTCTTTGGCTAAATATTTCCCCCAGGGCCAAAGAGCAATACCGACTGAAACTGGCGCTCCTTGAGGATCAAGACCCATTTTGCCATAGCCATAAAAAGCAATTGGCCTGATATAGCATTCATTGATTTTGTTGGCTCTGATAGTTTGGAGAACCGCCTTTTTTAATTCTTTCTGGCTAAAAGGGACTTTCATCTCCAGATACTTTGCTGAATTAAAGAGTCTCTCAAGATGTTCGTCTAAACGAAAAATAGCCGGACCTTTGTCCGTCTGATAACACCTTACTCCCTCAAAAACGCCGCTGCCATAATGCAAGGCATGGGTTAAAAGATGAATTTTTGCCTTTTCCCAATCAACCAATTTCCCGTCAAGCCAAATTTTTTTTGTTTTATTCATTTTGTTTCTGGCAAGAGGATTAATTTATGATTAGCAATATCATATAACATTTTGTTGTCTTGTCAATATATTAGAATTTTTAGCCAAAATCATAAGCCTCTTTTGAGTTTTTGTTTGACAAGATTCGCTATTCTGTTAGAATTTTAATTCAGGAATTTAAAAATTATGAAAGTTGCTTTAGTTCACGACTTTCTTACTCAATATGGCGGCGCGGAAAAGGTGCTTGAGGCTTTTCATGAGATATGGCCGGAAGCACCTGTTTTTACTTTATTTTATAACAAGAAGAAGCTGGGCAACAAATTCAAAGATTTTAAAATTAAAGTTTCGCCAATCCAGAATTTACCTTTTGCCAAGTCTTTTTATCGGTTTTATCTTCCTTTAATGCCGGTGGCGATCGAAAGATTTAACTTTGATGATTATGACCTCGTGATTTCCGATTGTTCTGCTTTTGCCAAAGGTGTGATTACGAGAAAAAGTTCTTTACATGTCTCATATCTTCATTGCCCGACGCGATTTCTATGGAGCGATACTCATGAATATCTTGATAGTTTAAGGGGTTTAGAAAAGATTTTAAGGAAGTTGGTGGCGCCCGTTTTGACTGGTTTAAGAGTTTGGGACTACCAAGCAGCCAGTCGGCTTGATTATCTTCTCTGCAACTCAGAATTTATCAAGGAAGAAATAAAACATTTTTATAAAGCCGAAGCGCAGGTTATCTATCCGCCAGTGGAGACAGATAATTTTTTTGTTTCCGATAAGATAGAAAATTACTTTTTGCTCATCTCACGAATGAGGGGCTACAAAAAAGTGGATTTAGCCATAGAAACATTTAATAAGTCGGGGTTGCCTTTAAAAGTTATTGGCTCAGAAGGTGAAATTTACAGAAAAAAAGCCAAAAAAAACATTGAATTTTTAGGCTTTGTTGACGAGGCATCGAAAGCAAAATATTTAGCCAATTGTCAGGCTTTGATCTTTCCGCAAAAAGAGGATTTTGGCATTACTGCGATTGAAGCCATGGCTTCTGGCAGGCCGGTCATTGCTTTTAGGGCTGGCGGGGCGAAGGAAACAGTGATTGAAGGGAAAACAGGCTTGTTTTTCAATGAGCAGACGAGCGAATCTTTAGGCGAAGCAGTAAAAAAATTTAAGTCATTGAGTTTTAATCCAGAAGAAATTAGAAATTATTCTTTGAAATTTGATAAAGAAATATTTAAAGAAAAGATAAAAAATTTTATTAACCATGTTTGGCAGAATAAATCTAAATAAATTTGAAAATTCAATTGGCGGAGCAGCGATTATTATTGCTGTTTTTTCTGTTTTGACCAAGATATTAGGTTTGTGGCGCGACAGGCTTCTGGCCTCGAGTTTCGGCGCCAGCGAGACCCTTGATGCTTATCTGGCTGCTTTTCGTCTGCCTGATCTAGTTTTTAATACTTTAATTTTAGGCGCTTTTTCCTCGGCTTTCATCCCGGTTTTTTTGGCTTATTGGCGTAAAGATAAAGCTGAAGCCTGGCGGATTGTTAACTCAACTTTAAATATTCTTTTTGCGGTTATTTTTGTTCTTTCAATTTTAATTATTATTTTCGCCCCTTGGCTTGTCAGATTGATTGTGCCTGGCTTGAGCTATTATGCTCAAAGCTTAACCATTAAGCTGACAAGAATCATTAGCCTAAGCATCTTGTTTTTCACTCTTTCTAATGTCATCTCAAGCGTTCTTAATTCTTTTCATAAATTTTTAGCTTATAGCTTAGCGCCTTTGATGTATAATTTGGGCATTATTTTTGGAATTTTATTTTTGGTCAAAACAAACTTAGGGGTTTCTGGCCTCGCTTGGGGAGTAGTTTTAGGCTCTTTTCTGCATTTGATTGTTCAATTGCCCTCTTTATTTAAAACAGGTTTTGTCTGGCGGCCTCTTTTTTCCTTATCCGCTGGCGTCAAAGAAATTTTTTTGTTGATGACCCCGCGTTTTTTAGGCCTAGCCATTAATCAAGTAAACGTTCTCACGACAACCGCGATTGCCTCTTTTGTCGCGAGTGGCGCGATCGCGATTTATAATTTGGCTTTTAATTTAGCAAGCGTGCCAGTTGGTTTGATCGGCGTGCCTTTGGCTATTTCTGTTTTCCCCGTCTTAAGTCAAAGTTATGCGGCAAAAGATGAACAAGTTTTTGCCTCAAAACTTTCAAAAACCACAAGACAAATTTTTTATTTCATTCTTCCCCTAACTGTTATTTTTTTTCTTTTTAGAAAAGAAATTATAGAGATTATTCTACAGACAGGGCTATTCACAAAAAAGGACAGTTTTTTGGCCGCTCAAACGCTTGGTTTTTTTTCTTTGTCGCTTTTTGCCCAAAGTTTAATTCCTCTTTTAGCCAGAGCTTTTTATGCTCAACATAACACAAAAACGCCGGTTTATGCCGCTGTCTTAAGTTTAATTATTAACATTCTCGGTTGTCTCGTTTTTGGCAAAACCTTGGGCGTGAGCGGTCTAGGTCTTGCTTTTACTCTCTCAAGCTTTGTCAATTTTTTCTTGCTTTATTTTCTCCTAAAGGGTCATGGATTAGGATTTCAAAAAAGAGACGTCTATCCTATTTTGAAGTTTCTCCTTCTTTCTTTTTTGACCGGTTTACTCATCATTTTTTTAAAATTTTTTCTGGCCTCAATGCCTAATTTAATGAAAACCGCTATAATAATTTTAGCCGCCATTTCATTTTATTATTTTTTAAGTCTGATTTATAAAATAGAAGAGGCCAAGAAACTAAAAGATTTTTTAAAATTTTTTCAATGATTCGCAATTTTTCTATCATTTCTCACGTCGATGCCGGTAAGTCAACCTTAGCTGACAGATTTTTAGAACTGACAGGGACTATTCCAATCGGAAAAATGAGGCCGCAATATTTGGACAGACTCTCTTTAGAAAGAGAGAGAGGAATCACGATTAAACTCCAGCCAGTGAGGATGACCTATCAAGGGTATATTTTAAATCTTATTGATACGCCAGGCCACGTTGATTTTTCTTACGAAGTTTCAAGGTCTTTGGCTGCGACTGAAGGAGCCTTGCTTTTAGTTGACGCTAGAAATGGTTTAGAGGCGCAGACGGTGGCTAATTTTTATCTAGCGCAATCTCTTGGGCTTAAAATTATCCCTATAGTTAATAAAATAGATTTGCCAGACGTTGACGTTAATTTAAGAAAAAAAGAATTAGCTGATTTTGTTGGAGTTAATGAAGAAGAAGTTCTTTGTGTCTCAGCTAAATCCGGAAAAGGGGTGAAAGAGGTTTTGGAAGCAATAGTCAAAAAAATCCCTGAACCGGCAGGCAAAAAGGAAGGACCTTTCCGGGCGTTGGTTTTTGATTCTTTTTTTGATGAGTATAAAGGCGTGATTGTTTATATACGAGTGGTTGATGGCGAAATTAAAAAGGGTGAAAAGATAAAATTTTTTAGCAACAATGTCAAAACAGAAGTTAAAGATTTGGGCATTTTCACGCCGGAGCTTGAAAGCAAAGAAATGTTGAGTCAGGGAGAAATTGGTTATCTAGCCACTGGTTTTAAGGAGATTAAATTAGCGCGGATTGGAGAAACGGTTTTGAAGTCCTACGAGGAGCAGATAGAACCTTTGCCTGGTTTTAAACCTCCCCAGCCCATGGTTTTTGCCGGCTTTTATCCAAGGAGCGCGGATGATTTTGAAAAATTTAAAAAAGCCCTTGAAAAAATAGAGCTCAATGATCCAAGCATTGAGGCGAAAGGAGAACAACTGAAGTCTTTGGGGCTCGGTTTTCGTTTAGGTTTTTTAGGCCCGCTTCATTTGGAGATCATCTCCGAGAGATTAAAAAGGGAGTATCAAATAGATCAAGTGATCACCCCGCCAACCACTGAATTTCGTCTGACAGAAGAAACTGGCAGGGTGATTAACATTCATTCCGCCTTTGAATTCCCGGATGGTAAACTTAAAAAAATCGAGGAGAGATTTGCTGAGATTAAAGTTATGGTTGTCAAAGAGCATTTGGGTGAAGTGATGAAATTTTTAGAAGACTTTTCCCGAGAAAATCCAAAGAGATTTAATTTTAAGAAGATGGATTATCTCGGATCTTCCTGTTTTATTGAATTTAGAATGCCCCTGAGTCTCCTTATCCAAAACTTTTACGACAAACTTAAATCTGCGAGCCATGGCTTCGCTTCCTATAGTTATGAGCTTAAAGATTACGAAGAGGTTGAAGTAAGTAGAATGGACATATTAATTGCTGATAAAAAAATAGAACAATTTTCAAATTTAGTTTATCAAGACAAAGAATATCCTGTAGCTAGAAAAATGGTGGAAAAATTAAAAGAAATTTTACCGCCTCAACTTTTTGAAGTTAAACTTCAGGCCGCTATTGGTGGAAAAATTATTGCCTCAGAAAGAATCAGCGCCAGAAGGAAGGACGTTACCGCTCCTTTATATGGCGGAGATGTTTCGCGAAAAAAGAAACTTTTAGCTCGGCAAAAAAGAGGAAAGAAAGAAATGGCTGGAAAAGGAGAAGTCCATATTCCAATGGAGGTCTACAGAGAATTATATAAGAGCTAAGAGTTTCCCTTTAAAAAATGATTCACCCATAGTGGAAAAATTATGAAAAAAACTTTTTTTATTTTCTGTTTTTTATTTTTTTCTTTTTTTATTTCAAATAAAATTGAAGCTTTAACTTTTGGCACGCTTCTTTATAAAACAGGCGAAAACGGCAGGATGTATGGCTTAAATGAATTTAAATTTTCTCCCTTTGTGGGCAATAAATATCTAGGCGGAGTCGGGATTTATATCGGCAAAATAGAGGGCGAGCCATCGGTGGTTGAAGTTTCTTACGGTCAGGTCAGAATTATTCCTGCCCGTTTTTTTATTGATTTAGACAAAGGAGAGGAGTTTGTTGGCGCAAAAATTCCGAAAGATTTTACACTAACGCGGGTGAGTAAAATAAACATACTTGAACATATTAGATGTCAAGTAGGTGAAAAAGAAGATTTTGCCTTTAGGGAACAAAAGGGGCCATTAAATGGTCTTTGGACTTCAGTCGGTTTAGCAGAAAAAATTTATGAAAGCTTGAACAATTCCTTTTTAACTTATCACCCCCGGTCGACGGGCCTGAACCCTTTTTATTACACAATTGACATCACGCCCGATGGCTATGATAATATCGGCGCGATTAATGACAGCGGAGATTGTTTTTCGCAAACAAAAGAATTTTCCAAAATTCATCATTTTGGTCACGGAGACTTTTGGGAAAATTTTGCTTTTAAAGAAGTTAAAAAATTTTTCGAGGCTCTTTTAAAAAAGGACTTAGGGGTTATAGACCAATCAAATTTTTTTGGTAAGAAAAATGGCTCTGATTTTTATATTTTTTCCCCCTACACCCAATATCTTCAACCAACTTTAACAGAAGCTAAACTTGACATTCCCATTGCTTCTTATGGCAAGAAAAATTTGCCTGACATGTTTTCTGAGGGAAAATTGGAAAAAGAAACTTTTTTGGCTGTGGCCGAGCGGGTTTTGACTGATCTCGGCGTTAGTATAGTCAAACAATTCTCTATTAAAAAACTCCATTTAGATAAAATAATTGGCTTATTTAATGACATTAAAGAAAGACTTGTTTTAGTTGAGTCTGGTTTGCAGTTTTTAGGAGTGAAAGTTGATTTAAGCAAAAAAATGGCGATTATTCCGCAAAAAATAACAGAAAAAATTTTAGAAAAAAATAAATTTATTTCTGGTTCTGTGGGAGAGATTAAAGAAACATTTAATGATCTCGGGGCTGGTCTAAAAGAAGGGCAGGAAATAGCTGAAAGAGAAGAGAAAGGATTGTTATCCGGGCCTGAGGCAGAAAAAAAAATTGAGGAATTTATTTCTAAATTTGATGAAGAAGAGGAAAATGACGAGAAACAGGAAGAAGCGCAAAGGCCGGAGGAAAAACAAAAAGAGACACCAGAGGAAAAAGAAAAACAGGATAAGGCGAAGAAAAAAGAACAGGAACAAAAAGATAAACAGAAGCAGAAGCAGGAACAAAAGCCAAAACAGGATAAGGTCAAACCGACAGAAATACCAATAAAAATTAACTCAGGTGATTTGGTTATTAACGAAATTTATTCTTACCCCAAGGAAGACGAGCCAGAATGGATTGAGATTTATAATAAAACAGACAAAAAAATTGAGCTGAAAGGATTTACGATTGAGGATAATACCGGTCCGGAGTTTGGCAGCGGTCGCTTGACCAAGCTCGATAATCTTTTTATTTTGCCAAAGGGTTTTTTAGTTTTAACCAAAGGCGAAGATTTCAATTTTAGTCTTAACAATAAAGGTGATATTTTGATTTTGAAATACGGCGAAAAGATTATTGATAAAGTTGCCTACGGCGATTTTGATGATGGTCAGGTTTTAAACAACGCGCCTTTGCCTTTGCAGAATGAGGCGGTCGCGCGTTTATTTGATGGCAAAGATACGGGCAATGATTTAAAAGATTTTGCCCTAACAAGCGAGCTGACACCTGGTCGGCCAAATAAAATTGTGATGCCAGGAAGATTAAAGGCCGATTCAGGAGGAGTTGGGGGTTCTGATGATCTCCAATCTCCATCTCAAACTACTTCTCAGTCTTCTTCTCAGTCTTCTTCGCCCTCACTGCCTCTACCTTCTTCTCAAACGAATATTTATTATGTTTATCAGCCTCCGCCTCCTTCGCCAGCTCCTATTTACCATTCTTATAATTATTTAAACGTGGTTATTAACGAAATTGCTTGGATGGGCACTCAGGCCGAAGCAGTCGATGAATGGATAGAACTTTTGAATACCACAGAAGAGTCTATTGATTTGAGCGGTTGGATTCTCGAATCGCAGGACGGGAGTTTAAAGACAAGTTTATCTGGTGTCATCCCAGCTTATAGTTTTTGGCTTTTAGAGAGGACAGACGATACGACAATTATTGATATAGAGGCTGACCAGATTTATCAAGGTAGTCTGGCGGATAGTGGTGAAATTTTGGAGCTAAGAGACGGAAAAGGGAATTTAATTGATTTTATTGATTGTTTTTTAGGTTGGTTTGCCGGCGATAAAGAAAGTCAATCCTCAATGGAGAGGATTGATCCAAAAGTTTCTGGCAATTTAGCTACTAATTGGCAAACGAATAATGGGCAAAAAATTAATGGTTATGATAAAAATTCTCAACCTATTTTTGGCACACCCAAAGCAGAGAATAGTCCGCCTCTTGAAGAAAAAAATATCGTTTTCCAGAACAGCATTTTGACCCGAGATCTCTATAATCTCTATAACTGGTCAGATAAAATTGAAGGACAAGCAGCGGCTTACACAAGCACCACTAACGCCTTAAAAGGAGTAATGGTCTCTTTAAAAAGCGAGAAATTAAATAAATATTGGCAAGATAATCTTTCTTGGTCAGAAGAGCCTATCTATCATTTGGCTTCTTTAGATAAAAAAAGCGGCTTTCTTTATTATTGGCTTTTAAATACTTCTTCTACCTTATCCGAAGATCATTATTTTCTAGAGTCTTTTTCTTTTTCTCAAACTCAAAGAGGGACAACTTCAACCTCAGAATTTATTTTAGATAAAAATCCGCCGCCAGTACCTGAAAATTTATTTGTTTTTTATGATCGGGAGAAAGATGAGCTTAATTTTTCTTGGTCAGAAGTTCAAGATTTTTCAGGGATTGATCATTATCAAGTTTACTGGTGGGAAAACGAAGTTCAAAATACGGCCGCCTCAAATGAAACAAATTTTGTGATAAAAAGTCCTCAAGAAAAAGAGTATGCTTTTAAAGTAAAGGTCTATGACAAAAGTGGTCTCTCTAGTGACTGGTCAGAGAAAATATTTTTTAAAGATAAAATGGCTGATTGGCGGGAAAGGAAAAAGGTGGTTATTGATAATAGTCAAAATGCCAATAATTTAAAAGATTTTGAGGTTGATGCAGAAATTTTATATGAGCCAGAGATGAATAGCGATTTTTCAGACATTCGTTTTACTGATAGCGATGGTCAGACTTTACTTGATTTTGGCTGGGAGATCAACGATAATGGAGAAGAGATGAAAATAGATAATGTCAGCTCAATCGCCGTGGTAAAAATTCCTTATATTCCTGCTTATTCCACGAAAACTATTTATTTATATTATGCCAACCCTTCAGCGCCAACCGCTGCTAATTTAGCTAAAGCTATGACCTGGTTTGATCATTTTGAAGATGCCAATACAACCAATAATTATGATTATGCCTATTGGACTTGGGATACAGCTAACAGTAGGTTAAGTTTAGGCACCGGCAATGTTGATGCTTATCTTGTGCCTAAAAAATTATTAATAAAAAATTTTATTTTTAGAACTCGTTATTCGCGTCATGACAGCTATGATAGTTGGTCTACGAAATTAATTGCTTACCGCTTTCAAGACCAAAATAATTATTTTGGCTATAAACGTTATGGCGTACAAACGCCTAAGCCTTGGGATATTTCTTTTCGTTTAGTGAAAAAAGTAGATAGTCTAATAACAGATTTTGCTAATTTTGGACAGAATGAGCCAAAAGGAATTTGGCAAATTTTAAAAATTTCTACCTATGAAGCCGAACATTCTTTTTTCCATAGCTATTTTGGAAAATTTGATTTTACTACCGAAGATTTAAATATCGACGGCTTGATTCGCTTCCAAGATCGAGCAGATTATGATTTACCTTTTTATCTTGATTATCTTTATATCCGCAAAAATACCAAGCCAATGCCTATAGTTTCTGTTAAAAAATGAAGATAAAAATTAATTATCGAGTTTTGTGAGCTATCTCTTGTCAATCATAATTGTCAGTTTCAACACTAAAAATTTTCTTAAAAAATGTCTTGAATCTGTTTTTTCTCAAAATATCTTCAAGTTTTCTTAATTGAGTAAGTAATAAAAAAATAATGAAAATTTTTAAAAAAATATTAAAACCGTTTTATGGTTCTGGGCTTGGCTCTTTCCTACCGCTTAGATTACTTCTTGATTTTTTACTTTCTTTAAGAAATAAAAATAAGCCGATTATGGTAGGAGAACACAAAATGTTTCTTGACCATTTTGATTCTTTGCGTCTTTCTTTACACCCCCACGAACCTTATGAGACAGAGGTTATTAAAAAAATAATTTTAAAAGGAGATATAGTCTTAGACATCGGTGCTCATATCGGTTATTTTACTTTAATTTTTGCTGGGCTTGTTGGAGAAAATGGTCAAGTTTTTGCTTTTGAACCGCATCCTGAAAATTTTGTTTTATTAAAAAAGAATATTGAAGCTAATGGTTATAAAAATGTGATTTTGGAAAAAAAAGCAGTTTTAGACAAAAATGGGAAAGCTAAACTTTTTTGGGCTTCTTCAAGCGGTGATTATTCATTGATTAAAAATAGAGGGGAAAACTTCATTGAAACAGAAACAATTACCCTCGATGATTATTTTAAGGATTTTAAGAATAAAATTGATTTTGTAAAAATTGATGTCGAGGGGGTAGAGATAGAAGCTCTCTCAGGGATGAGAAAATTATTAGAGAAAAATGAAAATTTAAAACTAATGATTGAGTATTCTCCATTAAGATTAAAAAGAAGAGGAATAGAGCCGCTTGAATTTATTTTTCTTTTGAGACAATATTTTTCGAACATCTATTTTTTTGACGAAGAAGATAAAAAAATGGTTTTGTGGGAACGAGGTTTAGCAAAAACTAGTTTTGGACATTTCACCTTTAATTTATTTTGTGAAAACACAAAGGGGATTTAGTCCTTTGAGATTTTTTCGCTTGCCGTATGTGATAAAATCTAAGCTTTGAGAGGAATAAAAAATAATAAAAACAAGAGCGGTTCGATATCCATCGAACCGCTCTAAAATTTACATTAACCTCCTTTAATTTTTGGGTTTGTTATTTTTGTCCCTCTTATCAAGTCTCGGATAGTTTCTCGTTGTCTAATGAGTTCTATCCGATCAGATCTGACAAGCACTTCTGCCGGCCTTGGCCTTGAGTTGTACCAAGAAGCCATACAAAAACCATAAGCTCCGGCATTTTTTATCACTAAGAGATCGCCTTCTCGTACCTGGTTGATCTCTCTCTGCTCGGCAAATTTGTCGCCGCTTTCGCAAAGATTACCTACAATGTCAACCTTCTCTTTTTTACCATAAGGGTTTGAGAGATTGACAATCTGGTGGTAAGAGCCATACATGGCTGGTCTGATGAGGTGATTGAAACCGCTATCTACGCCGACAAATTCTCTTCCATCAGGATTCTTTTTAATGGTATTGACTCTGGTTAATAAATAACCAGCTTCAGCCACTAAATAACGACCCGGTTCAATTATCAAAGTCAATCTCTTGCCATACTTTCGGCAAAATTCTGAAAATCGTTCACAAAACTTTTTGCCCAGTTCTATCAAGTCTAGCGGTTTCTCTTCCGGCTTGTAGGGTACGCCTAATCCACCGCCAAAATCAAGAAATTCTAAGCCTTGAAAATTTTTTGCGACGCGCAAAAGAACATTCATTGCCATTAAGAATTTGTCAGGGTCCAAAATTTGCGAACCAATGTGCTGGTGAAGACCGATAATCTTCAGGTCATATCTTCCGGCGATTTCTTTAATTTTGTCAACTTCCGAATACCAAATGCCGAACTTTGACTTTGGTCCGCCAGTAATGCAATGATCGTGATGACCCGCTCCGACATCCGGATTAATTCTGACGCAGACCTCGGCCCCTCTGTATTTTTTGCCGAATTTTTCCAAGCGCGAAAGCGAATCAATGTTCAGCAAAATTTCTCTTTCCATGGCAAAAACCATCTCTTCATCAGTGATGTTGTTGCCAGTGAAGAGAATGTTTTTAGAGGAAAATCCGACTTTCAAAGCTAAGGCAATTTCTCCGGGAGAAACCGCGTCAACCCATATCCCTTCTCCCTTTAAGAACTTTAAAAGATAGGGATTGGAATTCGCCTTGACCGCGTAAAGAATTTTTACCGGTTGGTAACGACCAAAACTCATCCACAAGCGACCCGCTTGACTCCTAATTTTTTCTTCATCATAAATAAAAATAGGAGTCCCAAATTTTCCTGCCACTCTTTCAAAAACACTCGTCTCTATCATTTTGTCCTCCTTTCATTAGAAAATGATTGTAAAGGTGCGCCTCCTTTTTATTTTGAGTATATTTAAAAAATAAAAAAAGTCAAGCCCGTGAGGACTTGAAAAATAAAAGTCTAAATTAAAATTTATTAACAGTTTTTATGTTCTCCTTTCCGGGAATTTATCTTTGTCTTTTTCCCAGAGTGGTTGATATAATTTTTTCGCTTCTTGAGAATAAACCGTCAGGCAAGGAAAGAATCTGTTCACTAGCTCTTCCGCTCCTTGATGAGTTGGGTAGGGATGATATTTTCCCACCAGCTCTTTAAGGATTTCGGGATTGTCTAAAACCTGGCAAGGCAGGTAGAGATTTTTGCTGAACGGCTGCTTGTCACGCATGCCCCTAAAGAATGGTGAATTTAAGGCCTCAGCCAAATTGGTCTTTTTAATATTACTGGCTGCTAAATGAATAAAGATACAGGGCTCTAAATCGCCGTTTGAATTAACATGAGCAAAACGGCGGCCGCCAGCAATGCAACCGCCAACCCATGGCGCGTCGTTCCAAAAATCAATCAGGAAAATAGGCTTGTTGGCTCGAAGTTGGTCTCTTCTTTCTTTCATGAATAATCTCTGTTTTGGAAAGGGCATTAAATTTAGGTCTACCTCCTTGCCAACCGGCATATAAAGGAAATACCAGCCAACGAGTGCTCCTTTCTCAATCATTAAATCAATAAATTTATCAGAAAGCGCTTCTTCCACGTTATTTCTCGTGGCACAAATGGAATAGCCAAAAGGGACGCGATATTTTTTGAGCAAGTCCATGGCTTCCATTATTTTGACAAAACTTCCCTTTTGCCTTCTTTCATCCGTGCTTTCCTCAAAGCCCTCAATAGAAAAATTAACAATCACGTTGCCTAATTTTTGCAGTTTCTTGGCTTTTTCTTCATCCAATAAGGTTCCATTGGTAAAGACTTGAAAATAGCTGTTCTGATGATTTTCAAATATTTTGAAAAGATCTTCCCAGATAAACGGTTCGCCGCCCAAGATAGTATAAAAAAGAGTGCCGATTTTTTCTCCCTCGCTGATAACCCGGTCAACCGTTTCAAAACCAAGATCGTCTTTTTTTGAATATTGATTGGCGTAACAACCAACACATCTCAGATTGCATCTCATGGTTGGGCTGATCAGAATCGTGTATGGAGCTGGACAACCGTATTTCTTTTCATATTTATAATAACCCGAAGGTCGCAGGACAGAAGCGCGAATTAAAAAATCACCGAAAAATTTTTTTCGGCAATTAGGATGCATGTTATTTATTATTCTTTCAAGCAGCTTCAACCCCTGAGGATTTTTGAAGAAGATAGACTCCACGTTCTTTATACTATTCGCCATTTTTCCTTGGTCTTTCGCTCTTTCAGATATTTTTTCTATCTGCTCCGCTATTTTTTTGACGATAATTTCTCCCCTTTCTTCTTTCTCGATTAAAGAACTGATCGTCTTTTTAAGATGCCATCCCTTTATCCTGTCTAAGATGTTTGGTCCCATAAAATAAATATATATTAGGGGGCTTGAAAGTCAAGCGAATAAGTGATAAAATAAGCTTAAATGGCGAGGGATAAATTTTTTAAAATCATCTTATTTTTTTCGCTTTTTTCCATCCCTCTGAGAATCTCAGCTTCTTCTAATATTGTCATTAATGAAATTTGTTGGATGGGCAATAGCACCAGTTCAGCCGATGAATGGATTGAGATTTATAATCCGACCAAAGAAAATATTTCTCTTGAAGGTTGGCTCTTAAAAAGGGCGGATAAAAAAGTAAATCTTAAGGGAGGGATTAAAGCCTTCGGATTTTTCCTTTTAGAAAGAACTGATGACGAGAGTGCGTCTGACGTGCCAGCTGACCAAATTTATAAAGGCGCTTTGTCTAATAAAGGAGAAAAATTGATTCTGGAAAATGAAAAAGGCGAAATAATTGATTCAATTGATTGTTCTCCAGGTTGGTTTAGCGGCGATAATAAAACTAAACAGACAATGTCAAGAATCTCTCATTTGGTTTCAGCTAGTGAAATTTCAAACTGGAAAAATAGTCAATCTGCTGGCGGTACGCCAAAGGCGGAAAATAATTTTGAGAAACAACCTGAAAGCATAAAGAAGGGGAGTCTTTCGCAAAAAGAAATGAGCCTTGATTTGACTGGCAGCGAGGGAGAGATAGACAGCACTAGATCAATTAAATGGCGAGATTTTTTTCTTAAAAGTTTTATCGTCCTCGGTCTGATTTTAATTTTATTAATAATTTTAAAGTATAAAAATTTAAAAAATGAAGAAAATAGTTAAAATTTTATTAATCATTATTTTTCTTGCCATTCCTTTCGGCTTTTTTTTGAGATTTAATTCAGAAAAAGCGCATGAGCGGGTTTTTGACCAGCAGAGAATTAAAGATCTAGAAAATTTTAAAAAAGGAGCGGAGAATTATTTTAAAGACAATGGCTGCTACCCTGTCTTAGATGAAGGAGGGTGTTTAGAGGATTACAAAGAAACATTTAGACAGAGACTAGTGCCTCAATATCTTGATTCTATCCCGGCTGAACCAGAACCGGGCTTTAGCTGTTATTTTTACCAGACGCAGAATCAAGGCGAACTTTACAAACTTTCCGCTCGCCTGAGCTTTGAAAAAGAAAAGGCAAAAACAGATGGCGGAAACTTGGATAGGTATTTTGAAATTTTTAATCAAAAAGAAGAGAAGCAGGTTGTCACTTATTTAGATCATCAGGTCATGAGTTGGGGGAATAACGAAGCCAATCAATTAGGAATTGAAAATGGAAAATATAAAAAAGGCGCTCAATTGATAGAAGGATTGACCAATGTGGTCGCCATCGCCGCCGGTTCTTCAGTCAGTTTAGCTTTAACCAGTCAAGGTGATGTTTATACCTGGGGAAACAAAGAGTTTAAACCAGTTAAAGTTAAAAATTTAAAAAATATCAAAGCTATTGCCGCTGGCGCTAATCATTTTTTGGCTTTAAATTCTGAGGGCAAAGTTTTTGACTGGGGTAAAAATGATTTTGGCCAATTAGGCGATTCAACAAAGACTGAAAGAGACGAGCCACAGGAGGTTAAAAATCTTCCTCAAATTAAAGCTATCGCGGCTGGCGCCAATCATTCTTTAGCTTTAACGTCAGACGGCTTTATTTATGCCTGGGGAGATAATAGTCAGGGCCAAATTGGCGATGGCGTGAGTTCGCCTGATAGAATAGCGCCAGTCAGAGTTGAAGATTTAAGAGAAGTAGAAAAAATTACGGCTGGTCTGGGACATTCTTTGGCTCTAACTTCTGACGGTCAGGTTTATGCCTGGGGCTACAATTACTTTGGCGAGTTAGGTCTTGGTAATAATCAAGATCAAAATAGGCCGCAAGAAGTGAAAAGTTTAAAAGGGATCAAAGAGATAGCGGCTGGTGATTACCACTCCCTGGCTTTAGGCGAAAATGGGATGGTTTACGCTTGGGGCTACAATAAATATGGTGAATTAGGCGACAGCTCGGGCGAGGATAAAAATAGGCCGGTGATAATAAAAGATTTTTTCTCCATTGAGAAATTGGCAGCTGGCAGCCATCATTCTCTGGCTTTAACCTCATCTCGCGAAGTTTATAGCTGGGGTTATAATTTTTTCGGCCAAATAGGCGACCTGACCACTCATGATCGCTTCTCGCCGGTTAAAGTTTTGAAAAATAAATTTTTGAATTTTTTGATCAAAGAACCGCTTGATAATATTGTGGCTATTTCTGCTGGCGATGATTTCTCTCTGGCGATTAGAAAAGGGGAGTAAACGAGGGTTGACTTTTTTAAAATTTTTGCTTTAATAATACTGTCTTTAAAAGACAAAAATGTTCTTTTAAATTCCTCTAATAAGAAATTTAGAGGAGAAGGGAGGGAAAGGTGAAAAATTTTCCGAATGATTTTTTGTGGGGAATTTCCACTTCAGCTCATCAAGTTGAAGGCGGGAATGAAAACGATTGGACAGAGTGGGAGAAAAACGGTAGATCAAAAGATTTTTCAGGAGAGGCGTGTAATCATTGGAATCTCGATCAATTCAAGAAAGATCTGGAATTAGCTAAAAAAATTGGGGTCAATGCCTACCGGCTTTCTCTGGAGTGGAGCCGAATTATGCCGCAGCCTTATGTCATCAATCAAGAAGCGCTTGAACATTATAAGGAAATGCTTAGACACATTCGGCTAGCCGGAATGAAGACAATGGTCACCTTACATCATTTTACTAATCCTGTTTGGTTTGCTAAAATGGGTGGCTGGTTATCTGCTCCTTTAGATCCGTTTTTTGTGTATATTAAGGCGTGCGGGGCAGCGCTAAATCCATATGTTGATCTTTGGCTAACTTTTAATGAGCCAAATGTGTATGCTGGGTGTGGCTGGATTATAGGCAAATGGCCGCCGGGTAAGAAAGGTTTAATTCCTGTTGCCTGGTATGTGACAGGAAGAATGATTAAGGCACACAATCAAATTTATAGGATCATCAAGGGATGTTCTCGGTCGCCAGTAGGGATTGTTTATAATCTTACTTGTTTTACTTCGAGAAACATTTTTGAGAAAGCTTTAAATTGGTTGGCAAGTTATTTTGCCAATCAAGAATGGTGGCTTAACTTTGTTAAAGTTGATTTTTTGGGAGTAGATTATTATTTTAGACAACAACTTGAGCTAAGTTTTCTACCGCCATTTATTAAGATTTCTCCGCCGACAGGACCGATCAGTGATTTTGGTTGGGAGGTTTATCCGGAGGGAATCTATCAAATTCTTCATTCACTCCGGAAATTAAATTTGCCAATCTATATCACGGAAAATGGCATTGCCGATGCGAAGGATCAACTCAGAGGAGATTTTATTGAGAGCCACCTTAAACAGGTCTTCAGAGCTATTAATAAGGGATTTCCAGTTAAAGGATATTTTTACTGGAGCCTTATTGATAACTTTGAGTGGGAAGAAGGATATAGTAAAAAATTTGGCTTGATTGAAGTGGATAGGGCAACGGGAGCGCGGCGGCTTCGCCAGAGCGCGAAAGTTTATGAAAAAATCATCAAAGGAAATGAAAGTCAAAGAAAAAAATGATTTATCCGCGAAATACGGAGAAGGAGGAGAAAATGGAGGTTATCTTTAATATTTATTTTCTTTTTGGAGTGATACCAACCTGGATTGCTATTTTTCTGGTGATTGTGATGCTTGGCAGTTTTCTGCCAGATAACCCGCGACCTGCGGTCTTTATGGTGATAGGGGTGGCAGGGTTGCTCCTTTTGAAGTATTGCCTTGCTTACTTTGAAGGGCCAGGAGGTCTTTCCGTAAAGATCCCTTTGGCTGCTGTTAGCATAGGGTTAGTAGTGCTTGGCGTATTCAAGGGGGGAAAGGGTAATTAGAAAAAAAGCCGGAGACAGAATCAAAACCTGTTTCCGGCTTGACTTTTTTGAAAAATCTGTTATATTATAAACAGTTCTTGAAGTTCAAAAGGAGGGGAAAATGAGAAAGATAAGCGGAAAGATAGAAGAAGTGATTCTTTTTTTTCTTTTTTCCGTAGGCGCGTTAGCCAGTGGACTTTTGGGGATATGGCTGCTTTCGGGTTTCATATACGTTTTTTCGGATGTTCCGTATCCTGGTGATATCGCTTTCGTTCCAAAATGGGTGTTTTTGCTCAGCCCTTTGGTTTTTTTAGGCAAGACAAAGAAAGTAGGGAAATTACTGAGCAAGATTATGTAGAATCTTTTCGCAAAAAGTAAAAAATAAGCCGAGAATAGGAAACTATCCTCGGCTTTTCTTTTTCTGGCTCTTGATCGCTTCTAAAAATCAGCTTCTTGACTTTTTCCTAATTTTTGCTACAATATAATCATCTTTTAAAGACAATTTAAATTTTTCCTTAACAAGGAAAAGGAGGGGAAAATGAGTAAAGTTCTGGTAGAGATTAGGGTCACAGACAAAGAAGAGGAGGTCGGGAAGCTTATAAAAGACAGATATGGTGATAAAAGCTTTCAGGGGGAAAGAGGGTGGCTGTTTACCAGTATAGAAATCGCAAACGAGGCGCTCAATCTTATAAAAGAGACTTTTGGCGTTGACGCTTTCAAGGTTTACGGGATGGGGAGAGAGCTTAGCGCTTATCGCAAAGGGAAAATAGGAGAAGAAGGATATATTCATTGTCTAGAAAGGGGGACAAATGAAAATATTTAAAGCCGTGAAGATAGTGATAGGCATCTTGGCCGTTCTCGCTTGTGTTGTTGCCATTACTCATTGGACCAAAGGAGGCATACCAGCAGAAAGGGTTTTTTTAACAGGATATCTGATTCTAGCCACTATTGGCTACTGGATTGTCTGTAGACCAGTTAAGGCGTAATCAGAATAAGTCGAGAAAAATAAGCCGAGAATAGGAAACTATTTTCGGCTTTTCTTTTTCAAAGAAAAGAATATAATAAAATTGTCATTTTAAATTTTTTTATTATGTCTTTCTTATCTAAAATTTTCGGCGATCCAAATGAAAGAGAAGTAAAGAGGCAGTCGCCTCTAATTGAAAAAATAAATGGGCTGGAAAAAGAATTTGAGGGAATTGCGCTTCCTAAAAAAACAGAGGAATTTAAAAGGCGTTTGAAAGAAGGAGAAACGCTTGATGATATTTTACCCGAGGCTTTCGCCCTGGTTCGTGAAACGGCGAAAAAAACTCTTGCTCAGCGCCATTTCGATGTCCAATTGATGGGAGGCATTGTTCTCCATCAAGGAAAAATTGCGGAGATGAAAACAGGCGAGGGCAAAACTTTAACCGCCACCCTGCCTGCTTATTTAAACGCCCTTTTAGGCAAGGGAGTCCATATTATCACGGTCAATGATTACTTAGCCCGGCGCGATGCGGTTTGGATGGGCCAGATTTATTACAGTCTTGGTTTGTCGGTCGGCTGTTTGACTCATGAGGAGGCTTTCATTTATGATCCAGGCTTTATCGTGAAAGAGATAGAAGAAAAAGATAAAGAGAGAGACCTCGAGGGCGGATTTAAGGTTGTCCAAAGTTTTCTGCGGCCAGCATCTCGAGTCGAGGCCTACCAGGCTGACATTACCTACGGCACCAATAACGAGTTTGGCTTTGATTATTTAAGGGATCATTTAGTTTTAGAAAAAAAAGAAAAAGTTCAAAGAGGTTTTTGTTACGCGATTATCGATGAAATAGACAATATTTTAATTGACGAAGCGCGCACGCCTTTAATTATCTCCTCGCCCCATGAGGAAGCGGCTGATCTTTACGGCAAAATAGACAGATTGGCGAAAAATTTGTACGAAGGCGAGAAAACAAAAGAAGGAGAAGAAAAAGGAGACTATGTGGTTGATGAAAAAATGCACGCGGTTTATTTAACCCAGGTCGGCCAGAAAAAAATGGCTGATTGGCTGGGAGAAGATCCTTGGCAAATGAACAATGTGGTTTTAATCAGTCATATTGAATCTGCCCTGCTTGCCAATAGCAAATTATTCATCAAGAACAAAGAATATATTGTTAAAGATGGAGAGCTTCTGATTGTTGATGAATTTACTGGCCGTTTAATGCATGGCCGGCGGTATTCAGAAGGGCTCCATCAGGCGCTTGAAGCGAAAGAAGGACTGCGCGTTAAAGAAGAGTCAAAGACCTTAGCGACCATTACTTTCCAAAATTATTTTCGGCTTTATAAAAAATTAGCCGGGATGACCGGCACCGCTGCCACTGAAGGAGAAGAATTCCGCAAGATTTACAACTTAGATGTGGTGGCTGCTCCGACCAACAAACCGATGATCAGAAAAGATTCTCCCGATTTAATTTATCGGACGGAAAAAGCAAAAAATAAAGCGATTATTGAGGAGATAAAAAAGTGTTTCAACCAAGGCCAGCCGGTTTTAGTTGGGACGCGTTCAGTGGAAAGAAACGAATTTTTTTCTGAGCTGTTAAACAGGGAAGGAATTCCTCATCAGATCTTGAATGCCAAACAGCATGAGAAGGAAGGTCAAACTATTGCCCAGGCAGGCAAACTGAAAGCCGTGACCATTGCCACGAATATGGCTGGTCGAGGCGTGGATATTGTTTTGGGCGGCAATCCGCCGGACGTTGAAGAGCAGAAAAAAATTATAGAACTAGGAGGGCTTTATGTTTTAGGCACTGAGAGACATGAAGCGCGCAGAATTGACAATCAATTGCGCGGACGCTCTGGCCGGCAAGGCGATCCGGGCGTTTCCAGATTTTTTATTTCTTTAGACGACGATCTGATGAGAATTTTCGGCGGCGACACTCTGGCTTCAATCATGAAAACTTTTAAAGTGCCGGAAGAAGTGCCGATTGAGAGTAAGATGGTGACTGGCGCGGTGGCTCGGGCTCAGGAAAAAGTTGAAGGCTATAATTTTGACCTCAGAAAACATCTTTTGGAATATGACGACGTACTTAACAAGCAAAGAGAAAAGATCTATGCCTGGCGGGATGAAGTTTTAAAGAAGGAAAGGAATGAGTTGAAAGAGGAAATTTTTAAAATGGTTGATGAGGAATTACGCGAAGCATCAGGTCTCCCTTTGGCCGAGGCTATTTCAAGAATCAAAAATATTTTTCCCTTAGAACAAGTAAAAGTTGAAGATTTGGAGAATAAGTTGCCGGACGAGCTTTTTGACTTTTTTTCCTCCAGCGCTAAATCAGCTTATCAAAAACTCGAAGAAAATTTAAAATTGAAAGAGAAAGAAATTGGTTTGCCAGTTGAAAAATTTTTACCGGCATATGAAAGGGCCATGATTTTGCGCGCTCTTGATTATTATTGGACTGATTATTTAAGTATTTTGGAAAATTTAAAGCGGGGTATTGGTTTGCGGGCTTACGGCCAGCATGACCCTTTGGTGGAATACAAAAGAGAGGCTTATCTCAAGTTTAAGCAGCTTAATGTGATTGTTAGAAAGCAGGTTGTTTATTCTATTTATAGAATCGGTTTAACTAAGCCGCCGCCAGAAAAAAAAGAGCTGAAACTTTCCGGTCCGGAGAAAACTTCTGATGGTTCATCGTCTACTCCCTCAAAAAAAATCGGCAGGAATGATCCCTGTCCGTGCGGAGCGAAGCATAGCGATGGACGGCCAATAAAATATAAACATTGTCACGGGAAAAATATTTAATTAGTCGCTTAAATAAGCGCAGCCCCGTAGTGAGCTTTGCTCTACTACTGGGGCGGAAGCGGGAAGAAGTTCAAAAAGTGTCATGGGAAGTAGAAAGCAAGATGTTCGCGATAAAGAGAATAGCAGAGATAGTTGTTTACAACTTGTTTACAACTTTTAATTTTTGGAATATAATAAAGCTGTCAACTAATATGGCTATGGATATTAAATCTTTTATTTTAAAGAAATTGGCGAGAAGAGAAGAAATCAAGGTTTCAGACATT
>Ga0210056_1001078_pt1 | contig 23636 bp, 30 predicted proteins | sample CryGeyCG2014_080_2_FD_183965 | JGI IMG/M metagenome (GOLD analysis project Ga0210056, IMG submission 183965) | Groundwater microbial communities from aquifer - Crystal Geyser CG07_land_8/20/14_0.80 (SPAdes) (version 2) | ecosystem: Environmental > Aquatic > Deep subsurface > Groundwater | place... | reverse complement strand
TATACCTTTTAAAGAATTCCAATATCTGATTTGTTTATTAATTGATTTCTCCCAATCTTCTATTTTTTTATTTATTTCACTTTCCATTTTATTTTTCCGCTTGATAGTGCCAATTTCTATAAACAGACAACCAGCACTCCTCAAAAGTTTTCTGCTGGCTAATACAATACTCCATTTGCTGTTGCTTCAACTGGTCATTATAAACTGCAACTCGACTGATAAAATCAGCAACCATTAAAACACTAATTATAGTTCCCAAAAATATTAATACTCCTATGATTATTTTTTTCATTTTATAGTTTTTATTTTTGCGACCTTTTTTATTTTTCACCACAATCAGGGCAAAGATCAACCCATTTTCCATTCTCCTTTTTAATTATCCACCCCATTTTTTGATGTTGAATTTTTCATATTTCTATTCTTCAATCTGCGAGCTGGCACACAAATCGCTCTTAATTCTTTATAGTTGCCATTTAGTTTAATTTTTCTTTATAATTGATTTAATTATATTTCTACGGGGCTATCGGGCACAGCGGAAACCGACATTGTCGCTCGTACCGCCCGTGCCCCAATTCCAGCCCAGCGCGAACGCGCCCGCAACCGAGTTATTGTGCCAACTGCCGCCGCGAACACAAGGACAAACGAAATCTATCCACTCTAAATGAATATTTTCATCATAAGACAGTTCTTCTATTCCAAGAAATTCTTTATGATGAATATCTGCGTTATTTAGATATTTTTGTTTGTAAGCGTCCAGTAAAATTAACATTTCTTGGACTGTCGGCAGTCTATATCCCAAGTCTTTAGCTTTTTCCTTAGCTTGTTCCCAAGTAATATTACATACGGTTTTCCCATTTTCACGATATTTAATCTTCATTATCTCAAATGGTTTCACTCCGTATTTATCAAATGTTTCTTTAGGAATTACCGAATAATCTATTTTTACCCACTCATTTTGAGCATCAATTTTTTCAACGAACTTTTTTAACTTTTCAATTTTGTTTAATGCTTCTTGTTTGTTCATAATTATTTTTTATTAATTGCGACCTTTTTTTATTTATTCTTTTTGATACATCTGGGCTTGAAATCTTTGTTTTCTATCATCTAATGGGAGCAAAGTTTTCGCTTTTTTATTTAGATGTTAGAAAGGTAAATCTTCAGCACTTATATTTTCGTCAACATTTATTTCGGGTATTTTTTCTACACTCGGTTTTCGACCAAAATATCCTTCTTTTTGTTCTCTTTTTTCTTGCGGGAAAATGTTTGCTTTTAACCCGATTGCTGGAATTTCAATTATTCTGCCTATACTTCCATCATCTTTGTGAAATTCTGTTATGATACCTATATTATGCCACATTGTTTTTGTTTCGTTGCCCTTTTGATATTGTTCGGGCTTGCTCACATTAAATTTTTTAATAACCATATTTTTTACGCAATTTTATTATCTTTTCGTTAACTCGCTTCAAATCATTGAAGAAAATTAACAAATCCGATATTGAGTGTTTTATTTTGAATACTTTATGATTACCGTTTAACTTTACTCCATTTCCGCAATCTTCAGTTTCAAACCAGTAAAGATTTATCTCTTTTGCCATTACTCCGTATTTAGCCAAACAGAGAAGATTATAAAACTTTAATTGTCCATGCTTATCTGCCATTATTTGCGACCATTTTGTTTTACCTGTTTTTATTTCACCAATTATTTTCTTTCGTGGGTTGAATAAATCTAATCTGCCCTTTAATTTAACCCCCTTATAAACTTCAACTATCTCATACTCGGCTTTCGGATAGTTTGGCAGAAGTATTCGTGCCGCTTCAATTTCAATGTCATCACTTCCATTTTCCATTCCTTCGGCAAAATTTTTACCGAATTCCATTTCCAGACTCACATACTGCTCGCCTTCATCAATATAAATTCTTTTATATTCTTCGGGCGATTTTTTATATAAGTTGTAAGCACTCCAAGATATATAATCTCTATTTTTTAATTCCGAGCTTGGCATTTATTTTTTCAAGCAATTCAAACACTTGCTTTTGCGTGAATACTTTTTTATCAGCGACCAGTTTATCTTTCATTTGATTTAACTCTTTTTTATCTTCGCAAGAATTTATCTTTTCCAAAGTCATTTTATATGCGGTTTCTTTAGTCATTTTTTCAATTTTAGGAGTTATCTTCATTTCTTCCGCAGGCGTGGCTTCGTATCCAGCCATTTTAACAACCCAACCAATAAGATTTCGGTATGCCTTACCTATCGCCCTTGTTTGAGCCATTGAGAGTATGGCATATTCATCAAATGAAGATTTTTTACTTTCGGCCTTTGAACATAAAGCATATCCACTTCCAACCACTTCTTTTGTCTTTATATTTACGATTTCCGCTTGGGCTAGCCATTTCATATCGTCAAGTTTTTCAACTTTGACTATTCTCGGATTTAATCCCATAAGACCACCAGCAAATTGCCAACCCTCAACCAAAACATAATCACGATTAACTATTCTAACCGAAAGATTATTCTTCACGATAAAATCTTTCAAAATAACCGCCATTTTAATTACCTGTTGCGGTTTATCTATTTCGTAAGTCGTTGTTTTAATTATTGATTTTGACATATTTTACCTATTTATTATTGTTTCCTCAATTTCTATAACAGCCCCGTCAACCTCAAGGCCGTGTTCAAGTATATCCTTTCGCAGAAGCGTCATATCAATTATCCAATATCTGTCCGGGATTTTACTTTCGTCAACGATTTTTACCACTCTATTTTTCCGTGTCGGTATCGCTTCCCGTTTTTCTATAATTGCCTCAACTTTTTCAACCGCTTTTTCAACCTTAACATCATCAACTTTTTTCTTTTTTGCTTCTTCTTCGAGGGTTAATCTTCGCTTTTCTTCTTCAGCTTGGAGTATTCGGTTATAGTTAAGCATTTTCCTCTTAACCATATCTTCCGCCTCAATAATCATTTCTTCTAATGGCGAGAATAAATCCTTAATTTTATCAAGGGCTTCCTTCATTGGCTTAACAATCTCGTCTTTTTTGCCTTTAACAAACTTTTTAGCGACTCCAATTTTATTAAGAACGACTTTTGCTTCTTCAAGTTGAGGTTGGCTCTTTATAGTCAAACCCTGTGCGGCTTCGTTAGCACCTATTACTTGCTTTTTAACTACTGCTAATTCTTTTGTATATTCCATAATTTTATATTCGTAAGAGGGGATAAAGAACTTCGTTGCCGAAAAACTTTATCAACCCTCTTATGAGCAACCAAATTTTTACGACCTTTTAATTTTCAATAATTATCGTAATCGCCGCCATCGCCATCAAAGCCAGTATTCCGAAAATACAAAGCATTTCTGCGATTCTTGTGATTACAACCTTTATTTTACTATCCTTTTTTTCTATTCCTTTGATGTAGTTCATAATGATATTAATTTCAGGAAAAAATTATTTATATTTAATTTATCCGACCTTTTTTCTCCGAGAAAAACTTCTTCTTCTTTACCGTTGATTTCCATTTCCGCCCGCAAGTCTTTTAATATCCTATTCCTGATTGAGTCAAATTTCTCATAAAGGCTTAAATCATTCTTGCTTTCCCATTCATTATTGAATTTAGTCAGTTCAGCGCTTTGAATATAGGTAGAACAGGAAGTTAAAAGTTTATGCGGAATTAAATTATTCTTTAACCAGCGATAACTTCGTTTTAAATCTTTTCCGTTCATAGATTTATTTATTTACGACCTTTAGTTTTGCTTTTTCAACTTTCTTTTTCCAACCTTTTTTCCCAGCATCGCTTAATTGTTTTCTTAATGCTTCGGGAATTGGATAATCAACAGGAACATCGGTTGTCATATCTTGATATTCAAAATAATTACTGATATTCCGATTCTCATCAACCCTTAAAACATTAACCTCAAATCCTAAATTTCTTAATATATTATGTAATTCTATCTGATTATCTCTTAATTTATCTTGATAACCTTTAACCTCAACGAACTTTCCGCAATTATTTTCTTTATCATATATTAGAAAATCAGGATAACCATTTCTATAAACATCAAATCCTTTTTTCTCGTAATACTCCTTAACTATTTGTTCTGATATTCTTTCTTTCTTTTTTCTCATATCTGAATTATATTCTTATTGTAATCTTTTGTCAAATCCCCCTAACTACTTTGGCAACCCATTCGTGGCTTCTCTTTACTATCTTGCCGACTTCTCTTGTGCTTAATCCCTCTTTATAAAGTTGTATCGCCTTTTCTTTTAACTTATCTACACTCGCTTTTTTATATTTACTTATTGTCATAATTTTATTATAGTCGTTAGTCAATCTTTGTCAATCCCGAGTTATCCCCAAAACCCAAACCCTACTTTTTGTCAACTTTCCGCTTTCCAACCCTCCATTATCCGCTTGTAAACTTTTTGGATATTCTTTAACTATATTCCTTAATTCCCAGCTCCTGATAAATTTTTATAATATTGTGAAGAAATTCCCCAATCTTCACAATCTTTTATTTCTTTATCTAATTGCTCTATTGTCGCTGGTTCAAACTTGTATGAAGTTCCGCTTCTCCACGGATAAATTAAAAATTCTTTATCACCATCTTCCCAATCTTTGAGACAATGTTTTGATATATTATCTTTCCTAACTTTTAATTCTTTATAATCAACATTTTGATCTAATTCTGCGCCATCGTAATTATAATGCGGTATCCATTTAATAAAAATCATTTTCGGCGTTTCTTTAAGCCAATAAAAATTTCTGTCGCAATAATATAAGTTTTTAATTCCTTTTTTCATATTTATTTTAATCTTTATTGTTTCGCGCCGAACTTATTTTCATAATACCTTTTAATGTAAAAACTTTTATCTCGTTTTGGCACGTAATTTTCGGCATTCCACTTATCCGCCGCATTTTTTCTTTTAAAAACAACTTCCACTTCTTCTAAATTAGGCGGTGTTATCCCATAACTTTTATATTCACCTTTACCACTTGCCCAAGCAATAGCAGTTTTACAATCAGAATAAATTTTTAATGGTCTTTTTTTTATATTCTTTATCGCCCATTCAATCGCCAAGTATTCAGCTAAACCAGAATAGAAATCGCCAATATCTTTTTCAAAATGAATTAACTTACCTTTGTTATCAACAATAGAAAAATAAGCGTTAGTAAATTTATACTCGGGTGGATTACACTTCGCACCACCATCACAATTAACTATTTTCATATCACACCATTTTTGGTTATCTGGTTTGTGTTGAAATACGACCTTTTACCCAGCTAGTAAGATGAGTAATAAAGTAAATATAGCGAGCATTTTGAAAAATCAATCGGTTTGTGTTGAAAATTTCGTATAGATAAGCGCTACTTTATAGGACAGGAGAACCGTATTGCCCTATTATCCCACTGCTCGGTGTTGTTTCGCGCCGCCTTTTAGAGGCAGGTCTTTGCCTGCGTCCTCGCACACTTCTAAACATAATCTATCTATTTAGAAGTTGTCTGGTTGTCAGGTCGTCCGACAGAGCCAGCTCGCATCACGCTTTTTTTGATTTTACCAGTTGTTCCCCCGCATTTTTTAGTTTATATCCGCCAATAGCCATTATAGCGTGCGTATTCACCTTGTCCCTTTTGGGCGATAGAGGGCTTGACTTGGATTTTAAATACAAACCTTAAATTGATTGAATTAAATAACTAAAAAACCTGCCTAATTAAAGACAGGTCTTTTAGTGATATCTCAATCAAAGAAAAAGCCGAAACTTCCGCTACTTCTTTGATTGGACAACCATTTAATTTATTGATTGAGATTATCATATTTTTAACTTACCCCTAATTATATGAAACTTTTAAAACCTTGTCAAGCCCTTTTCCCCCCCTCGTCCAGCAACCTTTATTCTACCGCCTTTCCCACTTTATTACAAGGAGGTGTTGTGCCACTTCTATATTTTCTATACTCTAAATAACACTTTTCATCACAGAATTTCCTTGATTTTATTTGAAATGGTGAAAGATTAAGTTTCTTTTCCTGCCCGCAATTCTTACAAATTATTTTAGTCGGGATTTCACATGATAATCTTTTTTGTTTTTCTGAAGTTTTCCAACTTCCACAATCGGGGAATATAACGGGTGAGCCACACGCCCAATTTTTTGTTCTTTTTTCTGCGTGTGTTAGTTTTAATTGTTGTTGGTAAATGATTGACATATTTGTGTCTGAAACCAATTAACTTGTTGTTCGTTTTATATGTGCGGAGTTCATTTTATTTTATTATAACAAGTTTTCCACGCATTGAAACCTTGTTTATCATAAATCTCTTTCGCTTTTAAGATATTGGTTTTGGGGTCGTCCCAATTTTTAAAATATCCGTTTATTTGAAAAATACCATATGAATTATGCCCTGTAATCTTAGCATCTTTTGTATTTATAACCAACGGGTCTAAACCACTTTCGCACCGAGCGATTTTTAGGGCTAAATTTGCCTGTTTTCCAAAAATAAAACTAATAATGTCCATTATTACATCGTTTTGGGAGTTAAAATCGTCCACAGGGGCGTTTTTTGCCACTTTTGGGGTAGTTCTGAAGGTTGGGAGGGTCAGCGAAACCAGATTTGCGGCAGTATATTCAAATTTTGGCGTTTCCTGTGATATTTTCGTTGTCGGTTTGTTGGGATTATCAACGGCGAAAGTTTGCGCCGATGAAATACCTACTGCGAGAAATATCAAAAGGTAAACTCCGTAATTTTTATTTATATTTTTTGATTAGTTCCGAAGCTTGGGAATTGAACCTAATTTTGTGGATTATGAGATCACCGAGATAACCATACCTCCCGCTCGGTTTATTTTTATTCAATTATTTTTTTTCACAATCAAATTTTGAAATATCCATAAATAAATTTTACCACGAGTCGCCTATTTCGCAAATGAGTTTATCCCCAAAACTGTAAACTTAACAAAATGTCAAATTACTCTTTTGCGAGCATTTTAAGAGCTTGTCCATATTCTTTTAATACCCGATTCACAACTTTTCTTATTTTCTTCTTTGTTTCTTTTGTTAATTTTTTCATAAAAAGTGGCTCATTTTTAAGGTTGAGCCGAACCTTTTGGAGGGTTATTTAGAAATTAAATACCGACAAAACGACTTCTTGTTTTTTCTTTTACAACTCCGCAATCGTCTGCGAACCCATTTTCCCTGAAAATAAATCTTCAATACTCCATTCTTGAAATCAACATTATGGTATTGGCAATGAAACATTGTTTTCCTCCTTTACTTGAAATTCCCAAATGGTTATGGGGTAATAATCGGGACACTCTTTATTTTTCTTGTCCAAGACACAATCAAAACAATTTCCACAACCATCACGAGTAAAAAACAATCTTATGTCCGACCTGAACACCTGATGAAGACACATCGTAGTTTTCATAAGTTCACCTCCAGTTCTATTTATATTTTAACGAGCGTTTACAATCTTTGCCCTCAACCCATTTAGGACTAAGAGCTAAGAAAAAATATCTTCAACCCCGCATTACCATTACAGGTTGAAGGCAGAAATTGTAAAGTTCTCCCCTCTTTAATTATGGCTGTCCATTTATGAAAGTAAAGTCAATTTGGTTGTTAATTAGCTAATTTGACCACGAAAACCCTCGGCAACATTTTTCCCCGACGACCAAAGCCCCACCGCTGAAAGTCCAATAATTATCCCGTTAATAATGGCATTCAATAATTCAATATCGGAAACAAAATAGGTAAGAGTTGAAAAACCAAGCCCGAATATAATAGCGGCGATTGGCAAGAACTTCTCATTCACCCCCAATCTTTTAACAATTTCAACCATTCCAATAACGATTGCTAATAATACTCCAAATCCAATAGTAATTTCCATATTTTTATTTTAATTATGAAAATATCTCATTTAATTTTTTGCGGGTAAGTTTTCCAACATAACCAGTCGGCTGTATAAGTCCTAATGGTTCAAGAATTTCTTTGGCATATTTTAATTGAAAATCCTTAACTGCCCGAAGAGTAAGACCTCCGAATACCCCTGTAGAAATCTGCGTTCTTGGGAATAGCCCTTCGAATTTGAGAATGTCCTGCAAAGCAATAACATCATTATTTTTCATTCCCACCCCTAAATTTTTTTCAAATCTGTATTTAGGTTTAATTATATCATCTTTTTTAAGTAAATCCAAATTTGATAAATCGGTGAAATATGAAGCCCAAGTTAATCTTGAAATCCAATTTTCGGTTATTATCCTTCTGCCTTCAATACCCGAATTTATAGACCAACTATCCTCTATTAAAAGCGATTTTTTACCTTGATATAAAAAGTAATCTGTCGCCACAACGCTATGATGCGCCGATAATTGGCTATTGAGATTGATTGTCGGAACTTCTTTGTCCCATTCAGAAACATCAAACTTGAAAAACAGATTTACTGGTATTCCTTTTGATAAAACCGAAGCAATAGCGTCAATGTCAAACGGCAAAGCAATCCAACTTTTTGGGCGAAAAACCATACCAATAATCTCCTTTGATGGTTTTCTGTCTAAATCATTATTCATTAAAACTTCGCCTAAATTATCAGAGGGCATTAAGATATCTATTGTTGCCCCGTATTTAATGGCTATCTGATTAGCGTCCTGTCCCCACATTCCAGCGTTGGGTTTATTACTTCGTCTTGTATAAATATCTCTGGCTGATAAATTGATAAATTCACCTTCTTCTAAGAAGTTATGAATACCTAATTCTTTTGCTTTAGAAAAAGCAACACAACTTCCCGACCGCGATTGATTACGAATAGGAAATTTCCGCCAATTTTCTGGCGGTTTTTCTTTCCATTCAACAATAGGAGCAGATACAAGTTCTTCAAATCTATAATCTTTTAGTTTTTCTTCTTGTGTTCGTAAATCATCAATCGCCCCTGTGCCAAATTTTTGTTTTTTGAAAAAGTTAAAGATGTTCATATATGTTGTCTATAAGAATAGCATATTTATTCTTTCCGCACGAGGGGTTGTGAAACTTATATTTGTTATCCACTCGACTTTATTTTATATTGACTTATGATAGGATTTAAGTATGAATTGGATTAAGGAAAATAAACGACATATTTATAATTTCCTGTGGACATTGCTTTTTCTTATTATTGTCTACTTGCTTTTGACTACTGATACAAATATGGGTCATAATCTTCGTTCTTTTGATTTAGGTGGTGAATGGTAAAATTGTTATAATTAAATACTTCCCAGAAGTTTTAACACTTGTTCACCAACTTGTTTTGTAATTATCTTTTTGTCAATTAAATTTTGGTAGTAATCCCCCTTTTCTTCTTTGGTTTTCAATTTGTTAATTTCCTCAACAATATATTTTGCCCGTTGTCCATTTTCAACCCTCAGCGATTTCAAAAAATCTTCTTTATAGTCTAATTTTACTTTACTTGCCAAATCGCTTACTTCTTGCGCCAAATCGGGATTATTTTGTATTAAATCTTCAAATTGCCTAAATGCCTCTTCTTTAGACAATGCCTCCATTTTATTATAAATATCCTGCGCCGATTGTTTCAATTCTTCTTTTGATTTTGTTTCTAATAATCTTTCTTTTGAAACTTGTCGTAAAGTATTAAAATAATCCCTCCATTGCGGGCTTTCTTCTGAAATTGAAATAGGAAGTAGAGGATTAAAATATGGATATTGTTTTTGGCTTGGCTCTCCACTTGGAGTAGTATAAGGAGATAAACTCCCCTTTAATCCCGGTATTCCACTTTTAAGATTCTCAATAATTCCCTCTACTGATAACTTTTTATCTGTTTTTCTGTAAATAGGGTCAATGATATTAGCCACCCATCTTTGTAGTGCAGTCAAAGGAATTAACTGCGAAGGAATTTGACTTGCCATCCTTGTCAAAGCAGTTATATCGCCTTGAGCAATATTAACAAAATCTCCAATTCCTTGAACATAAGATTGATCTGAAAAAAATTGAGCTATTCCAGAAAAGATTTTAGTGATTTTTTGTAATTCAGTGTCTGTTGCTGCTTTGGGGTTATCTTTTGTGTAAAATTTAATAGCCGCCGCCATTGCGATTGGATATGCCAATGGCCCAAGCCGAGAATAAGAAACCCAAGTATCGCCTATTTTAAGAGAATAGGGTTGCATTCCCGCCGCATAAAAAGCGTCTTTTTCCTTTTGATTAATCGGCACAGCCCAAGTTGTTAAATCTTTCAAAGCTAACCAGCCCGCACCCGCAAAAATAGTGGTCCCGACCAAAGTTTTTCCAAATTGTTCTATCTTATTTACGGCTCCCGGCAATGTGCTAATTCCCAAAGGTGAATACTCAATACCTTGTTTAAGAATGTTCATTGGCGTTTGAACAAATGGAATAAACCATTTTACACCGGGAACATTTCTTAATTTATAAACAGCCGTAGTTAGGGCATCTATTTTTGAAAGCAAAACTCCTTGTCCTGTTTTATTCGCTGGGTCAAGGGCTTTTCTAAAAATATATTCTTCAGCAGTTTTAGCCGCCTTACTTACTGCTTCCGCCTCTTTAACCCCCTTTGACATCAATGCCTCAATCTCTCCGCCAGATATTATTCTTCTAAAAAACACATCACTTGCTTCCATCAATCTCGGAACAACTTGAAATGGTCTGAGTATTTTTAATCCCGTTGGAATGTTCTTAACATCTGGACGATAAATCTGCTGTTGTCCTCTCATCACTTTCATTGTTTCGCTTAAAGCGTCCCCAAAAGAATTAAAAGCCCCTCTATAATAAGCAGGAACTTGTTTAATATAAAATTCCTGCTCCTTACCGGTTAGAATATGGGCAATATTATCAACCACTCCTGAAGCTAATCTTGTGGCGGGTTTTAAAATCGTCGCCTGTAAAATGTTGGAAAAAGTATTTACTATTTGGGTTTTCGGAGAAGAAAGCATATTGATATACCTATATTCATCTATGATTTGGGGCAGAGTCGGTTTAACGAAACCTCTAAAAAACTTCGTAACCTGCGCGGCGTTATTAAAATCAATTCCTTCCGATGCCTTGATAATCTTTTCCGTCTCAATTCCCATATCCAATAATTGCTTCACTAACTTTGTTTTTATTGTTCCCAAAATAGGGTCTGCTTCAATCCCTAATGCTTGAAGTTCCCGCCCCCTCCTTGTTGCTTCGGCAGAAATGGTTTTTAAAGTATCAATAAATTCTGGAGTAAGTTTTTCGTTTTTAGCCAATTCAGCTAAATGCTCTCTTGTTTTAAGAATCGCCGCTTCGCTTTTTAGTGTTGCTTCCCTTGTCGTTCCTCTTCTTAAAATTTCAGATTGTTGCGCCGCCTCAATTACTTCGCTATTTGATAATACCTTCCCCTTTACCGCTTCCAGTTGCGGTTTAATTTCTTCCGATGCTTTGATTACAGTTTGCTTGGCTTCTTGCGAAATGTTTAATCGCTCTATATTCACGGCGGCTTTCGATAAAACTGGCACAACTTCTTTTATTCCTTTAGTGGCTTGGGTGTAGAAATCTTTTGGTAGTGGGGCAACCTCATCAAAATAAAACTTAAACTGATTTCCAGCGGGTAATTTTTCTCCCCGAATATATTTTCCATATAAATCAGCAAATGTTTCCAAATATCCTTGTTTTCCACCCTTTTCTTCAAATCTCCTAATACGAGTTAAAGAAGCATCAACTTCTTGCTTAAATGATTTCACTAATTTATTAAAAATATCTAAATCAGATTGTCCTAATTTTGCTTGAACCGAATGTCCAATTTCGTGAGCGATTATTTCATCTCTATTAAATCCTGTTGGTAATTTTTCGGGAATTTTAATTGTATTAGTTCTCGCTTCATATAATCCGTGAGTTCCTCGCAACTTGGCTGAAACTTCTATTTTTATTCCCTGAGATTTAGCAAAACTTTCTGCGCTTAATGGCTCAAGTTCTTTGGATATTTCAGGCACTCCGCCGACTTTCTTAAGTTGTCCGGTTAAAGATGCTATATCTTCGGGTGTATTCGCATACATCAAATTTTGCCCCTTTTGAATACGATACTTAAATAGTTTGTTGGTAAAACCCTTAGCAGATTCAAAAACTTTATAACCAAGTTTTTTAGCTGTTTCTATTTCAGGAATAACTTTTTTCATTCCACCTCCAAGAAATCCAAATGCTGCCGATTCTGCTTCAGCCATTTGAGTAGGTGTCAAAATTGCTTCGGGGTGTTCTATTTTTTCTTTGGCTATTTGAACCTCCTTTTCCGGTTCAGCAAAACCTTTTTTAAATGCTTTACCAATGGGCATTCCGCTTTGAATGTTAGCAATAGCCCTTATTCCGGGAGACTTCTCGGCAACGCCCAAAACAACATCTTTAAAACCCTCGTATGCCTTACTTGTCACATTTTTTAATCCGCTTAAAAATCCCCCTCCTTGCGGAGCAACCGCAATAGTTGATTCAGCCATTGGTTCAGCGATTTGCGAAAGCCCTTGAATGGGAATATAGCCGCTTTTTTTTTCTAATCCAGTAATTGGAATGTATGGCATATTATTTAAAAGGATTTACAATTCCTTTTTCTTTTTCTCTGCCCTGAAGGATTTGAACAAAAATATCTAATATCGCTGGGTCGCCGCCTTGCGTTCTTATACCTTGTCTTATCTCTTCAAAAGTATTTCCAGCGATTATATTCTTCCATAATCCATTTACTATTTCCGGTGTAAGCCCAGCCGCAATCGCCTTATCATAATAAGATTTATTTAATTTGCTCTTTGCGGTAGAAACCGCAGTCGGAATACCAACATTGTAAAGAATAGTTTGAATATCTTCTCTTTTTTGTTCTCCACCTGCCTTCCTTACCGCTTTTGTTTTTGGCTTCCTCCACCAAGTCTTTACCACCCCCTTTGAATCCGTATCAGTCCTTAATTCGCTTCCTGCTGGGGCTTGTTGTCCTTCGGATAAGAATGTGTAGCCGTCTTTTGAAAGTTCGTTGCTCTTATCTTGAACTTCTTTGATGTAGGCATAATTGGCGAATTTCACACTAACTTGTTCAGGGGTATCATTTAAAGTAATGCCAGCAGATACCAGAATCTTAGCCTTATCTGGATCTAAAAGCATATTTTTTATTGTTTGCGCGTTCTTTTCCGTTTGAGCTAAATCACTTTTTAACAAACCAATTCTGTTGTTCATATAATCTCTTTCAGTTTTGTCTATTTTGATAAGATATTCGCCTGTTTCTTCTTTCTTGGTCTGGTAGAAGTTAGATAATGTTTCAAGGTAAGCAAGTTCATCTTTTTTGGAAGCGGCAATCGCGTTAGAGGCGTTAGCTATCATTCTTTGAGCCTCGGCTATTCGTCCGCTTCGAGCAGAAAGGACAGCTTTTAATACTCCAGTTCTTGCCGTAACTGCTTCTATGGCTTGGTTGATTCTCGGATTACGCACAGCGCTTAATCCAGTTACTCCCTTCATCTGTTGAATTAAAGTATTCCCTTCGGTCAAAAGAGAATCTAATTCGCTGACAATTTTTTGATTTTCTGTAAAGTTGGATTCTAAAGTTTCACTGGCTGTTTCTGAAGCGTCCAGTTGGTTTTGGATAATTCTTTGCTCTTGCTCGTAGAATTGAGATTTTGTAGGGTTGACTTTGGAAACTAAGTCTTCTTGTAACTTGGTGAGCTTATCCCTCTCCGCCTTGTATGTTTCTATTCTTTCTAATTCATCCTCTTTCTGTTTAGTATAAGTGTCCTCAAGAGCTTTCTTTGAAGTATTAACCTGCGAAACCATTGAAGTGTAATAAGTATCCAGAGTGGGAGTTGCCGTGGGAGTAGGCAAGGTCGGAGCGGGAATAGGAGCGGTCGGAGTTACTTCGGGGGAAACTGGAGTTATGGTAGGAGGAGTTATGGGAGGAGCAATCGGTTTATCAAAAATCCGTCCTGTTACAGGATCTCTCATTTGAGTTTGAGGATTATATGCGGGTGCTGAAGTCGGGGTTATAGTTGGCTGAGCCACTTGTCGTTGAGGTGTTGGCGTGGGAATTGGCGCGGGAGTTGGCGCTTGCGCGGCCCTTAATGCGGCAATGCGAGTATGATATGCCCCTATGCTTTCTCCTGGCTTCAACCAGTAATCTTGTTGTGTTATTGCCATATTTTTATAATTATAACATTTTTTAATAAATATCTTTCTATTTCGGAAGTAAATAATAACAACCTTTGGGAATATCTTTTAATTGCCATTTTTCTTGATAAATTACCATAGTGCACCAATTTTTCCCAAATGAATTTGGAGGACTAATTTCACCCACAATCTTTTTGTGTCCAATAGTCCAATAATAAATTCCGCTATAAATAGGATAAATCAGAGCGATTAAAACTATCCCAATCATAATCAAGAATATGCTTGCTGCTAAAATTGTTTTTATTGTTTTCATTTTTCTAATTTTTCTAATCTTTGATTTAATTCTTTAATCGCCCCTATCATAATTGAAATTAAAGCTGTTGTTTCCGCTCCATCTTCGGCATATTTTTTTTCTTTGGTCTTTTTGTCTATAAAATAAGGATTATCGTTCTCATCTCTGTCTAAAATCTTTCCATCAATTTCCGCTTTTTTATAAACCACTTTGGGCATTGTTCTGTAATCTAATCTCGGCTTGCCATAAGTAGTATCTAATATCGGATGTTTTTTGATAACTTTTAATGCTTCAATATCGGAAACAATTCTCCCGTCTTGTAATTCCACGCCTTCATCAAACCAACCAAGACACCCTCTATCAGTTAATGTTTTATAAGATACATCATTCCAGTATTGTCCCGCCGAACCTAAATTTTGACTCCCAGCCGTTGCCGCAACAAAATTCTTAGGCGTTCTGGTTTCTGCACTATACATATCAAAAACTAAATTTGTTCCATAATAAATCAGTCCGCCTGTCGTGCATATGGAAGCTGACTTTAACGCAGATGAAGTTCCCGAGCCCGTGCCAGAAGCAGCAACAGTTGCTGGTGTGATATTAAGGGCATCTGAAAGCGAACTGTGATGTTGATCTGCGGAAACGCCGCTCAAACTTGCGTGGGTATGAGTATGATTATCATAACTTGATTTGAAAGCTGAAACATCCACCCCATCCACATTTCCATCTATTACTAAATTTCCCGAAAGATAACCGTGCCTCCATTTATAAGTTGCTGAACCTAAATCATAAGTATTATTCACTGACGAATATAAATGACTTTGTATTCTTGTTAAAGTCCCTGATAAACCTAAATCAAAATATGCTTCCCCTCCACCGCTCCAAGTAAGACCAACTTTTCTCGGATAATTTGGACTACCATCAAAATAAATATCACCAGAAGAAGCCTTGCCACTTGCTTCAAAAAATGGCATTGAAACGGTATTAAGTTGCGATGCTCCCATAGATGAAATAATTGTTAAATACCCTCCGCCATCTCCACCTAACTTTAATTCAAAATCATCTCCACTTTGAACTATTTGTAAAATTCCTTGAACATTATCATTATTTAGAAATTCTATTTTATTTGTTGGACTTGAAGACATTCTTACCCTTAATCCCGAAGTAGCTGTTTGAATTATACTTCCCGTAATCGTTCCTCCTGTAATAACTGGCGATTCTATTGAAATACCCGAAGCCAAAGTCCCAGAGAAGTTGCCAGTTGTAAAATCAACCAAACCCGCTGCCGATATTTTAATCGAAGCCGCCGCATAAGAAGCGTAATTCCCCCACCACATATTGCCCGAATTATCAACGTGCCAAGCGTTTGTGCCTATGGTAATTGCTCCTAAAGTTCCCGCCGCCGCTGATAAAGTCCCAGCAAAGATAGCGTTTCCATTTTCAGCATTCAAAGAAAATTTTATCACTCCTTCAAAAGCCCCCACTAATCCTTTTCTATACATAGCGACCCCCGAACCTGTTATATTTTCGCCATTTGCGTCCCAAGCAATATCTCCTGATTTTACCGCTCCCGCATAATCGGTTATCCCAAAATTAAAATCAGATAAAATAGTTTTGGCGGAAGTGTTTAATTTATCGTTAATCAACTCTTTAATGAAATTGCCGTCAGCATTGATAGCGGACGCTATTGTTTTAATGCTCCTATCATTTATTGTGCTGTCATCTCCGCCGAGTTTAATTCCGCCGAGCATCGCTCCCATTTCGTAATTTATTTCGGGAATAACAATTTTCTCTCTTGCGGAGATTTCTTTCAGATGTTTTGGTGTTATGTCTATTGGTTTTTTATTCTTTATAGTGTCCATTTTTTTATTCCTTGAAATGTAAAAACTCTTCTAATTGTTCTTTGGTGTTGTTTTTATTTCCATATTTTTTGTGAAATTCTTGATGGGCTTTTTTGGATAAAGTTATTCCGTTGTCTATAGCAAATCTTAACTCTGGGAAATCCGCAAAATTATTTATATGGTGAGCATTTAATGTCCCACTTTCACTTGTTCCGTATTTCTGGCAAGTAAAATTATCTCTTTGAAATACTGCCTTTTTCCATAAATTCATTTCTAATGAAGTTCTAATTTTAACATTTTCTGGAGTAATTCCGCCTTTCCAACTTGGACTTTTTTCACCCATACCCCTTGACATATTTTTTCTTTTTTCCTCTTTTATTTTCCAACGCTTTCCCATTACATTAGTATTTCCAATACCAATTTTATTCCCTTTTGGAAATTTATATGAATTAATTGGTTTTGGATGTCCTTTCTTAAATTCAGTTAAAACAGAAAAATGTTGTCCTTTTTTAATCCACCCCCTTTCACTTCCTTTATAAATTTTATGTCCTTTTTGAAATGGCATATTATATTGTTATCTTTCTACAAAATGTCCCACTGTGACAATTTCTTTAATTTCGGCATTATTTACCACAGAAGACGAACTCCAATCTAAAAATACACGAAAATCTTCTATCGCTCCGCTGTGTATTGGAAAAACAAATCTTGTTTTAGAACCAGTTATTTCTTTGGCAGTTCCAGAATTGGAAGTATTTTGATTATATTCAAGTTTTAATTTACAATTTGCCCCACTTCCTAAAACATTAGTTCTTATAATTACCTCATCAATATAACCCATAAGCCGACCATTTATAACTGGAATTATTATACTTTTCCAAGAAGTAGAGATTGAATAACCAGAAAATTTATCAAGAGAAAAATTCCCACCTCCATCAGTGCTGGAAATTAAGGGAACGCCAAATGGAGTTGCCATTGCTCCGCAAGTGCTATATCTTGAACTTGCCAATTGCGAAATGGCAAAAGGCAAACTCTCAACCACCGCTCCAGCGGAATAAACTAATCCACTTGATAAAAATAAAATCGTATTCTTGTATAAGGATTTTTGAGCGTAAGTTGGCAAACTTCCCAAAAAAGAAACTAACGGCAAAATTCTACGACCAGAAATGTAACCAATTTTATTAACTCCGTCCACCGATGAATAACAAACATAAATAACCCCATTATCAACAAATAAGAACCCTATTTTTTGAAGTCCCACCGCTATTTCATCAGATAGTAAAGCAGTCGTAGCACCCGCATCATAAGAATAAATTTGCGAAGAATTTCCTATCGAATTATTAACTCCGATAATCCACTGATTGCCGTGAAAAATTATATCCGCCACTTCGTGATTAGTTCCAAAATCAAGACGGGTTAAATTCATCGAAGCGGTGCTTTGAAAATAAACTCCCACATATCTACCATGTCCGAATAATAAAATATCCTCTTTGGTCGCCGAAGGCATCAAATCAGCCGCTTGAAGCCCTGTTTGCCAAGCGTGATTAAATGTGGCGTCTAAATTATAAGTCCCAATCGCTCCGTCGGACGCTCTTTTGAAAAAGTAATAAAGTTCGCCCTTTAGATAAGCGACGCTTTTCCCTGAAACACAATTAGTAATCGCTTGCGGAAAAGGCGAACTATTTATTACCGCAGTAGAAGTAATTTTATGAAGTTTGGTAGTAGAAATTCCATAAGTTGTGTCATTGCTTACGGCAACATCTAAAATATAATTGACTAATTCTGTGATGGCTCCTGTCTGCGTTCCATTAGTTAAATTAGCCAAGCCCGGGCCCTGCGTAAGAATGCCCGGCTTAGTGATAATATCTACATTGGAAGCGGATGAATAATGCCCTTGATTTCCAATTTCCGTAAGCGAATCAAGAGATGCTATGGGCGATGCTCCCTGATAGAAATTTTTTAGTTTTATAATAAATGAATTTTGCTCCATATTAACTTGACCAAATCTGTTTTCTTATTTTATTTTCGCTTTAAGATAAGCGATTTCCTCGCTATTTTTATTCAACTTTTCATAAATTCTTATATCATTATTTTCTAAAACTTCCAGCCGTCTGTTAATTTCAGAAAGATGATTTTGTTCTATAAAATTTATTTTATTTTCCAAATTCTTTCCCACTCCGTTTCTTTTGTTTATCAAAACGTTAATAAGGGGAGAAATTACATCTTTTATCAAAAAAAATCCCAGCAACGCTATCGCTCCCGCCATCGGTATTTTTGTGAATATGTCTAAATAATTTTCCATATTACATATTTCTCATTAGTAATTTTCTTCTAAGGTTGTGAAAAATTACTCCTTCTACCATCGTTTGCCCTGCCCCGCTATTGTAGAGGTCGGCTATTTCGGTGGTAGATAATGCTTTTGACCAAGCACCAGTTTCATCAATCATTCCCTTTATAATTTGGATTGGATTGTCGTTAGTTATTCTTGTTCCTAAGCTAAAATCAGTAGTATCGTTAGTTGAACCATTTCCGCTTGCCGCTGTCGTCCCCTTAGCAACTGTATCTATAAATAATTTAACATTTGTCCCATCATAGGTTAAAACAATGTGATACCAAGTTCCCACAGTCAAAGTGAAATTTGTTGTTACAATTTGAGATGCTACGCCTCTTTTATATCTATCGGCAACAATCTGAAACGTTCCGCCATTATTGTAATAATATAACTGATACCCTACTTTAGTATTGGTGTTAAATTGGTGAGCTATGCTTTGAACGGTATTATTAGCAGGCGCTGTTGCGATTTTTACCCATACCGCCATTGAAAACGCTCCACCATCAACCCCTAATGAATCAGCTATTTTCAAATATCTATCTGATAACTCACCATATTGAGCGGCATTATTCACTTTTCCACCTTCAAAAGTAACGGCACCCACATTCGTCAGATTAAAAGTGCTCCAATAATCAGTCGCATCTTCTAACTTATAATAAGCAATAAGATTAGTGGTAAGAGTTCCGTCAGAATCTACTTGAAATACTTTTGCCATATTTTATACTTCGTTAGTAGTAGAAGTTAACCAATCTGTGCCGTCATAGACACAAATTGCTTCCAACCTTTTACTAATCGTTGTGGTTGTTTTTAACGCTTCACCCATTGCTTTGTAAGTGTATATCTTCCCAGCGTAAGTATCGGTTTTTTTATGACACTCACGACAAAGTGTCCGTCCATTAGATAAATCAAATCTTAATTCTGGATATAAAGAGAATGGTTTAATGTGGTCTGCGTCAAGTAATCCTCCTACTTTCCCACAATCCTGACAAGTAAATCTATCCCTCTCAAGAACTGCTCTTTTCCACTTCTTTCCCTCTAAACTTGAACGAATAAGATTGTTTTTTGTTGTCAAACCTCCTCTATAAGCATTACATAATATTCCTTTAAGACCTGTTTTAATCTTACTTAACTTCTCTTTTTGAACTTGAGACATAGGCATACCTTTATTGGAAGGAACAATTCCAAGATGTTTTTGTCTATTACTTTCTAAAACTTCTTCTGAATAGATATTAGTAAGTCCCTTATTCCAACCAGGTTTAAATCCAGTTATATTGTGCCAGGATTGTATTCCTTTTAATCCCTTATTCCACGCCTTTTTCCCTATCATTACTAAAGAATGTGCTTTTCTTTTTTCAGGGTCTTTACCCGCACAACTACAAGAGCAATACTTAAACTCGTGCTTCAAGTGTTTTGGTTTTGTGAACTCTTTATTACAAGTTTTACAGGTAAAGATTTTCATATTTTTATTATACCTCCTCTGTTGTGGAACACAACCAATCAGTGCCGTCGTAACTACATATCGCCTCCATTCTCTTTGTCGTTGAAATTGATGTTTTTAGTGCTTCTCCTATTGCTTTATAGGTAGCATTCCAAGTTATTGTTCTCGCACTTGTTGCTGCCTTTAATAAAATATGAATAACTTCCCCTAATACAGGAGTTCCTGTAGGAGCAGCTACCGTCAATGCTTCCGCTTGCGCTGTAAGTTGCCAGACATTTGCCGTAGCCAATGCTGGTGTAAGTGTTGCTGCTGAATCTGCGGTTAAAGAACGGGGTTGTATTCTCTTATTCGTTAAAGTATTCGTGCTTGAAATTGACGGAATAACTATACCTTCTACCGCCAAAACTCCTGCGGCTGAGCGGGAGAGGGTTGTGTCTGTTGCGTGTCCGAGTTCTATAGAATCCCCAATAGTTAAAACTCCTGCTGATGTAAGACGCATTCTCTCCGTAGCAAGTCCATTAAAAGTTGGAGAAAAAACAAAATCTGTTTTAGATGTTGAGACTCCTGTATCGGTAAATACAGAATCTATGCTTGAGCTTGCAAGAACACCATCACTTTTTTCCAGTTGGAATAAGAGTTGTCCCCCAAAACCTGCCGCTGGAGCTCCTGATGTAAGCAATCTAAATGCCTGTAATGTTTTTATTACATTCGTATCTGCGGTTTCTAATTGAACAACTATCGGAGCGTAAGGAGAAGCATAATTTATACCCAAAGATGTAATACCCCCAATAGTCCCGCCCGTAATAGCAACATTATTTGCCGCTTGCGTTGCGATAGTGCCTAAACCAAGCGTGGTTCTTGCCGCATCCGCATCAGCATCATCAATTAAACTTCTGCCAAAAGCAGTAATAGTTGCTGTTTCTGGCACTCCTGTGGAAGCCGTAACCCTGCCAATAAACTGGTCTTGAGCAAGATTAGCCATTTTAGCCAGTGTTACTGCGGCATCTACAATTCCTGCTGTTGGCAGTCCAGTGCAGTTGGTAAGCGTTCCCGATGAAGGAGTGCCGAGAGCGGGGGTTATAAAACTCGGACTTTCCAAAAAAGCAAATGTTTTTCTTGCTCCTCCTGTAGTAATCGTTCCATAAAAAGCATCTGTTAGGAATTCTATTGCTCCTGCTTCGGCAGTTGTATTCAATGCTCCTGATGTGAATTTAAGAGGAGCAGTGTTGGCTGTTGCCGTTCCTGCCTTAATAGCTAAGTAAGCGGTAGGGATCGTCGTCCCGATGCCGACCCTACTATTTGTTTTATCAATAAATAAAGTATTTGTCCCGTCTATGTTCCAGTTAGCGGTAATAGCTACTGAGCCGTCTTTTTTGAGGACATCGGCGTCTGCGGCTTTAGCATCTAACTCCGTTTCAATATCTGAAATCATCTTGGCGGTCAAAAGTAAAGCAAAAGCGTAAGTTTTGCCTTCTGTATTGTGATTGCTGGCAGAGGTGCTTTCTTGAGCCCTTGTAATAGTAAAAGTATCAGTTGTCTTGGCGGTTACTCTTACAATTTCCCTGTCAGGGTCTTTGGCGGGATTTCCATAATCAGTGATATTCCAAATCACGCAGTTATACTGCTTGGTAGTAGGGTCGGGAAATCTCGCTCCGTCTCCTGTGGCAACCGAAAGTTCGGTAACGGTATTGTTAATTCCCGCCGCTAATTCGCTGATACCGAAATTACTGCGATTGTCAATTGTAGCCATAATAATTTTTTAATTTATAACTCTGTTTGTGTTTTATTTTTATCTCTATTTGTCCAATTAGAAGTATTCTTTGAACGGTTTGTAAAAACACTTATATTCTTTATCCGTTCCGCAAACCAATTGCCGAATAATTTAACTATGTATCCGATTGTGTCAGTTACAACTACCTTGAAATGGGCTGCTACACTTAAACTTTCAACATAGGCAAGAGTGTCTGTAATTATTTCCCTAAACCTCAAGCCTATACTTTCCGCATAAGCCAGCGTGTCCGTCAAGGTAATCTTTAATTTACTGGTTATACTTTCAGCGTAAGCCAGAGTATCTGTAAGCATTATCTTAAACTTAATTCCTATGCTCTCGGTATAAGCTAAAGTATCCGTAAGTGTTGTTTTAATCTTGCTCGCCAAACTTTCCACATAAGCCAAAGTATCGGTCAAAGCAACCTTGAAATTTGTAATCACTCCCACACTTTCAGTATACGCAAGGGTATCGGTTACGACAGCAATTTGAAGCGTGCCACCCATAAGTTGTCCGAAGCCACCAGAACCAAAATTTGTTCCGCAATACATAGTGATTTAATTTTTTAATTTAAGAATTTCTTCCTACAAGTTTCGGTGAACCAATTTATATGTAATTTCTATCGTATCGCCACTATCGACATTTTTAGTGGTAATGACCGTTCGTGAAAGCATTGTTCCAGCTGATGCGGCGTTTAACACTCCAACTTCCTTAATCGCTTTTATTCCAGTAACGGAAAACTCTTTGAGAAGTTGTGAAGTATCGCCCGCAACATTTGTTTGCACGGTTGATTTTGTTCCTGCGGCTCTGGCTAACCCGCTATCGATAATCTCTGCCACTAAAGCTGTTTGTCCCGCCGCCGCCGCTGTATCATCTGTTCCTACCGCAATATAACTAAAAGCTGTCGGTGTGCCTGTGTCAATCGCAAGTTTCGCCAATTCGGCAAGTCCCGCTGTTACTAAAAGGTTCGGTGTAGTGTATTGTTCTTTGTAAGAACCGAGAATGAAAGGAATATGTGGCTGTAAGCGAAAGAGTTGAAACAACTTATTCCCCAGCCAATTTTCCTGCCATAACTTGATATACTTTCCGTTTCTTTTAATACGGATAAAGTATTGTCCTTTTAATCCTACTTTATTTGTTAAATTCATAATTTTAATTTAATTTGATGACCTTTATATGTTAAATTTTGATTCACTTATAACTTCTCCCGATAAAGCGTCTCCCCCAAAGTCTTCTTGCTGAAGTTTTATGCGGGGCTGGTCATCTTTTGACCTGTCAGCGTAAAACTCTATAATCCCCTGTTCCATTTTAATCTTTTCTACTTCCAGCTCGGATTTCTTTCGAGACAACCCGTTAGCCAGACAATAGTCAATCACCGCTCCTATGCTTAAAATTCTGTGGTATATCGGGGCAAATCCTGGTGTCTTTGTAGTGTCAGTGGAAATAAAATATCCCGCTTTTCTTTGAGAAACCACTTTAAGTCCAGCCGAAAGGGTTACCTTGTCGGCCGCTGGCTTTGGATAGAGAAAAATAGAGTTCCCCATTTTGTCATACCATTTAGGTAATCCATTATTTGATGTCTTTTCTTCATCTAATAAGGTTTGAGCTTTGCCTTTTCGATCAATCGCTGTAAGGGCTTGCCATACTCCGTTATTGTCTAACACCGAAACCTCGCTGATATTAAGAAAGTTAGCCCCTGAAATCTCATAATCCTGCTGTCCGGCAACTAAAGTAGTGGTTCCTATGGGCAGAGTTGTAAAGTTATTGTCGTCCCATTGCCACCTACCGTCTGCTTTTAAGATGGTTGAAACTACATTGTCAAGATGCCTGTTTATACTATCGGCTATATCTACATCAGAAAAATCCAAAGTTCCGGTAGATGAACCGGTAATTAGAAATTT
>Ga0210056_1001076_pt1 | contig 23661 bp, 27 predicted proteins | sample CryGeyCG2014_080_2_FD_183965 | JGI IMG/M metagenome (GOLD analysis project Ga0210056, IMG submission 183965) | Groundwater microbial communities from aquifer - Crystal Geyser CG07_land_8/20/14_0.80 (SPAdes) (version 2) | ecosystem: Environmental > Aquatic > Deep subsurface > Groundwater | place... | reverse complement strand
TGGCTAAAGCTCCTCCTTCCATTTTGACACCTCCTTTCGAGATGCCTATTCTTTAACACTTTTTTCGGAAAGAGGACATTTCTATCGAGTTTTCTAGAGGACATTATCAAAGAGTTTCAACACCTCTTTAAATGCCAGATTGACAGGAAATGAGGAAAGATGTATATTATCTCCGTAAGGAGGTACTTGAAGATGCCAGAAGTAGAAGTCGGCAAAGTAACGGAATTTTTTGCTAAACCCGTAGTCGCTGGTGTTGAGCTAAGTAGCACCTTGAAAGTAGGCGACAAAATCCACATCAAGGGCAACACCACAGACATGGAACTCACTGTGGAGTCCATGCAGATTGATCGGATTGATATTGCCGAAGGAAAGCCCGACGATATTGTGGGCATAAAGGTGTCTGACAGAGTAAGGCGAGGCGACAAAGTTTATAGAAAGGATTAGACCCTTCGCTGTCGCTCAGGGCAGGGTTTTAAGCAGATTTGCCATTTCGATAGCGCTTACCGCAGCAGCAAAGCCTTTATTGCCTTCTTTGCTACCAGCTCTCTGGATAGCTTGTTCTAAGGTATCGGCAGTAATTATACCCTGTATCACGGGCAAGGCAGTATCCAAGTTTATCCTACCCAGCCCACGATTCACTTCAGAAGCTACATACTCAAAATGGGGAGTGCCACCACGAATTACAGCACCAAGACATATTATGGCATTATATTTGCCACTTCGTGCCAATTTTTGCGCTACTAAAGGGATTTCCAAACATCCTGGTGTCCAGGCGGTATCAATGTCCTTTTCTTCAACTCCATGACGCAATAAGGCGTCTTTTGCCCCCTCGAGCAACCTTGTTGTTATTAGGTCATTAAAGCGGGAAACAACTACAGCGAATTTGAGACCTTTACCTAGTAATAAACCTTCATAATGTTCAGCCATATATTCCTCCCCAAAATCAAAAGTCAAAAATCAAACATCAAGATTACAGATCAACCCTGAAACAAGTTCAGGGCAAATATTCAATTCCTAACTTTTTGCATTTTGCATTTTTATTTTTGATTTCTCAAAGAGTTGGCTGGGAAGCAGATGCCCCAGTTTTTTTTGCTTGGTTTCCAAATAATGAATGTCATAAGGATTCGGGGGGACTATTAAAGGTACAGTCTCTACTATTTTGAGTCCGTAGCTTTCTAGTCCAACTACTTTCTTAGGATTATTAGTAAGCAATCTAATATTATGTAGACCTATGTCAGCCAAAATCTGGGCGCCTATTCCGTAATCTCTCAAATCTGGGGCAAACCCCAAAGCTACATTAGCTTCCACAGTATCCATACCTCGATCCTGGAGAGCATAAGCCCGAATCTTATTATGGAACCCGATACCCCTTCCTTCCTGCCTCATATAAAGGAAAACCCCGCTACCTTCCTCAGCTATCTTTTGCATTGCCAAACTAATTTGATCGCCACAATCGCATCTCAAGCTGCGAAAAACATCTCCGGTAAGACATTCACTGTGAACACGCACCAGCACTGGTGTGTCACCTGATATGTCACCCCTAATTAAGGCGACATGCTCATCAGTATCTACGATGCTCTTATAAGCCATGACGACAAATTCACCATACCTGGTAGGAAGCTTAGCCTCGGCTACCCTTTGCACTAATTTTTCATGTCGGCGACGATAAGCGATCAACTCAACAATGCTTATGATCTTTATTCCAAATCTATCGGCCATAGCTTCAAGTTGCGGTAAACGTGCCATAGTGCCATTTTCGTCCATAATCTCGCATATGATACCAGCGGGATAAAGCCCGGCTGCTCTAGTCAAATCAACAATAGCTTCAGTATGCCCTGCTCTCACTAATACCCCACCTTCCCTGGCTCGGATAGGGAAGACATGACCAGGACGAACCAAATCCTCTGGTTTTGTATCGGGGTTGAGTACTGTTTTTATAGTTTGTGCTCGGTCAAAGGCAGAAATACCGGTTGCCACTTTATCCCTTGCCTCAATGGAGACCGTGAAGGCTGTGGTATATCGTGAAGTATTATTCTGAACCATCAGTGGTATCTCCAACTCGTTGAGCCTTTGCCCAATGATAGGAAGGCAGATAAGCCCCCTGGCATGCTTAGCCATGAAATTTATAGCCTCTGGGGTAACTTTCTCCGCAGCAGTTGCCAGGTCTCCTTCATTTTCACGAGACTCGTCATCAACAATTATGATGAGCTTTCCTGCTTTTATATCCTCAATTGCCTCTGGAATAGTAGCAAACATCTATGATTCCTCCTCTTTAGTCAGTAGTCATAAGTCGTTAGTCCCTCCCCTCCCCCGCCGACTGCTGACTGGTGACTATTGACTAATTTAACCAGCCCTTCCACATACTTAGCGATAATGTCTGCCTCTAAATTGACTATGTCGCCGGGATTTTTCTCCCCTAAGGTAGTATGCTCCAAAGTATAATCTATTAGAGATACAGAAAAAGAAAAGTCATTGAAATAGGTAATAGTAAGGCTAACCCCTTCAACAGCGATGAATCCCTTACTGACTATATAGGGCATTAGTTTGGCTGGCGCTGAAATTCTCATAATGCGGGCATTCTCTTCTGTGGTCACACTCATCACCTCGCCTGTGTCATCAACATGTCCCAATACTAAATGACCACCAAGGCGCCCCCCTACCAGCAATGCCCTTTCCAAATTTACTTTATCTCCATAATGAAGTCTAGCAAGATTGGAGCGACGTAACGTTTCAGGCATAGTACCAACGCTGAAGCCATGACTGCTCAAAGACAGAACTGTAAGACAAACCCCATTAACAGCTATGCTGTCACTTACATTTGTCCCTTCAAGAATCTTGCCGGCCTCAATAATTATATCCGGGCTCGTTCCTCTAACTATGCCTATCTCCTCAACTATACCTGTGAACATACCAACCCAAATCAAAAATTAAAAAGCAAACATCAAAAATTTAACTTTTGCATTTTTCATTTTGCATTTTGATGTTCCATCTTACCCTTTTCCATGTATCCGCTAACTAACATATTATCACCAAACCTCTCAGTGCTAACCCTGTTAAGATGCCAAGCCTCAGAGATGTTGTTTATTCCACATCCTTGAACGGCAGTCTTAGCTTCCTCTCCACCAATAATAATTGGCGAAATGAAAACTACGACTTTATCTACCAAATGGTGATCAAAAAATGAACCAAGAAGCTTGCTCCCGCCTTCTACCAAGATACTAACAATTTCTCGTTTACCCAAGATCTTTAATATCTCCTCAATATCCACCAACCCCTCTCTCCCCGGCAATTCCAACACCTCGGCACCAGTTTGCATTAATGTCCTCTTCTTTTCACTTTCCAAAGGTTCGACCACAGCAAGCACAACCTTTCCCGGTGGCTGGAAAATATGGCAATTAAGTGGTATCCTTCCTTTGCTGTCAACAACCAGCCGTAATGGCTGCTTCTTCTTCATTCCGCCCTTACCACTACAACCCCTGGCGGTAAGGTGAGGATTGTCTATGATGACAGTGTTTATCCCCACCATTATGGCGTCTACTGTGTGACGCAGAAGATGAGCATACCTTCTTGCCTCCTCATTGGTTATCCACTTTGAGTTACCAGTTTTAGTAGCTATCTTACCATCAAGGCTCATGGCAAATTTGGCGATAACAAATGGTAAACGCGTAGTAATATACTTGATGTAGGCTTCGTTTATTTCATAAGCCTCTTGCTGGTATTCACCTACATAGGTCTTGATACCAGCTTCGTTTAGCTGTTTAACTCCCTGCCCGGAAACTAGCGGGTTTGGGTCGAGCAAGGCTATGTGAACTTCGGAAATGCCCGCATCTATTATGGCTTTGGTGCACGGCGGAGTGCGTCCATAATGGCAGCAAGGCTCTAGTGTAACATACATGCTAGCTCCTCTGGTTTTGTCACCAGCTTGATGAAGTGTCATCACCTCAGCATGGTCAAAACCAGCCGGCTGTGTATACCCCGTGCCTACCACAAACCCGTCTTTAACAACTACTGCCCCTACTGCTGGGTTGGGATTGGTATACCCCATAGCCAATCTAGCTAAGGAGAGAGCACACTCCATACAGTCTACAGGTGGCATTAGCATTTAGCATTCCTCGCTGCCAAATTCTTTATAATACCTGGTAGGAGTAGGTTCCTTCTGCCCTTGATATTTACTTCCCAAACCAGTAGAACCATATAACCTTTCTGCCGGACAAGTCAAGCGCAGAAAAGAAATCTGACCAATAGCCATTTTATAGTACAATGTTACTGGCAACTTAGCCACATTGGATAGTTCAAGCGTAAGATGCCCGCACCAACCGGGGTCAACATATCCAGCAGTAGAATGGATTAATAGACCAATTCTACCCAAAGAACTTTTCCCCTCAAGCCGGGCCACAATATCGTTTGGCAGAGCGATTGATTCCAGGGTACTGGCCAAAAGAAATTCTCCCGGATTTAGGAGAAATGGCTCGTCCTCGCTAATCTCTACAGATTCAGCCAAATCATCCATACTTTTTTTAACATCAATATAGAAAGGATACCGCCATGTCTTGAAAACCAGAAGCTTCTTGTCAAGATGAATATCTATACTTGCCGGCTGAATACAAGCGGGATCAAAGGGTTCAATAACTATCCTTCCTTTAGCAATTTCTTCTTTGATTGTACAATCGCTAAGCACCATACTCATAGCATTGTAACACTGGTTTTAAGCAAAGTGCAAAACAGCAACCTTATTGATATATACTAAGCGAACTCCAGATCCGTAAATTGGTGGGAAATCCTAAGCACGACCCTGAATCAAGTTCAGGGCTAAATCCTATGTAATTACACAGCCGCACTGGTGTCATTCCGAACTTGTTTCGGAATCCCAAAACAGAGATGCTGAAGCAAGTTCAGCATGACAATATGGGTGAGCAGTTACAATCCTAAACGAGCTCAAATGTCCAAAGTCCAAATCTCTAAAAAGACGTTTTGAAATTGGGATTTTGGATTTGTTTAGGATTTGGTGCTTGGAATTTAGGATTTTTGGTTGAATTTGCGACTCTCGAGGGCGTCTAGTATAATAAGTACCCTGGGAGGTAGTTGCAAACCCCAACCCAGGGAGGTAATAATGGATTTTGCTCTTATTGTTGTAGCTTTGTTAGCTCTGCTAGCGCTAGCCTTTTGGATAAGGATAAGGCGTTTGCGTCAAAATACTCTCGAGGTAATTAAAAGGTTTCGTGAACATGGAGCGGTAAGCGAGAAAAAGGCTAAGACTTTAACCGAAATGGGGCTCCATTCCAAACCCAAGCATCCGTTCCTGTTACGCGATGAACAGGTAGAAGCCTTGTCGCAGCTTTTGCAGAAAGGCATTATCTGCCAGGCAAAACAAAAGAGCAGTTCGGAAGAGCCAAAGTTTTACTTTGATGAACAAAAATATCCTATGCCGTAGCAAGCGAGGCTAATGAAAAACGTTTTTGATATCATTGACCACACTGCCGATGTGGGAATTACCGCTTATGGGGAGGATATTAAGCAGCTTTTTTGTAATGCTGCTCTGGCTTTGTTCAGCCTGATCACAGATGTTCAAAACATCAGGGGGAAAATTCAACATCGCGTGGAGATAAACAGTGAGAGCCGGGATAACCTGCTGGTAGAATGGCTCAATGAACTTATCTACCTCTTTGATGCCGAACACCTCTTGTTTAATCATTTTGAAATTGAGAGCCTGGACAATAACCAGCTCAAGGCTACGTGTTATGGGGAAAAATTCGACCCGGCAAGGCACAGAATAAAGACAGGGGTAAAGGCAGCTACATACTATATGTTAGAGGTAGCTAGAGACTGTAAAGGCTACAGAGCGCAAGTTATTTTCGATATTTAGGAGTTAAATATGGCGGGATGGCAAGGACAGCTTATTAAAATAGACGATTATCGCTGGCAAATTCCCCAGAACTACAAATCAGGAATGAGGGTTCCTGGATTAATTTATGCTAGCGAGGAAATGCTGGTATCTATGCGTGAAGAACAAGCACTGGAGCAGGTTGCTAATGTCGCTTTCCTCCCCGGTATAGTTAAGTTTTCGCTGGCTATGCCGGATATTCACTGGGGTTATGGCTTTCCCATAGGCGGAGTGGCAGCTATGGATATAGAAAATGGCGTGATTTCCCCCGGTGGTGTAGGTTATGACATCAATTGTGGTGTTAGGCTACTACGCACAAACCTGCGTGAGAATGAAATAAGACCCAAAATTAGCCAGTTGATTAGCGAACTTTATAGTAATGTTCCTTCGGGTGTAGGCTCTGAAGGGAAAATAAAGACCAACCAAAAAGAACTTAAGAATATAATGACTGAAGGGGCACGATGGGCAGTTAAGCAGGGTCTAGGGCTTGAGGAGGATCTGGAGGTTACTGAAGAAGGTGGTTGTGTAAAAGGTGCCGACCCAGAAAAGATAAGTGATAGAGCAATAAAGAGGGGCATGCCACAAGCGGGCACACTAGGCTCAGGAAATCATTTCCTTGAAATTCAGGTAGTAAAGGAAATCTTTGACCTTCGCGCTGCTAAAGCTATGGGCATTGATGAAATAGGGCAGGTATTAGTTTTGATTCACACTGGTTCTCGTGGTTTTGGGCACCAGGTATGCACTGATCATCTGCGTGTCATGGAGGAGGCAGTGTCCCGATATGGCATCAAACTACCGGATCGTCAACTTGCTTGTGCACCTATACAATCAAAAGAGGGCAAGGACTATCTAGCTGCCATGGCATGTGCCGCTAATTATGCTTGGGCTAATCGGCAATGTATCGCTCATTGGGTCAGAGAAACTTTCTCCAAGGCCTTTAGCAAAAGTCCTGGAGAACTTGGCATAAGACAAATTTACGATGTTGCTCACAATATTGCCAAAATAGAAGAACATACAGTAGATGGACGGAAAATTAAAGTGTGCGTGCATCGTAAGGGAGCTACCAGAGCTTTCCCGCCGGGACATAAGGATATTCCTCAACGTTATAAAGAGATAGGACAGCCTGTGCTTATCCCCGGTGATATGGGTCGTTGTTCCTTTATTGCTGTGGGGACTCAGAAAGCTATGGAAGAAACTTTTGGCTCCACTTGCCATGGGGCTGGCAGAGTACTGAGTCGCGGCGCTGCCAGGCGAAGCATAAAAGGTAGGGATGTAATGCAAGAGTTGCAGAACAAGGGGATTACCGTTAAGACAGGCGATATCTCTTCACTGGCTGAGGAAGCATCCCAAAGTTATAAAGATGTTACTGAAGTCGTTGACGTTGTTCACCAAGCTGGCATCTCCCAAAAAGTGGCTATGGCAGTCCCCATAGGTGTTATTAAGGGTTAATAGAATGTCATGAGGCAAGGGTGGGTTATAAAATACACCAGATTGAAATTAAACTCCCGCCACCCTTATTAAAAGGAAAAACTTCGCTAGAAGAGGCAATAGCGAAGCGCAGGTCAGTTCGCCGATACAAGCCGGAGCCGCTAACCCTCTCTCAAGTAAGTCAAATACTCTGGTCGGCCCAAGGGATTACTGAGGCAGGGAAGCTAAGGAGCGCACCCAGCGCCGGCGCTACTTACCCTCTGGAAATCTTCGTGGTTATTGGCAAACAATCTCTTACCAACGAGGAGTTACCAGCCGGCATCTATCATTATGAGATGAACTCTCATTCATTGAGATTGCACTTGCAAGGCGACTTCAGATTGGATTTAGCCAGAGCAGCTTTGGATCAGGGATTTATTGCTTCTGCTCCCGCAGATATTGTTATCTGTGCCCTCTATCAGCGCACTTGTTATACTTGTGGCAAACGCGGGGAAAGATACGTTCATATGGAAGTAGGGCATGTTGGAGAAAACATTCACCTTCAAGCCGTGGCTCTGGGATTAGCCACGGTAGAAGTTGGTGCCTTTCATGACGAAGAAGTGAGAAAAGTCCTTGCCGTGGAAGAAGAGATTAAACCTCTTTATATCATGCCCGTTGGCAAGCCACGATAGTCTTTCAAACTAGAGGTTGTTTAATAATCCTTTCCTCCTTGTCACCCTGAATTTGTTTCAGGGTCTCGTGAGATGCCGAAACGAGTTCGGCATGACAGTTGCTAAACGCTCTCTATTGACAAGTTTGAGAGGTTAGTGTTATTTATATATGCAAATTAATGCCTTGTATACCGATGTATTCGGGGCATAATATAGGATGGTGAAATTTAACCCATGCGGAGCGGTAGTAACGATAAGGCAATTACTTATGAAGAATTAACGCCAGGTTACGAGTTTCCTCCTGCTAGTTATGAATTGAATGCCTCACTTATCTCGAAATATCTAGAGGCGGTGGATAGTAAAGGTGGTGTCCTGAATCAAGTTCAGGATGTTCCTCCTCTAGCAATAGCAGCTTATGCCATGACCAGTATGTCAAGGTTTCTTCTCCTGCCCCCTGGCACTATTCATGCTTCCCAGGAACTGGAATTTTTCAGATTGGTGCCTGTCGGGACTAAAGTAAATTGCCAGGCTAAAGTTGCTCGGAGGTTAACTCGCGGTCAAATGCGTATGTTAGTGCTGGAATTTAATGTCTGGGATGAAAGTGGCGAAATAGTGCAAACTGGAAAGGCAACTGTAATGTTGTCGGCTTAGGTCTGTGAAGTAAATGGATGCAGAAATTTATCCCGGTAAGGTTCTCCCTCCCGTCGTAAGACACATTTCTCAGGTGAAGATTAACCTTTATGCCGAGGCTTCGGGCGATTTTAATCCTATTCATATAGATGAATCCTTTGCTAGCCAGACGCCTCTTGGTGGCACCATTGCTCATGGCATGCTTATTCTGGCTTATGTCTCAGAGATGATGACACAAGTCTTTGATTCCAATTGGCTTTCCGGAGGTAAGCTCTCAGTACGCTTCAAGGCACCAGCAAGGCCTGGAGATACTGTCACCGTGAGGGGCAAGGTTAATTCCCTTGAGGAGAAAAATGGTGTATTATATGCCACTTGTGGCGTTGAGTGTTGCAATGAGAAAGGTGATACCGTTATTGTAGGAGAAGCGTTAGCCAAACTTATAAGTAAAGGAACGACACGTGGTTCGAAATAAAAAAGTGAGAGTAGCCCTTGATGCCATGGGTGGAGACTTTGCCCCAGAGGAGATAGTCAAAGGGGCAATCCTTGCGGCGCAAGAAAATGATGTTGAGGTTATCTTGACTGGCCCCGGTGACATACTGGAGAGGGAATTAGCCAAGTACAAATTCTCCCCCAATTTGCCTATTCGTTGTGTTGAAGCTAACGAAGTTATTAAAGAAAACGAGTCGCCTGCCTTGGCAGTTCGTCGCAAACCCAATTCTTCCATAGCTGTAGCGGCCAAACTGGTAAAATCAGGTGAAGCAGACGCCCTGGTGGGCGCCGGGTATACCGGAGCAGTAGCAGTTAGCGCCGTCCAATATATAGGTATGGTAGAGGGGATAGAACGCCCGGCAATTGCTGGAACCCTGGGCAGTTTTGCACCTAATATAGTGATAATGGATCTTGGTGTCAATGTTGATTGCAAACCGCACCATCTTTTGACTTTTGCCATTGCGGGCCGTATCTTTGCGGAAAAGTTGCTTAATATTCCTAATCCTAAAGTGGGCTTACTGAATGTTGGTGCCGAGGAAGGTAAGGGAAATGAGGTGGTGCGAGAAGCTTATACTCTACTTAAGAACAGTGGTTTGAATTTTATTGGTAACATAGAAGGTGGCGATATATTGAGCGGACGGGCTAATGTTATCGTTTGCGATGGATTTGTCGGCAATGTGCTTCTTAAATTCTATGAAAGTATTGGAGACCATGCCCTGGAGTATGTCAAGCGAAAATTTAAGAAATACCCGCCGTTGGGAGCGATAGCTAATTTGTCATTCAATCGACTATTTCCCGTCAGCAAAATATCTCATCAGGGTGAAGAGGAGGGTGGTATTTTGTGGGGAGTTAATGGTATTGTCCGAATAGCTCATGGTAGCAGTAAAGCTTCTCATATTGCTCATGCTGTAGCCAATGCCAAGAAGGCTTTCCAGGTTGACATTGTGGGCTGCTTAAAGTCTGAACTAGCCAGATTCAAGAAAGAAAGCAAATTGTAAAAGCTATATAAATGGCAAAGGAGGTATTGGTATGTCTATTGAAGAAGAAATAAGGGATATTGTGGCTAACATTGTGCATTGTGATAAGAGCATTATTACCAGAGAGAGCACTTTTAAAGACATAAAGGCAGATTCGCTGGACATAGTGCAGGCATTGGTAGCAGTAGAGGATAAATTCGGTATTGAAATCCCCGATGAGGAAGCCCAGAAATTCCAGAATTTCGGTGATTTTGTTGCCTATGTGGAAAAGCGGGCACAAAAGGAGAAAGTGTAGCTATGTCTCTTCAGGGTAAACTGGCTTTAGTCACGGGCAGCGGACGAGGCATAGGTAGGGCTATTACCTTAAAGCTTGCTTCACAGGGTGCTAATATTATAGTTAATTTCTTCCGTCACCGCGAATCTGCTGAACAAACAGCCCGGGACATTGAAGCACTGGGGGTGAAAGCCGAAGTTATCCGGGCCAATGTGGGAGACCCAGCAAAGGTTAATGAAATGTTTGACACAATTGCCAGCAAGTTTGGTTATCTTGATATTCTGGTTAACAACGCTGCCTCCGGTGTTGGTCGCTCTGTTCTGGATGTGGATGTCAAAGCATGGGATTGGACTATGGACATCAATGCCAAAGCTGCTCTGCTTTGTGCCCAACGGGCAGCCAGGCTGATGGAAGGAAGGGAAGGCAAGATAGTAAACATTACTAGCTTGGGTTCATCCTTTGTCTTGCCTGATTATGCCATTGTTGGTATATCTAAAGCTGCTCTGGAAGCCTTGACTCGCTACCTGGCAATAGAATTGGCTCCCAAAAACATCTGCGTTAATGCTGTTGCTGCCTCCGCTGTGGAGACAGAAGCGCTCAAGTTTTACATCAAGGAAGGTTTGGTACAAGATACACATAAGACAACACCAGCAGGAAGGATGATAATTCCCGAAGACGTTGCCAATGTGGTGGCTTTTCTCTGTAGTGAAGAAGCCTTTATGATCAGGGGGCAGATGATTATTGTTGACGGAGGCACATCTATAGCGCCTTTTGTTATGCCTAAGGAGAAATATTAAAAATCAAAGGTCAAAAGTCAAAATGACAAATAAAAAATCAAAAATTTTTGCATTTTGCTCTGTCATTTTGCATTTTTTTTTGCATTTAGAAGGAGACAGGTAAGATGAAAACACCACAAGTTGTGGTTACTGGAATGGGTACTATTAATCCTTTAGGTTTGTGTGTGGAGGAGTTCTGGTCAGGATTAATTGCCGGGAAGTCGGGGATTGGTCTTATCAGGCGCTTTGATGCCAGCAAGTTCTATGTCAAGGTAGATGCTGAGGTGAAGGGTTTTGATGCCACAAGATATATGGACTTAAAGACAGTGGATCGTACGCCACGAGCGGTTCATTTTGCTATTGCTGCCGCAAAGGAGGCAGTGGCTTCAGCCAAACTGGATATGTCTCGGGAAACTCCTGAGCGGGTAGGCGTTAGCATTGCTTGCATGGTGGAAAGCGATTATGTTGTTAAACAAAGTGAACTCATTAATACCAAAGGGCCGAGAAGAGCTGACCCTCTCTTCATCGCTAAATCGAGTCCCAGCGCCGCTTCGATGCAAGTAGGCATGATGCTCGGAGCTAAAGGGCCCAACTCCAGCGTCAACAGCCTTTGTGCTGCCGGAGCAGATGCCATAGGTACAGCAGTGAATTTCATCAGGTTGGGCTATGCTGATGTTATGCTAGCCGGGGGAGCCGATTCTAGCTTGAGCGCAATTGGCATTGCTGGCATGGACATCGTGGGAGCCATCTGCCGTGAGTCTGATCCGGCCAAAGCTTGCCGTCCTTTTGACCTTAATCGTAGTGGCTTCGTCTACGGGGAAGGTGCCGGAATAGTCGTTGTGGAAAGCTACGAACATGCTAAAAAACGAGGTGCTCCTATTCTAGCTGAAGTTGCTGGGGTCGGTTGGTCTTTCGATGCCTATGACCAAACTGCTCCGGCACCTGGAGCTGAGGCTTATGCTATGAAAGTTGCTCTGCAAAATGCCGCGATAAAACCTGAAGAGATTGACTATATCAATGCCCATGGCACGAGCACCAAGCTAAACGATGCCTGTGAAACTAAAGCTATTAAGATGGTCTTTGGAAAGCAAGCTTATAAAATACCCATAAGCTCCACCAAGTCCATGATCGGTCATACCGTAACTGCTGCCGGTGCCATTGAATCTATCGCCTGCATATTAATTATAAACAAAGGCATCATACATCCCACGATAAATTATGAAACGCCTGACCCTGATTGCGATCTGGATTATGTTCCCAATGTGGCTCGAGAGGCACAGGTAAACATCTGTCTCACAAATAGCTTTGGTTTGGGTGGGGAGAATTGTTGTCTTGTGCTAAAAAACGGTCACCTGTTGAGATAAGGAGGTTCACAGAGTGGAATTAGAAGGCAAGGTATCACTGGTAACCGGTGCTTCTCGTGGCATAGGTAAGGCTATAGCTCTGAAGCTCGCCGGTCTTGGCTGCAAAGTAGCGGTAAATTATGTGGCGATAGAGGCTGGTAATAAAGCTGACAGTGATAGTGTAGTTCAAGTCATAAAGCATCAGGGTGGGGAAGCTATGGCGATTGAAGCTGATATCCGGAATAGTGAAGAGGTGAGGAGTATGGTGGAACAAATCATTGGTGTGTGGGGCAAGATAGATATATTAGTAAACAATGCCGGTATCACCAGGGACAATTTGCTACTGAGGATGTCTGAGGAAGCCTGGGATGACGTAATTGCTACGAACTTGCGTGGTGCTTATTTATGTACTAAGTTTACTCTGCGCTCTATGATAAGGCAGAAGTCGGGGCGTATTATCAGCATTGCATCCATTGCTGGAGTGATGGGAAATGTAGGGCAAACTAATTATGCAGCATCTAAGGCTGGGGTGATTGCTTTTACTAAGAGTGTAGCTCGTGAAGTTGGCTCCCGTAATATTACAGCAAACGCAGTGGCGCCGGGTTTCATCAAGACCAAGATGACTGAAGGTTTACCCGACGAGATAAAGAAAAATATCTTGTCTATGGTGTCGCTACGTCGCTTTGGTGAGCCAGAAGATGTAGCCGAGCTGGTAGCATTCCTGGCCAGCGATAAGGCTGGTTATATTACGGGGCAGGTCATCTGCATAGATGGGGGAGTGTCCATGTGAGTTCATAATCTCTCCGAACTATATCGCCTCACGATATATTGACAGAAAAGCAATACAACACACATAATATCTGCCAAAACTTAAGAGTTTGTCATTGCGAGGGGTAAAACCCCGAAGCAATCTCAAGTCCCTCTCCCCTGAAGAGAGAGGCTAGGTGAGGGTGAAGATGGATGGGGTTGCCACGCTTCGCTCGCAATGACGCTGAGGGGATTTTGTAATATGAGCGGAAAAATGGTCAAAATAGCTGTGGATGCCATGGGGGGTGACTATGCCCCTGGGGAAATAGTCAGAGGAGCAACTCAAGCAGCTAGGGAGCAAGGAGTAAAAGTCGTATTGATAGGTCGCAAGGTAGGATGACAAAGCCGAGAATTTCTGAAACAAGTCAGGGAATAATGGGAGATTTTTATGCTCGTATCTACGATATGATGATGCGTTGGATGAGGGGCAAATGGTGGTTTGAGACTAAACTCATCATGCAAGCGGGAATCTCCGCAGGCCTTGCCCTGGAGGTGGGCCCAGGGCCGGGATACCTTGGGTTGGAGTGGCTCAGGACTACGAAGGACACTATTCTCAAGGGTCTGGACGTCAGCGAGGACATGATAAGAATAGCCGAGCAAAATGCCAGGAAATATGGTTTGACAGAGAGGGTGGAATATGTTAAGGGCGATGCTAGGCAGATACCCTTTGAAAACGAGTATTTCGACGCTGTGTTCACAAGCCGCTCTCTACATGAATGGGCACACCCAGAGGAGGTCTTAAATGAAATCGCTAGGGTTCTGAAGCCTGGCGGTAGATATCTTATTAGTGACCTAAGGCGCGACATGAACCGTCTCATCAAGTGGCTTAGCTGGTTTATAATTCAGCCGAAGGAGATGCGGCCCGCTCTCATTGCCTCAACTAATGCCTCCTATACCGTCAGGGAAATTGAAGCCGTGCTCATTAGAACGCGATTTCAGGGTTGGCGAGTAGAGAAAAAATTTATGGGTCTAACTATCTCGGGACAAAAGTCACTTCGGCCGTGAAGGCTGGTATTTTGTTTAGAGTTTAGAAATTAGTCCTGAACTTAATTCAGGATAGGATTTATTAAGTATGAGCGAGAAAGTGGTGAAAATAGCTGTGGATGCCATGGGGGGTGATTATGCCCCCGGGGAAATAGTTAAAGGAGCAATACAAGCAGCTAGAGAGCAAGGGGTGGAAGTTGTATTGGTAGGTAGTGAGGAGCTTCTCAAAAAGGCCCTCACCCAAACCCTCTCCCTTCAAGGGAGAGGGCAGGGAGAGGGTGAAAATGTCGGTATCGTAAACGCTAATGAAGTTATAAAGGAAGGTGAATCTCCGGTAGCAGCTCTGCGTCTTAAACCGGATGCTTCTATTCTGGTTTCTACAAGGATGGTGAAGGAGGGGAAAGCTGACGCCGTAGTAAGTATGGGTTATACTGGCGCAGTCATGGTGGCGGCAATTGAAATCCTGGGGAAACTGGAAGGTATCAAGCGCCCTAGCGCCGGTGGTCTTCTTTGTCGTTTTGCCCCAAATACTTTAGTATTTGATATGGGAGCAAATGCTGATTGTAAGCCACGAGACCTGTTGGTCTTTGCTGTCATAGGCTCTGTTGTTTGCCGAAAGATATTGAATGTCAGTAACCCCACGGTAGCCCTGCTCAGCAATGGTGCTGAGGAAGGAAAAGGAAATCTTCTGGTGAAGAAAGCCTACCCGTTATTCAAGCAAAGTCACCTTAACTTCATTGGCAACGTTGAAGGAAACGATATTCCTTTTGCTAGGGCAAATGTCATCGTTTGTGATGGATTTACCGGGAATATTCTACTCAAGTTTTGTGAAGGTTTGGGTGAAGCTCTAGTTGAGCGTTTGAAGATTACTTTGGATAGGCAACTTCCTCGGGAGCAAATAGAGAGTATTACCAACAACTTATTTGCCCTGACTCATACCGCTGAGGAAGGAGGTCCGATTTTGGGAATTGATGGTGTAGTGGTAATTGGGCATGGTCGTTCTAAAGCCCCGCAGGTGGCTAATGCTATAAACATGGCAAAAATATCAGTTGAATCAAATTTGGTGGAGGAATTAAAGACAGAATTAGGGAGGGAATTAAAATAGTGGGTTATCACATTACCCTGAATCGAAGTTCAGGGCTATTTTATAGTGGGGATACTGGGCCAGGATTAGCCTCACGCCCCTTGCCAAATAAGGGGGGTCGAGGGGAGGGCCTCCCCCATCCAGACTTGCTCCTTTTTGATTGTGGAGCATCTAATAGATGGAGCAGTGAGGCTCCCAAGATAGGTCACATGACTCCGGAGCTGCTTAAACCAGAGCTGATTCAGTTTCGCCAGAAAAAGGGTTATCTCCCTCCTATTGTCTTGGTGCATATGGCTCCGCTGTTGGAGAATGAAATTAAGGAGGAGGCTGCTGGATTAGCCAAGGAACTAAATGCTAGAATTAGCCTTGGTTATGAGGGGATGGGAATTGAAGTCTAGAGAAGGTGTTTAAAAATGTAGTGCGAGGCTTTAGCCTCGTGCACGACCCTAAAGGGTCGCACTACAAAATTTGGAGGTGAAGAATTTCCGTGATAGTCAAGACAAATCTGAATCCAAAGCTAGAGCAAAAATTAAACAGCCTATAGCTAGAAGATAGGAGGTGAGTTATGTCAGTAGCCGTACTCGTTGACAGTAGTTCCGGTATTACCAAGGAGGTAGCCGAGAAATATCACGTCCGGGTAGTTCCCTTACACCTGATATGGGATGAGAAAGATTATCGCGACTGGGTGGATATGATGCCGGATGAGTTTTATGCCCGGCTGAAGACAGCCAAGACCTGGCCTACTACCAGTGGCTCGGTTCAGGGAGAGTTCTATAGCGCAATCGAAGAATTACGAGGAAAAGTGGACGGCATAGTTATCGTTACCCTCAGCCCCAACACTCCTTCGGCAGGCTACCGCTCAGCTTTAATGGCAAAAGATATGACGGAAGGTGTTCCTGTTGAGGTTGTTGACTCTAATGGCACGGTAACAGCTTTGGGGCTGGTAGCTACTGCCGCTGGCACGGCGGCTGCCAGAGGTGGCAGCATGGCAGAAGTAGTCAAGGCAGCTCAAAGCGTTATCCCCAAGATGAATGTCTTTCTTAATCCTGGCTCAATAACTTATTTTCTAAAAGGCGGACGTATCGTTGAGTCGGAGATAGCTTCAAAGGAGGAAAGCTATATCATCACCATCAAGGAAGGTAAAATTACACCGTCTGGTGATAAATATGCTACCAGAAAGGAGGCACGTCACCGCTTAAAGAGCTTGGTGGAGGAGAAAGCCAGGAAAGACACACCACTTCATGCTGCCGTGCTTCATGCCGCGGCGAGAGACGAAGCCGAGGAATTCAAAAAATGGATCGCATCTGAATATAACTGTGCTGAGCTCTGGATAGGAGAAGCTTCTCCAGTGATAGCAATCCATCTCAGCCCGGAATCGCTGGGAATGGCTTTCTATAACGAATAAACGAGGAGGCAACTATGATACCAGTAACCGAAGTAGAACTAGATGGCAGGGATTTGAAGAAGGCGCTGGAGGGGGCAAAGCTTCATATCGAGCGGCATATAGACGAAGTGAACTCGCTCAATGTCTTCCCTGTTCCTGATGGAGATACTGGCATAAATATGTTTCTTACCATGAAGTCGGCCACGGAGGCAATAGAGGGGGCAGGCTCCTCTGCTGGGCTTGTTGCCACCTCCGCAGCCAAAGGAGCTCTTCTTGGAGCCAGAGGAAATTCCGGTGTCATTCTCTCTCAGATACTGAGAGGTATCGCTAAAGGATTGGAAGGGAGGGAAACCTTTTCCTTTACTGACTTTGCTCATGCCCTCAATATTGGCTCAGAGCAAGCATATAAAGTTGTCGAAAAACCGGTTGAGGGGACTATTCTTACTGTTATCAGGGAGGCTTCCACGGAGGCATCACGAGTGGCAGAGAAGAAAACCAGCTTTGCCCGAGCCATAAGTGCATGCGTCTTGAGAGCGAGAGAAACAGTGAAGAGAACCCCAGAGATGCTTCCCGTGTTGAAAGAAGCAGGAGTGGTAGATGCCGGAGCTAAAGGCTTGTATTACTTCTTTAAGGGAATGGAGAGCGCTATTTGTCGCAAACCTAGCCAGACTCGCTCCAGTAAAATTTCTCCCGGCACTGTCTCTGTGGCAAAAAAGGAAGAAAGAGTCTATGGTTTTGATGTGCAATTTTTACTTAAAGGTGAAAATTTACCGCTAAACGAAATAAAGGAGAAAGTTATTGCCTGTGGGGAATGTCCTCTTGTCGTCGGTGATGAAAAGCTTCTGAAAGTGCATGTCCATACTATGAATCCCGACGATATATTGAACTATGCTCGCAACAAAGGAATAATAAAGGACATCATAGTTGAGGATATGGACTTGCAGGTACAGAAGAAGCAGTGAACAGAAGAAGAGTAGTTGTTACTGGCGTTGGTGCTGTTACCCCATTAGCGATTGGTGCTGAGAAATCCTGGCAGGCATTGTGCCAGGGTAAATCGGGCGTAGCTAAAATCACCAGGTTCGATGCTTCAGGCTTCAATGTGCAGATTGCTGCTGAGGTAAAGGATTTCCACCCCGAGGATTTTCTCGACAGGAAAAGGATTCGCCGCACCGACCCTTTTATTCAGTATGCTCTGGCAGCCACTAGGATGGCTCTGGATGATTCTGGGCTGATTATCAATCAAAGCAATTATGATAGAGTGGGAATAGTGGTAGGTACATGTGCTGGTGGCATGACTACCTATGAAAAGAATCTTTTTGCTCTTCGAGAGGAAGGAGCGGATAAAGTTTCCCCCTTTTTCATCACTGGATTTATCGCCAATATGGCAGCAGGAGAAATTTCAATTGTTTTTGGTGCCAAAGGTCCCAGCAAATGTGTGGTTAGTGCCTGCGCCACCGGCAGCCATGCTATTGGTGATGCTTTCCGACTCATTCAATATGGCGAGGCTGACGCTGTGATTGCCGGAGGTAGCGATGCCTATATTCTCCCTGTGGGAATTGCCGGGCTGGACAGGATGAGGGCTATCTCACGCAGAAATGATGAGCCAGAAAAAGCCAGCCGTCCTTTTGACAAAAATCGTGATGGCTTTGTCCTTGGTGAGGGAGCCGGTATCGTCATTCTAGAGGAACTTGAGCTAGCCAGGAGAAGGGGGGCTAAAATCTACGCTGAACTTGTCGGCTTCGGCTCTAACATTGACGGCTTCCATATAACAGAGCCAGATTGGGAGAGTCAGGCGCGTTGTATCAAACTGGCTTTGCATGATGCCGCCATTTCACCTGGCGAAGTTGATTATGTCAACGCTCACGGGACTTCCACCCCCCTCAACGACATAACTGAGACGAAAGCTATAAAAGCTGCCTTAGGGGAGCATAGCCGGAAAGTGGCGGTAAGTTCCAACAAATCCATGACGGGTCATCTATTAGCAGCATCCGGTACTGTAGAAGCTATTTTCACTGTTTTAACCATGAGAGATAGCATAATCCCGCCCACCATAAACTATGAGACCCCTGATCCTGAATGTGACTTAGATTATGTCCCTAACATAGCTAGAAAGGCAGAGGTAAATATAGCTATTTCCAATTCCTTTGGCTTCGGCGGCGCTAATGCTGTTCTGGTGTTCCGCAAGTTCAAGGAATAGAGAATAACCTTAAACCCTGTTAAGGATTTGTCATTGCGAGGGGTGAAACCCCGAAGCAATCTCAGAGAGACGGGATTGCCACGCTCCGCTGGCAATGTCACCCAGGGAGCTTTTGAGCCTGCCTACATATTTATTCACTTCACCAGAATCAAGTTTCACCGCTTTATCAGCTATTTCTTGACAGTAGCGGCAATGAGCACATCCCGAGGGGCAATCCTGTTTGTCAAAGAAATCAATGAAACCTTCTAGAGATTGGTTATCAATGTAGACCTTTGGCGGCGAAGTTATTGTGGTGATTTCTGCGCTGGATAGAGGTGGCTTTACTTCCCTGATCTTTGGGGTAAGAACGCTCAAAATATCGTAGAGGTTTCCCTGGTAATGACGCGATGAATATGCCTCAGTGGCATTTATAATCCACTCCGTGGGCATTGCTCTACCGCCAATTTTGAAGAAATCAATGCCTATTTCTTCATAAACATGTATATCTTCCGGTCTTATCCAGCGGGATTTGATGAATTGAGACGTGTCGCTGAGTCTGTTTGAAGCACAATGAAGCACACAGTAGTCCATATAGAAGCCACCAAGGGGGTTATGGTTTTGAGTGGCATGTCCCAGGGTGTTATTGTGATAATACTCGTAAGGACACTGATAGAGGCAAAGACTGTTTGTCAGTATACTAAGTTCGCACGCTACAGCATTTCTGATAGCCTTAAGTAGCCTGAAATCTCGGTTGGCGTTTGAGTCTAAAATAATGGAGTCAGCCCCCAGAGACTCAAATAACTTAGCCCGGGCCACACTGTTTACATGAGCTATGGTTGAAACCTCTACTTTAAGACAGGGGAACTGATTTTTAATAAGCTCGAGCAAGTATGGGATAGCTACAGTGACACAATCTACTCCGCAATTGCTAAGCCATTCCAGGTGTTGGAGTAATTCTCGATGAGTATCTTCTTCCCACTCCATATTGTTCATGCAAGGAGCATTGAGAAGATAATTGAAACTTAAGCCTGCCGAATGAGCTAGTTTGATATACTTCTCGGCTTGTTTTGTTGGCATTTGGGTAATATCGGGACCTACCATCCCACTGCCCATCATCGAGGTGGGCAAAACGCCAAATATCTGAACGTCTGCCTTAATCTGGCTTAGAGGCCTTATCAGTTCCGTATCCCAATTCGTCGGCACTAATAAACGCATATCTACCTCCTCTGTAGTGGTTATATTAACATAAACTCTGGCGAAGGGATAGTTTACCTCGCAATACCTCGTATTGTGATATACTTTATTATAAAGGGAAGAATTTGTCAATAGGGCAAACATCAGCATTCAGCCGTCACGTTTAGAGGAGGTAAAAGTGAATCTAAAAGAGATGCTGGAGATGACTGCCAGTGAAGTGCCACGAAAAGCAGCTATTGTTCTTGGTTCCCGGAAGGTTACCTACGGAGAATTGGAAGAAGCTTCTAACAAAACAGCCAATGCCCTTATAGAGCTGGGATTGGAGAAAGATGACCATGTAGCCATCTTAATGTCTCACAGTCCCGAGTGGGTTATCAACTATTTCGCAATAATTAAGGCTGGTGGTGTAGCTGTGCTTCTTAGTTCGGCGCTCAAAGCGCCTGAGCTTAACTCTTTATTGCTTGACTCCGATAGCAAAATTCTCATAACTGAAAAGGGATTTTCCCAGATGCTTTCTCCCATTTTATTTAGCATTCCCTTGCTAAACCAGGTTCTGGAGGTTGACGGAGATTCTTACAGAGCAATGATATCTGCTAGTTCTGCTGTATCGCCTCAGGTTAATATAGACGATAAGGATGAGGTCACTATCATCTATACCTCTGGCGCGTTGGGAAGGCAAAAGGGTGTAGTGCATACTCATGCTTCTCTTATGGGACCTCTTAACATAATTTCCTCGGGTATAGGGCGGAGTAGAGAAGATATAGTCATAGACCCGGTTCCTTTCTTCTATCTTCTGGGATTAGGCGAGGTACTTTTCGGTTCTATTATGAAAGGAGCTACCGTGGTAGTCATCCCTCATTTCACACCCAGAATTGTTTTAGGAGCCATAGAAAAGGAAAGGGGAAGCATCCTTTTTGGAGTCCCGGCAATGCACAATACCTTGGCTATGTTACCGGAGAGGGTTATCAACAATTATGACCTTAGCTCATTGCGGGTAGCCTCCAGCGCCGGGGCAAAATCTTCTCCTCGCTTAATGAAGATGCTGGAAAATAAATTCAATTTAACCTTCTGTGAGACTTATGGTCTTTCGGAACTTTTCGTTGTTTCCATGAGCACCCTCGATAACCACAAACTGGGAACGGTGGGCAAGGCAATTTGTGAGCTTAAAATATTAGATGATAGTGGCGAAGAAGTTGCTCCTGATGAAATAGGCGAGGCTGTTTTCAAAGTTCCCTGGATGATGAAGGGATACTACAAGGCACCTGAGCTCACAGCTCAGGTTGTTAAGGATGGCTGGTTCCATACCGGGGATTTGGTGAGGATGGATAAGGATGGTTATCTTGAGTATGTAGAGAAGAAGTCGTTCATAATAGTGACTTCCTCGGGCTTAAAAATTTCCCCCTGGGAAGTGGAGGATATTCTTTTGGAACATCCCAGCGTGGCTGAGGCAGCTTGTGTCGGAGTTAGGGATTCAAAATACGGAGAAGTTCCTACAGCTTTCGTTGTTCTTAAGGAAGGGCAAAACGCCACGGCAGAAGAAATAGCCAATTTTTGCTACCAAAATCTGGCTGACTTTAAGCAGCCCAAGAAAATCGAGTTTGTAGGCAGTATTCCTAAGACTGGATCAGGGAAAATTGATAGACGGCTACTCAAGGAAGCTAAGGTCTGACTTGACCATTGCCGAAGATAATCCACTTGTAGCTGGTAAGCTCCTTGAGAGCCATGGGACCACGGGCATGGAATTTCTGGGTACTTATGCCTATCTCAGCGCCCAGGCCAAATTGTCCTCCATCGGTAAAACGGGTGCTAGCATTAACATAGACGCAGGCAGCATCTACCTCATTAAGGAAACGCATAGCTGCCGAGTAGTCCTCGGTAACGATAGCTTCAGAATGCCCCGAACCATATTTCTCAATGTGCTCTAAAGCTTCATCCAAAGAATTAACCACTTTGATCGCTGCCTTTAGTGACAGGAATTCCTTTCCCCAATCTTCATCCACTGCCGGGACTATTCCCTCACCCAAACCCTCTCCCTTGAAGGGAGAGGGAAGGGTGAGGGTGGACTTGAGGATAGCCATGGCTTGCTTATCACAGTGCATTTCTACCTCAGCCCTGGCCCACTCTTTAGCAATCAAAGGAAGATAATTCTGGGCGACTTTGCTATGGACTAAAAGACAATCCAGGGCATTGCATACAGTGGGGCGCTGGACTTTGGCATTGTAGACAATAGCTACAGCTTTGCCGAGGTCAGCACTCTTATCTACATAGGTATGACAAACACCTATTCCTCCTGTGATTACCGGCATGGCAGCGTTTTCTGAGACAAACTTTATTAACTCAGCACCACCACGGGGAATCATTAAGTCAATTACTTCCTTCATCTTGAGCATATGACCTACGAGAGCTCTTTCCGTAGACTCGATGGACTGAATTGCTCCGTGTGGCACTCCAGCTTGGTGAGCTGCCTCTTGAGCCACAAGGCTCAAGATAGTATTAGAATTTATTGCCTCTTTGCCTCCACGAAGAATCACAACATTGCCCGATTTAAGGCACAAGCTCGCAATGTCTATGGTGACATTAGGGCGGCTCTCATATATAGCTCCGATAACGCCTAAAGGAACCCGCTTCTTACCTACCACCAGGCCATTGGGCAAGGTGCGCATATCAAATACCTCACCCACGGGATCAGGCAAAGCAGCCACTGTTCTCACATCTTGAGCCATGCCTTCCAAACGGCTTGGCGAAAGCATAAGCCTATCAAGCATTGCCTCACTCATCCCGGAAGTTTTAGCCTCCTCATAGTCAATTTTGTTGGCTGCCAGGATTTCATCTTGTTTGGCGATAAGAGCTTCAGCGATAGTCAGCAAAGCCTTGTTCTTGATTTCTGTGGAAAGGAAAGCAAGCTTCTTTGCCGCTGCTTTTGCTGCCTTCCCCTTTTCCTCTAGTTCCTTTATAGCTAATTCCATAATCATTCTCCTTTCATAATACGTAACTACTCACCCTGCTGTCATTCTGAGCCCCTTCGCTTTCTGTCATTCTGAGCGTAGGGAAGAATCTCTATCGCTCAGAGCAAACTCCACGAAGAATCTGTAGTTGCCTGATTTATCAGGCGGGAAAGCCCAATAAATTGGGCAACTACTCAGGGCGACATAAGGATAGCTGTGTAGTTACCATAATACTACCATTTATTGACGTATTGTATCGGTATAATCATATCCATGTCCATATTTTCAAACTTATGAGGTTTGCCTTGCCCCCACCAATTGTTTTGGGATACAATAAGCACCGAGTCGTCAATGGACACTGGTAATGAGTTATTGGTGTATCAGGATAGGGGAAGCAATGGGTACTGAGAGGCACATTGAGAATATTATAATTGTAGCATTAAAGGAGGCTTAATTATGAGTAACGAGCTCGGCAGTAAAAACCTAGAGCGAGTTAAGGAGTTGAAGAAGAAGCGAGAACGAATCCTGCAAATGGGAGACCCCAGGGCAATTGAAGAACGGCACAAAAAGGGACAAATGTCGGCACGGGAAAGGATAGATTATTTCTTCGACCCTGGCACCTTCACTGAGATAGGAATG
>Ga0210056_1001069_pt1 | contig 23762 bp, 24 predicted proteins | sample CryGeyCG2014_080_2_FD_183965 | JGI IMG/M metagenome (GOLD analysis project Ga0210056, IMG submission 183965) | Groundwater microbial communities from aquifer - Crystal Geyser CG07_land_8/20/14_0.80 (SPAdes) (version 2) | ecosystem: Environmental > Aquatic > Deep subsurface > Groundwater | place... | reverse complement strand
GGGGGGGGGGAATAACACCGTCCATGAGGGCGGCAGCTCATGGAGGGATGGACATGCCGATCGTTTACGCCGTTTTCATGCTGCTCCTCGTCACGTTCGGCGCGGTGGTGATGAGCCTCGAGATCCTCTCGTCGAACCTGATGTCCCCCTACTTCGGGGGCTCCATCTACATCTGGGGGAGCATCATCAGTTCCTTCATGGTCCACTTCTCCGTGGGCTACGTCCTCGGCGGATACCTGTCGCGGCGGCTCCCGCGGCTTTGGGTTCTGGCGGCCTTCCTCGTCGTCTGCTCGCTCTGGGTGATCCTGATCCCGGCCTTCTACAGGCCGGTCTGCGAGCTCATAGCCGACCGCATCGCCGACGTCCGGCTCGGTTCGCTTACCGCGATGAACCTGATCTTCTTCGTACCGGTCTCGATCATGGCGATGGTCTCCCCCTACATCATCGGAATCACCGCCGTCGGGAGTCGGCCATCGTGGCTGACCGCCGGGATGGTCCTGTTCATCTCCACCGTCGGCTCGTTCTTCGGGACGAACGTGACCGCCTTTTTCCTGATCGGCCTCTTCCCCGTCTCCCGGATCATCGCCGGCCTCGGGCTGATTGGCCTGGCCGTCTCCCTCTTCACGCTCGCGCTTTGTCCCGACCGCCGGATTGCAAAATAGGGAGCGGTTTCATTTCAGATAGCGCTGCTTGTTGTAATTCCGCTTTTCAATCTGATGGATCAGGTCGGTGAAGATGAAATGGTGGAAAGGAAGCATGAGATACCAGTAGAGGCGGCCGTGCAGGCTTCGGGTATCGTAGTGGGCTCTCACCGACAGCACGTTGCCGTGGCCCTGCGGTTGGATCGTGAATTCGAGCCAGGCCTTGCCGGGCAGTTTCATCTCCGCCCGCAATAGAAGTCTTCGGCCGGGTTGCAGATCCTCGACCCGCCAGAAGTCGATGACGTCGTGAATCGCCAGTTTTGAAGAGCTTCTCCGCCCGCGGGAGATCCCGACCCCGAGCAGAAGCCGGTCGATGCCGCCCCGCATGCGCCACATCCAACTGTGATAGAACCACCCCTCCTCGCCCCCGATCTCGCAAATGGACCGGAAAAGGGCGGCGGCGCTCTTGTCGCTCACAAGCGAGTAGGAGGCGGTGTATGCCGGCGGTCCGTCCAGTTCATGCATCTTCACGGCCAGCTCGTGGGCGGGCGGATAGGCGTCCGACCATCGGGTGTGCACCTGGTCCTGCTCTTCCCGGGAGAGGGCCTTGACGATGCTCTGTCTGTACGTCAACGGTTGAAAGGGAATCAACTCCCTTGCCTTTTGGTCCTGACAGACGACCTCATTGGCCAACCCCCGCATCAGGCAGACGGTGATCGCTGCCGGAACCGGCGTAATCAGACTGGCCACATAAGAGAGGAAGCCGATGCCCGAGAACGGGGAGGGCAGAAAAATCCTTTTTACCCCAAGGATGTCCGCCATTTCTTTCAGCATCTCTTCATACGTCAAAATATCGACGCCGCCGATGTCTAAGTGCATGCCCGTCGTTTCAGGCGTCTCTAAGGCGCCGACCAGATATTTGACGACGTCGCGGATCGCGGCCGGCTGGCATCGGTTCTTGGCCCAGCGGGGAATCAGGATGACGAACGAGGTTTTTCACCAGATGTTTGATAATTTCATAGGAGGCGCTGCCGGACCCCACGATGATCGCCGCCCGCAGGACGGTAACCGGAACCTTCCCGCCCGCCAGCTCCTCGGCGACCTTCATCCGGCTGCGCAGGTGATCCGACAACCGGCTGCGCGTATCACCCAGACCGCCCAGATAGATGATGCGCGAAACATGGGCCTGTTCGGCGGCCTTGCGAAAATTGGCGGCGGCCTCTGTCTCGGTTTCCTCAAACTTATCGGGTCCAAGAAGGAGCGAGTGGATCAGGTAATAGGCCGTGTGGACGGCCTGCATCGCCGCGCGCAGGTTCTCCGGTTGGAGGGCGTCTGCCACCACGATTTCCGCGCCAGGCCATCGCGCTTCATAGACGGGGGAGGCAAGCCGCACCATCGCCCTGACCCGGTATCCGCGGGCCAGCAGTTCCGGTATGAGCCTCCCGCCGATGTATCCGGAGGCGCCGGTGACCAGGATCTTTCCGATTTCGGGTCGAGGCCGTGTCAGCAACTCATCGCAGAAGAGCTCTTCCGGCGGAAGTCCCCCAATCGGAAGGTCATTATCCAACATGTCAGCCATCGCTTTTCCTTGCCTTCAAGCGCCGATCGGCGGTTTCCATGCGTCCGTGTTGCGCCGCCGTTTGCGCGGTGAAAAAATGCCATCGCGTCCTGGATGAGATGGTTGTCATCGTCACACATTCAGAGATTCCGCGCAATCGGAATCTCTCTTTTTTCGGTTGTATTTATGGTACAACTGTGTTAGAAAGCATGCACGCGTAATAATCCGCATCCCATTTGAAGAGGGAGTCACCCATGTCCGATCGTATTCGTGAAGAACTGGAGCGCTGGGAGAAAACCACCCTGAACCGGGCCGTCTCGAAATCCCCCGAACGGCAACCCTCTTTCCAAACCACCTCCCATATCGCTCTGAAAAATCTCGCCACACCGCTCGACGTCGAAGACGCCGATTACTGCCGGGATCTGGGGTTTCCCGGGAAATTTCCGTTTACGCGCGGGGTCCAGCCCACCATGTACCGGGGGCGCTTCTGGACGATGCGCCAGTACGCGGGATTTGCGACGGCGGAGGAGACCAACCACCGCTACAAATATCTGTTGAACCAGGGACAGACCGGCCTTAGCGTCGCCTTCGACCTGCCGACGCAGATCGGCTACGATTCCGACCACCCCCTCTCCGACGGCGAGGTCGGGAAGGTCGGGGTGGCCATCGATACGCTGCAAGACATGGAGATCCTCTTCGACGGCATCCCGCTGGACAAGGTCTCCACGTCGATGACGATCAATTCGACGGCGGCGATCCTGATGGCGATGTACATTGCGGTTGCCGAAAAACAGGGGGTGAAGAGCGACCTTCTGCAGGGGACCATCCAGAACGACGTCCTGAAGGAATATGCGGCCCGGGGAACCTATATCTTTCCGCCCCACGAATCGATGCGGATCGTCACCAATATCTTTGCCTTTTGCAAGGACCGCGTTCCCCGATGGAATTCGATCAGCGTCAGCGGCTACCACATGCGCGAGGCCGGTTGCACCGCCGTCCAGGAGGTGGCGTTCACACTGGCCGACGGCATTGCCTATCTGGAGGCCGCCATTCAGGCGGGGCTGGATGTCGATACCGTCGCCTCCCGGATCGCGTTTTTTTTCTGCTGCCACAACAATTTCATCGAAGAGGTCGCAAAATTCCGGGCCGCCCGCAGGCTCTGGGCGACCATCATGAAGGAGCGCTTCAAGGCCAAAAAAGAGGAGTCCTGCATGCTGCGGTTTCATACCCAAACGGCGGGCTGTTCGTTGACCGCGCAGCAGCCCGACAATAATGTGGTCCGGGTTGCCTTTCAGGCGATGGCTGCAGTGTTAGGCGGAACCCAATCCCTCCATACCAACTCCAGGGACGAGGCCTATGCGCTGCCGACCGAGGATTCGGTGAGGCTCGCACTTCGAACCCAGCAGATCATCGCCTACGAAAGCGGGGTTGCCGATATGATCGACCCGCTGGGAGGCTCCTATGTCGTGGAGGCGCTCACCAACGAAATCGAGGGAAAGGCGATCGAGTACATCAAAAAGATCGAGGCGATGGGCGGTGCGGTCCAGGCCATCGCGTCGGGCTATATTCAGAAGGAGATTGCGGAGAGCGCCTATCAGTATCAGAAGGAGATCGAGGCGAAGAAACGGATTGTCGTCGGGATCAACCGGTTTCAGATGGAGGAAAAACCGCTTACGGACATCCTCCGCATCCGGCCGGAGGTGGAGGAGTATCAAAAGGAAAAACTCTCCAAAATTAAAAAAGAGCGGAACAACGTAAAAGTCAAGGAGACCCTTGCGCTGCTGAAAAAGGCGGCCCGGGGAAAGGACAATGTCGTTCCGCCCATCCTGGAAGCGGTCAAGGCCTATGCCTCTCTGGGTGAGATCTCAGACACGCTGCGGGAGGTATTCGGGGAATACCGTCAATCATAATCGAACGCGGGTTGGGGAGGGAAAAAAGCGATGGCGCGGAAGATTCGAGTACTCATTGCGAAACCGGGACTGGATGGTCACGACCGGGGCGCCAAGGTCATCGCCCGGGCGCTCCGGGACGCCGGAATGGAGGTGATCTACACCGGGATCCGGCAGACGCCCGAACAGATTGCCGGCGCGGCGATTCAGGAGGGGGTCGATATCGTCGGGCTCTCCAGCCTCTCCGGCGCGCACAACAGGCTCTTCCCGAAGGTGGTTCAGCTCCTCCGGGAGAGGGGCGCTGCGGATATCCTCGTTTTTGGAGGGGGGATCATCCCCGTCAACGACATTCCCGCGCTGAAGGAGTCCGGCGTCCGGGAGATCTTTCTCCCCGGCGCCTCCACGGAGGATATCATTCAATACATCCGGGACAACATCAAATAAGAAAATGGGGACAGGTACAATTTTTCCAAGAAAATTGTACCTGTCCCCATTTTCGTTCATTTTCGTTACAGCGTGAAGCGCCAGGCGCAGAACCAGTCGTCGGGGTGCTGGTCGGGCGGGCAGGCGATACAGGCGGTTCGGATCCGGGGATCGATCTGCTCGGCGAAGGTTCGGTACTCGACAAGGCCGCCCGATTTGCACGGATAATCCTCGAGCCCCTTCTTCTTCCGCGCCGCCTGGACGCGGCAGTTGTCCATCCGGAAGAGGAGGCTCGCCGGCCCCTCTTCGACGATCGACTGGACGTTGATCCCGGCATAGAGGCGGAAACCGAGCGCCCTCTTCAGACCGGGAAGCCCCGGATGCTTCGGCAGGCCGAGGAACCGCCGGATCGACCACGCCTCGAACGGGGAAAAGCGGGCCCAGCAGGAGTCGTTGCAGCGCTTGGCGTCCCAGATCCCATAGCCCGCCTCGACCCCCTGGAACCAGACGCCGTCGCCGGCGAGCCAGTTCCGTCCCAGATCGCCGAGCAGCAGCAGCAGCTTCTCCTTCGGCATCGCGGCGAGCGCCTTCGGGACGCCGTTTTCCATCTCGAAGTCGAACGCCTCGGAGAGCCGCTTCATCTGGATGGCGCCGCTCTTTTCCCAGACCGCCCCGAGCAGTTCCAGCGCCTTGGCCATCCCCATCTGATGCTCCACCTCGGCAAACCAGAGGGTGTGGTGGACCATCGTTCGGTGGAAGAAATCGACCACCAGACGGACCAACTCCTCTTGGCTCAGCCCCTCCACCCTTTCAACATCCTGCGCCATCGGCCTTTCCCCCTTTCGGAATATACCCAAACCTGGAGGCGCTACTCTAAACGGTGCGGCCGGAGATTTCAAGCGGAATTCACGCGCACCGGCTTGACCCGGCGCGTCCCCAAGGGAGGGTGAAATTTCTTGACAATGAATGGGGGTTTGGGATAGGGATAGCCCGTTTGTTTCATCACGCCTCGGGATTTTGCATTCTCACGACAGAGACCGATTGCGATCTGGGAACTTATCCCGCGCTTAAAAGGTGGTGACCGGGTGACCATGTATTTCACCAAAAATACGCTGAATCAATCGAAAGAACTCTCCGACAAGTGGGAAGAGGAGGTGCGGCAAACCGTTGCGCGGACCCCCGATCAGAAGGCCCGCTGCTCCACCGTTTCCGACCTGGAGATCAAACGTCTCTATACACCAGAAGACATTGAGAAAACGGATTTCGCCCGGGACATCGGCGCGCCCGGCGAATTTCCCTTCCTCCGCGGCAACCAGGCGACCGGCTATCGCGGCCGCTACTGGACCTTCCGGATGTTTTCCGGGATGGGGAGCGCTTTTGACACCAACGCCCGCTGGCACATGCTCCTCAAGGAGGGCAATGCGGGCCTCAGCACCGCCTTCGATTTCCCGACGCTGATGGGCTACGACAGCGACTCCCCGAAGGCGCGCGGCGAATGCGGCCGCTGCGGTGTCGCGATCGACACCCTCGATGATTTTCGGACCCTGATGGAGGGGATCCCGATGGACCGGGTAACCACCTCCATGACGATCAACCCCCCCGCGACCGCCCTCTGGGCGATGTACTGCGCGGCGGCGGAGAGCAAGGGGGCATCCCTCGCCCAGATCGGCGGGACGATCCAGAACGACATGCTCAAGGAGTTCATCGCCCAGAAGACCTTCATGTGCCCGCCGGAGCCGTCGGTCCGGCTGATCAGCGACACCGTCGAGTTCGGCACGAAGCACGTCCCGAACTGGAACACGATCAGCATCAGCGGCTACCACATCCGGGAGGCGGGTTCGACGGCGATCCAGGAGCTGGCCTTCACGCTCAGAGACGGGATCGAGTACGTCGAGGACGTCATCCGCCGCAAGGGGCTCGACGTGGATGAATTCGCCCCGCGGCTCTCCTTCTTCTTCAACGCCCACATCGACTTCTTCGAGGAGATCTGCAAGATGCGCGCGGCCAGGCGAATCTGGGCGCGGGTGATGCGCGACCGCTTCCACGCGAAGAACCCCCGCTCCTGGTGGATGCGCTTCCACACCCAGACGGCAGGCTGCTCGCTGACCGCCCAGCAGCCGTACAACAACGTCGTCCGGACGGCGGTCGAGGCGCTCGCGGCCGTCCTCGGCGGGACGCAGTCCCTCCATACGAACTCCCTCGACGAGGTGCTCTGCCTCCCCTCCGACCACGCGGTCGAGATTGCGCTGCGCACACAGCAGATCCTCGCCGAGGAGACCGGCGTCGCCAACACGATCGACCCGCTGGCCGGCTCCTATTTCGTCGAGTCCCTGACGAACAAGATGGAAGAGGAGGCTTGGGCGTACATCGAGAAGATCGACGCGATGGGCGGGATGGTTTCTGCGATCGAAAAGGGGTTTCCGCAGTTGGAGATCGCCGACGCCGCCTACCGTTTCCAGCAGCAGATCGATGCGGGCGAAAAGACCATGGTCGGCGTGAACAAATACGCGAGCAGCGCGAAGCAGGAGATCCCTGTCCAGGACATCAACCCGCAGGTCGAGGAGGAGCAGATCGCCCGCCTAAGCGCCGTGAAGCGGAGGCGCGACTCCCGCGCGGTGAAGCGGGACCTCGACGAGTTGAAAAGCGCCTGCAAAACGGGGAAGAACGTGATGCCCTTCTGCATTCAGGCGGTGAAGGAGCTTGCCACGGTGCAGGAGATCTGCGACGTTTACCGGGAAGTCTTCGGCGAATACCGCGACCCGGGTCTCTATTAGGGGAAATGGGGACAGGTACATTTTTTCTGAAAGAAAAAATGTACCTGTCCCCATTTCCCGACCCTGAGGGAACGAGATGGCGGAGAAAAAGATACGGATTATGGTGGCCAAACCGGGTCTGGACGGCCATGACCGGGGCGCGCGGATCCTCGCCCGCTGTTTCCGGGATGCGGGCTTTGAGGTGATCTACACGGGCTGCCACCAGACCCCGGAACAGATCGCCGCGGCGGCGATTCAGGAGGACGTGGACATCGTCGGCCTGAGCTGCCTCTCCGGCGCCCACCGCTACCTTTTTCCCCGCGTGGTCGAGATCCTGAAGGAGAAAGGGGCGGCGGATATCACCGTGATCGGCGGCGGGATCATCCCCGATCAGGATTTCCCGTCGCTCTACGACGCCGGCATCAAGGCGATCTTCACCCCCGGCGCCCCGCTCGACACGATCGTCCAGTGGGTCCGGACGAACGTTCAGCCGCGGAATGAATAGCAGTGGAAATGGGGACAGGTACAATTTTTCTTTCGGAAAAATTGTACCTGTCCCCATTTCCACCCTACTTTGTTAAGGATTTTCTATGACAGAGGAATTCGAAGGGATGGAACAGCTCCGCAAGATCCGGGCGGGCGACGTCCGGACTGCGTCCCGACTGATCCGGAACCTGGAGGATGAGCTCCCCGAGGCGAAGAGCGCCATCCGGCGGATCTTTCCCCACACCGGCCGCGCTCACGTCGTCGGGATTACGGGATCACCCGGCGCCGGGAAGAGCACCCTCGTCGATGCGCTGATCGCCTCCTTCCGGAAGCGGGAAAAGACCGTCGGCGTCCTCGCTGTCGATCCAACCTCCCCGTTCACCGGCGGCGCCATCCTCGGCGACCGGATCCGGATGCAGCGGCACGCGGAAGACCCGGGCGTCTTCGTCCGCAGCCTTGCCACCCGCGGCGCACTGGGCGGCCTCTCGAAGGCCGTCGGCGACGCCGTCCACGTGATGGACGTCATGGGGAAAGACCTGATCCTGGTGGAGACCGTGGGGACCGGGCAGCAAGAGGTGGAGATCATCAACCACTCCCACACGGTGATCGTCGTCCTCGTCCCCGGGATGGGCGACGAGATCCAGGCGATCAAGGCGGGGATCATGGAGATCGCCGACATCTTCGTGATCAACAAGGCGGACCGTGACGGCTCTCACCAGCTTGAAAGCGAGCTCATGTCCATGCTGAACATGGTCCCGGAGTTCCAGGGCGGCTGGCGTCCGCCGATCGTCCGGATCGGCAACTGCTTCGAACCCGGCCCCTTCGGAGAGAGCCTGGAGGAGCTCGCCGCCGTGATCGGCGACCATTACCGGCGGCTCGTGGAGACCGATCTCTTGGGCGACCGGATGAGGCGCAAGACGATGGTCGAGATCCACGAGGCGCTCCGCGACGCGATCCTGGCCCCGATCCTGAAGGAGATGACGGAGAGCGGGGAGATGGAGGAGATCGCCGGGCGGCTCCTGCGGAAGGAGACCGACCCCTACACGATCGCCGCGGAGGTCGCCCGCCGCCGCCTGAAATGACGGATATGGGGTCACCCATTCACTCGAAAGGATGGCGGAGTTGGAACCCACCGCAGATGCGAGAGAAACGCTGCTGGAGAAGTACCGTCGGGGCTTGGTCCAGGTCTATACCGGGAACGGCAAGGGGAAAACGACGGCCGCCTTCGGTCAGGCGTTGCGCGCCGTCGGCCAGGGGTTCCGGGTCTGCATCATCCAGTTCATGAAGGGGCGCAAGTACGGCGAATTTCTCGCCGCCGAACGCTTCCTCCCGAACCTGACCGTCCGCCTCTCCGGGCTCGACAGCTTCGTCATGCGGGACAACCCCGCGCCGCTCGACATCGAGCTTGCGAAACAGGGACTCGCCCTCGCCCGCGAGGCGGTCGCCTCGGGGGACTACGAGATGGTCATCCTCGACGAGATCAACGTCGCGGTCGATTTCAAGCTGGTCCCCGTTGCCGACGTGATCGACCTCATCCAGACCAGGCCGCCCGCGGTTGATTTGGTCCTCACCGGCCGCTACGCCCCGCCGGAGATCATCGCCCTCGCCGACACGGTGAGCGAGATCCGCGAGGTCAAACACCACTACAACGCCGGAATCAAGGACCGCGCCGGGATCGAATACTAATGGAATTATCGATTATCGCATCCGGGAGCAATGGGAATTGCTGTCATGTACAATCCGACGGCGCCTCCGTCCTGTTCGACGCCGGGAAGAGTTTTTCCGAAACGGCCGGGCGGATGGCCCTCCTGGGGAAAGAGATTCGGGAGGTGGACGGCATCGTTCTCTCCCACGCGCATGGGGACCATTACCAGGGAATCGGGCCGATCGCGAGGCGGCTTGCGATTCCCGTCTATGTCCGCAAGGAGGTTTATGCGGCCTGCCGGCGGAAGCTTGGACCGCTGGAGGTCCGCCATTTCGACGGTGAATTCCGAATCAAGGACCTTGCGATCACGCCGATCGAAACCTCCCACGACGTCGCCTCCTGCGGGTTTGTCGTCGGCCGTTTCGGGATGTTCACGGACACGGGCTGCGTGACATCCCAGATGAAAGAGGCGATCCGGAAGCTGGACGCGGTGCTTTTGGAATCGAATTACGATGAAGAGATGTTGATGAACGGGCCCTATCCGCGCTATCTCAAGGAGCGGATCGCATCAGAACTCGGCCACCTGAGCAACGACGACGCGAGCGATTTCATTTGCCGGCACGGGCGCCATCTCTCGATGGTCTTTCTGGCGCACCTATCCCAGCAGAACAACACCGCCGAAAAGGTGCGGGAAGCCTTTGAATCGTTGAATGCGGATCGGCCCTACGTGGTCTGCTCCAGATCCCGGCAGACGGGAACGTATCTGCTGAATGGGGGTCAGGCCAGGACCTGACCCCCAGGTTTGTTAGCGGCAGCTTATGCAGACCGCCAGATTCTCCAACGGTACACCGGCCGTCCGGCTGATGTACTTCAACTGATCTTCGGGCGCAAAATAACGGCCGCACACCTTGCAGGTCGCCATCTTGAACGTCCGGCCCCAGATCGTCCGGCTGTCGCCGGTCTTTGTGGTCTCCATCTCGATATGCCCCGTGGGGCAGATGTAGGCGCAGGCGCCGCAGCCGATGCAGACCTGCGAGTTTTCATGAAAGGGGGTCCCCACGGTCTTGTCGGCCCCGCGGAACGAAAAACCGATCGCGGAGACGCCGACGACCTGCTCGCAGGTTCGGACGCAGAGGCGGCAGAGGATGCACTTCCCCTTATCGGTATCCGCCGTGAACCTTGGCTCCGGCTTCACGCCCATCTGTTCCGCGAGGTCCTGGATGAGACCCGACCCGGGGCAGCGGGCGAGGAGGAGCTGGAGCACCAGACGGCGGACCGCCATGACGCGCTCGCTCTTCGTATCAACCGCAATCCCATCCTCCGCCGGGTAGAGGCAGGAGGCGACGATCTTGGCGCGGTTCCCCTGTTTGACCTCGACGACGCAGAGCCGGCAGGCCCCGGCGGAGCCGACCTCGTCATGCGTGCAGAGGGTCGGGATTTCGATACCATTTTCACGGGCCGCATCGAGAACGGTTGCCCCGTTTTCGGCCTCAATCTTCTTACCGTCAATAATGAATTTCGCCATTTTCCCTTACCTTTATTTTACGGTTATCGCATCGAATTTACAGCTCTCATAACAGGCGCCGCACTTGATGCATTTTTTTCGGTCGATCACATGGGGTTTTTTCTTCTCGCCCGTGATGCACTTCACGGGGCACTTCTTCCGACAGACGCCGCAGCCCGTGCATTTTTTCTTGTCGATGCTGTACGCGATAAGCGCCTTGCAGACCGCCGCGGGACAACGCTTCTCGCTGATGTGCGCCTCGTACTCATCCCGGAAATACTGGATCGTGCTGAGGACCGGGTTCGGGGCGCTGCCGCCCAAGGCGCAGAGCGATCCGTCGATGATCGCCTTGGACATCTCCTGGAGGAGTTCGATGTCGCCCGCTTGCCCCTTGCCGGCGCAGATCTCCTCGAGGATGTCCTTCATCCTCCGGATGCCCTCGCGGCAGGGAACGCACTTTCCGCAGGACTCGGATTCAAGGAATTCGATGAAGTAATGGGCGATATCGACCATGCAGGTCCGATCGTCCATGATGATCATGCCGCCCGAGCCCATCATCGACCCGGCCTTCCGCAGTTCGTCGAAATCGACGGGGAGATCGATCAGCTTCTCGGGGATGCAGCCGCCGGAGGGGCCGCCGGTCTGGACCGCCTTGAACTTCCGGCCGCCGGGGATTCCGCCGCCGATTTCATAGACGATGTCCTTGAGCGGCGTCCCCATCGGCACCTCGACCAGGCCGATGTTGTTGATCTTGCCGACGAGGGAGAAGACCTTCGTGCCGGTGCTGTTCTTCGCGCCGATCCCGGCGAACCACTTCCCGCCCCGGGTCAGGATCGCAGGGACGTTCGCCCAGGTCTCGACGTTGTTGAGGTTGGAGGGCCGGTCCCAGAGGCCGTGCTCGACGGTGTGGATGTACTTCGCCCGCGGTTCGCCGGCCGCCCCCTCGAGGGAGGCCATGAGCGCGGTCGATTCGCCGCAGACGAAGGCCCCGGCGCCCTTGCTGATTTTGATGTCGAAATCGAAGCCGGTCTCAAAGATGTTTTTCCCGAGGAGACCGCATTTGCGGGCCTTCGCGATCGCGAAGGCCAGGTTCTTCACGGCCAGCGGGTATTCGTTCCGGACATAGATGTAGCCTTCGTGGGAACCGATGGCGAAGGCGCCGATGATCATCCCCTCAATCACGCTGTGCGGATCGCCCTCCATGACGCTCCGGTCCATGTAGGCGCCGGGGTCGCCTTCGTCGCCGTTGCAGATCACGTATTTGATCTCGCCTTCGGCGTCACGGCAGCTTTTCCACTTGAGGCCGGTGCGGAAACCGCCGCCGCCTCGTCCGCGCAGCCCCGAGGCGATCACGTCCGCGACGATCGCCTCCGGCTTCATCCCGGTGAGCGCCTTGTAGAGGCTGAAGTAACCGCCCTTGGCGATGTACTCGTCAAGGCTCTCCGGATCGATGAGGCCGCAGTTGCGCGTCGCGATCTTGACCTGTTTTTTATAGAAAGGAATCTCCTGGATCGTGGGGATCCCCCGCAGATAAGCGGGCGCCGCTCCCTTGAAGTAGCGCTTCGCCCCGCCCAGGACGATGAACTCCTCCTCGTCCATCCGGTAGAAGGGTTTGATCGCCTCGATGGTCCCCTTCGCGACCTGGTCCAAAAGCGCCGGCGCCTTCTTCGCCGTCATCTTGCTGTAGGCGAGTCTCGGTTTGCCCGGCAAAAGGACGTCCACCAGGGGTTCCATGCAGTCCATCCCCATGCTGGCCGTCCGGCTCAGGATGATATCCAGATTCCGCTCCTTGATCTCCGCTTCGAGGGCGTTGTAAACCTCCTGGGCCCCCGAGGCGATGCCGCTGGTCGCCATCCCGACCATGATCTTTATCCGGGAGGGGATGAGCGCCGCGAGCCCCCGTTTCCCTGCTTGGTTTAAATCATCAAGTGTCTTGATTTTACTCACTTTGTCACCCCTATTGTCTGTAGTTTCTCAAAATCTTGGGAATCTCGTCCTGGGTCAGGTAGGCATGAATGTTCCCGCCGATCCGCATGACGGGCGCCAGGCTGCAGCATCCTAAGCACCGGACCTGCTCCAGCGTAAACATCCCGTCCCCGGTCGTTTCGCCGCACCGGATCTCCAGGTCCCGTTCCAGCCTCTCCATCAGGGTCAGGGCCCCTGTGACGTGACAGGCCGTGCCGGCGCACACCTCGACCAGGTATTTCCCCCTGGGGGTCAGGCTGAAGGCGTTGTAAAACGTCGCCACCTCGTAGATCCGGGCGAGCGGAACATCCACGACCTCATTCAGGAAGATCAGGGCGTCCTTGGGAAGATAACCGAACGCCCCCTGCATATCCTGAAGAATGGCTATCAAAGAGCTTTTCTCCGCGCCGTACCGATCGACGATCTCCTTGACCTGCTTCTCCACGGTTTTGTCTTTTTTCATGCTCAAGTCACCTTATCCTGTTATGGTCTGTCGGCGCATTCCTGTATCCCTATACCCAAGATACCGAATGGTCGATCTTGTTTTGCAGCTTCTTGAATTCCAGATCCACCCTGGCCTGAATAACCGGCATCTGATCCGGCGTGAGATGACGGAAACGGCCCTGCAGTTTCAGGTAATCCTCGACGGGCCGGCGTTTCTCCGGGATTTCCACCGTCAGCTTGTAAACGCCGTTCTCCACCTCGTAGAGGGGAAAGATTCCCGTCTCGAGGGCGAGGCGTCCGAGCTTGATGCAGGTCTCGGAGGCGGACCGCCATCCGGTGGGGCAGGTCACTAAGCAGTGGATGTAGGAGGGGCCCTTCACCCGCCTTGCCTTCTTCACCTTGTTCATGAAATCGAGCGGGTAGCTCGGGGAGGCCGTCGCCACGTAGGGCAGGTTGTGCTGGACCATGATCTCGGCCAGGTTCTTCTTCCAGACCTGGTTCCCGGGGATCTTCTTTCCGGCGGGGGCGGTTGTCGTGGAGGCGAGAAACGGGGTGCCGCTGGAGCGCTGGATGCCCGTGTTCATGTACGCCTCGTTGTCGAAGCAGACGTAGAGCATGTCGTGGCCGCGTTCCATCGCCCCGGACAGGGCCTGGAAGCCGATGTCCATTGTCCCGCCGTCGCCGCCGATCGCAACGGACTTCACGCGCCGGTCGGCGATCTTTCCTTTGCGGCGCAGGGCCCGGAGCCCCGCCTCGACGCCCGAAGCCACCGCGGCGGCGTTGGGGAACGCGACGTGGATCCAGGGCAGGGTCCAGGCCGTCGTCGGGTAAAGGCTGGAGATCACCTCCATGCAGCCGGTCGCGTTGGTGATGACCGTGTCCTTCCCGAGCGCCTTGCACATCAGACGAATCGCCAGCGCCTCGCCACACCCCTGGCAGGCCCGGTGGCCGGCGTTGAAGAATTCCTCCTTGCTGACCAGCTTCGGGGCGTACAGGTCGAAGTTTTCGACGACGCTTTTCGTATATTTCTTTACCGTAGTCATTATCCCCTCACTCCGTAAAATACGTATGGTTCAGAAAGTTTTCCCCGGGCCGCCTGCCGGACCATCTCCATGAAATCCTCCACCTGGACGTCCCGGCCGCCGAGACCGATGATGTAGTTCACGATCGCCGGACGAACCGGCTCTTCGTACAGCGCGGACCGGATCTCCGAGAAGACGGGGCCGCCGGGGCCGCCGAAGGAGCAGGCGCGGTCCGTCACGGCGAGGACCCGGATCCCCTGAACGGCCTTTCTCAGCTCGGCAAAGGGGAAGGGCCGCCAGAGCTTGATCTTCAGGAGTCCTGCCTTCACGCCCTGCTTGCGCAGCTCTTCCACGGCGATCTCCGCCGTTTCGCCCATCGAACCCATCGTCACCAGAGCTACATCGGCGTCCTTGGTCCGGTAGGCCTGGATCGGCTCATACCTCCGGCCGAAGAGCTTTTCCCATTCCTTCCAGACCTCGAGAATGATCTTTTTGGAGTTGACGATCGCCACGTTCTTGGCCTTCTGCGCCTCCGCATAGATCTCCGGCATGGCCAGGGTCCCCATCGAGACGGGCCGGTCGGGATGCAGCGTGGCGTAGGGAACGTATTCGGGCAGGAAACGGTCCACCTCCCCCTGGTCGGGCATGATGATCGGTTCAACCATGTGGGTGAGCTGGAAACCGTCCATGTTCACGTTCACGGGGAGCATCACCTCGCGGTGCTCGGCGACCTTGAAGGCCTGGATGGTCATATCCACCACCTCCTGGCCGTTATCCGCAAAAAAGGAGATCCAGCCCGTATCGCGCTGGGGCATGATGTCGCTGTGGTCGTTCCAGATGTTGATCGGACCCGATATGGCCCGGTTGGCGATCAGCATGACGATCGGAAGCCGCATCGCCGACGTAATCGGCAGAACCTCGTGCATGTAGAGGAGGCCCTGGGAGCTCGTCGCCGTCACCACGCGGGCGCCGGTCGCCGAGGCGCCCATCGCGGCGCTCAGCGCGGAGTGTTCGGACTCCACGGTGATGAAGGAGGCGTCCACCCGTCCGTCGTTGACGATGTCCGAGAGGTGCTCGGCCACATGGGACTGAGGCGTGATGGGATATACGGCCGCCACATCAAACTTGCAGAGTGCGGCCGCCTCCGCGGACGCAATCGCTACTTCCATTCCTACTCGCTTGCCCATCCTTCTATTCCTCCTCATTCACCATTTTGATGGCGCCGGGCCAGCACTCATGGGCGCAGATTCCGCACCCCTTGCAGTAGTCCAGGTTCGCCTCAAAAAATCCGTCCGCGTCCTCGGTCACGCACCCCTCTGGGCAGTAGATATAGCATACGCCGCACTTGATGCATTTTGCATTATCCCAGAGCGGGCGCTTCGCCCGCCAACTCCCGGTGTGATATTCCCTGGAGCTGCCCGGCCGGAAAACCATGCACCCGGGATTGACCTCTTGCCAGGTTTCTGGCCATTTCTTCTCTGTCATCGCGATACCTCAAGAGTTATTTTGATCCTTTGCTGATGATTCGGACCTCTTTGTAAGCCCGCTTCGCGGCAGCCTGGTTCTTCGGTGCAATTCGGCCGAACCTCTCCTTGATCGGAGCGTCGAGGGATTCGATCTTCACGGCGCCCGTCAGCTTGACCAGGGCGCCCAGCATGGTGGTGTTCGTGATCGGCACGCCCAACTCCTCCCTGGCGATCCCCGTCGCGTCGCAGGTAGCGATTCGGCCCTCGAAGCGGATGTTCTTCTTCAGTTCTGCCAGCGTTTTCGTGGTGTTGACCAGCAGGATCCCCGTCGGTTTCAACCCCTCGGTCACGTTGACCAGCGCAACAAGGCTCTCGTCGAGGACGACGACCACGTCGGGATGGTAGATGCCCGAGCGGATCTTGATCTGCCTGTCGTCAACCCGGTTGAACGCGGTCACCGGCGCCCCGCGGCGCTCCGGCCCGAAGCTCGGGAACCCCTGGGCATACTTTCCCTCTTCGATGGCGGACAGGGCCAGCAGTTCCACCGATGTGACCGCCCCCTGACCGCCCCTCCCATGCCATCTGATTTCTAACATTCGTCAAATCTCCCGTAGTGGTAAGCTTTTTAAAAAAACGCTGTTTCTGTATCTCACCTGAGATGGGCTGTCAATAACTTTTAGTTTAATTAGGGACAGAGCCCCTATTAATTCCGAATTAATAGGGGCTCTGTCCCTAATTAAACGCCGCGGCGGAATTCGAGGCACTTGGCGAGCGTCATCCGGTCCGTGTACTTGAGGTCGCCGCCCATCGGGACGCCGAGGGCGATCCGCGTCACCTTCACGCATCGTTCCTTCAGGAGCTTCGAGAGCAGCAGGGCCGTCGTCTCCCCCGGCACGCTCGGGTTTGTCGCCACGATCACCTCTTCGACGGGGTGGGCGGCGAGCCGTTCGAGCAGTTCGCGGATCCGGAGCTGTTCCGGACCGATCCCGTCCAGCGGGGAGAGCGCCCCGTGGAGGACGTGGTAAACCCCGCGGTATCCGCCGCTCGCCTCCAGCGCGATCAGCGAATCGGGCTCCTCGACGACGCAGATGAGCGCGCGGTCCCGCGCCGGGTCGGCGCAGATTTCGCAGAGATTTCCCTCGGATAAGTTGAAGCAGACGGAGCAGAAGCGGATCTTCCGTTTCACGTCTAACAGGCTCTCGGCGAAGCGGCGCACCTCCTCTTCCGAGGCGCGGAGGACGTGGTTCGCCAGACGCGCCGCGGTCTTCTCCCCGATGCCGGGAAACTTAGAGAACTCCTTGATCAGGCGCTTTATGGGCAGGGCGTAGCCGGACATGGCGCCCCCTACATCAGGCCAGGGATCTGCATCCCCCCGGTGATCTTCCCCATCTCGGAGGCGGCCATCTCCTGCGCCTTCCGGATCCCCTCGTTCAGAGCCGCGACGATCAGGTCCTGAAGCATCTCGACGTCATCGGGATTGACGACCTCCTTTTCGATCTTCAGCGAGAGGATCTCGAACTTGCCGTTGACTCTGACCGAGACCATCCCGCCGCCGGCGGTGGCTTCGACGCTCTTCGTCGCCAGCTCCTCCTGGAGCTCCACCATCCGCTCCTGCATCTTCTTCGCCTGCTTCATGATGTTTCCGAAATTCTGCACCGATACGACCTCCTCATCTATCATTTTTACGAGTCGGGAGAGATATCCTCCTCATCCGGTTCTATCACAACGGGGGGCGCCGCGGCGGTCCCCGGCGCGGGGGGATCGATCACCTTCACGTCCCGCACCTCCGCGCCGGGAAAGGCGTCAAGGATCTTCTGCACGAGCGGGTGGGAAAGCGCCTCCCGCCGGATCTCCTGAATCCGCTGATTCTTCGCCGCCCGGCCGTTTCCGTTCCCGTTGCCATTGCCATTGCGCGCATGGGTCGAACCGCCGGCCTCCGGCGCAAACGTCTCGATCGAAAGGGCCGTCTCCCGCCCGAAAAATTGCCGGCCGTGTTCGGCAAGCGCCGCTTTCCGCCCGATGACGTCGTCGAGGAAAAGATACCCCTTCTCGAAGCCGATCCGCAGACGCCCCGGCTCGCAGCAGAGGCACCTCCCCGATTCGATCTTCGCTGAGAGGGCCGGGTCCTGCCGCTTCACGAACTCCCGGTATCCCTGCCAGTCCTTTTCCGGGATTCCGCCGCCGCCCGTTCCAGCGCCGCTGCGGTAGGGCGCGCGCTCTTCCGCCGCGGTGGTCGCTAAGGTCGCGGCGGACGCGGCGCCGCCGCCCGGAGGCGCGCCGTTTCGGCCTCCCGCCCGGGATGCCTCGCCGCCCCCGCGGGCGGCAAACCCTGCGGCGCCTTCGGCGACGGAAACGTCTTCCCCTGCCGTGCGATGGGCCTGTATTTCGCGGTTCGCCGGATAGGCCGCCGCAGCGTCCCCCCCGCTCCCCGATTTTGCTAACATTTTTGAGGTTGCCGGCCTGGACGCCACCTCTCCCCGGTTTTCCGCCGCGCGTCCCCCTCCGGAACCCCCCGCCGCTGGCCCGCCTCCGAGCCGCCTCTCCAGCCCCTCCATCCGGGCGAGAACCGCCTCGATCGGGATCATCGGCTCCAAAAAGGTCATCCGGCAGAGGATCGCCTCCAGGTTCAGCCGCGGGTTCTGGCTCCGGCGGACGTTCTCCTCCTCGGCCATCAGGATCTCCAGATAGCGCTGGAGCGTTTCCGTCGATTGCCCCGCGGTTTGCCCCTTCAGTTTCGCCGCCTCTTCCGCCGGCAGATCGACCAGCGGCTCCTTCTCCCCCGCGATCGCGATGAAGAGCAGGTTCCGGAAGTGGCCGAGCAGCGTCTGGTAGAAATAGCGCATGTCGAGGCCGGCGTAGTAGGCCTCGTCGATGATCTTAAGGCAGCGCCCGGCGTCCCGCGCGAGGACCGCCTCGGAGAGCAGGAAGAGGAAGCGCCGGTCGGAGCGGCCGAGGATCTCCTCCACCGCCGGATCCCCGATCTCGAATCCCGCGTAGGAGATCACCTGGTCGAAGATGCTCTGCGAGTCGCGGAGGCTCCCGTCCCCCGCCTCGGCGATCCAGGCCAGGCCGTTTTCGCTGATATTTATCCCGTCAGCCGCCGCGATCTTCTTCAGATTTTCGGCGATCTGCTTTAGTGGGATCCGCCGGAAGTCGAAGCACTGGCAGCGGGAGAGGATCGTCGCCGGCACCTTCTGGGTCTCCGTCGTCGCGAAGATGAAGATCACGTGGCCGGGCGGCTCCTCGAGGGTTTTCAACAGCGCGTTGAACGCGGCGTTGCTTAGCATGTGGACCTCGTCGATGATGTAGATCTTGTAGCGGCACGAGGCGGGGGCGAACTTTACGTTCTCGCGGAGCATCCGGATCTCGTCGACCCCATTGTTCGAGGCGCCGTCGATCTCGCGGACGTCGATCGCGTTTCCATTCGTGATTTCAACGCAATGGCTGCATTGATTGCAGGGGGTGGGCGTCGGCCCTGTTTCGCAGTTCAGCGCCTTCGCGAGGATCCGGGCGATCGAGGTCTTCCCGACCCCGCGCGGCCCGCTGAAGAGAAAGGCGTGAGCGATCCGCTGCTGGCCGATCGCGTTTTTCAGCGTCCGGACCACATGCTCCTGTCCCAGCACGTCTTCAAAGACCTGGGGTCGCCACTTTCGGGCCAGAACGCGGTATTCCACGGATACTCCTGCGAGGCATGAGGGGAAAAAGGGGATAGCCAGGTTGACCCGCAGCACACGCCGGTGACTGCTGCCGCTGCTTCCTTCCGGATCTGACGGGGTCCACAGGCCGCCGTCGCGCGGGGCCCGGCTATCTTTCCTATCGGGGGTCATGTCTTGGGTCTTGAATTTTAGCAGCAAAATTCAAGACCCAAGACATGACCCCATTAACGTCTGGCGGAGAGAGCGGGATTTGAACCCGCGGTACACCTTTGAGGGCGTACACACGATTTCCAGTCGTGCTCCTTCAGCCGCTCGGACATCTCTCCATCGTTCCCCTTCGGGGAAAGTGGGGCATTATAGAGGGGCGAAAATCGATCTGTCAAGGAGTTAAAATAAACGGGAGTCAAAAGCGGGCACAAAAACCTCTCCCAATGTGATCCAGTTCACACATTCCCCTAAAAAAATCTTGTCATTTGCGGCCAATCGGGGTAGCCTGACTCTCCGTTTTCGGCATCCCGGAGGCGGTCCGTGGGGCCTGTCGGTTTGTAACTGAGAGAGCGGAGCTGTAGAAAAAAGGAGACCCGTGAAATGAAAATTCTCGTCACCGGCGGCGCCGGGTACATCGGCAGCCACGTCGTCAAGGCGCTGGGCGAAGCGGGCCATGAGATCATCGTCTTCGACAACCTCTCCACCGGCCACGAATGGGCGATCCTCTCCGGCCTTCTTTGCCGCGGCGACCTTGCCGACCGGGCGACGATTCGGGAAGCGCTTGTCGCCTTCCGGCCGGAGGCGGTCATGCACTTCGCCGCTTCGATCCAGGTGGAGGAGTCGGTCCGGGAGCCGCTCGCCTACTACCGCAACAACGTCGTCAACACGCTGAACCTGCTGGAGGCGATGCGCGAGGCGGGCCTTTGGCGGTTCATCTACTCTTCGACCGCCGCCGTCTATGGCATCCCGGAGAAGATCCCTGTTGACGAGGCGACGCCGCTCAACCCGATCAACCCCTACGGCGCCTCGAAGGTGATGATCGAGCGCGTCCTTGCGGACCTCGCCGCCGCGACCGATTTCCGGTACGTCGCGCTGCGCTACTTCAACGTCGCCGGGGCGGACCCGGAGGGCCGGATCGGGCAGAGCTACCGCGAGGCGACCCACCTGATCACGCGGGCGCTGAAGACCGCGAAAGGCGAATACCCGAAGCTCTCCGTTTACGGGACCGACTACCCGACGCCGGACGGCACCTGCGTGCGCGACTACATCCACGTGAACGACCTCGCCGCCGCGCACCTGCTGGCCCTCGGGCGCCTGGCCGAAACAGGCCGGACGGAGACGATGAACTGCGGCTACGGCCACGGCTATTCGGTGCGCGAGGTGGTCGATTGCGCGCGGAAGGTCACCGGCGTCGCGTTCCCGGTGGAGGAGACCGGCCGCCGCGCGGGCGATCCCCCGGCGCTCGTCGCCGACAGCCGCCGCATCCGGGAGCTCACCGGCTGGCAGCCGCGCCACGACGACCTCGAATTCATCATCCGCACCGCCTGGGCGTGGGAGAGAAAACAATAATGGATTTTATCGATTTGGCGGCGCAGCAGCGGCGCATCTCTGAAAAATTGTCGGCCAATATCGCGAAGGTTCTCGCCCACGGCCAGTACATCAACGGGCCGGAGGTCCGGGAGCTGGAGGAGACGCTCGCCGCCTATGTCGGCGCAAGGCACGCCGTCGGCTGCGCCTCGGGGACCGACGCTCTCCTGATGGCGCTCATGGCCCTCGAAATCGGCCCGGGCGACGCCGTCTTCACGACGCCTTTCACCTTCATCGCGACCGCCGAGGTGATCAGCCTGGTGGGCGCGACGCCGGTCTTCGTGGATATCGACCCCGTCACCTTCAATCTGGACCCGGTACAGTTGGAACACGCCGTCGCAGCCGTCGAGAAAAACGACCCGGCGATTTACCCGCTGCCGAAGAGCGCAGCCGCCTGGAACGGCAATCGTTTTGCCTCCGTTGGGATCGCCCCGCGGGAGAACCCCGACGACGCCCGGCTCGATGGAGAAATAATCGGGAGCTGTCCCCCCTTTTTGGGGAAGGGCGATGTCCCCGCTTCCCTCGCGGGAGAGGTTAAAGCCGATATTTCCCCGTCCGCCGGCAACGAAGGCCGGCGTGAGAGCGGCCGGCTTCGCCCGCGCGCCGTCATCCCCGTCGACCTCTTCGGCCTTCCGGCGGATTACGACGCGATCGGCGCCGTCGCCGCGCGCCACGGCCTTGTCGTCGTCGAGGACGCCGCCCAGTCCTTCGGCGGCGAATACCGAGGGAAAAAGGCCGGCGCCTTCGGCCGGATCGCCTGCACCTCCTTCTTTCCCGCAAAGTCGCTCGGCTGCTACGGCGACGCGGGCATGTGCTTCACGGACGACGACCGCCTCGCCGGGGCGCTCCGCTCCATCCGGGTCCATGGTCAGGGGAGCGACAAATACGACAACGTCCGGATCGGGATCAACGGCCGCTTGGACACCCTCCAGGCCGCGATTCTGTTAGCGAAATTCTCGATTTTCCCCGAAGAGATCGACCTGAGGCAGGAGGTCGCGAAGCGCTACGACGCCCTCCTCGCCGGTATCATAAAAACACCGCAGATTCCGGATGGATATAAAAGCGCTTGGGCGCAGTATTCGCTCCTCGCCCGCGACGCCGCCGAGCGGACCGCGCTGATGGCGAAGCTCCGGGATGTCGGCGTCCCGACCGCGATCTACTACCCCAAGCCGCTCCACCGCCAGGCGGCCTTTGCCGGCCTCGGCTACGGCGGCGAAACCGCGAACCCGGCCGGCAGCGCAACCGCCCCGCGCGATACTTCTCCCGGATCTCCCGATCCGTTGCGGGAAGGGCCCGATCCCTTGCGGGAAAGGACTGAACGGCGCGGTAGAGAAATAATCGGGCGCCGTCCCCCCTTTTTCCCGGTCAGCGAGGATTGCGCGCGGCGGATCTTCAGCCTTCCGATGCACCCGTACCTGGAGGCGTCCGCGCAGCAGAAAATCGCCGCGCTGTTGTCCCTCCTTTGACATATAGATTGGCTATATATTTTATGTTATATAATTCAATATTGACAAGCAATCGCTTTGGGTATTTAAGGTTACACCGTTTTTGAAAATGTAGATAGTCATTGACAATCGACGGGATTGGCGCTATTTATCACCGTTCACGGTGTGGCCCGAGGCCATGCGCGGCAAGAGCAACTGCGGCACTCCATGTCTGTAAGTATGCGATCTCAGGAAATTTATGTTAACGAACCGATACAACCATCAGATTGAATCTCTTCTGGTTATGTTCCCCGTCGCCAGCGACGAAGACGAAGAAGAGAGCGATGCTCAGCCAAGAAGATGCCCCGCTGCTTGCGGCGGGGAGATTTATTTGCCGTCGGCGCGGCTGACCGCGCTGACGTAATCGAGGAAGCGGAGCTGTATGCAGAAAGAGCCGAAATTGCCTGACGATGCGCAAAACCTGCCGGCGCGGCCGACGATTCCTGTGGGGTCTCCCGAGGGCGCACCCACGCGGGAGACACTCGCTCCGCAGCCGAAACTGGAAGGGAAAAACGCCCCGGGTGCACCCGGGGGCGAGTCCCTGTTGACAACGCCCGGCGGTTGTCCCCCGGGCGCCGCGGCCGATCCTCGTCTGGCGTCGCCCGGCGGCTGGAACTTGTATCCTCCCGGCATGCCCGAAGAGGATGAGATCAACCTCCTCGATCTCTTCATCGTGCTGCTCAAACACAAGGTGATGATCCTCTCCGTCGTTTTCTTGGCGGGCGTCGCCGCGGTCGTGATCAGCCTGCTGATGACGAACATCTACCGCTCGGAGGTCACCATTACCCCCACGGAGCAGGAAAAAGGCGGCGGTGCGCTTTCCGCCCTGGGAGGCTTCGGCGCCATGGGCGCCTCGGAGGCGGGGATCGGTGCGGCCGGTTCCCTCGAACAGTTCGACGTTGTCCTGAAGAGCCGGGAACTGACCAGCACCATCATCCGGGAGCATAACCTCCTGCCCGTCATCTTCGATGAGTTCTGGGACGCCAAAACCGGGAAATGGAAGGTCGGCGAACCTTCGCTCCTCCAAAAGGCCTCCGTGGCCATGCTGGAAATGTTCCGCACGACGCCCGACGAGAAAAAGGATGTCTCAAAATTTCCGACCCTCCAGGACGCGTACAAGCCCATGCAGGACATCCTCAGCCTGAAGCCGGACAAAAAGCAGAACGTCATGCGGCTGAGTTTCGAATCGAAGGATCCCAAAATGGCCCAGGCGATCCTCAATTATTACATCGTCGGCTTGAGCGAGTTCCT
>Ga0210056_1001067_pt1 | contig 23768 bp, 41 predicted proteins | sample CryGeyCG2014_080_2_FD_183965 | JGI IMG/M metagenome (GOLD analysis project Ga0210056, IMG submission 183965) | Groundwater microbial communities from aquifer - Crystal Geyser CG07_land_8/20/14_0.80 (SPAdes) (version 2) | ecosystem: Environmental > Aquatic > Deep subsurface > Groundwater | place... | reverse complement strand
CGCTTGGTGGACGCAATCCTGATGTGCGAGTCGAGTAATCGACACTATGAGCGGGATGGTCGGGTGAGATTCGGCGATGATGGAATTTCTCGCGGTATCGCACAGTTCCGCAGGGAAACGTTCTATGAGTTTGCCGCAATGGCCAAGAAGCAAGGGCGGTGGCCGTTCAAACGCCCCCGATGGTTTGATGAGCAGCAACAGATTCATTTGCTTAAATGGGGATTGGACAATCATTTAGGAAAAAGATGGACTTGTTATAGAGAATTAACTAAAACACCTACAACAAACAAATGATTAAAGAAGAAATCAAAGATGATTATATGTAAAAAATGTGGCAGCTTGGAGCGAACAAAGCGTGGGGATGAGTGCAAAAATTGTGTGCGCATCAGAGCGGAGAAGTACCGTCTAAACAATCCTGAAAAAGTAAGAGCGTCTAACAAAAAATGGCATCAGGCTAACGCAAATAAAGTAGCTGCTAGAAGCATAGCTTGGAGAAAAGCCAATCCAGAAAGAGCTAAAGAAATTGCATTGAAGTGGGCAAAAAAACATATTGAACAAACAAACCCTATTAGAGCAGCTTGGCGAAAAGCAAACTCGGAGCATATCAAAAAGGTTAAACGGATGTGGAATGAATCTAATCCACAGTGTGGCTATAAATATAATCACACCAGACGAGCCGCAAAACAAAAGGCTGTTCCATCATGGTTTTGTGAGTTTGATATTTTCGTGTTCGCAGAAGCATATCACTTATGCAAACTACGTAAAAAGGCAACAAATACAGCGTGGGAAATAGATCATATAGTTCCTTTGGTAAATAAAATTGTGTGTGGTTTACACTGCGCATCTAATTTTCAAGTGATAACTTCCATACACAACCGCTCGAAAGGTAACCATTACTGGCCAGATATGCCATAGATTGGACAATGGATATGGCCGTCGCTGGACGTGCTGGCGGAAATTGAAAGGTGGAATGAAATGATTGACAAGGATGCAGTGGAACGACTAATCGTACAAAGCGGGGCTGTAGTCGGCGTAACTCATATTACCGATACCGACCACGATATGACCCATTTTACGCCAGAGGAACTTACGGCTTTCGCAAACGATATTGCAGCGCACCAGCGTGAACAAAGTGCCAGCATTTTCGATGCAGAGCCTAGCGAGATGTGGATGGCTCGTGATGTTGCGGAAGCGATTCGTAGACAGGGAGAAACAAAATGAGCGATAGCAGAAAAGAGTTTGAAGAATGGTGTTGCACCATCTTTCATCTTTGGGTGAATACAAGAGATGGAGATGGATACTACAATAAAGAGATTGATAGTATGTGGAATGGGTGGCAAGCAGGCAGGCAGTCAGTTGTCAAAGGGGAGAGAACTGAAATGACTGAACACAAAGCACTACTGAAACAGCGGATAGAAGCCTTAAGATTAGACGCGTGAGCTGCGGTGGAATACGTTATGGAAGCTAACTCGCAATTGTGCAGACTTGAGCTTTCCGTCCGCAAGGCAGCAAATCTGGCAGGGAGCGCGGAGGTCCGGCTAAACAAAGCCCTCGCGTTAGATACCGCAAAGGAGAATTGAAATGAACGCAATAGAACTGGCGGAGGAGTGTGGGGCAGTAATTCTAGGCGGCGTATTTATGCTTGATGTAAACGAACTCCAAGCCTTCTACGAAGCAGCCAAGAAAGAAGGCCACGACGAGTTGCAGGCGGCGCTGCAAGAAGAAGTTGAAGCCCTTAACCTGCGAGTAGCTAGGCTGGTGGATACGCTCCATAAGCTAGCTTGTTTAGGTAATGGCGACAACTATGGGAATAGCATCGGCAATGTGATGGCACAAGACGCCCTCTCCGCCGAAGCCGGTCAGCAGCGGCTACTGGATAAACAGGCGGAGCTACTAGAGCTAACAGAAGCGGCAATAGCTGCACCACGCTGCTTTTTTATGGGGCTTGAGCAAGGCCGCAAAAACCTAGAATCAATGCGGGAGCATCTCGACCGCTGCCGGGATGACTACTCGTGCTGGCCCACTTGGGCAAAGGAAGGTACAGGCCGTATCACGGAATCGGGTAAGGCGATTCTGGTATTCGCCATGATGGCTTACGAACTCCGTAAACAAGGAGAAATAAAATGACCGAACACAAAGCACTATCCGCCTTTGATCGGGCGGCGCTGCAAGAAGAAGTCGCTGAACTGAAACAGCGGCTAGAATTGGCAACTAAAACGATAGAAGCCCTCAATACGCAAATAGATAGACTTGAGGGTGCTTTGTTTCCCTTTACGTCCGACATCTAATAAACAAGGAGAAATAAAATGACCGATAGCAGAAAAGAGTTTGAAGAATGGTGTTACATCAACTGGAATTTTTGGATTACTGTCAGAAAGGGTGATGGGTATGAAAACGAGGACGTTAATAATATGTGGAGAGGGTGGAAGGGAGGCAGGCAGTCAGTTGCAAAAGGAGAGAGAACTGCCTTTGAGCAGGCGAAGTTACAAGAAGAAGTAGAAGAGCTGCGCCAGAAATTAGCCGAGCGTGATGCGTTGTTGAAGGAGAAGGATGCAAGGACAGTGGGTGATATAAAACTTGCAGAGCAGCTAATCCCACACGACCCTGATAATGGGGTATATGGAGACTGTTACAGGGCAACACTAGCAACCTTGCTTGGTCTTGATACTGAACAAGTCCCTCACTTCCTGCACGATAACTGCGACGCGCTCACATTCAATACTAGAGTGAATGAGTATCTCGCTCAATTTGGTCTTGTGTATATGACCTTCAACGCTTGGGACATACCGCAGTGGAAGAAGGATGCAGGAATAACTATCCCTATCTACCATGAGATAGGAGATGACAGCCCCAGATTTAGCGGGACTGGGCATTCTGTAGTCGGGTGCGATGGTGAAGTCTTTCACGACCCCCACCCGACTAAGCTCGGGCTTCCTAAAGTAACAGAGACAAGGACACTTGGATTTCTGGTGCAAGCCTCCCCTAACGCAAGGGACAAGATAATAACCGAACTTCGTGAAGCACTCGCCAAAACTCTCCCCTCCGAAGCTCTGGAACGGGCGCTATCAAATGCCAAGCAAGCCGGACGCGACGAGTTGCAGAAGGAACTGAGCGACTGCACAGATGTGGCGTGGATTGGTAAAGACGAGAATGGTTTTGTTGAGTTGCTACTTACTCCTCACCACAACGAACACAATATGGTTCCACTAATACTCCGCCCACTACCACCACAGACTAACAAGGAAGCTATCGAGGAAGGAGAAACAAAATGACTGAACACAAAGCACTATCCGCCTTTGAGCAGGCGGCGCTGCAAGAAGAAGTTGAAGCCCTTAACCTGCGAGTAGCACGGCTGGCGGATGCAGTTAGTAATTACTTTTCCGCCTTAGAAGTAACTACTAAATTGCATACGGACCAAGATGATTGGAACTTGGACAATGCGGCAAGAGCCTTGGACGAGGCACTCTCCCCTAAAGCCGACCAGCGATGGCTACTGGATAAGCAGGCGGAGGCGCTGGAATCGGCGGCGAAGTGGTTTGACGCAACCGAATACTACGCGCGCGAGCATGGTGAAATAACGGCATACGCCGAACGCGAAACGCGCCGCATGGCTTCCGAACTCCGTAGGACTACCTGACAGCACTCTTGTTGCAAATAAGTATCTCTAGTGGTATAGTCTCTACTTCATAATAAGAGTAGAGACTTTCATCACATGAACAATCCCACCCCCAACACCCTCTGTAAACACGGTAGAGTCCACACGGCAAAGACTATATGCCCTCAGTGCTTAGAACTAGGTGACATAGATGTCACCAACATGAAGGTGAGTGAGCACTTGACCGACGCTTTATCGGATTTCTTCTTTTTCCATTTCAAGCATGCTTTTGTGGATCTAGTTTGGTTCTTTCAAAAACTAACCAATACAGGAGAATTCGGACCTGAAGGTTATTTCGTAAAAAAAGGATATTGGAAAGATGGAAAGCCTACTAGAACTAAGTAAACTTATTACCTAAATGTTTACCTCTTTTGCGCGGAAAGCCCCGCCGTTCAGGGCTGGGAAGAGGATGTCAAATATTAATTTTTATCATAGAGGGGGGAGCTGTGGAACATAAGAAGATACTACTTCTAATTGACCAGATGGGGTCTGTGCCGATTGGTACGGACAAATATATCGTGAGCTTAAAACTCTATTCCCTGATGATGATGTCCCCTCTGTTCACGATTTAACCTCGTATTTTTGGCAGGACTCCTTCGACCCTAAGTACCATACTTATGTGGACGCCATATGTGAAGCTAAGGGTTTTTACCGGAAGCTAACCCCTTACGTAGAAGCCCAGCTGGCCCTTAGGGATATTGAAGATAATTGTTTAGACTTCATTGAGCCGTTTATCTGTACTAAGCCCAGTTCAGGATATGAAGACTACCTATGCCACTCTGAGAAGATCCAATGGGTGTCTGAGCATCTAGGTCACTTCTGGGCTAACAGAACTATTTTGACGCCGGACAAAACCTTAGTGGGATGCGGAGACTTATCTTCATTCCTTATAGATGACCACCCTAGTATTACCGGGGTTAATCCAAATCCATCTTGGACTCAGATCTTGTACGCTCAGCCCTACAACGAGGAAGGTACTCACGCACTACGTACTGGCTGGTCAGCTTGGGCTGCAATTAAGGAGTTTATCAGGGTATATAAGAAATAAATGTCATTCAATTTCCACAGCATTTTTGGTATAACACTGTGTAACACTACGTATGTTTTACGCTAGGCATACTCCGGCTAAGTAGTAGCGAATTAACTACAGATGAGACTCAGACATATGACAGCTCCTAAACTAGCTATTAATGTAAGACAAATTGCAAAAAACACTCGTATAACCCGTATTGAGAATGGCTTGACGGTTAAACACATGGCAGCACGAGTGGGTCTGACCCCAGCAACAATCAAGCGTATCGAAAAAGCAACTACCCTTGATGGTGCCAGGAATTATGTCCCTTCGTATGGTACTCTGTTCAAGCTCGCTAATGCAGTGCGTGTAACAGTATACGAGTTCACTACCATGCAGCTCAACTTTAAATAAGTTTAAGGTCAATTTAAAGCTTATTTCTGGTATAAGTATAGTACAGATAACTATACCCTCTTTAAATGTCATGTCACCGGGAGACTAAATGACTAAGGTTATCGCTCAATATAATGAGATTGTTATTTTGGAGGACTCAGCTGGTAAGTTTCTATTTTCTTGTGATGATGAGATAATGGAGCTCAATGAGCCATCTAATAAACTACCAATCTTGAATGTACATGCGAACATCCCTAAGGGAATAGTTTGTAACCATAGAGAAGTGGCTGCAATGATGCTATAGCATCGATCGGCAAAGAGGGGTGCCGCGGTTGTGCCTTAACAGGCACGATCAACTCCTGTGGGGTGTACAAACGGGCTTAGGCCTAAGAGCGCACCTTATCTGAGATACAGTCTCAGACCCCCTCAAGCTCTTTTTTGATTTTAGTAAAACAATGGTCAGATTAGTAATTTGAGCAGTATTGGAATATAGTAACTGTATTCTGGATCTACTGCAACTGACGACCGATAGGAGTATACTACGTATACACCCACGTCGTCAGATTGCTGCTGATTTATGTACTCTCGAGGTAAACGAGTACTAATAAGTCGTACGGCCGGCTGCACGCATACGATTAAAAAAAATCTGTAGTGATCTGACCTTTGTTTTACCGCATGTTCACGTATAAGAGCCAAAAGGTGAATAGAGAAACTCTATTCTAAAATCTTTAACCTAGTATGCCGCAAGCGGCACTAGGTTGAGCGAAAAAAAAATACAGCTGAAGCTGAAGCTGCAGAGGGATCTAATCGATCCGGACCAGTTTAAAAAAAATCGCATGAGGTGAACGGCGTATAAATATGTTCGTGTATGGAACGTCAAATTCCTGTATAGAGTTACTCTATACGTAGTAATTTGACCATACCGTGGCTCTCTCTGTTTTTGTACCAAAAACAACGAACGCCACTACCTGGTCATATAAATTCATTAATACACACATCCGTATATTAATATGAGACGAACAAACGATTATAGAAGTAGGTGGGGGTTTATATCATTTTCCCTATCTACACTCATTAGGCTATCACGGTCCTCGCCGGGCAATGATAGTCTATTTTTATTCAACCCACTTTAAGTGGTTAAAAGGGCCTATAGTTAAGGCTCTTTTTTAGTTCAACTAAGGGCCCGTTTTGGTATAACGTATATACTTATGAACAGTTATAAGGAGGAGTGGTAATGGTAACAACAGTAATTTTATATCACGGCAATTGTCTAGATGGTACTGGGGCTAAGTATGCAGCCTGGAAGAAGTTTGGTGATAAGGCCACATACATACCAGTTATGTATGGTAAGAACTCAGTACCGAAGGAAGTAGAGGACTCAGAGGGGTTAGAAGTATTCATTTTAGATTTCTCATACCCTAAAGATATACTGCTTAGTCTGCGGGCTAAACATAAGTCAGTAGTGGTTATAGATCATCATAAGACTGCTGAAGCAGACTTAACAGGTATGCCTGGTTGCGTATTTGATATGACTAAGTCTGGGGCGGTGTTGGCATGGGAGTATTTCCACGGTAGGAAGCGGATACCATCTATCCTGCTGCACGTTCAGGATAGGGACTTATGGGAATGGAGACTAACTAATACTAAGGAACTTACAACTGGACTATCTACACTTAATGGGGATATGGTGTTATGGGATAAAACTACATTACTAGACTTAGTTAAAGTAGGAGAAACCCTATGTACTTATATAGATACTAAAGTGGATTCCGCCACTAAACCTGATAGAGTGCGTAAAGTTAAAGTATCTTTCAAGGGCAAGTCCTATACCATAGGTATTCTAAATACTACTGGGTATGTCTCCGAGATTAGTCAAGCTATGTACACTAAGGATAAAACCTTAGACTTCACCATAACGTACTTTATAGAAGTGACCGGGGAAGTTATACTATCATTTAGATCAGATAGTACAGTGGAAAGTTCTACCGATGTGTCAGAGATTGCTAGGGCATTCGGTGGTGGTGGACATCACAACGCGGCTGGTGGTAGGACTAGCTTACCCATGTTGGAAAAGATTCTAAATGGCAACTATAAGCTGGGTTGATAGGTTTAAAAAATTACTACACTTCCATTCCTGGACTGGATGGGGAGTAATTAAAAGCGTGTATAAGCCTTATGGTAGAGGATATTACACTATAAGTAAGTGCTGCATAAAGTGTGGAATAGAAAAAACAAAAATAATAAATATGAGAGGATTCAAACGTGGTAGAACAAGTAGATAAAGCCCATACCTTCCTGGAGGAAGCAGGTACAGTGATGAAACAACGTGCAGCACTGAGGGATAAGCCTGAGGGTGAGCGTAGTATGGAGGCAATTGTAAGTACATTCAACGCCTTGACGGGTAAGGGTCTGACTGAAGCTGAAGGCTGGGAGTTCATGATCCTGCTGAAGATGGTAAGAGGCCGTCAGGGTAATTATAACCGGGATGACTACGTAGACTTGGCAGCATATGGGGGCTTGCTAGGGGAGTGTGTATCTTCTAAGGCGGTGGTAGAAGTAACCCCTGGAGATGGAAGAGTTAGGACCTAAAGTGATAGGCTACAAACTATTACGTAAAAGGAAAGATGGATCTCTAGGTCCTCTTTTCATAAATAAAACTTTATGTATAGAAGCCGGTATTACTTATAAGGCCGAGGCCCATAAGACTAAGGGGTTTGCATTTAGACCAGGCTGGCACATATGTAGGGAGCCAGTAGCCCCTCACTTATCTAATAGGGGCCGTGAGTGGTATAAGGTAGAGTTCGATTTAATGGACACTATAACTAGACCGGAGTCCCAAGGTGGGGTGTGGTACCTAGGTAGCACAATGAAAGTACTAGAGAAAGTAGAATTATGAACGATTTACAAAGAATAGAAGACATGATGAAACTCCAGGGTACAATGAATGCCTTGGTAAATTCTGATTGGAGAACTGCTGAGTACAACTGGCGTGATGCTATAATGTTGGAAGCAGCTGAAGCGTTCGACCACACTAGTTGGAAATGGTGGAAGGATACTACTAAGGAACCAGACTGGGGTCAGATTAAGTTGGAGGTTATTGATATCTGGCATTTCGTTCTAAGCACAGCTTTGGAAGAGGAGATGACCGCAGAGAAAATCTTAGGGATTAAACCGTCTAATATGGAAACCTTAGGAATTAAGACCCTGGACCAAACAACTTTACGTAACATTATAAGGATATTGATTTCAGACTCGCTAGGCGGTTCCCATAATAGGCTCGTGGAGGATATGTATCTACTTACACATGCAGTAGGTATGTCCCTTGAAGACGTGTATAACCTGTACGTCCCTAAGAATGTGCTGAATATCTTCCGCCAGAATAATGGCTACAAAGATGGGACGTACCTTAAGAACTGGAATGCAAACAAGTTTGACCCAGATATGGTCATTGAGGATAACCAGGTCCTTACTGCTATAGTGGAAACTACTAAGCCGGAGTTACTAACGGCCGAATTTCTAATGGAGCGTTTAACTACTGAGTATGCAAAGGTTAAGGAGTCTAAGGCATGAGCATTATAAGTGTAAATGTAGAGTATGCTCAGGAGGAGGGTAAGATGATTATTACTCACCCCCTCATGACTGGGGAATTGGTATTCCCATGTGCCAGTGAAGAGGCTGGTAAGACCATGATTGAGGCTCTAAGCAACTCTACTATACAGGGGGTACTATCCACTCGTGGGTCTGATCCAATCGAGACCATACTTGGTTCTATTGGGGAAATAAAAGCCTCAGTAAATAGTATTGCTAAAAGCTTTAAGAAGTCTTGAAGTTTAAGGTTTGACTAGAAACGGGGCTAATCCGTTTCTTTTAGATTAAATGAGTACGGTAGTACTGGGTTTAATAGTAAAGAATCCTTTGATGAACTTAGACCTAATACCGGTTGGGTCTATTAGGAAAATATCGTAGGTACCAGTAGTGCCTCCATACCAAGTTCCTACTAAGTTATCCTCAGCTGGTATGACTATAGATATAGTACCCTCCACCCCACCGAGAACTATACCCCTGGCACTAGTACTGGTGGTACTATCATAAGTAATAGGTATAATAACACTGGACTGAGAATTGTAGCCAAGACCTTTAACATCCATCCGAGCAGTATACCCAGTCAGATCCTGAGGAAGACCGGTGGAGTTATCAGTCATAGTGAAGACCTGAGCGTAGTCAGTTCCTTCATCAACTTCTATATGATAGGTTTGTCTTTGTGCCATTATTGGATTTTAGTCGTTGCTGGGTCAGCCGTGCACTTATTCTTTACCGCTTCCAGTTCCTTAGTATATCCCCTGTATATCTCTAATTCAGATATGGCTAGACGTAACTTCTCGAAAGTCGTCATCTCTTTTTTAGCCCTATCAAATGGGTACTCAGTTGGTGTATTTATGGCTGGGGCGTCACACTTAACTGGGACAGGTATCTTTTTTTCTACTATCACTATCTCAGGTTTGGGACAAATCCACGTACACCCACTGAGGTTAATAGCCAGCAGCGCTAGTAAAAAAATAGTTAGTAGTCTTTTCATTTCTGTACCCTCTCCACCTTCTCCGCTTGACGTTTAGCTATGTATAGGTTAAATAAATCTGTGGTATTCTTATAGTCGTCTTTAGTCTTAGGTATTTCACTGCCGAATTGATGACTAGACTCATAGTTTCCCTTAGAGGATTTTTTAGCCTCATCTACAGCTATCTTAGCGTTATTGGAAATATCTTCCTGAGCCTTATTAAAGGTCTCTATGCTGGCGTAGCAGCTATCTAATAGGCCAGATTTGGTACTCACTGAGAGCTCTAGTTTAAGTACATCTTTATTTAATTGCCCTATCTTACCATATTGGTACCAGCACATAAGTGATAATGCCACTATAGCTAGTGCTATACCACTACGTATGTATAACTTAAACTGATCCAGTATTAACATCATTATTTACCTTAGTTTCTTTAACTCTATCCGAGGCCCTACGCTTCATTAGGGAAGTCGACATAGTATTACATATATCACATATATTACATATATAGGTAGTATATTTAAAGTATATAGGATACACCTTTATTCGGAGAAATATCCCAGCACTAATCAAGCCCACACCCATATTTGTTATTAGCTCCGCTGGGGTAGGGGGGGACCTCATACAGTATAGTGAAGAGAATGCTAATAGAATTAACCCCGCTTTGATTACCACCCCATCTTTTATTTTGTGGGACAGTATGGCCCCGGTGCATACCAGGAAGGTGACAGCATTAGCCGCTATATTTAGATATACGTCGATAGACATTTTATAACCCCAGCTTCCTTTTGATAACGTTAGATAAGTCGAATTTTTTTATGGTTTCTAACATAGCTCCACATAGTGATAATCCAAACAGGCCTATTAGAAAACCTACCGTCTCTTGATACGTGTTTAGTTTGAAATAATTTATGGTAGGGTATGCTAAGAAGTGAGCTAGGATAGCCCCAGAAACTACTGTCGTTACTTTTTCCCACGGGGATAGTGGGGGTGATGCAAATTTTAATGATACTGCAGCACCTAAGATGCCGGCTACTATCATCGCTAAACTACTTTTGGCTGTAGCCCAAATTCCCGCTGCTGTTGTTAGTGGATCTGACATTAAAACTACTCCCCTATGATCCTCCTATTTTAAACGGAAGTTTTAGTCCCTATCAAGTATTCCCTCCAGTCACACGGGCTTGGGGGTGGTTCATTGACACCCCACGGGGATACCCATCCGTGAGAAACCAGTATCTGATTGACCTTCTCTGAACAAATAGCACCTTTATGATTTTTAACTTTAAATCCCAAGAACTTGGGTAGTTTTCTTATGGCAAAAAATAGATAGTCCGTGAAGCCATAATAATCCTTATCTGTCTCTAGATGAACTTCTAAATCGGTTGCAGTCAACGGGACGGGACAGTCATATAGTTCATACTCAGCCTCTGAGTAATAGGGCCAAAGCCTACGCCTAAACACTATATCCATATCATAGAAGCGATTAGAGTCCTCATCTATAAACCCTATGTGGTATGCTGGACACCCGGTAAAGAAGGTAGTTAGTTTACCTAAAGTGTTATCTTTACTAAGTATAATAACTATCTTTACCGACATGGCTATATCATTCCTTAGGTGAGGTGGGGTACTTGGATTTTAACCAGATGCTAGCAAATTCTGCTAATCCCAGCATACCCCCATACGCTATAGCATCCTCTACTCCAGCAGTTCCCCTAGCAGCCTCATCTACGAACCACCAAGTTAGAGTCAGGATAGCTAATACTACTCCTATACGTTTAGTATCTGCCTCTTTAGTAATAGGGTCGACTAAGCAGTCGTATATGTTAAAAGAAACATCTGGATCTTTATGGGCGTTGTACATAAGTACCCACATGACTCCTAGTATAAATAGGAAAGGTATATAACTAGCTATGTTAATGTAGTTAAACAGTGCTGTTAATAACTCCACGGTTAGGCCTCTTTAAGTAGAGTTCCTGCTTCTGCAAATACTATACCACTAGGGATATTATGTTCTCTCAGCTTAGCTATAGTCCAACCCATGCGATCCTGGAAGTGAGGTTTATCAGAGATACTGGTGAAGTTGCCTCCCCACTCTAATCCACATTCATCAGCTAAAGAACCTACCTGGTCCCAGTCTGTAATACTGTCTTCATTAGTATCTGCACCGTTATCCCATACCCAAGTTTTACCGTCAGAGTCTATGATGACTATATCAAAAGCCATACCATAACCGTGGAAAGAGGTAGCTACACTCTTCGCTTTAGTTACTATACGATTCTCTTTTTCTGTAATGTAATAGAGTCCAGCAGCCTTCATAGCTGCATTTACTTCTGCCAGTTCAAACCTACCTTTGCACCAGTATGCATACTGGACTGCTTCGGTACGTAAGGCTTGGGTCATACCTATACGAATACCAAACCTCTCCATAGCTAGAAACTTTAGTTTTAGATATTTGGATTTAAGGAGGGGGTGCAGGGTATCTATTTTCTTGGTCACAGTCTTGCCTCCAGCAATCCAGTAAACCTAACGTTATTAGAAACGGTCCAGTTGTCATCCGGGTTATATATCCCCGTTCCGTCAGCGGTGCTGTAAATTACAGCAGGTGTGCCATTCACCCCCGATGTACCTGCGAAAGTAGAACCGCCCGCTAATGTCGGCGCAGCACGCATTTGGAATTCAAGATTGGACGATGAGGTGAACCCTGAGGTAATTGCTTGTCCAATACTATGTAGCGTGTATTGGCGTGCGTATCGCTTACACCTACGTAAATCCTCCTCAAAAGTAGCATCATCAACTGCAACTACGGTGCCTGGGTTAAGAGTCACGTCTTCAAGAGCGAACACGTTACCTATATTAGCGAAATCGTTGACCTGGTTTGCAGTACACATATTTGGAAAAGCGTTCCAGGTATTATCTACACCACTATTTTTATCGCTACCCATAGCATTAATAAAGAATAGCGTTAATCCGATACCATTTGTGGAACTAGATACTTGAGATGTACCCCCCGTAACAGTAATAGACTTATACTCCCAAGTATCCATTAAATTAATGGTGTACTCTTTTATGAAGTAAGTAGAGCCATTATATATCGCCAAGCAGTGTATACCGGGTACAGAGGACTTAACATTAAACCCTACAGTGAAAGTATTATCTATATACTTCACGCACTCATATCCTTCAATATGGGTCGCTTGGATAACATAGTCAGCAGCAGCTGGGGAAGCTAAGGCTGCTGTTACTGTAACAGTTCTACATAACTTACCGGTATAACTACCGACAGACTGAGCTATAGTAGCAGTAGAACCCGCTGCGATATACTGGAATATCCAACCATCCAAATCATATGAGCTATCTACTGGGGATACAAAACTAGTCCCCGTTTGTGCTACCCTGAACTGACCATTGAGAATGTCGTTCTTTATTCCAGGGGTAGTTATGACTTGTACTGAGGGGTTACCGCTTTCATCCACAGTAACCTGATTACCACTATTGGATACTTTAAATAATCGTGAAAGCTTGGCTATTGAATAACTATTACTCATTGTGTTACTCCTGTGTTAGTAGTATTGCATATGCAAAACTAACGTGTTATTGATTATGACTAATAAGTAGGGCATCTCACTTAAGTCGATAATTAAGGTTTACAGTAGTAGTTTAACTCTATGTTGAAACCCCATGATAGTTCCTTATTTATAGAAATGTTGAAATCTAAAAGGGGTGAATACAAACTGCCCGAGGGTGTCGTGATGGTATCCTTTGGCAATAGAAACCAGTCGCCATCCAAAGCCCCCTGTGATGCAGAACTCACCGAACCATGTCAGGGGCATAAGGTACGCAAAATGAAAGTATTTATCAGTGGTTATCAGATACCAGCCGCCCACGCCCTTTGCGCCATCTCTGATATAGAGATTGCCTCGCACCTTTACAGGAGTCGTCTCTGACACATTAGCTTGTAGGAGCTGGTCAAAGCCCTGTGCAGGGTTGCGGTTCATGTAAGTCAGGGCGAGCATATAGTCGCTGTAGTCTGGATGCTCCGCTTTCCACGGCGCGTCTCCGATAGCAAGGTTATCGGAGGGTTGAAACCACTTGAGCCAACGCGGGAGATTGCCATCAGGTCGGACGAACAAAGCAAACAGCCAGTTGAGCAGATAGGCTGTCAGCGTGATTAGGACAGAGGCTAGGGCTTTGAGGGGATAGGTCATGCAAGCGCCTTCACCAGCTCTGCACGTTCTGTCGCAATCTGCGCCTCTAATGCTGCCAGCCTATCGGTCGGGCCGCCCAGTAAGACTTCCCGCACCGCTCTGGACTGTGATTGCTCAAGTGCATTTATGCGCCCTTTGATAGCTGCGATGGCGGCTTCTTTCACCTGCTCCGGCGTAGGCGCGCGCAATGCGTCCTCCTCGGCTTGCGTTATCAAAACGCAACCTACGGGGAGTAGATGCAAAGCCGCCCCATCCATGTCGTCGTGGATTTGACCGTTGCTGTCTTTATGTAGTGCCATTATTTTTTCCTTTAACGAAGTTCGGTTGAAACACCACTTGCTACTGAAGTTTCTGTAAGCAAATAAGATGCACCATTTGGTATTAGACAGTTTCCAACAATCTGCGGGGTTGCGGCATTCCCGGAACTATGTCTAGCAAAATCGAAAGGTGTTCCTCTGTTGATGGAAATAGTAACCCGAATGGTAGCTCCTGAACCATCGAATGACTTTCGCAAAATGATAGGCTTACCCGTTGTGTTGTAATAAGTTGTTCCAGCAACCCTTGTAACGGCCTGCCAAGTTTGCCCGTAATGTCCGCCTGCCAATGCATTGTTTGCTGTAGTATTAGCAGTCTCTGCTGTCTTCGGGTCAATCGCTCTTTGATAGTTCCTCACCTCGCAAGTGGTAGAGGTGAGCATGTACGCCTCGAAGGTGTCCCCTGCCGCTGTGGGGATAGTAGCTCCACCTTGCAGGATAGTCAGCCCTGCACTGTGTGCCAAGGGACCAGCACCATCAGTGGTTATTTCATAAGTTACTCCTACAATCCCAGTAAATGAATCTATCTGAGCCGTACCAGTAAGCAAGATCTTAGTAGCTTCACCAAGAGCGACTGTTGAAGCTCTAGCAATAGATACTTGTGTTGCTTGTACTGCTGCATTAACTATTCCCATTTTATGTCCTTATTTATATTGGTATATATTACCATGTGATAGCATGAACTTCATCAATAGTTGTAGCAGCTATAACTTGTGCTGTTAATTTTTGACGTTTACCAACTGCTGCTCCTGATAGATTATTATAAGCAGCAGCCTTTAACAAAACAGATTCAGCAAGTGCAGCAACAGTAAGTCCGGATGTTAATGAGATTGCAGTTAGCATCGGTGTGGGAGTAGAGTTATTTGTAGTAAATGCTTGTGCTTCATTATACTGATTAGGCCATGTCAAAGTCTCTTGTGTTGGATAGGGGTTAACTATCATAGCTAGGTCATGTTGACAACTATTATTAATCTCAATAATTTTATCAGCTTTTGTTTCTTCTAATGACTTTCCTGACTGTACTACTACTACCCAAGCTCCATTCTGGAAGAAGCATCCTTCCGTAGAAGCATTAAACATAGGAGGTGCGATAGGCGTAGTCTGCATCCAGCTTGCAGGGTTATCAGTGTTAATTAATTCTCCGGTGTGTGGACTATATGCGTACATGTTATCTCCTTAAATAGCCTGTAAGTGGTCACAGGCGGCACGCAACCCAGTGCTCCAGACCGAGGACCACGGGGAGTAGAACCAAAGGGAAGCCCGCGAACCGGAGTGCGCGCCGCACGCGCGCGAGCCGCCCAGGATGACGCGCACAAGGCCATATGTGCCTAAGGTATAGATAGAGCCTCGCTGACTACCCGCAGCACCTGTATTGCCGGTCACTGTCTTGTAGCTACCCGCGCCAGATGCGTCCTGGTGTGCACTAGAATCCTGCCCCCACGTCCATTGATGGCCTGACGCCTGCTCAATGCCGTACTTGCTGGTGTAGCCTGCATTGCGTTGCGTGGTCGGGTAGGTTGAAACGGTGGCATCGATGGACTGGTTCTCGGTCACGCCAAAGAACGCTGTGGCAGCTTCTTCTTCAAACATCAGGCGCTTCTGCTTCGCGCGCGCCAGCTCGTTCGCCACCCACCAGTTCAGCGATGGGTAGGTGGTTGTGCCATTCCCCCCGAATGCGGTTGGAATCTTTGGCAGTACCGTTCCGCTGGCGATGTTCGTGTTGTACTTGCTGGTGCCGTTGGTGTCGGTATCGGTGCTGGCAAGGTAGATGTCCACCCACACCTCTCCATCCACCAACACCATTCCGCGCGGGTCGGATGCCGCTGGGCGGAACTTCAAGTCCCAGATGCTCCATGCGTTGATACCAGCAATCTTATCTACATCAGCTTGAGTCCAGATCATGCCATTGCCTGTTGTGGCAAAACCACCACTAGCAACCGTTGTACCTGCAGCTACAAGACCGTGATGGAAGCCTCCGATCTTGCGCCAATTGCCTGCGGCGGGTGCGCTTATAAAGTCCGTTGTAGCCTGAATCGTTGCATCGTCCTTCACCCAGATTGCGTAGTCCGTTCCACCAACAAGGGCAGGCATAGTGATAGCTGTATCAGATGAGAATGTAACCATAGTTTCAGCCACACTAATCCTAGTACCTGCCTTTATTGAAAGTGCTCCCGCAGATACCTTAGTGAAGATAGGGGTTAATGAGTCAACTTTTAAAATTGAATTGTAACTAGAATTGTTTAACTGGCCCAGATTAACAATATGTCCAGACGATGTTGCATCTGGAACCAATACCCCAGTTGAATCAGCTATTAGTTTATCAACTCCGCCAAATTGGATAGAGCCTGATAAACCATCTGCTGCTGTTTTTAATGATATGTTTGACACATTAATTCCTTATTAGTTATACACTGTTACTATCAACAGCTAGTATCCCCGCTATGAGCCCATACCAAATAGGTGCAATAAGGGATAAGGTTATAGCAATACTATATCCCGCCAGAAGGTGTGTCTTCTTGTCTCTTGGAATACTCACCACACAACCCCCTCTACTTCCGCTACTAACAAGTTTACCAGCTCCAGTAGCTGTCACTTTACATACTAATCCAGGTTCTCCAGTGAAGGTACTGACATCAACACTTGTATCAGTAAGAGTTACACGAGAGTTATTCCCTAGCCCTGTAGTGGCAGCTCTGGTAATACTAACAGTTGGACTAAATATACCTGGGGTATCTAATCCTTTAGTTCTATTTATTTTTACACTCATATCATTTCCTTAAACAATTGTCCAGACAGAGCCAGCAGACACTGTGACTATAGCACCAGCAGCAACCTCTATCGGTCCCGCACTCATAGCATTCTTGCCAGTAGTAATTGTATAGTTATCTGTAACAATTTTATCGTTCTCATAGAACACCCTATCGTTACCACCTCCAGTAGCTCCTCCACTAGAGCCTGCTGAAACTACGTCTATACCATTACAGTACAAACTATTACTAGTGCCCTGGGGTATCGTTACACCTAGCCCGGCCGAGGTTTTAATAGTAAGACTATAAGACCCTGTAGTAAGATTCCTTACCGGCATGGTTCTAATTACTGAAGGTACTATGACGTTAATGTTAGCCGATAGGACCCCAACGAATTCATACGCAGAGTTAGCAGCCTCATTAGCCGTTAAGGTTACATTGGCTCCACCTGTTACAGACTTAGTCAGTAGAGTCTCTACCATTTTAACAGGGGTTACAGAAGCATCAGGAATAGATACGCTAGAACCAGACACTCCTAAGTATTTAACAAATACCGTCAAGCCGTCTGGTAGCTCAGGGCTAAACACTAAAGTCTGACCTACTAGGGTGAAATCCAAATTAGGACGTTGTACTGCCCCACCTACAGATACGTCTATGGCCTGAGCCAGTCCCGGATTATAACTGAGTGGGTATCCGGCAGCATACGTAACCGCATCTGAAGTAAAACTATCAGTCAGGTATTGTTCAAATTGTGGTGACTTACCGTAATACATCCCGTAATACATCAATGCTCCTTAGTCTTAATAGCTGATGGCGTTTACTTTAGCTATCGTGCTTGTAGTGGATTTATCTATTTTAACCATCGCAGCTTGTTTACGAGCTAGTGCCGTTTGAAATGCTGCAGCTACTGATAGTATAACAAGTTGTGCATCAGCAAGCAAGAGCACTTGAGGGCTATTGGTAGAGTCGAAGAATGTAACTTTGGTCAACCCAGCTGCCTCAGCCAAACGCTTAGCTGAATCAAGCTTGATTGCTGAATCGAAGCCACCTTGATATGTTACCGTACCCACTAGTACATCTGCACCTGCGTCTAGTTCATATGCTGTGCGGACTTCGGTGCGCTTAGCCTCTTTAGCGTTAGCCAGGAGTTTAGCAGCTGTGAATTCAGGCTCTGGAGTGTTACCGGCAGCTACCCAGTCCAGGTATTCGCGGTAGTCACGGTTACCCTCTGCGAAGGGGATTGAAGCTCCGTCTGAGAGGCGGGTTACTGAGTTTTGTAAAAGTTTATACATGTTTAATTAGTCCTTGTTTTTGTATTAGAGTTCTGCATCGGCAAACCAGTAGAACCTGTATCCATATAGTCCAGTAGCAATATGGCTTGTAGTAAATCCTTCAGTGGTTGCAAACATGGATATGGCGGTAGGGGTTATATTATCAGTACTAGAAGTGTTTCTCATCTCTGTTATCTTATTTACGTTTCCAGCTGCGTCTGTAAATGATATAGTAGATATAACCCTTTTAGCTACAGAATAGTTACTAATACTCCTAATATAGTTGTTAGTAGCTGTACCAAATTCATAGTATGTGTGCCCTGTTTCGTAATACCTCTGGCACAACTCCAGCTCAGTCCCAATAGGGCGTTGTTCAAACGGGGTTGCCAACGAACCCTCTTCCAGTTGAACCTGAGCAATGGAAATAACTTTAGAAGACTGCCCTATAGCTCCTGACCTACTATCATAAGTAGACCCCGCATCTAACCAGATGGTCAGACCGGTATAGCTAGAAGTGCCTATAGTTTTACCGGATATATCAGGCACTGTTATAGTTTTTGTGTATTTAGTCCAGGTGGTAGATAGTACTTGGGCTTGTCCTACTCCTAAAGTAGAAGCAGATCCCCCACTACCAAAATTCTGGGAAATCTCTATACCTATAGAAGGGGAACCTACGGCAGCTTTAGCCCAGAAAGATAGTGTTACTGCCTTACCTGCTAATGAACTAACTCCTTCAAGTCTCTGACCGAAATTACATAGATTCCCTGCTCCAGCTACGGAGTTTACTGTTATCTCAGTGTAGTACTGAGCCCCCCCAGAGCTAAATAAAGCATCACTTGATGTGAGGGTACCTTGTGCGGCGGAGAAAGTAGTTCCCTCCACACCTACTAACCATCTATCTGCAGGTCCGTACACTCCACTAGTAGTAACCGGGGTAGTACCCCTCTGCCAGATATCGAAGTTACCATTTATAATCTTATTTCTAAACCCGAACAACTGAGAGCCGTTCACGGCTTGGGTCTGGCTAGTAGCAGCTGCAACAATAGTCTTCCCGGTAGTAACATCTACAGAGTGAGTCTTAACCCAAGTAGGTACTACCCCGGCCGTAGCAGGAGCTGCATACCAGTATTCCTTAAGTGCTCCTGTATCGGTCCACTTTTCCAACCAGCATTCACCGGTTGTATCACGTCCAGCCCAAATTCCCGTAGTAGTATTAACTGCTACGTTAAAGGATTTACCAATTTCAATAGTTCCAACGGTAGCTGCATTAGTAACATCAGCGTATTCCCTGACCTGGGCACAGCCAGCAGGAGTTAAGGTACGTAGTAAACCTGGACTCTCTTGGTTTATTGGAGTCCCATTATCCTTAAGCATTGCGTATGGTAATTTGTTCATGGCTTTATTTTAGTTGAAGTTGAACTTCATTTGGTTATATGTTCAGGTAAAGCGGTTGTTATTTAGTGTACCATTTATATCCGCTCACACCTCAGGTTCTTTGTCCTTTATCAACTTGAAATGCATCACCGAGGGGTGGGGTAGGTAGGTCATGGCTTCGGATACTTCGCCTTGACAGCGAGACAAGCATCTATATAAGCCTGCTGCGCTGCTGTATCTCCTTTAACAACTGCATCTAGGTAGTCAGCCATCGGCGGGTATTCTGCGAGACGTTTGTCGGTATATGACAGCCTAGCTGCTGCCTCGGCGGCCTTAAGCTCTCTGTGCGATGAAAGCTCCGCATCTGAAATAGGGATGAGTTCGGGTTTGATATAAGCGTCCTGCGAGCCGTCAGCGGCGTAGGCGTAGATTTCGTTTGTTAGTGTATTTTTATAATGTTTCATGATTTTACCTTTATCTTAATTCAAACCAGCTTCCTTTTGTAGGCGAACCAGCAGCAATGTTTATTGAGTATGTATCACCTACTCCTACCAAAAAGCTCAACCCATTAGCGTATGTTGTCGAACCTCCGCACGACAGTTGACCATAGGTAGAATTTACAATAGCTACTACGGCATTTGGAGCAGAGCCAGTACCTCTAAAATGCACAACGATTGGCCTCCCCGTCGTGTTCGTGTACGTCGTGCTGATGGCTCTGCTCGCAGTCACATCCTGCCAAGTTTGCCCATAATGTCCGCCTGCCAGTGCATTGTTTGCTGTAGTATTAGCTGTATTCGCCGTAGTGTTAGCAATTTCTGCTGTCTTCGGGTCAATCGCTCTCTGGTAGTTCCTCACCTCGCAAGTGGTCGCGGTGAGCAGGTACACCTCGAAGGTGTCCCCTGCCGCTGTGGGGATAGTAGCTCCACCTTGCAGGATAGTCAGCCCTGCCCCTGCGGTAATATCTCCAGCGCCGAGGCATTTGCGTTTGTAGGTTATCCCTGCGACACCGTGAAATGCGGTAATGGCTACGCCTGTGTCGGAGAGAGTGCCTTCGAGTGATTCCCCCGTTAGGTCGGTAGTCGCGGCACGGACTGTGGCAGCTACGGCATTCACGCTTAAAGCACCATCAGTGAATGTCTTCACTCCAGCAATACCCTCATTCCCAGTAGTACTTACCTTAGTAGCTAAGCCATTGCTTAAATCAACTGGACTCACAGCCCCAACCACGGGAGTAACCTTGCGGGATACGATCTGTACTTCGTCATCCAAAACTGCAGCGGTACCTCTGTAGTACTAGGTACCGTCGGTAGCTGTGAATTCAGATGGTAATATTTTAGAGCCATTCAGGAATACATCTACACTTCCAGGCGTATAGGAAGCACTAAAAGTCGTTTGACCGGAAGTAGCAATGTACGCATACCTGTACTCTGCATCAACGATGTCGTTAGGAGCTACTCCGTAGTAAGCGTTAGATTGTGCCATAGTTTATTAACCTGCTATTTCCAAAAGTTCAATAGATAAGTCTATCATCAAAGTAGTATCAGTAACTGCGTGTACTATGTCACCAGCCTTAAGTACCATCTTAGGCAGTTTAGCTGCACCACCATAAGGGATGGAGATTGCATTCAAACGATTCACTACACTAGCTCCGTTATGAATCTCTAGCGTTAAAGTATGACTGGATTTATTCACATTGTCTATGTTAGACGCCGTACCATGGAAAGCGATGACAGTAGTACCAGATGCTACCGGTCCATACACTTGGGCTAGTACATTAGTTACTTGAAAGTCTGCCCTGTTAAAAGTTGTTGTTGACATTTTTATTCACCTAAAAGAATGGAATATATAATTGCATTAGAAGAACCTGCTTCTAAATCTGTAATAGTCGAAGTAGTACTTTGATATACCTCGAACTGTTCGCCTGCCGCCGGTAGGCTTGGTAAATCTGTAGCCCAAGTAAAACTACTATCAGTCTTAGATAGTAGGGGGCGAACGGTGCCAGCTAAGGCTCCACTAGTAAATTGTACTAGATACTTACCAGTAATAACTGTAGATACTCCACTAGAGGTTAGCGTAGAAGATAACGAAGCTAATGTAGGCGACGGACTTGCTGCAATAGTTCCCGTAAATACTCTCTTGGAGTAGTTAGAGAATCTCCACGTATCGACCGTATTCTTCAGTGCTACCGTTGGGTTGCCGTCATCATCAAGGCTGGCACAGACATACGATGTCCCATTTGAGTCAGAGGGTTTAGTTAATAGCTCCACAGAAGACAGCTCTGACATCCTGGTGTCAGTCTTAGCAAAAGAAGCTAAGGTAGCGGAAGTTACCCTAACCTCCACTGAGGTACCTGAAGGGAAACTGGCGGTCGAAGTATTCTCACGGCCTCGGATTACCGTCAGTACATTTCCAGTCTTAAGGAAACACTCTACTATCTCCACAGTAGTACCAGTATCTAACGTAGCTAAAAAGTATTGACCAGTAGTTGGGCTGGGAAATTTACTAGCGTCTACTAAGGTAATAGATATATCCGCACCTGTAATAGGTAAGGATAGTGTAGTCTTAGCGTTGTTTGCAAAAAGTTGTTGTCTCAAAGTCATAGTTAAACCTTAGGTATGTATACTATGGAGCTAGCCGTAGTTTTTAGTTTCATTTCAGTGCCCAGGGAGTTTATAGAAGCAGTAGCCCTAGTAACATACGGTGTGTGATCCTCCGTTAAACTTAGTAGTATTTTAGCAGTATTATGCCTTAGGTACTTATTAGCGAACTTAGGTATTGCAGTAGAAGAGTTATAAACCTGTAGTCTGCTCAGTTCGTCTAGATTACAAATACCTATATACTCACCTAATGTAGTAGTACCTGTATTTTCATATATAAATATTTCTCCGGGTAAATTAGGATATACTCCCTCTACCTGAAGTAAGCTTAGCAGTAATACCTTATTCTTATTTGAGTCTAAAGATACCTCTATGTTAAGGTAGTCTCCTGGTCCTTGGTAGAAGGGGGGGTTTGCCATTAAGCCACCTTAATAGTCCACTCGAAGTGGATGCTAAAATCTGCCGTCTTAGGAATACCGGGAAAAGTCTTTATGTTAAACAATGAGTTGTTGGAGAATAATAGTCCAGCCTCGGTGATAAGACTACCATTGGCGGTTGACTGATCAATGTCAGCGATAAACGTAACTGAAGGTATGGCCATATCCGTAGTATTATAGGTAGTCACACTTAATAATGGGGTGAATAATGTGAAAATAGACCCACTTACTGATTTAGGGTATAGGCCCTCAGGGTCTACTGTTCCACCGGTACCTATCTGTAATCTATCTATTACATTAACAACAAACCCGCTATTATAGATAGAGGACAGCATATACTGTTTCGAAGTTAACACAATTAGGTTCTGTTTAGTAAGGACCGGCTCAACGGTCCCATCCGTGAATACTTTACTAATAGAAAGAATGCCATCTAAGGTGTGTATTTTAAATACAGCCTTAACCCCGGTTACTATACTTGAGTAGAGACATCTTACCTTTTGGAGTATATGTGCTGGAATATTTTTCATGTTATTTAGTGTTATCTGACTACCTTGTGTACGAGGGCTGAGCCGTCTCTAAGTATTTGTCTAGGCGTATTATTCGCATCTAGGTATTCTGTATCTACGGTAGTCGTTTGACCATCTTCATTGATAGCATTACTAAGTGTATTATAGCTTAAAACCCCCCTCCCCCTCATGGAGTAAACGGGAGAAAGCATAGGTCCTAACCCCCTAGCCATGGGTGCATTAGCCTGCTGGATCACAGGATCAGTATCTTCTATTACCTTGTAGGGTGAAATCTCCAAGTCAAAATTAGAGGTTACTAAGTATACACCCACTAACCCCGAAACTATTCTGACTCCTATAACCAAATCTCCATCCCTTAAATCAGTAGGGTACGATGGTAACCATAGAAAATCTGCTCCCCTCGGCAAGAATGGGCTACTTGGTATTTGGCTGGTAGTTCTAGAAAAAATAATATTAAAGTAGGCAACTAATAGTGGTTTATAGTTAAATAAATCTATAGCAGAGTTAATGGCAACGCTATTAATAGACTGATCTAGATCCCTAGCTAATAGATTAAAACTCCAGCGGCTAGAACTTGGAGGTGCAACACTCATTGCGCTACACTTAGCGGCTATAGTCTCATCTGTAACTATGTACATGGGCACCACCCTCTTATCTGCCGTGATCAGCCCACTCTTATCT
>Ga0210056_1001066_pt1 | contig 23789 bp, 18 predicted proteins | sample CryGeyCG2014_080_2_FD_183965 | JGI IMG/M metagenome (GOLD analysis project Ga0210056, IMG submission 183965) | Groundwater microbial communities from aquifer - Crystal Geyser CG07_land_8/20/14_0.80 (SPAdes) (version 2) | ecosystem: Environmental > Aquatic > Deep subsurface > Groundwater | place... | reverse complement strand
TCGCTTCAGCGTCCGGTAGCTCACACAGGCAGCTACACGATGGAGGCTACCCTCCTTTTCTTGGCGCTCGGTAGTCAGTTGTGTGAGCTACCGGACGCTGAAGCGATCCGGCGTCCTTTTGTGGGGGAACTTCCAAAACGATGCACTAGGATCGGTGGCAGATTGAGTTGTTTCTCAAGGCGCTGAAACAGAACCTGACATTCCCAACCTTTGTCGGCACCAGCGCCAACGCCTTGAAGACGCAAATCTGGACAGCACTGACTTCGATTATGAGATCGAGCGGACGGACAATATTGGTCGGAAGAAAGTCCCTTCTCAACGATCCAGTCCCGTGACGCACGACACAACATACCCGTCGCCAACATTGACCAGATACTTGTAGCCAGCGTCGAAGTCTTTGGGATTACTGAAGCCAGCGATGAGGGTGATGTCACCGGTGGAGATAGCGTTGCCCCGGATGCCTTTGATCTCGTAGCTGGTATCTTCCGGCAGGTTGTTCTGGAAATGAATCGTCTGCCCGACCATCTCCGCGCCTCCCGGCAAGGGGGGATCGAGAACGGCGAGGTTGTTCGCCGGGTCGGTTACGTCAATGGCTTTGACCTTTCCGATGTAGGCCGCAGTCTTCGATGTCAGCTTCATCTGACCTGCCTGCAATAACGTTCCCCGGACCAGTCGCATCGTCTTCACCTGTCCATTCAGCAGACGAACCATACCGAACTGACCGTTGAAGGTTACGCCACCTTCAACGGTAACCTGCGTAGGTTCTTCGCAATTAATCAGGATGTCGGTAAATCCGTTGGCCAGTTCGACCGCTACCGCCGCCACTGAGTTGGGGTCCGCCTGATGCTCAACTTTCAGTCGTCGCACGGATTTGATGAACGGTGTTTTGTCGTAAGGTTCCAGCACCGTCACAAATTGGCTCTCCACGTTGTTCCCGAGGCGGCTCTGGATCAGGTAACGCAGGCGACGAGGATTGCCGAAGTGGTTTTGCGGCGGGTCGCCACTGGCAAGCGTCACTTCATCACAAGGAGTCAGCGCGTGCAGGCGCAGATGCGGCTCTTTGCTCTCCTTGATGCGCCCGCGCAGGTCCTCGCATTTCCAGTCAACGGTGTAAGGCTGTTCCACCTTCTGTCCCGACCGGGCCACATCGTAAAGATAGGAGAAGCCACTGGTGTTCCCGGTGGTCTCGCCTTTGCCGACAAGCTGGGTGAATTCCACATCGGGTCCGGCGAAGGTTCCTTTCTCCTGAGGGGTCAGCGTCACCCCCGCGAGTTGCGCGGTCTGCGCGGGACCACAGGTGATAAGCCGATGGTTCTTCCCGCCGCGAGCGCGGAAAACGTCGAGCACGTAGCTATCGTCATCCGACACATCCACCAGAGCCACTGTACGATGGTAGGTTTCTAACCCCGGATACGCGGTCGGAGAGCTGACGTCCATGACGCGCACAGGCGGAGCGACCGCGAAGAGGTTGAGCTTTCCGCCGGGACTGTAACCCGACCGCTGGTCATTGACCAGCAGCGTGTTGTGGCTCGAGGTATTGGAGGTCCATGCAATGCGTTGCGGCCAACCGCCGGTGAACTCCGGGTAGCCGTGGTCGGGTAGCATGTCCACGTTTTTAGCGTGCAAACCGATGGTCAGGCAGTCGCTGTGCGAGTGCCCTTTGCTATATCCGTAATGAATCCACAGCGCACGACCGTTCTCTGGCTTCTCAGTTTGGACGTAGGCTTGCCCATATCGTCCCAGGTGGTCGCAACGAAGTTTGATGGGTTCCTGCTTCGCCACGGTAGCGATCTCTGTGGTCAGCGCGTCGGGGTCTTTCTCGAAGATGTCATCGCTGAGACGCAGGGCTTTGGCGTCGCCGTTGGCATAACGCCACGCCAGAGCTGCCAGCCGCGGGTCTTTGAGCAGCCGATAGCCTTGAGCGAAGGACCGACCGTCACCCATGCGTCCCCACGATCCACAGGCGCCCGTGTCGCCGATGTTCGGCATCACCGCGTCCAGGCAGTTGAGTCTCGGTTGGATGAGGAAGCATTGTCTCAGCTTCGGGTATTCCTTCACCATGTTGTGCCGGGTGTAGGCCGGGTAGCCTGACAGAATCTCCGCAAGACTAATCATGCCCCGGCTCCATATCAGTCCGTAGCCGCCGCACTCGCCGCCCATTCCGTTCCGGTCGAGTCCCTCGACCATCGCCCAGGGCACGGGGTCTTTTGTGCGTGGGTAGTTGGGGTTGGTGACCGGGTAGTTCGGGTCAAAGAGCCAGTCCAGCCACTCGTCAGTAACGCTGGGGCGGTCGAGGGCGATGGCCGTCGTCGCCAGGCAGATATGGGTCATTCCGGTGTTGCCATCGGCACGCCCATCTTTCACCGACTTCAGGAACTCCAGCAACAGGTGGTCCTCAACGTGCTTGCAGATCGCCTCCACGTTGCTCTTGTCGCCGAGGCGATACTTCGCGCTTTGGGCGGAAGAGAACCGGATCAGGTCATCATCCTTCTGGAGACCTTCGAAGATCAGGTCATAAGCCCGGCTGAAACAAACGGCGGTGTTGGTCTCCCAGATTGTGCCCTGAATGCGGCCTTGCAGTGTGCCGCCGTGGGAGTGCTGAAAGCCGAGCTTGCCGAGGGGATAATAATCCATCTCGGGGTAGACATCGGCGATGCGGTCGAGCAGCGCCGCGGCCTTGTGAGCATACTTTGGATCGGAGGTGAGGGCATACGCCCAACTCAGCGCCTGCGCGCCGTTCATGATGCTGGTCCATTGGGCGTGGTGGTTGTAGTAAGCGATCACATGATGCACGTTGCCTTTGGCGTCGGTCAATCCATAGCCGTCGTCCACCCACCGCTTATGCTTGGGGTCATCGGGGTCGGGGTGCTCTGTGTTGAACAACAGCGACTTGTCGCCGCGGCCGCGACGGAAGAAGCCGTGCTCATCGAGGCAGGTCTTGTAGTAGGCCCAGAAATCGTTCTTGGGGAATTTCTCTTTGCAGCTCGGGCAGCCCACCTTCCAGTCGTGGTTCCAGAAGCTCATCTGGCCCGAGTAGCCGATGGGCTTGCCGCAGTTGGGGCAGGCGTCCGGCTTGCCCTCATACAGGATCCCGGCGGCCATGTAGCAGGCGCGGGGCAACTCCTGAGACGTGACGAAGCTCCACAGCTCCTCATCGCTCAGCTTGACCCACGGCGCGGCGGCAGCAACCGCGGCTTGCTGCTGACTCTTCGCCCAGCCGAATTTCTTCGCGTTCTCCATGGCGTTCTGCCGCATCCCAGCAGTGACGAGTCTACTGCACTGCTTCGAGTGCGCGGCTGACGCCGCAACTATTGTGGCCATCACCATGCCTGCCTTCCAGTGGAACCGCATGAGGTCCTCCTTCTCCACATTATTTCACAGCCACCATCTGCTCCAGCGCGGCCGTCAGTTCGTGCAAATCAAATATGTACCCAAACATCGTCGTCGTTTTCCAGTAGGCGTATTCCAGGTTCGACTCCGTGTCTGCGGACTCGCGATTCTCGATGGCGACGCAGCCCCCGCGCACGGTAGAACAGAGGTAGCCCTTGCGCTGCATGTCCGACATCCCGCACGGTGAGAACCAGAGACACCAGTTCAACGCCCAGCCGCTGTAAATTAGATGGGTAATGCCCCGGCTCTTCATCAACCGGTGCAGTTGCCACGATTCGGCGACCACAAGATCGTTGCTTTGCGGACGCAGTACTTCGGGAAGTCCGTTCGTGGTATGGTCGGGCGAACCGGGTGGTCGCGAGAAATTCGTGCCGAATACATCGAGTGTGTGCCGCTCAGACACTTTCGGGCCGGGGGTGATACGGTCTTCATCGGGCGGTGGGGGCGAACCGACTTCGGCAAGCGACCGTGCCGAGCACGGCTCTTTTGGATCACCAATTCCGCCATAGACATGTACCACCTGCACCCCCGCCTTGCGAGCCTCAGTCACCAACGGAGGCAGCCGATGCGTGCAAAGCTCCATCGTCCGCGGCACCCACTCCACCGTGCCGAGCAGGTCAGGACGTGGCGAATTCGGGCCCCATTCCGAGTCCGGCGTCAGTCCAGCATCCGGCAGGTGCATCAGCAGCAAGGCGGTCTTGTTGATATCCATTTCACGGACTTCACTCGCCCACCCCTTGAACCCCTTCGCCGCCCGGGACCAAGCCGTGAAGTCGGCGGGATAGTGCTGGTAGAAGTGCCAGGGAAGCTTGACGATTTTCTTCGTCTTACTTACAGCCACCGCTTTGTCTCCTCCCTTTTCCTGAGCGAACGCTGTCGCTCCGACAAGCAACAACAGCGCCACTATTGATTTCGCTATAGACATGGCGTGTCCCTCCCAAAGCCACAGTCCGGGCTATCCTTCCCGCCGGCGTCCTGCCGCTCTGTGACACATTTCAACCGTTTGATACACACGGCGGCAAACCTCAACTCCAGTCTGCGTTGATGTGCCCCCTCCGACTGCGCTGAGAAATGCGCGGACCGATTCCCTGACCCCCACAAACCCACAGACAGGTTGCGCGGCCTGGTGGATTGCGCCTGTCACGGATTCGTCGCCTACTCGGCGTTGGCGGAGGCGTCCCGTGAGCAGATCGGCTTGCATCTCCCCCTCCATTCCTGCCAGGCGAACGCCGATCCGAAGATCGTGCGGACTCACGATATTGAAGGCGAACTGCCCCAGGATGCCGTCCGGGTACTCCAACAGCGCCCAGCCATGATCCATCAGATCACCGTTATTGGCATGTCCACCGAGAACCTCGGCGCTGGTGCACTCTCGTCCGATGCACGCGTCGAGTAGATCGAGATACCAACTGCCTGCCCAGGAAAAGAAGCCTTCCTCCGCCGCGTATCCCACGTCGCCGCCCTGCCCCCAGTTGCTCGACAACTCGACTTGCGCCATCAGCAATTTCCCGATGGCGCCTTCCTGTAAAGCCCGCTGCATGGCTGCCACGACAGGAGCATACCGGAGCTCGTAGTCGGCATGAAAGACTCGATCGCTCCGTTCCGCCAATTCAAGGGCATGGTGGACTTCGCCCCCACTCATGCCCACCGGAGGTTCGAGGAAGACGTGCTTGTTTGCCTTGAGGGCATCCTCGATACATTGAGCATGAAGAGCGCTCGGCGCAGCGATGATCACAGCCTCGACGCGGTCGTCGGCAATCAGGTCATGTGCGGCGGCATAGGTGGTCGTTTTGGGAAAGTGTTCCAGTGCAGTGGCGCGACTCGCTTCGCTGCGCGCTGCCACTGCGATAACTTCCGCCATCGGCAAGTCCTTGATGGCAGGCACCAGAGCCTCACGCGCCCAATTTCCCATGCCGATCATGCCCATCCTTACCGGATTCACCTTGCTTCCCATCCGACTAACTCCTCTCCATCAACTGTCAATCCCGGAAAGAGACACGATGCTCCGCGTTCCTTCAGCAAGCGCGAGAGTTCGTCTATTGCTTCACGAAGAGGTGAGCTGTCGGGCACGATAATCCGGCAGGTTTTCAACGCAATGCCCTGAGGCTGCCGGGGAGATTCCATGAGAGGCACGGCAGAGCCAATCCTGCCAATCAGACATGCAAAGATAGAGAGAAGGATGATGTGTCGCGGACGCGTCTTCATTGCATGTCGTACTTTCGCCACGGGGACAACCGCTTCCTCCAAGGGTCGCTTGGCATTGCACTCGGCGACTCAGGCAATCATGGGAGGTGTCCGGGTATGTCGTTCATAACGGAAGTGCCATCATCAACTATCCTTGGCTTCCCCCTAAGATTGCGTGTAGCCGCTACGTCTCGACCATCGCCTTCGTGCATTCAACCGCAACGCGTCACGGGCATCAGCGGAAAGTTGGAGAGTGCGGGTGTTCCGGGTTGGTCACGACGTCTGCGGAGAGCGCTGCCTTCAGCGCATCCGTGACCTGACGTACGTAGTTGTCGCGAGAGTGTGTCTATCGGTCCTTGTGCGCCTCCCGAACGGCGCAACTCTCGGTGACGTCGTATGGCGCGTTGCGGCGGTTGGACTATGTGGCAGGTTCGACAGAGGGGAGATTGGAGGTGAGCTTTCTCTTTGCGCTCCGCTTGGGTACCTCTGCACGGCCCCCTCTCTTGGGGGAAAGACGAACGACCTCGTGTCCTGAGACGGTCTGAATAGTGCGTAAGTCGGCACAGATTGCAGCGAGGTCTCCCCCGAACTTCTGGGTATGTTCCGTGCGGTGCTTCCGCACTTCTTCAACAATCGGGTCTTTCATGGTTTCACCTCTAACAACTCTTCAGGCGAGCAGATTTCTGGACATGCGTAACCTTCGCTCTCCACAACCTCCCTCACCCTCGCGCGTGTGAAGGGATTGTTCAAGTGAGCAAAGTTCCATGTGATGATCACTTCAATCCCGTTCACGGCAGCGACAGCAACGTGCAAAGCGTCCTCCGGGTATCTCTTCGGTATGCTTTTGGCGAGGAGGATTCTTTCAGCCACGCGCTCCGCCTCGTGGTCAATGTCAAGCATGCGGAACGGCTTTAAAGTATCCAGTCGCATCGCAGCTTGTCCAGCATCGCCCCTTCCCGCTTCTTCGTATACCAAGGCGGAAACGTAAGACTCATACTCGAATGCCAGCTTGGGCCAAAGCTCGCGAGTCGCCTCCTGGTGGCCAGCCACCAACACGTCGCGGCTTGGTCTGGCAGTAAAGTAACTCACCACTGTGGTTTCGATGTATATGCGTCTCATCGCACGGATATAGTAACAGCATTCGGGTCCGTTGGGAAGATTGCTGAAGCCTTACGGAGGCCCTGAGGCTGCCGGGGAGATTCCATGAGAGGCACGGCAGAGCCAATCCTGCCAATCAGACATGCAAAGATAGAGATAAGGATGAGGTGTCGCGGACGCGTCTTCATTGCATGTCGTACTTTCGCCACGGGGACAACCGCTTCCTCCACGGCCCGCTTGACAGTCCGCCCGGTATCTTTTCAGGCTCATGGTGACTTTCGCGCGGCGATCAGGACCGCATCTTTGATCTGCCATCTTGCATCAGGAACCATGGAGCTACGGACATTCTGCGGTCATCTTGTCACGTCCTGTCTGTTCGCGTGCCACAGCAACCTTCCTGGCGGAAGTAATACCGACGCGTCTCTCTGTTGCCAGGATCTCTTCTAACAGGGTAGCAGGTTCGACGCGCTCGAGCTCTTCCGGTGAAACGGGGTAGGCGTGGATCGGCTGCCACAGGTTCATCCGGGCCCGACTCAGAAGACGACGACGCTCCAAGTCCTCCAGTGACGCGAAGTCCGAGGAAACAATCAGCAGGTCAATGTCGCTGTCCTCGTGGGCTTCGTCACGAACGTGTGACCCAAACAGGATAACCTGCTGGACATCAACACCGATTTGCTTCAGGTGCTCACAAAACTCTCCGATGATCCTTGCAGTCTGTGATCTTCGCGAATCCACGCGATCAACTTGCGCCAACCAGTTTTCGGTTGCCTTGAGCATTTTAGCTATGAATCCTCGTCGGTTCGCCGCCCCTATTCACTGTAACCGGGATTATACCCAGCTCTGCAAGGCAGGTCAAACCTACACTGTGAAGTTGTGAATTTCCCTCGTCCGTCAACTTCTCCTCAATGCGTCAAAATTGTACGCTGGCTCAACCAAGTGTTTCTCCGTCGCTGGTGCAGTCTCCTCCTGCTGGACGAAGTTTCTTGGGGGGATGCACAAGAGCTGATTCTTCCCGGCACAGGACTCACGCCCACGTGCGCCAGCCTCGCATCGTCAGTACTCCAGTCATGAAAATGATGAGTCTATGCAAGGCCTTCCTCCCCCATCTCCTTATGATTGCGTAGAGTCACCTTCCCAGCCGGTAGACGTGTGTCGCCAGAGGCCCAAACGTGTCGGTGAATGAAACCTGATTGCCTTTGCGTTCCAGCGGCACGACACGCTGTGCTCCGAGTTTGAAGCAGCCTTCGGCATCTTCATCAAGCGCCATCGCCACAGAGCCTTTCGGCAGGTTCAGCTTGTCCAACGTGAACGTCACGCTTCCCAGCCCTTCAGGTTCCATCGCGGCATTCTGGGTTGGATTGACGGCAATGAGCAGGGTATGGGCCGGATCTTTCGGAGTCTTCTGAACCCATCGGAGAAGTGACTCAACGTATTGGTTGCTGACGGAGTAATCTGTGCGAGCATCGGAGGGACCGAGGAGGTCGGGCAGAACGGGGTCGGGGAGGGGGTCGCAAAGACCTCGGGGAACTCCCTCTCCCAGTCGAACGCGTTGATGCGGTAGACTTCATCCTCGTCGAGGGCGAGGGTTTGCTGCCATCTCTCATCACCACTCCCATCTTCCCGGATTCGTGTTCATGCCTATCATGCGGCGGCCTGTTGCTGATACAGGTACTTCTGGAAACTTACGAACACCTGGCCTATCTCTGCTGGCTTGCCGAGGTCGGCCACGGCGTCTGTAATCGAATCGTGGTACTTGAGGCGCAGCAGCGGGGTCAGCTTCTCCTGATCGAGTTCCTCCACGCCGACGCTGACGTAGTGGGAGAGCACGAAATCGAGGAACACCTGCAGTTTGCTGTTGAAGTGGGTGCTGATGAGGACCTTCGCCTTGGCGGCGCGCTCTTCGCGGGTAAGCGGGGGGAGCGCGTAGGCCACGTGCGCCAGCACATCGAAGAGGTCGCTCTTCTCGGCTTCGATGATCTTCTGCATCTCGGTCAACTGCTCCCTGCCGAAGCCTTTCTCGGCGAGTCCCTCCAGCAGTTTCCTGCGCGTATCGGGAACGCTCCACAACTCGCGAAGTTCCTCCTCGTCCCTGAAGAAATCCGGCAGCTTGCCAAAGAGCGCCTCCATGAACTGCTGCGCGGACATGGGTGTGCCGTCGGGGTGCCAGAAGCTGGTGGACATAATATGCTGAATCCTCCGCTCCTTCCCATCGGCGAGTTTAACCTTCACCATCTTGCTGCATACGCACGGGCGCTGCCCGCATTTCGGGCAAGGCTCCTTCTCACATTCGCAAGGCTGTTTGCCACACACGGGGCAAGGTTGCGGAGTTTTAGGCGGTCGCCTCTCACATTCGCAAGGGTAGCAGCCGCATTTCAGACACGTTTCCGGGTCAATCGGCTCGCCGTCCCAGTCGGCATCGTTGAAGCGCAGGCGGGCTTGCACGAAGTCGTAGATCGTGAAGTAATCCTTGCCGTCGTAAAGCCGCGTGCCGCGTCCGATGATCTGCTTGAACTCGATCATGGAGTTGATCGGGCGCATCAAGACGATGTTGCGGATGTTGCGGGCGTCCACGCCGGTGGAGAGCTTCTGCGAGGAGGTCAGGATGGTCGGGATGGTCTTCTCGTTGTCCTGGAACTCGCGCAGGTGCTGGTCGCCGAGGTCGCCGTCGTTGGCCGTGACCCGGTGGCAGTAGTTCGGGTCGGCGCTGGTCTTCATCTGGTTGATGAGGTCGCGCACAGCCAGGGCGTGGTCTTGCGTGGCGCAGAAGACCAGCGTCTTCTCCTGCTGGTGAATCTGCTCCATGAAGATGGCGACGCGCTTTCTCTCGCGTTCCCTGATCTCGATGATCTTGTTGAAGTCCGGTTCCGAGTAACGCTTGCCGGTCTCAATCTCGCCCTCGACCACCGTGTCATCGGGTGTGTAGACATAATCGTCCAGCGTGGTGGAAATCTGCTTCACCCGAAACGGCGTCAGAAAGCCGTCGTTGATGCCCTCCTTGAGCGAGTAGATATAGACCGGATCGCCGAAATACCGGTAGGTGTCGACGTTGTCGTCGCGTTTGGGCGTGGCCGTAAGACCGAGTTGCACCGCCGGGGCGAAGTAGTCCATGATGCCGCGCCAATTGCTTTCGTCGTTGGCGCCACCGCGATGGCATTCGTCGATGATGATGAGGTCGAAGAAGTCCGGGGAATACTCGCCGAAGTAGGGCGACGGCTTCCCGTCTTGCGGCGGGCCGCTCATGAAGGTCTGGAAGATCGTGAAGAAGATATTGCCGTTCGTCGGGACTCTGCCTTTTTGTCGGACGGAATCGGGCGCAATCCGAACCAGGGCGTCCTCGGGAAAGGATGAATACTCATTGTAAGCCTGATTGGCGAGGATGTTCCGATCGGCGAGGAACAGGATGCGGGGACGACGGGACGGCTCCCGGCTGAGGTTCCAGCGACTGTGGAAGAGTTTCCATGAGACCTGAAACGCGATGAACGTCTTGCCGGTGCCGGTGGCGAGGGTGAGCAGGATGCGCGGTTGGTTCGCGGCGATGGCGTCCATGACGCGCTCGACGGCGATGTCCTGATAATATCGGGTCGGATGCGAGCCGCCCTTGTCCTCGAACGGCACGGTGGCGAAGCGGTCACGCCACGCGTCCTGTCTGGCAAACGTCATCTGCCGGAGCTCCTCCGGCGTGGGGTAGGCGGCGATTTCGCCTTCCCTGCCAGTCTGCATGTCAATGCAGTAGATGCCCTGGCCGTTGGTGGCGTAGGCGAAGCGTAGGGTCATCTTCCCCGCGTAGTGCTTCGCCTGCCCGACGCCTTCGGTGAGCGGTTTGTCCCACGCCTTGGCTTCCACCACTGCCAGCTTGTGATTGCGATAGACCAGCACGTAGTCGGCAATCTCGGCGTTGCCGCGCCGCCCATGGCCTTCGATGCGACCGGGTGTAATGGGATACTCGCGCAGGATGCGGCTGCCCTCGATTACGCCCCAACCGGCGGCCGCCAAAGCGGGATCAATGTATTCGGCTCGGGTTTCGGCTTCGTTCAACAACAACCCTCATCTGAATGCCTGAACTTCAGACGCTAACGAAAGACCGCGTCAGAACGTTTGATGAATGTGACGAAGTTGATGCAAGGGACAGCAACCTCAGGCATGGCGCAGACTGCCGGGATCTTTCTCTTGGATGACTTGTCAGGAAGCCTGAATTGCACCCCTTCATCAGATACTAATTCCGCTCTATGCGCGCGCGCCGTAGCGAGGATCAGGATGTCGTTCTCCCCTACGCCTTTCGGGTGGTAGTTGTCATCCACAATCCCAAGCAAGCCTTTGATGCGCATGGCGTCTTGCGTAATCGCGTTGGTGATCTCAAGTAGCTCCAGGTTGTGGTCTTTAAGCCAGTCAGCGCAGTCCGGCGATTCCTTTGCCACTTCTTCTACAAACGCCACGCTCGGCATTTTGAGGTTCTTCTCCTCAATCTGTGCTGCGATCCACTGCCACAAGCCTGGGAACTGACGCACAGGGTAGTGATTCCAAGCATAGATCATGGAGGATGCATCAAAGACCTGCACAGTGGCGCTCCAACTTTTGCAGATCATTTATCTTCAGGTTGTCAAGGTAGCTGCTCGCCTTGGCGAGTGTGATGTGGCGGGCATTCAGCGCGTCCAGCACCGTACGCACGAAGGTGTCGCCGAATACATGCTTGGGTTCACGATGGCGGTAAAGCCGACTCCCGCGATCCCTTTGCGGGATGGCCGACCGCGCCCGCCAATGCCGATAGGCGGCGTATTGGCTTTGTTGCAGGCGACCGGAATCCAGAAGCCTTAGCAGAATCACCTCACCGCTCACGCCCCACGCCCGGCGCGTCTCTGCAAGCCAGTCGTCGTAGAGAGATGCGTCGTCCGGACGTTGCGCATCGTTGATGTGGCGGAGGAAAGCATCGGGAACCAATAGATGACCCGCAAAAGCATTGGCATTTCGTTCCCCGCCTTGGTGGGACTGCATGTCCTGTTCGTCATCAATCGAGCTGGTCTTGTGCAACAGCAAATGTGCAAGCTCGTGCATGAGCGTGAACGATTGCCGGGACTCCGAAGTCTCCTTCTTGACGAGAATCACGGGGCAAGTTGGGTTGTAAAGTGCGAAACCGAGGATCGGGTTCTGCTTGGCAATCTGCCACTTCCCGCTGTAGCCGTTGCTGCGAAACACCAGCACTCCCCGCGCTTCGACCGCCTCACGGTAGGTGTCGAAGGAGTTCTGCTCACTCAGGCCGAGCCACTGACGGGCAATTCCGGCAGCCTCGCGCGGGTCGTGCTGAGGCAGCGCCGGAGGGTTGAACAATGGGCGGCCATTGTCTTCCAAGTCTTCACACAGGCTCAGATAGATTTCGCGCTGCTTCTCCACGCGTTCGATCAGCGATTTGAGCTTGGGAGACAATTCCGGCTTCTGATTGGCGAGGGTGCGGAACTGCAGCGTGTGCACCAGCGCCTCATCGACAGGCCCCTGCTCGAGGAAGAACAACACACCCCGTCCAAAGTACTCCGCGACTTTCCGCAACTGATTGAACGTCATGCCATCCTGACCTGCCATGACGCGCTCCATGCTGCCCGCTGCAATGTCCAGTTGAGACGCAAGATCACCTGGAGAGATCCCATTGTCGGCGCAGCACCACGCGATGCGTTGAGGGTTGATCGATTGAATTCGTTCCATTTCGGGCTACATTATATCAGATTGAGTTGCGCTTTTTCCTGCTTCGAGGGCCTTCTTACAACGCACCGGAAAAGGCCTGGTGCAGCAGCGACTTCTTCAACTCCTCCAGCGCGGCGAGCTTGCGCTGGTAGAGGGATTCGAGGCGCTCCGTTTCTTCGCGGACAGAGTCCATCGTCGAAACAATGCGCTGCTGTTCATCGAGACTCGGTAACGCAATCTCCAGGTCCTTTATCATTCCCAATTTCAGAAACTTCGTCCCAGCACCGACCGACTGCGCTTTGAATGCCTTCAAGCTCTTGAGCATCTCGAAATAGAGAAACCGGTAGAGCACGCGCTTCCTCTCGTTCACCGTGATTACGTATGTGCGTTGGTAAGCATTAAACTTCCCGTTGTAATGCTTCACATTGAAATCTCCGACGGCGTTGTTGCCAGCTAAGAGGATCGCTTCGCAATCAAAGGCGAATGTGTCGATCGCAAATATGTCCCTGGAACAAGTGAAGAACGGATATTGCCCACCCTCCACCGCAGCATTCGCATCCAATTTTCCGGTCTTGATATTCACCAAATCCCCGAGGAACGCTTTGTCGGCATGTTCACTGTGCAGATGGCTTTCGAACAGGGCGCGGGCGTTTTGGAGGTTCTTTTCGGCGTTGGCTTTGGCGGTGGCGAGGCTCGCAAACGCTTCGTCGAGGATGCGGACGATGCGCTGCTGTTCGGGGAGGGGAGGAACGGGAATCGGGATCTCGCGAAGGCTACCTTGATTGAGCTTTGGGACTGTCAGACCTGATACGAACTCCGAGAGATCGGAATGACTCAGGTAATAGATCAGCCAATTGTCCTGGACTGCACTTCTATGCGGTCGGAGCACGTGGGCATGATTGTTTACCCAACATTTCCCTTCCACCGCGAAAGCCGTGTTTTCGCCTGATCCCCACTTCGCACCGTCTTCACCAACCAGCACAAGCTTCTCGTCAAATAGGTAACCTGCGACGTGGTCGAGGACGCCTGTCGCGCCGTAGTATGGGTATTCACCGGTGACTCGATCCCGCTTGGTGATCGGCTTGCGCTTGTGGTCGAGCACATCGCATAGGTCACCGAGCTTCTTCGTCTGCCACCCCTTCTTCACAGCAGCGCCTTGATGTTCCTCAGCACTTCCGCGCCGGGCGGTCCCGTGGGAGTTATGCGACGGATGGGAGTCATTTTTCGCATTCGTCTCAAAGGTCGCATTATTGGGAAAGCTCATGGCTTGCCTCCGGGGTTGCTGGGTGGCGGCCTATGGGAATCATGGGACGGCGGGAAGTCAGGGGATGCTAATTTTCGGGGGAGGGGCCCAGCACTCCCCTTTGTCCCCTTGTTGCGGTAATCAAGCCGTGCGCGGGTCATGCGCTCGCGCAGGCCGCCTTCTTTCAGAAAATCCTGCTCCAGCCGACGAAGCTGCTGGTCGATGAGGTAGTTCGCTTGGTGGATCAGGCAGATGGCGATGTTGGCGACGATTTCAGGGGGGCGGGTCTCCACATACGTCCGGTAGATCTCATAGGTCTGATTGGGCTGGCTGCCCAGCTTCCGCACAAACAGCGCCTGTCTGGAATCCTTGTCCCATATCTTGAGGTCGCGGGCGCGGAGGTAATCCCTGTAGTCGTCGAGCAGTTCCTCCAGGCTGGCACGAGCCACGCCCGTCAGTTTGATCTCCATTTCCTTCGAGGTCAGCGCGGCTTTGCTCCCCTCCAGGATGTTCTTCTTTCCGGAGCGGGCAGCCTGCACCATCTGGTCAATGGTGCGGTCGCCCTTGACGAGGAACTTGTGACAGAATCGGAAGGTGATGTCATAGACGACTTCAGCCTTCTGGAACGACAGTAACGTCTGGTAGTCGCCGCGGGGAGGGAGAATAGGATGAGAGTCATGGGAGGAATGGGGAGTATGCTTCCCATCCGTCTCATTCTTCCCACAGTTCCCATTCATCCCCTCTCTCCTATCGTCGCTCACAGCAGCCCCCTGATCTTCCCCAGCACCTCCGCGCTCTCGGCGTCCAGAGCGGCGATTTCGTCCATGATCTCCTGCGGGTTGCGGTGCGTCACTTCCTCACCGCCGTTCGGGTTCTTCACAGAAAGGTCGAAGGTCGTTGAATCAATGGTCTCGGCGTCCACAGTCCACGACTTGGGCGAGTCGGCGAAGGTCTTTTGCAGCTTCACGAACTCGGCGAGGTCGTCATCGTTGAGCGGGTTGGTCTTGCCGAGGCTGCGACCGGGATCGAGTTGGTAAAACCAGACGTTGCGGGTGGGCGCGCCTTTCTCGAAGAACAGCACGACGGTCTTCACGCCCGCGCCCTGGAACGTGCCGCCGGGACAATCGAGCACGGTGTGCAGGCTGCAGCTTTCCAGCAGCAGCTTGCGGAGGCTGACGGAGGCGTTGTCGGTGTTGGAGAGGAAGGTATTCTTGATGACCACGCCCGCCCTGCCACCGGCCTTGAGTATCTTGATGAAATGCTGGAGGAACAGGAACGCCGTCTCGCCGGTGCGGATGGGGAAGTTCTGCTGCACTTCCTTGCGTTCCTTGCCACCGAAGGGCGGATTGGCCAGCACCACGTCGTAGCGATCCCTCTCCTGAATGTCGGCGAGGTTCTCTGAGAGCGTGTTGGTGTGGAGGATGTTCGGCGCTTCGATCCCGTGCAGGATCATGTTCATGATCGCGATGACGTAGGCGAGGGACTTCTTCTCCTTGCCGTAGAAGGTGCTCGTTTGGAGGATATCGACATCCTTGGTAGTGAGGTGGGATGTATGGGAAGGATGGGAAGAATGCGACGTATTCTTCCCATCCTTCCCATACATCCCATTCCTCAAATACTCAAACGACTCGCACAGGAAACCCGCCGAGCCGCACGCGCCGTCGTAGATGCGGTCGCCAATCTTCGGCTTGACGACCTGGATGATGGCGCGGATGAGCGGGCGCGGGGTGTAATACTCGCCGCCGTTGCGCCCGGCGTTGCCCATGTTTTTGATCTTGGCCTCGTAGAGGTGGGAAAGCTCGTGCTTCTCGGTCTGGGAGCGGAAGCGGAGTTCGTCAATGTGGTCAATGATCTCCCGCAGGTTGTAGCCGCTCTGAATCTTGTTCTTAATTTCGCCGAAGATTTCGCCGATCTTGTATTCAATGGTGTCCGGACCGGTGGCGCGTTGCTTGAACCCGTTGAGGTAGGGGAAGAGTTTGCCGTTGACGAAATCGCGGAGGTCGTCGCCGGTCATGGCCTTGTTGTGGTCGAGCTTGCCGTCCCTGCCCTTGGGCGCGGCCCACGATTCCCAGCGGCAGGGCTTGTCGAGGATGAAGGAGGGTTTCTTCCCATCCAATTCCGCCTCCATCGCCCGATCCTGTTCCAGCCCGTCAAGGTATTTGAGGAACAACAGCCAGGAAGTCTGCTCGGTGTAATCGAGTTCCGTGGTGCAGCCGGCTTCTTTCCGGAGCACGTCGTCAATGTTTCTAAAGGCTTGTTCAAACATAGGCACCTATCCTTTGCTCCCACGCCCAGCCGCCAGCGCAAAAAGACCGCCGCTCAATCGGTCGTCACACCCACTTGAGTCGGACCTTTGAAAGGATGTGATCAGTGCGATGCCGCAGAGTATACCAGAAACCTGCGAGAGGAAGCAATGCGAAACGGTCTCCGAGCCTGCCTGCGGCCTGACGTTCACCGCATGAATGAGGAGAGTGTGTCACATCGTCTTTCCCGGCAGATAGACGTGTGTCGCCAGAGGTCCAAACATATCGGTGCGTGTCGGGACCGGTTCATTACGACGCTCTTACCGGATCGTTGTTCTCCTCCTGCCATGCCGCCAGCGTGGACCGGAGTCGTTGGATGATCGCCTCTACCTCCGCGGGCCGCACGGCGGGTTCGTAGGCCGGGTTGAAGACCGGATGAGCGCCAGCGAATGAGTTATTCGGCGGCGCAGAGCGGCCCGGATCAGGGTCGGGAGGGCATGATTGCTGCGTTGGCGAAAGGCTTGGAGGAACGCAGCGCGACTCCGGATGGCTGCGCCATGAAGTCATCCGATCATTGGTCTCGTCGGGGTCGCTCAGCGTGTCGAACAACTGCGTCCGGCCAATATGTGGGTAGTAGATCATCTTGAAGCGACCGTCCCGCGCCATGCGCATACAGTCGCGATAAGCCGCGCAAAGGGTCTGACGGACAGTCGGGATTTCCCCCCGAAGGACCGGCATGTAGCTGAGTCCTTGTGAGGTAGTAGGAGCTTCCACTCCAAGATACTCCATCAGCGTCGGCATGAGGTCGTAGTGGCCACACAGGCACTCGTCGCAACGTTTACCGACAGGGATACCCGGTCCCTGCAGGATCAACGGAACGCGCGCGCTGTGCTCGTAGAGATTCTCTTTCCCCATCAACCCGTGGCAGCCCACAGCCAGACCGTGGTCGGAGGTGAAGACGACCAGTGTGTTGTCTCGCTGTCCCGTCTGATCGAGAGCGTGCAATACCTGACCGATGGAGTGGTCGTGATGACTGATCATCGCGTAGTAGTCGGCGCGATGGCGGAGCACCTCTTCCTGCCGACGTGGGAAACCGGCCAGCCGCTCGTCGCGGATCATCATGTCGCCATTGTCGAAGGGATGCTCCGGCATATAGTTTGGCGGAAGCGGCGGTGGACGCCGGTCATACATGCTCTTCCACGGCTCCGGCGCGGTCCGCGGATCGTGCGGCGAAAGCAGCGCGCAGTAGCAGAACCAGGGCTGAGTCGTGGTCGCGCGGTGGAGGAATTCCGTCGTGGCTTCGCAGAATAGCTCGGTGCTGTGCCCTATCACGATCTTCCCGTTCTCACGGTAGGCCTGCCAGTGTCCGATGTAAGGCTCAGCGAGGTCGTTGGGAAAAACTCGCCACGTCTCGTGGTATCCTTTCTCTCGTGGGTGGCCCTCGTTGTGCCATTTGCCAACGTGGCAGCAATGGTAACCGGCGTCCGCCAGCGCCTGCGGGAGGAGTGTGATCTCCGGGTCCATCGGTTCGCCAAACCAACGACAACCGTTCTGGAACGCGTTGCGCCCCGTCAGCAATTCGGCGCGAGCAGGTTGGCAAACGGGAACGGTCGTGTAGGGCCGCAGCCAGCATCCCGCCCCGACCAGCGCGTCGAGGCTGGGCGTGGAGATGTGCGGATTCCCCAACGCCCCGATGGTCTGCGACGTCTGGTCGTCCATGATGAAAAGCAGCACGTTGGGTCGGTTCACAGAATGCGTCTCCTCACAAAGGCTTCTTGTTCTTCGCGAACCACTCGCGCAGCAGCTTCTGCCGATCAGTCGGTTCTGTCACCGGTGCGGTATTGTTTCTGTCGGAACCGTGCTCGACACTCCACCCGCTCCACTCGCGGAACGCGTGATAGCTCCAGTCCCATCCGTACTCTTCGAAGATGTCTATGAGATCTTTGAGATACCGATAGGCGCTGTTGTCCGGCGCCCAACGGATGGCGCTAAACTCACCGATGTAGATGTGGACGCCGTAGTTCTTCTGGAAGTCTATCGCAGGCTGCAACGCCGCTTCGAGTTGAGGTTTGTCCCACATTATGCCTTCGATCTCGCCGGGATAACGATACTGCTTCTTCCAGTCGTCGTGGACGCCCTGGTGGGTGAAGGCGTGCGGCAGATACATGTGGACGCTGTAGACGACATTGGGCATGTCGAGAGGCTGGAACTCCTGAAGCCCCGCCGGGCCGCCGCCCTGCGCCGGCTCTACAATGATGGCGTGGTCGGGGTCTATAGCACGGATGGCTTTGGCCGTCTGTTCGGCGAGTTCCTGCCAGTCGGCCAGACCCTCTTCCACGGCGTTCTCAATAGGCTCATTCGCGAGGTCATAACCCCAGACTGCTTTAGCCCCCTTGTATCGCTTCGCCATCTGCTGCCAGACTTCGATGAACTTGCGTTGGCAGTCCGCATTGTTGAACAACCCGGCGTCGGATCCTGCATATCCTCCGCTTGTCACCCGACCTCCCGGTGGCGAGTGGAGGTCAACGACGACATACAGTCCATACTTCTCACACAAAGGGAGCGCCGTGTCCAGCTTCTTCAACTCGCCTTCCAGCCATTGGTCATAGGCGTCCAGGTCGCGCGGGTCGGCCTTGGCCTGGGACGCATGTCGAACAAGCTGCCACCGAACCAGGTTCGCGGTCCACTCCTTCCCGAAAAGCCTCAGGCTTTCCTCATCAACGTTGGGGCTGACCATCGCTCCGCGAAGTCGGGGCAGGTCGTGGCCCTTGTAGACCGGCCCGGTATTGGCTCGCGGCTTCGGGACGAAGGGCAGCTTGCGGACAGTGACTTTGATGTTGTCAAACCACACCTTGCCTGTCACCATCTCCAACCCGAGGTAGAGCGACAATTGCGTGGCGTCTGTCGGCACACGAACCGGAAACACAACGCGTTGCCAGTCGAAGGTGCCGATGCCGATCTGTCCCTGCGGCCACTGCCGGCCGCTTTCGGCGACGATGGGAACCATGAACTTCACTCCGTTCCACGGCTTTGGCTTTTCCGTCACGTTCTCGGCGCGGACCATGCCCGAGAAGTAGAGTTGGTAGCCGCGCACCTTCTCGACCGGCAGCGGAATCTGCGCGATGGTCGAACCCACGGGCGAACCGGTCGGGCGCTCGATGGCGAGCGACTGCGCGCTCTCAAAGCCCGGATCAAGCTTCGCCGAACCCGACCAGCCCGTCAGCGCGTCGGGGCCTTTAAAGTCCGTCTCGAAGATTACATCACCTTTCTGAAGGGCCGGCTGCTGCTGGCACCACACCCGCGAATTCATCAAGCAGCACACGATTGCTATCAGATAACAGACTCTCATTTCAACTCCTCCTAACGACAGACGTCATGCCTCAGATCAACCTCCCCGCCTTCGACCGACCGCCTTCCCAGAGGTCATACTGGGGATCGGCGTAGCGGTCGAAAAAGCCCTCCAGGCGATGGCGCAGTTCTTCAGCTTGCTGTGCCATGTCCGGATGCGCCACGAGGTTCATGCGCTCGCAGGGATCGTTGCGCATGTCGTACAGTTCGTCGGGTCCGTCGGGATGACGGCGCGTGTATCTCCAATCCGAAGTGCGGATCATCCGCACGTTCTCATACTCAAAGAAGACGAGGTCTTCCCATTCACCCCCTCCTCCACGCAGCACCGGGGCGTAGCTGTTGCCGGGAAGCGTGGGGCAATCGGGGGTCTGGTGTCTCAGCCCGAGATACGAAAGGATCGTTGGGAAAATATCGTACTGGCCGGTCATCCTGTCCCACACGCGACCGCCGGGGATACCTTCGAGGTGGCGGTAGATCAGCGGGATGCGCACCGACTCCTCGTAGGTGTGGATGGGACGGGAGTGGTCGCCCATTCCCCACATCCCGTGGTGTCCGCCGCAGAAGCCTTGGTCCGTGGTGTATACGACGAGCGTGTCGCGGTCGTGGCCGATCTCTCGCAGTGTGTCCAAAACGGTTGCCACGCCATCATCCACGCCGCTGACAGCCGAGGCGTAGCCCCGGATACTGGTCGGGTTGTTAATCATGTCGCGGTTGTTGTAGAGCCAGGGGTGGACTGATTCGCGCGGGAAACACTTGAGTTCCTTGTCGGCGTAGTGCGCGGTATGCCGGTTGCGGTGCTCGTACAGCATGGATTCCCCAAGACCGTACGGAGCGTTGTAGCCGACCATCAGGAAGAAGGGCCCATCGTCCGTCTGCCGCAGGAAGTCCACCGCGTGGTCGGTGATGGCGTCGGTATAGTATCGCGGCTCCTCGTGGACTTTGCCCTGCCAGATCGCTTCGTCGTTGTAGAACCGGCTTGTGTGGCCTTTCGGCTTGGTGAACCAGTAAGAGAATCCTTCCTGCGGATGGAGGCTGTCGCCCAGGTGCCACTTGCCGCTCAATCCGCAGGTGTAGCCATTCTCGGAAAGAATCCGGGGAAGATTGGGAAACTCGCGGATCGTGCAATAGGCGTCCGGGCCCATCTGCGCGTCAGGCACCTCCCCGCCGAGGTAGGAATGGATACCGTGTTGCGACGGAATCAGGCCGGTCAGCAACGTGGCGCGGCAGGGCGAGCACACGGAGTTGACGCAGTAGGCGCGTGACACTCGCAGGCCCTCCGCCGCCAGCCGGTCAATGTTCGGCGTCCGTATCTCGTCGTTGCCGTAGCAGCCGAGGGTCCACGCGCCCTGGTTGTCGGTGATGATGAGGACTACGTTGGTCTTGGTAGTGAGCATCTCATGTCAATCCTTCTCCCGCGTCTCATGGTTCCCTCCCAATCACGGGGCACGTTCCACCATCACCATGAGATGCGACGGATACTCCTTTGAGTGGAAAACTGCCTGTCTGGCGGACACCAACTCCTTCTCCGCCAGATCATTCCCGCCTGTGTTGTGATTGCGGTCGAAGTTGGGGAAGTCGCTACTGGTGATCTCCAGTCTAATCCGGTGTCCTTTTAGAAAACGGCAAGCGGTGGGGCCGAGTGTAATTCGGAATTCAGTGACCTCGCCTGGCGTCAGCAACTCCTCCCGGTCCAGCGAATTCCGGTGGCGAGCGCGTACCATCCCATAGCAGATCTCGAGGGCGGGACCCTCAGGCGCCTCGTCCACGAGTCGAGCAAAGAAATCGGTGTCAGGAGCGGACGAGGAGGCATACAGCACGACTTGTGGATTCCCCACCACCTCGACTTCTTCCTCAAGAGGAGCAGTGCAATAGTAGAGAACGTCCTTCCGGTACTCAAGAGACCGGCGGTCGGAGGGCGCGGTGAAGAGGTCTCGGGTCCACAGCGTGGGTACTGGGTCGTTCGGGTCGTACACATAAGAGTCGCATGGCTCCTTATCACCGGGAGTGGCTTCGATCAAGCGACCGGAGCCTGTGACTTGGTTCGCATCCCCACTGCTGCCAAGATACCAAACCGCTCTCTCTTTCCCCTCCGGCGGCCAGGTGCTTGCCACTTTCCATTTGCTCGAACCCATCACGAAGTAGCGAACTGATGGCTCCCGGTCAACTCCGTTCTCCATGCCGTTGAGCCAATGATCGAACCATCGGACAATCATGCCATCTAGGTCCAACTGAGCCTGCGGACCGAAATCGAGGTCGCCTGACTTTCGCTGACCGAGACCTACATGATTCCACGGCCCAATCACGAGTTTGCTCTGCTTTCTTGCAGTTTCCGTGCGGGCGTTCCTCTGCATTCCGGACAGGTGACCGATACTGCCGTTGCAGTGATCGAACCAGCCACTGAAGTCGAGGTTGGGAATCTCCACTTCGTGGTGCGCCTCCGCGAATCTCCACGCCTTTCGGTTGGGATGGCACAGCCAGTCTTCAGCGTATTCGGCCAAACCTTTGGGAAGATAGCGCGGCAATTCCAGCCACGGCATAAAGGTGAGCCACCTCCCATGCTCCAGTTCGTGCCAGATCTTGCGCGCCTCTTCGGGTGTGTGTGGACCGGGAAGATTCTTCCGCCTTCGCAGATCGGGGGCGATGGTATTCATCCACCAATGGACGCGCCGGGCGGGGCGGAAAGCGCCCGGCCAGTCCACTTCCGTCAGCTCCACCGGGATCGAGTAGGCACATAGGGCTTTCAGGTGTGGTGGACGGAGTGGGGCCAGCTTCCATTGCATCCATGCGTTGTACGAGCAGCCCATCGTGCCAACCTTGCCGTTGCAGTAAGGCTGTTGTGATAGCCATTCGACGGAATCGTAGCCGTCCTCTGCATCTCCGGTATCCTCGACCGAGAACGGCACAAAGTCACCTTCTGATGCATAGCGTCCCCGCGTGTCCTGGGTGACCACCACATAACCGGCACGGACGTACCTTTCGTAACCCTCTGCGCCTTTGCCATAAGGAGTTCGTACCAGGAGGCCGGGGAATTGTCCTGCCGCGTCGGGTCGGAAGACGTTCGCTCTCAGCACAACTCCGTCTCGCATGGGCACCGAGACGTCGGTCTCCACGATGATGCCAAGTGCTCCAGTCTGCGTCAACATCAGATTTCCTCCTCCGAAAATAAACCGCAAAGACGCAAAGAACGCAAAGGCTCTTTGCGGCCTTGGCGGCTTCGCGGTTGAAAAGAACTCTCTCCCGTTTTCCTCTGCCGTGGTGACCGAGCGGTCATGGGCGATTCCTTTAGAAGTGTCCTTGCCGGATACTGCTTCACCCACTCGCTCACATCTCTGATCGTCTCCGGCTTGCACAGGGGCGGCATGACTCCGGCGGATGTGACGACGATGCCCCGGTGATGAGGCAGCGCGTCCAGGTCCCTCTCGATTGCTGCGATGATCTCCTCGGACGATTTTGTCCAGAGGATCGCGTTCGTGCCGCCGATGAGACACTTATTCGGGCACTGGGTTCTCCCGTCCAGCAGGCGGTCAACTGGCTGCGAGGGGAGAGCTGCAAGCCATCGTTGTCTTGAAGTCATAGCTTCCATGGTCAAGTCATCCCTCGCCATCTCGCACGCGCCGACCGCTGGCGCTGATGTCAATGTGCGCCAGCAATTCGGACATCGTCCGATGCAACAAGTCGCGGTCTGCAGGTTAAGGGGAGAGAGCGCGCAACTCGTGACGGTCAGTCTGAAGGTCGAACAGGCGCGGGGGCTGGGCGGTCCGGTGCGCCGCGCGAAACATCGCGCCCGCCTTCGCGATCCGGTCGAGGTTCAGCGTGTGGGTGACGCCGCTGCTATCGTAGCCCTTGAAGTTCCAACCCCGACTCGTCGGGGCTGGGCAGAGATGAGGAACACGATGTTGGGTTGGTTCATGGCCCTCCTCGAAGAACCCCCGTCAATCCACTCCGCATCTCGACCGCAGAGGCTGTCAATATAAATGACAAAAGAAGATGCGACCCTCTTCTCCCTTTCCCCCCCCATCCTGTTTGATGGGAAGGGGTGCAATTTGCAGTCAAGGCTTGGAGGGTGTTCCATAGAGAGCGTCTGGCGCGGCGCGGTCACAGGCAGAAGCTACGATGCTAGTGCATCGTTTTGGAAGTTCCCCCACAAAAGGACACCGGATCGCTTCAGCGTCCGGTAGCTCACACAGGCAGCTACACGATGGAGGCTACCCTCCTTTTCTCCCCTTTCAACCCGTGTTCGTGCCGAACACGGGTTGAAAGGGGAGAAAAGATGTCCTTTCTTGGCGCTCGGTAGTCAGTTGTGTGAGCTACCGGACGCTGAAGCGATCCGGTGTCTAATGTCGAAGAATTTACGAAAAGATACACTAGCGCTGAACCTGAACTCGGCGATGAAACACCTGGTGTTGGAGAAAGCCTTGGGGAAAGAGTGGGGCACGCGGCGCTTGAAGGCGCTTCGCTTTCACCTGATCCATTTGCCGGGGAGATTAGTGCATCGCTCCCGCCAGTGGTTTCTTCGTCTGACGCGCGGTCACCCTTCCCCGGGAGCACTCCTCAAGATCCGGAGACAGATTCTTCAACTGGCGACGGTCCCCTCTGGCTGACGTTAAGAACGA
>Ga0210056_1001065_pt1 | contig 23797 bp, 20 predicted proteins | sample CryGeyCG2014_080_2_FD_183965 | JGI IMG/M metagenome (GOLD analysis project Ga0210056, IMG submission 183965) | Groundwater microbial communities from aquifer - Crystal Geyser CG07_land_8/20/14_0.80 (SPAdes) (version 2) | ecosystem: Environmental > Aquatic > Deep subsurface > Groundwater | place... | reverse complement strand
GCCCATCATGAGAGAGATCATCTCGGAGGCCGGCATGAAAATCGGGAAAAAACGGGAGATGTTCTGCGGAATGGCCCGGCCGGTGTAGAAGGCGTTCTTCCCGGGGAGATAGACGCGGAGTTCGTCTTTGGCCACCGAGAGGAAAAAATCCGGGGGGCCCAGCAGCGGGATCGATTCCACGCGGAGAAAGGCCGGTCTTTTCATCATGACCGCGATCTTCAGCGGGTATCGCTCGCCATGTCGGTTGATTTCGATCCGCGCCGTAGCGGTGAAAGTCTGATCGACCGGGGCGGAGGCCGCAAGCGCGCGGAGGGCGGCCTCAGGAGAGGGATAGCCTGCCTGGAAGGCGGGGGGCCTTCGCCCGGCGCAACCGGAGAGGACGAGACCGAAGGCCGCGATCCAAAGCAGCATCGGGATGCGCTGCCAAAGAGGTCGATCGGTTGCTATCATTTTATTCATGGTTTCGGGAATGTCCGGTCCGCCTTTGGAACGGGATCAGGGGGTCTTTTCCCGCTTCAGGTCGTCGAATTTCTTCTTCAGCAGGTTGTTCCCGGAATTGAAGCGGAGCGCCTTTTCGTAGGCCTCGGAGGCCTCCCGGGATTGTCCGGTCCGGACATAGACATCCCCCAGATGTTCGAGAATCGCCGCGTCTTCCGGCAGGGCCGCCGCCGCCTCCTTCAGATAGCGGACCGCCTCTTCCAGCCGGTTTGTCCGGAAACAGACCCACCCGAGCGAGTCGATCATGTATCCGTTCCCCGGTTTCAGTTGGAGCGCCTTGCGGATCATCCGCTCCGCCTCTTCCAGATGGATCCCCCGGTCCGCATACATATAGCCGATGAAGTTCAGGGCCTCCGCATGCTCCGGCTCTATCTTCAGGACCGTTTTCATGGCCTCGACGCTCTCAGCGAACCGGTCGGTCTTTTCGAGGAGCACCCCGAGACTGAAGTGGAGATCGACGCTGTCGGGATTGATGCGCAGCCCCTCCCGGATCAGCCCTTCAGCGGCGGAATATTTTTTCTCTTCTTCATAGATGGAGGCGAGAAAGGCGTAGAGACCCGGGGCATCCCCCTTCTCCCGGATTGCCTGGAGGAGGGAATCGACGGCCTCGGTCACCCGCCGCTGTTTTTTCAGGATCATCCCGATGCGGATCTGGGCGTTGCCGAACTGTTCCGCCGAGGCCGGGATCCCCCGCAGGGTTTCCAGGGCCTTCGCGTTGGCTTTGATCTCCTCATACGTTGTGCCGAGCAAATAGATGAGCCGGTACTCCGTCGGGTATTCCTGTATCAAGGCGGAGAATTTCTCGATCGCCTTTTCGGGCTGACCCCGTTCCAGGTAGATGAGGCCGAGGGTCATCCGCACCTCACGGTTCTTCGCATCCAACGCCAGGGCCTCTTGGAATGCACTTTCCGCTTCATCATAGCGCTGTTCCTGGAGGTACAGTTCCCCCAACTTGATTCTAACTTGCAGCCGGGTGGGGAAGAGATCGATGAAATTCCGATATACCTCGATTGCCTGGGGGATCTTCCGCTGCCGTTCATAGAGGACGGCAAGTTCGATCATGACCGACTCGATTTGGGGCCGGAGCGAAAGGGCCTTTTTGAATCCGGCCTCTGCCTCGTCGTATCGTTTCATTTCCGCCAGGATCCGAGCCAGGTAGTAGTTCCCCATGAAGTGGTCGGGATCGATCTTGAGGAGCTCCTGGAATGCGGCAACCGCTTCATCGAGCTTTTTCATTTCGGCGAGGCTCGTTCCGAGATAGAAACGGGCGGCCGATTTCTTCGGGTCCAGCCCGATCACCCGTCGGTATTCGGCGGCGGCGCTCGGGTAATCCTTCCGGTTCAGGTAGAGACCGCCTAACAGCAGACGCGCATCGATGTCGTCCGGATGCTCCTGCAGGATCTTTTGACAGATCATCATCGCTTTCGCCGCATCCCCTTTTTCCGTGTAGAGCGATGCGAGTTCTTTCTCGAGATAGGGGGAGGCCGGATCGAGACCGATCGCCTCCTCCATCTCCCGGATCGCCTCCTCCATGTTTTCATTCAGGGCATGGAGGATGGCGATGCTGTAGTGAAAGCCCGCCCCTGCGGTTGAAGCGGCCGCGACCGGCGGCGCCGCAGAATTTTCCCGAACGGGGAGGGCGACGCACCCTGAAAGCATCAGAATCACCGGTAAAAACAGAATTGTTAACCGAAAGAACAGCCCTATCATCTCACCTTTTCCTTCCTGCCCAAAGTTTTATTGCCTGCTGCAAGTGCATTTCGATTCTCTTCCGCGGATGTTCCAAAAAAGGTCGGGAGGGCCACCAGCCGCACCCCTTCCGCTTGCCAGCGGGGCAACGCATCCCTGAGCGCCCGCACGGTTTCCGGGTGGGGATGGCCGATCATCAGGACCGGTTTGCCATGCTCCCCTCCCCGCCGGGATGGGCCGGTCAGGTTTTCCAGGGCGGCCGCATGACCCGGAACATGGTCGATGAAGAGGTCCCTCGCGGCAAACCGGACGCCCGTCCGGTTCGCCGCCTCCCTTCCCCGGGAATCCGGGGTGGTCCGGCTGTCCACGAAGTAGAGGCCCCTCTTTTCCAGTTCCTCCATAACCATGGTCAGACGGGCCTCATCCTCCATGAACCGAGACCCCATGTGGTTGTTCACCCCGGAGACATAAGGAACGGCAGTTAGGTTCTCCTGGACCTGTCTCCGGATCTGCCTCTCGTCCATATCGACCATAAGCGCCCCTGCGCCGGGCGACTCCTCCGGGTAGGAACGGGGTTCCATCGGCAGGTGAAGGAGGATCTCCTTGCCGGCCGCGTGGAGAAATCGGGCCGCCTCTACGGCATGGGGGGTGTGGGGAAGAACGGCGAAGGCTATCGGCGCCGGGATTCCGGCCAGTTCCTCCACGATCCGGAGATCGAAACCGATGTCGTCGATGATGACGACAATCGGTCGGCCCTGTTGCCCTGCCTTCGGCGCTGCCGGCTCCGCCGCCTCCCGCGCCAATGTTTTTGGGGTCAGCGCCTTTCCCGGCGCTTCCTTCCGGGGGCTTTGCCGGGTTACGGACAGAGGGGACGCCTTGCCGCAAGGTGTCCCCCGCTCCACCCGTTCAAGGAAAAGGACGACCGCCGCAATGGATGCGGCGGCGAAGATCACCGATAATAACGGAAATCGTTTCACGTTGCTTCAAGAACCTGTATGGGGACACCTTGCCGCAAGGTGTCCCTGTTCACATGATGCCGCATCGTGTCCCCAGTTCCCCAGTTCCCCAGTTCCCCAGTTCCCCGGTTCAAGGTCACCCCTTCATGTTTTTTTTCAGGATATCCCACCCCTTGAGAATATCGATCGCATTCTTCAACTGGTTGTCCTTCTCCAGATTGTCTGTCTCCTTCTTTACATTATCCGCTTTGACGTTGTTCTCCGTCGGTGATTGGATGTGGCCTTTCAGATCCTTCTCCCGGAGAACGTGGTTCTCGGCGTTTGCCTTTTCTTCCGCTTTTTCTTCCGGCGGCCGGATCTGTTTTACCACGATGTCGGGGGTGATCCCCTCCGCCTGGATGGAGCGCCCCCTCGGGGTATAGTATTTGGCTGTCGTCAGTTTCAGGGCTGCGCCATCCTCTAAGGGGATGACCGTCTGCACGGAGGCCTTGCCGAAGGTCTGCGCCCCCAGGATCACCGCCCGCCCGTTGTCCTGCAGGGCGCCGGAGACGATCTCCGCGGCGCTGGCCGTTCCCTCGTTGACGAGGACGACAATTGGGCAGGTCGGTTCCTCCCCGTCGTCCCTGGCTACCGCCTTGCTCTCCATGTTCTTGGAGCGGCCGCGTGTGGAGACAATGATCCCCGTTTTTAAAAAGGCGTCCGATACCTCCACGGACTGGTTGAGCAGCCCACCGGGATTGTTCCGCAGGTCCAGTACGATTCCCTTCAGGGGATGGGCCTTTGCATCGATCTCCCGGAGGGCCTTTTTCAGGTCGTTCCCCGTCCGTTCCTGAAACGCCACGATCCGGATGTAGCCGATTTGGTCGTCATAGACCTTCGATTTGATGCTCCTGACCGGGATGATGTTCCGGGTGAGTTCGATATCTTTGGGCTTGGCCAACCCCTCGCGCATGATGGTGATGGTCACCTTGGTGCCCTTGGCCCCCCGGAGTTTTTTGACGGCTTCCATGATCGTGATGTCCTTCGTTGACTTTCCGTCGATCCGGATGATCTGATCGCCCGCCTTGACCCCGGCGTTGTAGGCGGGCGTGTCCTCTATTGGGGAGACGATGGTGAGGACGCCCTTCACGATGTCGATCTCGGTCCCGATACCCTCGAAGCTCCCACGGGTGTCCATCTCCAGTTCCTTGAACATCTCCGCCGTCATGAAACTGCTGTGGGGATCGAGAGACTTGATCATCCCGTTGATGGCCCCCTGCAGCAGTTTATCCGTCTCCACCGGTTCCACGTAGTTCTTCTCGACCATGTCGAGAACCTCGCTGAAGGTTTTGAGGCTCTTGTAGGTGCTGCGGTCGATGGCCGAGACGCGGCTGTCGCCATATGGGCCGAGGATGAGCAGAACCAGAAGGGCGACCATAAAAGGCGCCTTCTTGCCGAAAAAGGTATTCATCGATTGATCCTCCACTTTTAAAAACGCAATTTTAAAAAATTCGGTGCACGATATCACTATTGTCATGCAAAATTCCATTACTTTTTCAATGCGGACGGGGGCCGCTCGGCGTTAAGCATCCTGCCGGAAATTCAAGGATTGAGACATGTCAGGTGAAAATGATTTGCATGAGCGCACTTTTGCGTATAATAGAAGTCAGGCCACGCGATGATCGATGGGAAAGGGGGAATCGAACATGCCTTATGGGTATAACGGTAAAATTATCAGAGTGGACCTCACCTCCAGGACGGTGACGGTCGAAGAACCAGGAGAGATCGTTTACCGCACCTACCTGGGGGGCGGGGGGCTGGCTTCCTACTATCTGCTTAAGGAGCTCAAGCCGGGAATCGATCCGCTGTCGGCCGACAATATTCTGATCTTTGCCTCCTCGGTGATTTCCGGGGCGCCGATCGCCGGCATGGTCCGTTACACCGTGGCGGCCAAATCGCCGCTGACCGGGGCATACGGAGAGGCGGAGGCCGGCGGCTTCTGGGGTCCGGAGTTGAAATTCTCCGGCTTCGACGCGGTGATTATCAACGGAAAGGCGGAAAAGCCTTCCTACCTCTGGATCAATGACGGCAAGGTCGAGATCCGGTCGGCGGAAAAGATCTGGGGGCTGGAGACAGGACCGGCCCAGCAGATGATCCGAGATGAGCTCAAGGAGAAGCGGGCGCGGGTTGCGCTGATCGGACCGGCCGGGGAAAACCTGGTGCGCTATGCCTGCGTGGTAAACGAGCTGAAGCACGCCAACGGCCGGACCGGCATGGGCGCGGTGATGGGATCCAAAAACCTGAAGGCTGTGGCTGTCCGGGGGACGAACAAAATGGAGATCCATGACCCGGAGAAGTTCCGGGAACTCTCCCTGAACCTGACGGAGCTGATCGGCCGGCACGGTCCGAGCAAGGTGTATCATAAGCTGGGAACCTCTCAATTTATCATGCCTTTGAACACCCAAGGCATTCTGCCCACCCACAATTTCCGCACCGGCTTCTTTGAAGGGGCGGAAAAGATCAGTGGTGAGCGGATGACCGAGACCATCCTGAAGCGTGAGGAGGGCTGCTATGCCTGTTCGGTGCGCTGTAAACGGGCGGTGGAGATTCCCTCCGGACCCTATGCGACCTCAAGCAACTACGGCGGGCCAGAATACGAAACGCTGAGCTCGCTGGGATCGCTCCTCTGCATCGACGACCTGGCGGCCATCGCCAAGGGGAACGAGCTGTGCAATCGCTATACGCTGGACACCATCTCCACCGGCGTGGCAATTGGTTTTGCGATGGAGTGCTGCGAGAAAGGCATCCTTACCGAGGCGGACACGGAGGGGATCGCGTTCAAGTTCGGGAATCCTGAGGCCATGCTGAAAGGTATCGAGTGGATCGCCTTCCGTAAACCAGGGCTGGGCAACCTTCTGGCCGACGGCGTCAAGGCCGCAGCGGCGAAGCTCGGTCAGGGTTCGGAGAAGTTTGCCCTTCATATCAAAGGGCAGGAGCTGCCCATGCACGACCCGCGCGGGAAGATCGGCCAGGGGCTGAGCTTCGCCGTGTCGCCGACGGGCGCGGACCATGTCCGGGCCCCCCATGACACCCCCTTTCAAGCACCCGGACCCCATCTGGACCGGATCGCCCCGCTCGGCATCCTGGAGCCGGTCGGTGCCCGGGAGATGGGGCCGCGCAAGGCGCGCAATTTCACCTACCTCCACTTCATCTGGTCGCTCTACGAATCCTTGGGTGTGTGCAACTTCGTGGCCGGCCCGGTCTTGGCCCTGACCCTTTCCAAACTCGTGGAGGTGGTTCAGGCGGTGACGGGCTGGGAGACGAGCCTGTGGGAGCTCATGAAGGTCGGCGAGAGAGCCGTGACCATGGCCCGGGTATTCAACCTGCGCGAAGGGTTCGGGCGCAAGGATGACACCCTTCCGGATCGGCTCTTCGAGCCTCTGGAGAGCGGCGCCCTCCAGGGGAAAGGGATGGATCGCCGGGAGTTTGAAGAGCTCTTGACCTTGTATTATGAGGCCATGGGCTGGGATCCCAAGGATGGCGTACCGACAAGAGGAAAGCTTGCCGAGTTGAACCTGTTCTGGCTGGACGGGTTTTTGAAAAAGAATAGGTCAGGGCAGGATTAAACGGCCCGGCTGTTGAAGGGTGGAAGCTGCCGATCTGCGCCGGCGCGGATGAAGGGGTAAGACCGGCCAACAGGCAGCTCGATACGAATATGTCGATCTCGAAAGAAAAAACCTGTTGACAGGTGTCTTTTGTTTGCGTTATTTCTGGAAGCAGATTTTTCTTTTCGGTCAGATATGGTCATTCAGGAAGGCCACAAAGGCAGACCCAATGAATAATTCAGAATAAGGAGGCGTTATGATTCGTACCCGATTGAAAGCTATTTTGGTCGCGTTGCTTGTGATCCAGCTGGTCATCCCCTCGACGATCCTCGCTGCCGCCGTCGGTCAGTTTACCGCTGTTGTCGGCGATGTGACGCAGACCAGCGCAGGGGTGGTCATCAAGCCTGAAGTGAAATCGCCGATCCAGGTGCGGGACCTGATCGTTACAGGCGACCGTTCCTCCGTGTCGATGATCTTTGACGATGAAAGCACCATCGGCCTTGCCGCGAACTCCAAGTTCGAGGTCAAGGAATTCTATGTCAAGGACAAGACCCGTAAAGGGCTGTTCTCTCTCGCCCTCGGCAAACTGACGGCCGATGTCAAGAAGTTCATCGGCGGCGATTCCAGCTTCGAGGTCGGCACCCCGACGGCCGTTGCCGGCGTCAGGGGGACGGGATTTGAAATCGTGGTGGGAATGGTGGGGACCCAGATGACAACGACCATCACCTGTACGGCCGGCGCCCTGTCCGTTTCGGCCCTTTCCGCCACGGGGGTTGTTGTGTCGACAACGAGCATCGTGGCCGGCCAGACCGCCGTCGTGTCGGGCGGCGCCATCAGCGTTTCGGCGACCGTCGCCGGCGCCGGGGCTGGTGCGGCGGGAGTTTCGGCCGGGACGGCGGCAACGGCGGGTGTAACGGTCGGAACGGTAGCGGTGGGGGCAGCGGTAGCCGCAGCGGCCGCTGCGGCGGTTGTGACCACTGCGGGCAGCGAAACCACGACGACACACCATACGACCACGACGCACCATTAGAACACGGGACACCCATTGAGAAATCGGTTATAAAAGGGCGGATACCGGAGGCATGGCGCCGGGCCGCCCTTTTTTTTCTTTACCGCTCTTCATCCGGCCACTGTACGGGGATGCCGGGGTTTCCCGCCGTATCCCGGTATTCGCCTCTCAAACCCGGGGAAAGTTAGCCCTCCTCCCGTTTCCGGAGGCGGTGCTTGATCATCTTGAGCTGGAGACCCTTCCGGCTCAGCCCCAGCCGTTCCGCGGCGCGCGTGACGTTGCCGTCGCACTCCTCGAGGCAGCGGGCGATGATCTGTTTTTCCATCTCCTCCATGTGGCTCTTCAGGACGTCGCGTCCCGGCGTTTCCGTCATACCCGGCGCCGCCGGGCGAGGCTCATTCGCGTCCCGCACGATCTCCGGCGGGACGATCGCCATCGTGATGATGGGTCCGTCCGCCATCAGAATCATCCGTTCCAAAAGATGCTCGAGCTCGCGGATGTTCCCCGGCCAGGGGTAGGCGATAAGGCAGTCTCGGACCTCCGGGGACAGCCCTTCGACCTGCATTTTGAGCTTCCGGTTGAATTTCTCGAGAAAATGGCCGGTCAGGGGGAGGATGTCTTCGGTCCGCTCGCGAAGAGGCGGGATATGGATGGGGAAGACGTTCAGGCGGTAGAAGAGGTCCTCCCGGAACTTTCCCTCCTTGACCTCCTGTGGGAGATTCCGGTTTGTGGCCGCGATGAGGCGTACGTCCACCGAGATGTTCTTCAGGCCGCCCACCCGTTCGAAGTTCTGGTCCTGGATCGCCTGGAGGAGTTTTGCCTGCATGTCCCGCGGGATTTCTCCGACCTCATCCAGAAAGAGGGTTCCCCGGTGGGCCAGCTCGAACCTTCCCGGCTTCGTGGTCACGGCGCCGGTGAACGCCCCTTTTTCATAGCCGAAGAGCTCGCTTTCCACGAGATTTTCTGCAATGGCGGCGCAGTTGATCTTGATGAAGGGCTGTTCCCTCCGGGAGCTGTTCCGGTGGATCGCGCGGGCGATCAGCTCTTTGCCCGTTCCCGTCTCTCCCGTGATGAGGACGGTGGTCGTCGTGGGCGAAACCTTCCGGATGATCTCGTCGATCTCGGTCATGCGGCTGCTTGCGCCGACGATCCGGTAGGGATCGACATCGCCGGCCGGCGCCGAGAGGTCGCGGTCGCCAAGTTGCCGGGTCTTGACCGCCTTCAGGATGACCGTTTTGAGTTCATCCTGCTCGAACGGTTTGGTGAGATAATCAAAGGCCCCCTTCTTCAGCGCGTCCACGGCGTTCGCTACGGTGCCATAAGCGGTGAGAATGATGACGGGGAGCGAGGGGTCGTCCTGCATGATCCGATGCAGGAGTCCCATGCCGTCGAGCCGCGGCATCTTGAGATCCGTGGCGACGACGGCGATCTTCTCTTCCTTCAGGATCCGCAGGGCCTCCTGGCCGTCCGCGGCAGTGGCCACCTCGTAGCCTTCCTTTTTCAGCATGGCCTTGAGGACCAGCCGCATGTTCAGTTCGTCGTCAACGACGAGGATCTTGGCTGGTTTCATTGCGGCGCCGTCCCTTCCTTTCCATCCCGCAGGCGTGAGATTTGGGGACAGATTTCAAATCTGTCCCCTGTAGAACTATCTCCCGGTTTGTGCCTATCTGTCAAGACTCCTCCTCCCTACCCCACCGTTTCGAGGCGGATGTAGAAGATCGTCCCCTGACCCGGGATCGATTTCACCCGGATTGTTCCTCCATGATTCCGGATGATGCGCTGGCAGACGGCCAGCCCCAGGCCCACCCCCCGCTCCTTGGTCGTGAAAAAGGGGGTGAAGATCTGCTTGATGGTCTCCCGGCGTATTCCATGCCCCGTATCCCGAATGGAAATTCCTACGGCGTCGCCGGCGTCGCTTCCAATCCGGGATGTCCGGACTGTCAGCGTGCCGCCCTCCGGCATGGCCTCGATCGCGTTGAGGGCGATGTTCAGAATGACCTGGTGGATCTGCTCCTGGTCCATGGGGACTGGCGGCAGATGGGGATGGAGCTCCAATTGGACATGAATGCGGGCCGAGAGGCTGTCCGCCTCAATGACGGCCATCGCCTTTTCGATCACGGTGTTGATCGGACGCGGCTTCAAATCCGGCGAGTAGGGCCGGGCGTAGTTGAGAAACTGCGAGACGACACGGTTCAGGCGGTTCACCTCTTCGGTGATCACGTCGAGAAGCTTCCGCTGCTCCTCTCCCTCCACCTCCGAGCGGAGGTACTGGGCGGCCCCCTTGATCGACCCCAGCGGGTTCCGAATCTCATGGGCGAGGACGGGGGCCATCTTCTCTAACAGGAGAGCCTTTTCCCGCTCTAACTTTTCGTCCAGGTCGTACGGCGAGGTGAAGACGTCCTTGATATCGGGGTAAATCGTCGTGAGCAGCCGTTTCAGAATGACCTGAAAGGGTCCGATGGCGATGACAATGAGGAAGGAGACCATGAAGACGAGCGTAAACGGCGGCGCGGCTCCTTTCCCGAAGAAGCCGATCACGAGATAAAAGAGGATGGTGGTGAAGAGGGTGACGATCAGGATCACCAGGGCGCGGGTCATGAGGTCGTGGAGCTCCGTCAGATGGGGGTGGGTGATCATGATCAGGATAAAGTAGAGCATGCCGGCGACGACCAGGTTGAACAGCGGCGGGATGCTATAGGTGGCGATGGCCGCAGTGCAGGCGATGATGAGGTAAACGATGCGCTTCTTTTCGATGCCTGTGGCCCTGCGTTTGGCAAAGGCGATCAGGGAGAGGTAACTCAGAAGCAGGACCGTTTCCCCGTAGAGGTCGATGAACGGCCCCAGGTACTTCCATCCCGCGACAGGCGTGAAAAGGATCGCGGCGAGCCCCGCGCTGAAGAGGGCCGTGGTACGGATGTCCCGCTTTTTGAGCAGGGTTTGCTCCTCGCAGAAGTCGCGACTGAACTTGATTGTGAGGGGGGGGATGGCGAGGAACCCCAGCCGCTCGACGAGAAGCCAGACGCCGGAATGGAAGAACGGGCTGAAGAAGGCGCCCCCCTTGTGAAAGGAGATGGCCAGGCAGAGGGCGGCGAAGGAGAGATGCAGCGGCTCCCGTTTCTTGTTGATCATGAGCGCAGCGGATACCGTGATGCCCACCGCCGTCAGCATGAAGATTTCCATGATTGTTCGACACCTTCCCTGGGGAGATCTTTGCTTGGTCCCTTCTGCCATACCGTAATCTCGCATGGGAAGTCAAGCAGAGGGAAAACCGCTGCGTAGCGGGCTTCGCACCCAAGCTGGATATTACGCACCCCGAGGCGGCATTTGCGGGAGGAATCTCTACGGGAAGGAGGCGCCGTTTGAGCGCCAATGGTCCGTAATGGTTGTATTATTACGAAGCCGACGATGTTGTGGCACGGTTGCTGCTTATTGACGCGCAAGCGGCCCGTGCGGCGGCGCCGGGTTGTTGCGTCCGCAGTTCGCGAGAGGGACGAAAAGGCAATGGAGCGAGGCATATTCTGATGGATTTGAATTTGAACGAAGAGCAGAAGCAGTATCTGGAAACCGTGCGCCGTTTTGTCGGCCGGGAGATCATGCCCCACGCGATGAACCTCGAAAAGGGCCACGTCTTTCCCTTCGATATCATCCGGAAAGCCTGGGATCTCGGGATTCTGAACCTTTCCATCCCGGAGGCAGTCAAGGGGTACGGTATCGACCTCATCTCGACGGCGCTCATCACCCGGGAACTTGCTTATGGGGACAGCGGCATCGCAACGTCGGCCATGTGCAACGATCTGGCCAATGCCGTAATCGCCATGCATGGTACGGAGGCGCAGCAACACGCCTTCCTGGCCCCCTTTGTGGAGCGGCCGCTCTTGGCCTCCTTCTGCCTGACGGAACCGGGGGCGGGCTCGGACAATTCCGCCATGACGAGCGTCATCCGGAAAGGAAAGGATGGGAGATACCTGCTCAACGGATCGAAATGTTTCATTACGAACGCCTCGTTCGCATCCCAGTTTACCGTTTTTTGCAAGGTCGGCAAATCCTCCTCGCCCTTTATTGCCTGCGTCGTCGTCCCCGCGCTCGCCGTGGAGCCGGACACGGCGGAGGCCGGATCTCATGCCTGTCGGGAGATTCCGCTACCCTGCGGAGGGCGGATCGTAACGGGAAAGCCGGAGGACAAGTTGGGACAGCGCCTCTCCAACACGGCGACCGTCACCTTCGAGGATGTGGAGATCAGCGACGCCCAGATCATCGGCGACCGGCGGCTCGGATTCCAGTACCTCACCGATGTTCTTGACTATGCGCGGCCCATGGTGGCCGCCATCGGCGTCGGTCTTGCCCGGCGCGCCCTCGACGTCACGCTTGCCTACACGCAGCAGCGCCGACAGTTCGGCCAGCGGATCTGCGACATGCCCGTCGCCCGGGAGACCCTGGTTGCCATGTGGAAACGGGTCGAACTGGCGGAGATGGCCCTGATGAAGGCGGCTTTCATGGTCCAGGAGGGGGCGCCCGACCGGGGCGTTTACGCCTCGCTTGCCAAGAACCTCGCCGCGGAGGCGGCCGTATTCTGCTCGACGGAGGGGTTGCACCTCCACGGCGGATACGGCTTCATGTCGGAATACGAGATCTCGAAGCTGATCCGGGACGCCCAAATCATCGACATCTACGAGGGGGTCCGCGAGGTCCAGAACATGATCATTGGGCGGGAGCTGATCTGATGCTCTATCTGCACGGCATCGGCCATTTTCATCCGGAAAATGTGATCACGAACCGGTTTCTGGAGGAGCTCGGGATCGGGACCGACGAGACCTGGATCCTGGAACGTGTCGGGATCCGCGAGCGGCGGACGGTCCTCTCCCTCGACTATATCCGGGAGACGAAGAACCGCGATCCGCGGGCGGCCCATGAGGCGAGTCTTTACCGGAACGCCGAGACTGCCGCGGCCGCAGCGCGGATGGCCATCGAGCGGGCGGGCCTCGCGCCGGGAGACATCGGTTTCGTCATTTCCGGGGGGAGCGCCCCCGAGTACACGGCTCCGGCGGAGGCGGCCACGGTGGCGGCGGAACTGGGGATCGACGCCCCCTGCCTGGACATCAATTCGGCCTGCACGACCTTCGGGATGCAGATCGATCTGCTCAACCGGATGGCGGCGGACCGACTTCCCCCCTATGTACTGATCGTCCAGCCGGAGAACATGACCCGCGTGGTCGATTTCAGTGACCGCTCTACGGCCGTCCTGTTCGGCGACGCCAGCACCGCCGCCGTTTTGTCGGCATCCGTGCCTTCGCGGGCATCCTTCATGGAATCCCATTGCGGAACGAACCCGCAGGCATGGGAGAAGGTGACAATTCCCACGAAGGGCCATTTTTGCCAAGACGGCCGTGCCACCCTGGGGTTCGCCATCCGCCGGATGACGGAGTCGCTTCTCGAGCTGCTGTCCCTTTCCGCGGTGGGCCCCGCGGCAGGCGGTCGCTTCCGGTTTATCGGGCACCAGGCGAACCGGGGCGCCCTCCGGACCGTCTGCGAACGGTCCGGGATCCGGGAGGAGGAACACTGGTACAACGTGGACGGGTTCGGCAACACGGGCGGCGCGGGAGGGCCTTCCGTGTTGAGCGAACACTGGGAGGAGCTCCGGCCCGGAGACCGCATAGCGATCTGCCTTGCAGGCGCCGGCCTGACATGGGTTCAACTGCTTCTCGCCGTCGAAGAAAACCGGGAGGCGTCATGACCTACGAAGAGTTTCAAAAGTGTTCCCGTTTCGGACAGGAGGACCTGATCGCCTTTGCCTACGGCACCCTGGTGGAAGACCCCCCGGAAGGATTTGCGGCCCGGTTGCCGGCGCCGCCTTTTTTGATGGCGGACCGGATCCTCGAAATCTGGTCGGACGGTCGTCAGGGGAGAATCGTGGCGGAACAGGATATTCGCCTCGATGCCTGGTACTTCCAGTGCCATATGCCCGGCGATCCGGTCCAGCCCGGCTGCCTCGGCGTGGACGCCATCTGGCAGCTTCTGGGTTTTTTCTGCGTTTGGCGGGGGGCGCTCGGGTCGGGACGTGCGCTGGGCTGCGGGGAAGTGGTCTTCAGCGGCCAGATCCGTCCCTTCAACCGCTGCGTGCGTTACGAGATCGAGGTGCGGCGTTTTACCCATCTGAAGGAATCGGGTGCGAGCATCGTCATCGGGGAAGGGATGGTCTCGGTTGACGGCGAGACGGTTGCCGAGATCCATGGGGCGCGGACAGGTGTTTTTCAGGGGATCGCCTATCCGGACTATCCCCGCCGGTCGGCGAACGCCGTCGGCGGCCGGATGGGAGGGTGAACAAATGGATGTAAAAAAGGCGGCATTGGTGACGGGGGGCGCAACGGGAATCGGGGCGGCCTGCGTTCGGGAGCTGGCGGCGAAGGGTTTTCGCGTAGGGATCCACTATCGGTCGAGCGGCGGGGCCGCAGAGCGCCTGCTTGCGGAGATCGGCGACGGATTTCTGCTGCCGGCGGACCTGGCCGACATCGCCCAGATCGAGGCGCTGGTGGAGACGCTGAAGGGGCAGACGGACCGCCTCGACGTCCTCGTGAACAACGCCGGGGTCTCCCTCGACGCCGACATGCAGCGGATGCGAATCGAGCAGTTCGATGCGCAGCGCGCGGTTGTCCGCGGCGCCTGGTACCTGACGAAGCGCGTCCTGCGCCAATATATGCTCCGCGCGAACGGCGGCCGGATCATCAACATATCGAGCGTTGTCGGCCACACGGGGAACGGCGGCCAGATTCCCTATACGATGGAAAAGGCGGCCATGGACGCCCTGACCAAGTCGCTCGCCCGGGAGCTTCGGGGGCGCGACATCCTGGTCAATTCCGTTGCGCCGGGATTCATCGCGACGGAGATGACCGCCCGCCTGCCCGAAGAGGTCCGGGCGGTGATTCTTGCCGCGATCCCCCTCAATCGGATGGGGCGGCCGGAGGAGGTCGCGGAGGTGGTGGGTTTCCTGGCCACGGCGGGTTCCTACATTACCGGTACGGTGATTCATGTGAATGGAGGGATGTATGGAGGCTGACCGTTCGATGCGGGAGCGCGTCCTTGCGCTGGTTCCCCAGCGGCGCCCCTTCCGTTTTATCGAGGAGATCCTGGAATTGGACGAGGAACACATCGTCGGCGTTTACCGGTTCCGCAACGATGAATACTTCTACGCGGGCCATTTCCCGGGTCTTCCCGTCACGCCGGGGGTTATCCTCATCGAGACCATGGCCCAGACAGGCGTCGTGGCCTTCGGTCTTTACCTGAGTCTGCTTCGGGGGAAGGGGGAAAGGTCCATTGAGGATCCCGTTACGTTGTTTACACTCGCGGAACAGGTGGAGTTCAGCGGTGTGGTCCGCCCCGGCGAGCTCGTCCGGGTTGCGGGGCAGAAGGTCTATTTCCGCGGAAATCAGCTCAAGGTCGACTGCGTTATGACGCGATCGAACGGCGATGAGGTCTGCTCAGGCACCCTTGCGGGGAAAGGGGTTCCCCGGGATAGATTCACCGGAGAGAAGGGACGGGGTCGGAGTCACGCGCCGCACGCTCAGGATGGGTCGCTTCAGGAGGAAGGGTTATGAAACGCAGGGTGGTCGTTACAGGGATGGGGGTGGTGGCGCCAAACGGCCACGGACTGGATGTATTCGCACAGGCCCTTCGGGAGGGGCGTTCGGGCATCCGTCATATTCCGGAATTGGCGGAGTTGAACTTCGGCTGCCAGGTCGGGGGCGTTCCGGAGGGATTCGATGCGATCCGGCAGTGCTATTTCGATCATGAAAAGCTGCTGTCGATCAACGACAACATCGGCTACGCCTCCGTGGCGGCCGTGGACGCATGGACCGATGCGGGTTTTGCCGTTCCCGAGGCCGAAGACGACCGCGTGAACTGGGAAACGGGGGTGATCGCCGGATCGGGGGTCGGCGGAATGGACACGATCGCCCGGACAGTGGTTCCGATGGTGAACGAAGGGAAGGTCCGGCGGATGGGGAGCCGGATCGTCGAGCAGGTAATGAACAGCGGGACCAGTGCGCGGATCGCGGGGTTGTTGGCCCTGGGAAACCAGGTGACTTCGAATTCCTCGGCGTGCAGTACGGGAAACGAGGCGGTCATTGAGGCAACGGCGCGCATCCGGCTCGGACTGGCTACCCGGATGCTGGCGGGCGGCTCGGAGGGGGCCTCGCCTTACATCTGGGCCGGTTTTGACGCGATGCGGGTGATCTGCCGGAAGTTCAACGACCTGCCGGAAGAGGCCTCCCGGCCGATGAGCGCAAGCGCCGCCGGTTTTGTCCCTGGCGCGGGCGGGGCGTTCCTGCTCTTGGAGGAGTTGGAATCGGCCATGGAGCGGGGGGCGCGGATCTACGCCGAGGTGCTGGGCGGGATGGTGAATTGCGGCGGCCACCGGATGGGGGGCACCATCACCGCGCCGAACCCGGAGGGGGCGAGGAGGTGTGTCCGCGAGGCCGTGGCCGACGCGGGGATTTCGCCTCGCGAGATTGACGCGATCAGCGGCCATCTGACGGCAACCTACGCCGATCCGGTGGAGGTGAAAAACTGGTCGGCCGCCCTGGAGCGGGGTCCGGAAGATTTCCCCTGGATCAACTCGACCAAGTCGATGATCGGACACTGCCTGGGGGCGGCCGGCGCAATCGAATGCGTGGCCGTCGTTCTGCAACTCCGTGACGGATTTGTACATCCGTCGCTGAACTGCGAGGATCTCCATCCGGAGATCGCCCCCTACGAAGGGAAGATCCCGCATGCGGCCGTGGCATGTCCGGATCTCAAAGTCGTGGCCAAGGCCGGCTTCGGCTTCGGCGATGTAAACAGTTGTCTGATTTTCAGAAAATGGGAACCATGAACAGGACTTTTTTAAGCAAACGAAAGCAAGGAGGAAAGACAATGAGCGTAGAACAGATTACACAGAAGGTCATCGACATCCTGCGGGGATACGTCAAGGATACGACCCTGTTAGAGAAGGCGACGCCGGAAACCCACATCCTCAAAGATCTGAAGGTCAATTCAGCGAGGCTTGTGGACATCATCATCAAGTGCGAGGACGTGTTCGGGACCTCCATCGACGATGACGAGGCCGACCGGATTGCGACGATCGGGGATGCCGTGCTGCTGATCCAGCAGAAGGCGGCGTAAAGCCGTCATGGAAAGGCGGGATCGTCTCCTCCTCGGTTTGCAATACGTTCTGGGACGCATCGCCGTCGTTCTGACGGTGCCGCTCTGCTTCCTCTTCGTTCGCCTGATGGGCTATCGCATCCGCGACCTCAAACGGATCCGGAGCGAAGTCAAGCGCCTGTACCGGGCATACGGTGGGCCTTGGATTGTCTGTCCGAACCACCTGACCATGATTGATTCGCTCGTGATCAGCTATGGGATGTTTTCCCTTGCGGATCATATTCTCCATTTCCGGCGGGTCCTCTGGAACCTGCCGGAGCGGAAGAATTTTCAGCGGAACCTCTTCCTCGTCCTGCTATGCTATCTGGCCAAGTGTCTGCCCGTCGAGCGCGGCGGGAGCCGCGAAGCGCTCCAACTGCTCCTCGAAAAGTGCAGCCGGGTTCTCGATTGGGGGCAGTCGCTGTTGGTTTTTCCGGAGGGGGGGAGGTCGCGGACGGCGCGGATAAATCAGGAGAACTTCTCCTATGGCGTCGGCCGCTTTCTCGATGAGAAAAACCGCTGCCGGGTGATGCTCGTCTATCTCCGGGGCGACGGGCAGGAGAGATACGGGACGATGCCCCGTTTCGGAGAGCGTTTCACGATGACCGTGGAGGTGTTCGATCCCGGCGTTGTGGACGTCGGTGGATTGAGACGCCAGCGCGAGTATGCGCGGCGGATCATCGAACGGCTGGCCGGCATGGAGGATGAATACTTTGCCGGGCGTGGGTAATGATGTCGTCGATCTGAAGGATCCGGAAAATATCGGGAAAAGCAGGGATGATCGGTTCCTCGGCCGCGTCTTCATGGTCAGCGAGCGGGAACGAATCGCCAGGGCGCCGTTTCCCGATACGCTCCTCTGGTCGCTTTGGGCGGCGAAAGAGGCGGCCTACAAGGCCGTAAGCTGTGCCGATCCGGCGGTCTGTTCGATTCCCCGTCGATACCGGGTGGTCCTCGATGCGGAGGAGGCGACGCGAAGGATCGGCCGTCGGACCGGGAGAGTGATCACCCCCCGGGGAGAACTCTTCCTTGAAGTCGCCGTGTCGGAGGAGTGGGTCCATGCGCTGGCGGCCGGCACGGAGGAGGCCCTCCAAAGACTCTGTCGGCGCGTCAAGCGGCTGGAGGGGGGGAAGGGCGCTGTAAATCCCTCGGCCTTCGTTCGGGGGGCGCTCCTCCGGGAGATCGCGCGCCGTCTCGATTGTTCGGTTGGCGATCTGTCCGTCATCAAAAAACCCGACGGCCTCGGCGCTCCCCGCGTCCTTTTTCGCGGAGAGCTGCTCGCCGCAGAGGTCAGCCTCAGCCACGATGGCCGATTTGCGGCCTTCGCCTTCGATCCCATCACCCTGATTCCCGCCGTAAAAGCCGGCTGAATCCGAAGCCCCTGTGGATGGAATCTGCCGCCTCATTCGAATTCTTTCGAAGCCATCGGTCTTGACAGTGGGGAAGATTTTCATTACAAGATATCCCTGCCTGCAGACCGGCGATTGGGGAAAAACGGAGGGGGATGATGGAGACGTTCAGCAGAGAAGAACTGAACAAGATAAAGCTTTTCCAGTCTGTTGACCTCGAATCGATCCAGGGAATTCTCGATGCCTGTACCTTTCGGTCGCTGACTGCGGGGGAGGTGCTCATCACCGCGGGAGAGCAGAACCGAACTGTTTACTTCCTGCTCGAAGGCCATGTCCGCGTCCATCTCGCTTCGCTCCAGAGCGAACCAACGGCGACCCTCGGCCCCGGCGAGAGCGTCGGAGAAATGTCGGTGATCGACCATCAGCCGGCATCGGCCTTCGTCGTGGCTGCGGAACCGGTCCGGCTGCTCGCCATGGATGAGGAGATCCTCTGGTCCCTGGTTCACTTTTCCCACGCCGCTGCCTGCAATCTGCTGATCGGTCTTTCCACACGCCTCCGACATGCCGATGCCGTGATCTCCGAAAACAAAGAGATGGACGAGGATTGCCGGCCTTACGGTACAGTCGATGCCCTCACAGGTGTGCACAACCGCTTCTGGATGGACATGGTCCTCGAACGGCAGGTTCAGCGATCAGTCACGGGCGGCCTGCCCCTTTCCGTGATCATGATCGACATCGATCACTTCAAGACCTTCAATGACCGTTACGGACGCGCCTATGGGGAGCACGTGCTCTATTCGGTGGCGCATACGCTCTCGGACCACCTGCGTCCGACCGAGATCATCGCCCGCTACGGCGGCGACGAGTTTGTGGTCATTCTGCCCGACGTGGCGATCGGGAAGGCAATGAAGATCGGCGGGCGTCTCCACCGGGGGGTCATGGATGCGATACCTGTTACGCCGAACGGGAGTTCCATCCCCCACCCGACGATTTCCATCGGCCTGGCGGAGCTGAAAGCGGGAGAGACGGGGAAAGACATGCTTGCCGAGGCCGATCGGGCTCTCTCCCGAGCCAAGAGCGGCGGCCGGAACCGCATCTCCGAGTGACGCGAGCGGTCCACGGGATCGTTTTTTTGCGCCTTATGGCGAAGTCGTTTCCATCAGGGCATGGAGAAGTCGGATCTCCTCGGCCCACCGTTCACTTTCCGGGGTCTCCAGAATCAGCGGGATGCCGTCGAAACGGGCGTCGTTCATGATCAGACGGAAAGGCGCCAACCCCAACTTTCCCTTCCCGATCGGCGCGTGGCGGTCCACGCGACTTCCAAACTCCGCCTTCGAATCGTTCAGGTGGACCCCGCGAAGATACTGAAAACCGACGATCCGGTCGAATGTCGTGAGCGTCCGGTCAAAGGCCTCCGGCGTCCGCAGGTCATAGCCGGCGGCGAAGGCGTGGGCGGTGTCGAGGCAGACTCCCACCCGGTCCCGCGCCCGGACGAGCTCAATGATCCGAGCGAGCTGCTCGAAGCGGCACCCGAGATTGCTCCCCTGGCCCGCCGTGTTTTCGATGACGGCGGTCACCCCTTCGGTTTCGGCGAGGGCGATGTCGATCGATTCGGCGATCCGGGCGAGCGTGTCCTCTTCGGAAGAGAGACGCAAATGGCTCCCGGGATGGAAATTGAGGAGCCGGATCCCGAGCGCCGCGCAGCGGCGCATCTCCGTGAGGAATGCCGCACGGGATTTTGCGAGGGGTTCCGGTTCCGGGTGGCCGAGGTTGATCAGGTAACTGTCATGCGCGAGGACCTGCGCCGGGCCGTACGCCGCTCTCCGGCAATTCGTCCGGAAGGCCTCGATTTCCTCAGCGGAGAGGGCTTTCGCCTGCCACTGCCGCTGGTTCTTCGTGAAGAGCGCAAAGGCCTTCCCGCCGATTTCCGCTGCATTCAGCGGCGCATTTCCGACACCTCCCGCCGCACTCACATGGGCGCCCACATATTTCATTTTCTGCTCCTTCAATCGGATAAAAGATAACACGATTCCGCGGAAATTTCCAATACCCGAATCGGAACATGGTCAGAAGAAAATTTGCATGTGTCCCGTGCCCTCTGTATAATACCGTCGTCGGGGGGCCGCCCATACGTTCGGTCAGGCGAAGAACCAATCGGCGGCCTGCGGGTGTTTGAGTTGAAAATCTAATCTTTATGAGGAGGTAGAAGGAACATGGCAAAAGCATTCAAGGGATCGCAAACGGAGAAAAATCTGCTGGCGTCTTTCGCTGGAGAATCCCAGGCGAGGAACCGTTACACCTATTTCGCCAGCGCGGCCAGGAAGGAAGGTTACGAGCAGATCGCTAACATTTTCGCCGAGACGGCGGAAAACGAGAAGGAACACGCCAAGGTGTTCTTCAAGCACCTCCAGGGGGGCGAGGTGGAGATCACCGCCGGCTATCCCGCGGGCGTGATCGGGACGACGAAGGCAAACCTCGAGGCCGCCGCGGCCGGCGAGAAGATGGAATGGACGACGCTCTACGCGAACTTCGCCAAGGCGGCCAAGGCGGAGGGTTTCCCCGAGGCGGCCCGTTCCTTCGAACAGATCGCCAAGGTGGAGAAATTCCATGAGGCGCGCTATCGGAAGCTGATCGAGAACATGACGAAGAAACAGGTATTCAAGAAGGACGCGACGGTGAAGTGGCACTGCATCAACTGCGGCTACATCTTCGAGGGGACGAAACCCCCGAAGGCCTGTCCGGCCTGCCAGCATCCCCAATCCTACTTCGAGCTCCTGGCCGAGAACTTCTAACGAGACGTCTTCGCCAAAACAAATAGAACGGGGTCGGGCGTCTCCGTTATGGATGCCGCCCGACCTCTTCTTTCAACCGGGGTAATTGCAAAACGTTTTGTCATGCCCGAATGCTCTTATCGGGCATCCATGATTTCAGGCCGTTACAAACTGGATTCCCGCCCAGAAACGTCGCGGGAATGACAGAATTGGGAGTTTTGCAATTATCTCAACCATATTTTCGTTCCGGCTCCGACGGGACCTGGGGATGGATCCCCGTGGTCTCGACTTAAATATTCCGTTCCGTGGAGACGAATGATGCGCTCGTCACATCGTTTCGTTCGTTCCACAATCCGTACCGGATGCCACATTTTGTGGTTAATATTTCATTGACATACAAAGCCGCTGATCCCATACTTCCCGACAACAAAAGCCGGTTCTGATTGAATGGGCAAGTCAGCGAAAAATGATGGAGGAGATGGCTATGATAAACAGGGATGGGCGCGTTCGTATGGTGTGGGCTGTCATGTCGGTTATCATCCTGTTTTTTCTGAACGGTTGCGTGTCGACGAGCGGTACGGCGATGCAGACACATCAGAAGGGTATGTCTTCTATTACGGAAGAGGAGTATTTCACGACAAAGAAGCCCGTGGACAAGGCCTATATCGGCTGTGCGTGGTCGAAGCAATTCGGGCCGATCGAAGATCCGCTGGCGGATGAAATCGAGATCAAGAAAGAAAAATCACTGAGCGGCATCCAGCAGGACTTTGCATACAATCTGGGCGTCGGCCTCGGAGGCCAGTCGATCGCCGGTCCGCAGGCGGAGATCGGCGCTTCCGGCGGCAGCGTGGAGAAGGCAAAGCTTTCTGGCCTTGAAATTATTTCGCCTGTATCCATCGCCGACATCGCCTTCGAGTCCAATCTTTCCTATGTCACGGAAGCGTTGCGCCTGGCCAATTTCAAGATCTCCGACGAAAAGTCCAACAAGGCCGGTCTGAATGTCGGCGCAGGTACGGTGATCGGAAGCGCGACGGCGACAGCGGAGGTGGGGACCCAGGCGCGAAGGGGCACCGAGGGGGAGGGTCTGGTGGTGGCCTACAAACTCCACACGATCGACCAGAAATCCTATACAAAGCAGGAATCGGGGAACCGGCCGCTGGAACTGGAGAAAACAGTCGATTTCCCCAAGGCGGGCCTTTTTGCCAAGGCGTCGTTGAGGCTTATCGAACCGGGGGCGGGAAAATCCCTTCCCCGCAACGTCATCTGGTCCTGTCCGAAGGCCAACGCGAAGAGCCGGGACACGGTCGCCGCATGGGTTATTGAATTGAAATCGACCGATCCGAGACGCAAGACCATGACCATTGCCTTTCCTGCATGGCCAACCGTCGAGGATTGTCAGAATTATTCAGGGGTGATTTTTTCTCGGATCGATCCCGCGACGGACAAGATCATCCGTCAGAAGATCGGCATTGTCCTGATCGACGCGGAAGTATCGGATGATATGAAGCCCAGGAAGTGGGATGCCCGGATTTCCCTTGTTGACGAGTCGTTCAACATCAAACCGGTCTCTCCAAAGGAAATGGCAATGGGGAGCAACTAAGACTGATACAGAGGAGAGGGAATTGTGAAAAAGAAGATTGGATTGTATCTGTCGGCGATTCTGGCCGTTCTGTGTCTGACCGGGATCGATGCGGAGGCAAAGAAACCCGAGATTACGAGATACGACGCCCAGTACCTGGACACGCAGGTTTCGGTGAATCTACAATGGCAGTCTTCAGAGGCAGTCGTTTTGGTCAGGGTGGCTGCCGGGAGCGAAGTCAAGGAGATTAAGATCGATCCCTACGACAACAAGAAGACACGGTCGGGCTACACGGGAGAGGTCAATGCGGTTCTCGAGACCGGTGTCCTGGAAGATCAGGAGTCGATTCCCTATACCATCCAGGTGGAAGACGAGGATGGGCAGAAGAGCAACCTTGTTTCCGGAAAAGTGCTTATTCCTCGAGGTCGGGCGAAAAGGGACCACGATCAATGGGGCAAGGAAAAGCTTGAGGGGACCTCCCAGAGCGGGCAAAAGGACATGATCGAGCAGTTGCGTCAGGTCACGTCGGTGCTGGCTGCGCCGCCGGTGATTCTCGATGTGACGGTCAACAACCCCAGCCGGGGGACCGTTTCATTCAAGACCAAGGCGACCCACAGCGTGGGCATGCGGGAAATCAACTTCCGGATCCTTGACGCTCAAGGCAGGCAGGTCGATTCCCAACAGATTTCTGCGACAGGCAAGCTCTGGGAGGGGACATCGAAAGACTTCACGCTGAGCCCGGGGAGTTATTCCGTGATTGCCCAGGCGGTGGATGCAGGCGGCAGCACCTCGCGCGAGAGCAAGGCCTCTTTTGCCATCGCCGGTGCCGCCACGCCGGTTCAGCCGCCATCACCGCCTGTGACTCCGCCGGCCACGCCGCCATCACCACTGGTCACGCCGCCTGTGACTCCGCCGGTCACGCCACCGGTGATCCCGCCGGTCACGCCGCCTGTGACTCCGCCGGTCACGCCGCCTGTGATCCCGCCGGTCACGCCGCCTGTGATCCCGCCGGTCACGCCGCCGGTGATCCCGCCGGTCACGCCGCCGGTGATCCCGCCGGTCACGCCACCGGTGATCCCGCCGGTCACGCCACCGGTTGGCCCCGGAATGGAGGTTAATACCGACAGGCCCGGCTTGGACTACAGATCTTTTGACCTTCCTGCAGCCGACCCCAACCTATGCAGGAATGCGTGT
>Ga0210056_1001064_pt1 | contig 23801 bp, 27 predicted proteins | sample CryGeyCG2014_080_2_FD_183965 | JGI IMG/M metagenome (GOLD analysis project Ga0210056, IMG submission 183965) | Groundwater microbial communities from aquifer - Crystal Geyser CG07_land_8/20/14_0.80 (SPAdes) (version 2) | ecosystem: Environmental > Aquatic > Deep subsurface > Groundwater | place... | reverse complement strand
GAAATTATAGTTAAACCAAAGGACAAAGAAATTTTAATTTAAAAATAATAATTCTTTTTTAATAAGATTAATTTTATAAGAATATTGCCTTATAAAGATTTTGAAATAAACCGATTAATTAAAAGAGCCAATAAATTTTTTAAAATTTTTTTACAAAAAAGAAGGATTTTTAAAAACTAGGTCGAAATATTATTATTAGAACTTAAAAATATGTTAAATATTTCAAAAATAATGTTATTTTTATATATAATATTTTATTAAATATTCAAAATATTCGGAGGTTAAGAAATGAAACTAAAAGTAAAACATCCCACCAGGGAAAATTTTACTAAATTTGGTACTATTGTGGTTCCTCAATATAACGAAAAACCGGCTACCCTTTCAGAATATCATAATTATTGGCATAAAGTAGCAGATATTTCTCAATTGGGAGATGAAGGTACTGTAGGATATTTGGAGATCGAAAGAAAAGATAGAAAATTATCTTTAGAAAAAATGGAAAGACACCAAGAAACCTTAGAGGCTTTTATACCCATGTCAGGAGTAGGAATTTTCTGTCTCGCCCCCGCAAGTCCTGACCGAAATGTTCCAGATATAAATTCTATTGAGGCATTTTACATAGATGGTTCTTCTTCCTTTTTCCTTGCGCCGGGAGTATGGCACTGGCTTCCTTTTGCTCTGACTCCCCAAATAAAGTTTACCCTACTATTAAAAAAATCTACGGTAGAAAAGGATTTAGAAATAGTAGATTTACCCCAAAAATTAGATATTGTACTAACTAATTAATTTAGGAGGTCGGAATGGAAGTTTTAAGATTGGAGAATGTTTATAAAAATTATGGAAAAGTTGAAGCGATTAAAGATTTAAGTTTTTCCTGTGCAGAAGGAGAATTATTTGTTATTATTGGTCCTTCCGGAGCAGGAAAGACTACTACTTTAAAGATGATTAGTGGTTTAGAGGAAGTTACTAAAGGTAAGATATTTATTAAAAATAAGTTGGTAAATAATTTAGAACCTAAAGATAGAAAAGTATCAATGGTTTTTGAGGACTATGCTCTCTATCCTCACCTTAGCGTCTATAAAAATATAAGTTCTCCCTTGGAAGCAATAGGTGTATCCAGAGAAGAAGTTGATAAAAAAGTCAAAGAAACTGCTCGTCTTTTACAAATTGAAGAGCTTCTTTCAAGGCTTCCTTCTATGATTAGTGGAGGTCAGAAGCAGAGAACAGTTCTTGGGAGATCATTAGTAAAAGATGCAGATGAATATTTAATGGATGAACCAATAGCTCATTTAGATGCGAAATTAAGATATAATATGAGAGGAGAATTTAAACGGCTTCAACAGCTACACAAAATGAGCATATTATATGTTACTCATGATTTTAAAGAAGCCCATTCTTTGGGAAATAGGATTCTTGTCCTTAATAAAGGAGTTACTCAACAGATAGGTACACCTCAAGAGATTTTCAGTAAGCCAGCCAATACTTTTATTGCAAATTTAATAGGAGATCCTCCAACTAACCTAATTGAAGGAAATCTAAAATTAAAAGAAGGAAAATATTTTTTCCAAACTGATAGTGCCTTTATCAATTTATCAGATTCTTTGGCTAATAAACTATTATCTAAAGTTAAAAATGGAAAGGTTATTTTTGGAATAAGACCTTTTGATTTACAATGTATTTTAGGCCATAAAGATAATGTAAAAATTCCTGATATCGAGGTATATGTTACTGTAACTATTGGAAAATACAATTTAATTTCAGTAAAATTAAGTAACACTATTATTAAAATTAGAAAAGACAAATCTTTTAAGGTTTCTATAGGAGATAAAATGTCCATTGACTTTGAAGAGGAAAAATTAGATTTCTTTGACGCTATTTCAGGGAATAGAATTTTCTAGGAGGGAGAATGGTGCAAAAATTAGAACTAAAAAGCGTATACAAATATTATGAACGAGGGAATGTTGAGGCAGTAAAAGATTTAAATTTTTCTATTAAAGAGGGGGAACTTTTAGCTATATTAGGTCCTTCTGGCTGTGGTAAATCTTCTACTCTTAGGATGGTTGCGGGCTTAGAAGTTATTAGTAAGGGAGAAATTTATCTTGATGGAGAAATTATAAATTGGTTATCTGCTAAAGAAAGAAATATAGCCTTAGCTTTTGAAACCTATGCTTTATATCCCCATCTTAGTCTTTTTGAAAATATTGCTTTCCCTCTTCGAATTAGAGGTATAAATCGTGAAAAGGTGGCAAAGGAAGTAAACCATATTGCTGATATGCTTGATCTTACGGTTGCTTTAAAAAAACTTCCTTCTGAGGTAAGTGGAGGACACCAACAGAGGACCTCTTTGGCTCGTGCTTTAATAAGACCTGCTTCTGTTTATCTTTTAGATGAACCGCTTTCCCATCTGGATACCCAACAAAGAACAGAATTTAGAGTACAGATAAAAAGAATTCAAAAAACTCAGAACCTTAGTATGCTTTTTGTAACTCATGACCAACTTGAAGCGTTAGCTTTAGCTGATAAAGTAGTCATTATGAATTTTGGAGTGCTACAGCAAATCGGAACTCCGGAAGAAGTTTATGAGTTTCCTGAGAATCTTTTTGTGGCAGATTTCGTGGGAGAACCTCCTATGAATTTTATAAAGGCAGGGCTATTTAAAGAAGAAGAGGCTTATTTTGCTAAATTCTATAATCAGAAACTAAAAATTCCGGAAAATTATAAAAATTCTATAAAAAAGTTTTATAAAAAAGATGGAACAGAAATAACTATAGGAATTAGACCAAATTATATTCATATTTCAGAACCTGGGGAAAATAATTTTGTCAATGGAGAAGTTTATGTCTTTGAAGACATCGGGGAATCTGGTATATTAACCGTACAAGTTGGAGAAACTTTAATTAAAGTAGAGCTTAATCCCGGACATTCTTTTCAAATAGGAGAAAAAGTTAATATTAGTTTAAATTTAGAAAAGATGCTTATATTTGATCCATTCACAGAAAAAAGAATAAAACCGGAGGTTGAGTAAAAAATCTAAAAATAAAGGAGGTGATTAAAAATTTTAAAAAATTTTTTTAATTTATCTTTTAAATTTTAAGGAGGTTAAATTAATGAAAAAGGGATATTTGTTTATTTTATTTGTATTAGCGCTTTTGATTTTTTCTTCAATGATGATGGTAGCTCAGGGACAAACTTTTAATAATGTTACCATTACTGCTTTCTGTGATGCAGGACATAATGCTCTTCCTTTTGAATGGTATGCTGATGCATTTGCAAAGGCAGGAATCAAGGTAAATGTAGTTACTGCACCTTTTGGCAATGTTTATGAAAAGCTAAAAAGTGAATTTATTGCTAGTACGGGTGCTTATGATGTAATCGTACTCTTCCCTATGTATTTGGGTGAGTTTGCAGGAATGGGATATCTTAAGCCTTTGGATGAATATGCGAAAAAATATGATCCTCGTTTAGATGATGTTGCTACAGGTTTCTTAAAACTGTATGACTACTATGGAGGCAAGTTATATACTCTTCCTTATGATGGTGATGTTTTAAGTCTCTACTTCCGTAAAGATTTGTTTAATGATGAGACAGAAAAAAGTAATTTTAAAAAAATGTATAACAAAGAGCTTGCTTCTCCAGAGACTTGGGATGAAGTATTAGATGTGGCAAAATTTTTCACTAGAAAGAGTGGGGAAACATTAGCAGGAAAGGTATTAGATTCAGATTTCTATGGTTTTGCTTTCTTAGCTCAAAGAGGCGGTTTTGCCTTTGCTTGGTGGTTAGCAGAATTTGCCAGCCGAGGTGGGAAATATTTTGATAAAGATATGAACCCCATGATAAATACAGAGGAAGGAGTAATTGCCCTGCAAAGATTAGTAGATATCCTCCCTTATTGTCCACCGGATGTTCTTTCTTATGGATATGAGGAATTAAAAGATGCTTTAATTTTAGGAAGAACAGCTATGTGTTTACAATGGCCTTGTAACTGGAAGAAAGGTAATGATCCTGCTCAATCAAAAATTGTAGGGAATGTTGGTATTACTCATGTTCCAGGAGTTATGAAAGATGGAAAATTAGTATATCGTGCTCCTATGCCTTGTGGAAGGGTTCTAGCGGTAGCAAAAGATAGCAAGTATCCAGAGGCAGCTTATTATGTGGCTAAACTTCTTTCTGATGATTTTTCCTTAGCCGATGTTTCTAGTCCCAAGACTGGTCTTGATCCATTTAGAAAATCTCATTTCAATAATCCAGCAGCTTTTTCAGAATTTGCACCAGAAAAAGAAGCCAAAGAGTATTTGGCTGCTATTGCTAACAATTTAACTTATGGTTTTCCTGATTTAAGTCTGCCTGGTTCTGCACAATATATTGATGTATTAGAAGTCAATTTGGGTAAAGCATATACCAAAGAATTATCACCAAAAGAAGCCCTTGATGCCACCGCAAAGGAATGGAATAGTATTACCGATAGTTTAGGAAAAGCAAATCAAATTAAAATTTACAATGAACTCCTGAAAGGTTGGAAAGAAGTAGGATTGATTGATTAGTGAGGTGGTTAGTGTATTAAATATATTAAGGGGAACGGGAGGTTCACCGTTCCCCTATTTAGTTTTAATTAAGAAAGAGGGGTTAATAAGATGAAAGAAATAACCACAAATTTTCTGATAGGCAGGAACAGATTTGCCAAAACAATAACCTTACCTTCAGTTATTATTCTTGTTATTACGGTAATAGGTCCATTAGGGTTTTTACTCTACGCAAGTTTTTTTGATTGGAGTCTTACTATTCCTGCTCCCCCAAGATTTGCTTGGTTTTACAATTTCGGATTAGTATTTAAAGACGCAAGATTTTGGAATGCTTTTAAAAATACTTCAGTGTTAATGATAGCAGGAATAATTACCCAATCTATCTTGGGTTTAATCATTGCTTTTCTTCTTAATAGGAAGTTTAGATTTAAAAAACTGGCTATTACAATTTTAGCTTTACCTATAATGGTTACCCCGGTAGTTTTAGGATTTAATTGGAGAATTATATTTCACGAACATTTTGGTCCTCTAAATTACATCATTCGACTTTTAGGAGGAGCTGGTTCATCTTGGATTGCTGATCCGAAATTAGCTCTATTTTCAATTTTTTTAGTTGATACCTGGCAATGGACTCCCTTTGTAACTTTAATTCTACTTGCCGGACTGCAATCTATACCACGTCAAGTATATGAAGCTTCTGATGTAGACGGTGCTACAGGTTGGCAGACCTTTTGGCGCGTTACCCTGCCTCTTCTTCGTCCTATGTTTGTTCTGGTAATTCTTTTTAGAACTATTTGGATTTTTAAAATTTTTGACCCGGTTTATATTCTTACCGGAGGAGGCCCTGGTATTACCACAGAAACACTCAGTTTATACACTTATATAAGTTGGGTAAAATATTGGAAAGTTGGTTATACTTCAGCTTTAGCCTTGGTTCAATTAATAATAATGAATATTATTGCCATGATCTTTGTAAGAAAAGTTATGCAAAGGAGGAGAGCGTAAATGAGTATGAATGATAAAAAATTAAAAGAATTTAGACAAAGAGAAAAAAGAAAAAAGTTAAACCGTTTGTTTCAAAACTTATTACTTACTTTTTTTGTTCTTCTTTTTGGTTTTCCTATCTATTGGATTTTTATAGGAGCTTTTAAGGAAAAAGGAGAATTTTTCCATTATCCTCCCATTTTTTTAGTTAATCATTTTAAATTTGATAATTTTATCCGTGCGCTTTCTTTAGGTGGTTCGAAAGGAACAGTAGACAGTCTTATTGTAGCTTGTATTGGTACTGTTTTAGTGGTAATTCTGGCCCTTTTTGCCGGTTATGGATTAGGAAGATTTAAATTTGGAGGGCCAAATTTATCTTTTTTTGTTCTTTCTCTGCTCTTTGCGCCACCCATAATTGCTGTATTACCGCTGTTTATTATTTTTAGGTATTTAAGAATAGTTGATACTTACCTTGCTTTAATATGGTCTTATTTCTTAATTAACCTACCCTTTGCTATATGGCTTATTAAAGGATTTATAGAAGACCTACCCGAGGAGATTGAGTCAGCAGCTTTAGTGGATGGTTATTCTCGTTTCGGTGCTTTCCGGAAGGTTACCTTGCCCTTAATAATTCCTGGAGTAGTGGTATCAGCATTATTTGTATTTGTTTTTGCCTGGAATGAATTTCTTTTTGCTCTTATGTTTACCAGAGCAAATGTGAGAACTCTACCGGTAGTTCTTTCCGAGTTAATTGGTGGTCATGGAATTCAATGGGGAGAACTATCAGCCCTGTCTCTAATTGCAATTATTCCTGGAGTTATCTTAGTAGTATTTTTCCAAAAATACTTAGTGAGGGGCTTAACCTTTGGAGCGGTAAAAGGATAGTTGGTGGTGATTAATTTGAAAAAAAGTAAAATCGTAATTGTAGGAAGCTATAATACAGATTTAATGTCTAAGACTCCCTGGCTTCCAAAACAGGGAGAGACGGTGTTAGGTGGACCATTTAAATTGGGCCCAGGAGGAAAAGGCTCTAACCAGGCTGTAGCGGCATCAAGATTGGGTGCAGAAGTTCATTTTATAGGTTGTGTAGGAGAAGATTATTTTGGTGAGATTGCCAGAAATAATTTTATAAAAGAAAAAATTAATATAGATTATCTTAAAATAAGTAGGACCAATCACACTGGGATGGCCCTTATTTTAGTGGATGATAAAACAGCAGAAAATATGATCGTAGTAGCTCCGGGGGCTAATATGGAAATAAATATTCTATTAGTAGAAAATGCAAGAGATATTATTGTAAGTGCAGATGTAGTATTATTACAATTAGAAATTTCTGTAGAGATAGTAGAATATGTAGTAAAAATGGTGTATGAATCTAATAAAGCCATTTCTATCCTTAATCCTGCCCCGGGGAAGAAATTGGAGAGAAAAGTCTGGGAGAAAGTGTCTTTAATTACTCCCAATAGAAGTGAATTAGAACTTATTACTAATCGAAGTATTGTTACGGTTGAAGAAGCGGAAAAGGCTGCCCAGGAAGTTATTTCAGTAGGCGTAAAGAATGTAATTGTTACCTTAGGAGGAGAGGGAGCTTTAGTAGTAAATACTGATAAAACTACTTATGTACCTTCTTATCAAGTAGATATAGTCGATACTACCGGAGCAGGAGATGCCTTTAACGGAGGATTAGCTATAGCCCTTTCTGAAGGAAAAGATTTGGTGGAAGCTACTAAATTTGCTAATGCAGCTGCAGCTTTAAAGGTAACTAAAATTGGTACAGCTCCTGCTATGCCCTATCGTGAGGAAGTAGAGAGATTTTTAAAAGATTACCAGAAATAAAAAAAAGAATATATCTTTAAGAAGAGGAGGGAAGAATAAGATTATTTATTCTTAATAAAATGAGAGACTATAAAATAAGTTATAATATTTTGAAATCCTCTTTAGAAGAAAAAGGAATTGAGGTAAATAAAGTTGAGAAGAGGTTAAAGACATTAAAGATTGAAACCCCAAGCTGGGGTTATGCGGATTCAGGTACACGTTTTGCAATTTTCAAACAAAAAAATGCTGCTAAAAAGGTAAAGGAAAAAATTCAAGATGCAGCGGAGGTTCATAAACTTACTGGAATATGTCCATCTATAGCTTTACATATTCCTTGGGATATAACTGATGACTGGGATGCTCTTTTAGAATATTCTCTTTCTTTAGGAATAAGACCAGGAGCTGTAAATCCCAATTTATTTCAGGATCCAGATTATAAATTAGGAAGTCTTTGCCATCCAGATGAAAAAGTAAGAAAAAAAGCCATTAATCATGTTCTGGAGTGTATAGACATTGCTAAGACCCTTAAATCTAAGGATATTTCTCTTTGGTTAGCTGATGGAACCAACTATCCTGGGCAGGATGATATGAGAGAAAGAAAACACCGGTTGGAAGAGAGCTTAAAAGAGATATATAAAAATTTAGAAAAAGATATGCGCCTACTGATAGAATATAAATTCTTTGAGCCAGCTTTTTATCATACGGATATAGCAGACTGGGGAATGGCTTATAATTTATGTACAAAATTAGGTGACCAGGCAATGGTATTAGTGGATTTAGGACATCACCCTTTAAGTACCAATATAGAACAAATTGTAGCTTATCTTTTAGATGAGGAAAAGTTAGGAGGGTTCCATTTTAACAACAAAAAATACGCTGATGATGATCTTACTGTAGGATCTATAAACCCTTATGAATTTTTCCTTATTTTTAATGAATTAGTTTCAGCAAAAGACAATGGAATAAAGGCTAATATAGCTTATATGATAGACCAGTGTCACAATCTTAAGCCAAAAATTGAAGAAATGATCCAAAGTGTGGAAAATATTCAAAAAACCTATGCCAAAGCCCTAATTGTAGATAGAAAATCTTTGAGAAAATTCCAACAAAACGAAGATATAATTATGGCGGAGAAGGTACTAACTGAAGCTTTTGAAACTGATATAAAGCCTCTTTTGTTTAAAGTAAGGGAAGAGATGGGGGTTCCTTTAAACCCTCTTGAATTTTTTAGAGAGAGTGGATATATAAATAAATTAAAAAGAGAATAGTAGCTTATCTAAATAATAGAAAGATAATATTTCTTAATTTTATTAAATGGTTGTAATCCAAAAAGTAAACAAACCTGTCCTCGACCTGATCGGGGAATGGTAATGTAGGGGAATGTAGGGGTCGGATTTATCCGACCCGGTATTGCTATATAAAATCTTTTGAAAATATTTTTGGCTTTTTGGGAAATAACCATTAAATGATAAATATTCTACATTAAAAAATTTATTTTACCCAAAGCTCTTGACATACTTAAATTAATAGGTTAAGATGTTAGAAAAGGATAATATTTTGTTATAAAAATAACATTAAGGAGGTTTTAAAAAAAATGGATATTTATACAGATGCATTAGGAATGATTGAAACGAGAGGATTCACTGCAATGGTAGAGGCAGCAGATGCTATGTTAAAAGCAGCCAGAGTAGAATTAGTAGGTTATGAAAAAATTGGTGGAGGATATACTACTGCAATTGTTCGTGGTGATGTAGCAGCTGTTCGAGCTGCTCTTGATGCTGGAAACGCAGCGGCTCAAAAAGTTGGTGAAGTGATTTCTGTACATCTTATTCCACGACCACATAGTAATGTAGATGAAGTTCTTCCTTTAGGCAGAGGTCTAGTCAAAAGCAAAAAAGAAAAAATGAGTACTGATTAATTGAGACAATTATAATACAGGAGGAAAAAATATGATACTAGCAAAAGTAGTAGGTACGGTTGTATCAACCAGGAAAGAACCGAAAATTGAGGGTATAAAATTTTTACTTCTGGAGAAAATTAACCCTTCTAATATGCAGGGGAAGGATGATTATTTGGTAGCCATGGATAGCGTGGGAGCAGGATTAGGAGAAGTAGTCTTTTATGTAGCTGGAAGTAGTTCCCGGATGACCGCTGCTACTGAAGGAAAACCAAGTGATGCAACTATAATATCTATAGTCGATTCTATAGATATTAACGGGAAATATGTCTATAAAAAATAATTAAATTGTATAGGAATTTCCTTTTTCCGTAGGGGCCTGCCCTCGTGAAAACGGGGGTTCGATTCATCGAACCCGCAATGAAAACGGGTCGGATAAATCCGACCCCTACTTAAAAAAGCAATACTTTATACGAAAAAAGTTTTGAGTTTTGAACTAACGACTAACGACTATTCACTATCGACTAATTTATATATTCTTAAAATTTCAGGAAACCAAAAAAGAGGTTAAAATGATATTTGGTAAAATTGTGGGAACGGTAGTTAGTACCCAGATGGAGGTAGGAATAAAAGGTAGAAAATGTCTCCTGGTCCAAACTTGCAACCATAAAGGAGAAGTAGATGATGATTATTTGGTAGCCGTGGATCTTGTTGGAGCAGGAGTAGAAGAGATAGTGATAATATCTCAAGGGAGTTCTGCAAGACAGACCGAAATTACCCATCAAAAACCAGTCGATTGTGTAATTGTAGGAATTGTCGATATGGTAGAAGAATATAACCAAGTTGTTTTTAAAAAATAGGAGATCTAGTTTACCAGAAGGGAAATAACTTATGGCACTTGAAAATGTGCTAAGGAATATGGGAGTAGTGGGAGCTGGCGGTGCTGGTTTTCCCACCCATATCAAAGTGGCCAATAAATGTGAGGTAGTAATTGGAAATGGAGCAGAATGTGAGCCTCTTCTTTACAACGATAAATATATTATGGAAGAAGTAGGAGAAGAGGTGGTAAAGGGTTTAGAATTAGTTATGCAGTCGACTGATGCAAAAAAAGGGATAATTGCCCTGAAAAAAAAATATCTTTCTATTGCCGGAAACCTAGAAAAAACTATCGCTGAAAAGAAAAATATATCACTATTTCTTCTGGAGGATTATTATCCCGTCGGTGATGAGTTTATCCTGATACAAGAAATTACTGGTAAAGTTATTCCGGAAGGTAGAATCCCTCCAGATATAGGTTGTTTAGTAAATAATGTAGAGACCCTGAGAAATGTGTATAGGGCTGAAAAAGGTAAAGCAGTTACCAGGAGGACGCTAACCTGCATAGGAGAAGTAAAAAAACCGAGTATTATAACTGCACGAATTGGTACTTCTTTCCGGGAAATTATAAATCTTTGTGAACCTACTCTAGAAGATTTTGTAGTCATTGTGGGGGGACCTATGATGGGAAAGGTAGTTTTTGATCTCGATACGCCAGTAATTAAAACTACTACCGGGATTCTGGTTTTACCTAAAGATCATCCTTTGGTCTTAAAGAAAACCATGAGGATTGAATATATTATCAAACAAAGCAAAGCTGCCTGTTGTCAATGCAGTTATTGTACCGACTTGTGCCCTCGTTATTTGTTAGGTCATGAACTTTATCCTCATAAAATTATGAGACAAATTAATTTTGGAATTGATATTCCCTATGAAGTTATTCAAAATGCCTTTTTGTGTAGCGAGTGTGGGCTTTGCGAGGTATTTGCCTGCCCGATGGAATTGTCACCCAGAATTATAAATCAAAAAATTAAAGCGAACCTTCTCGCCGCTGGATATCAACCTAAATTTTCAGGGGAAAAAGAAAGTTCCAGAGAAGAGCGAGCGGAGCGAGCCTACAGAAAAATACCCAGTTCGCGGATTAAAAATCGTTTGAGATTAGATAAATATGATGAAGATAGTCAACGTCCATTACGAGTAATAGAAACTGATCCCGATCAAGTGGAGATTTTACTTAAGCAACATACGGGTGTTCCTTCGGAGCCGGTAGTAAAAATTAATGAACCAGTAAATGAGGGTGATCTTATTGCTGAAATTCCTAAGGAAAAATTAGGTGCTCGGTTACATTCCAGTATTAAAGGCAGAATAACTTATATTGACGAGGAAAGGATTATTATTAAAAAATAATAAGGAAAGATAGGTAAAGAATGGATATAATCGTTCTTGGAGTATTAGAATTTAATAGTATAGCAGTAGGTATAAAGGCATTAGATAGCATAGTAAAAGCTTCTCCTGTAAAAGTAATAGAGGCGAGGACGATTTGTCCGGGAAAATTTATAGTTCTTTTTACTGGTGACGTGGCATCTGTTGATGCTTCTCTTACCGCTGGCAAGGAAATTGGAGAAGGTTACCTGGTTGATGAATTATTTATTCCTAATTTACACCCTCAGATTATTCCTGCCATCATTGGTACGGTTGAATGTAAAGTTTGGGATGCGATAGCAGTAGTAGAATCTTTTTCAGCAGTGGCCAGCATTGAAGCTGCGGATATAGCTGCTAAGACTGCTAATGTTCTAATTAGCGAGATTAGATTGGCTATGGGGATAGGTGGTAAATCTTATATTAAAATGATCGGAAATATAGATAAAGTAGAAGCTGCAGTTAAAGCTGCAGTAAAGATAATAGGTAGTAAAGGTCTGCTTTGTAAAGAGGTAATAATTCCTAACCCTCATCCAGCGATTAAACCTTATTTTATTTATTAAAGCTAAGATTTTTAATGGATTGAATGTGAAAAAAAGATAAGAGATAAATATTTATTAGATAGGTGATCGATTATGAAGATAAATGAAGAAGAGCTGAAATTAATAATCGAAAGTGTACTTAATAAGTTAGAAGGTGCCACACTCGATATAGAAATGCCAGAGAGTTTACCAATAAGCACTTTAAATCAGGATGGTATTTTTGATGAGGTAAATGCTGCTGTCGATGCCGCTGAAGTTGCTCATCTTGAACTGATAAAATTAACTCTCGAAAAGCGAAGAGAGATAATCCGAAGTATACGCAAAATAATTATAAGTAATCTGGAAGAAATTTCTAAATTGGCTGTCGAGGAAACCACCTTTGGCCGGGTAGAGGATAAGATTGAAAAAAATAGATTGGCTGCTTTAAAAACACCGGGAATAGAAGATCTTGAACCTATAGCTTATACTGATGATAACGGGATGACTCTAACCGAGCGAGCAGCTTATGGGGTTATTGGATCAATTATACCATCTACCAATCCCACTTCTACGATTATTAATAATGGTATAAGTATGATTGCTGGTGGAAATACCGTGGTTTTTAACCCTCATCCTATGGCCAAGAGAAGTTCTTGTTTTACAGTTTCCTTAATTAATCAGGCTATTGTGAAGGCTGGAGGACCTCCCAATACTTTATGTGCTATTGCTAATCCAACTATTGATTCAGCTCAAACTTTAATGAAACATCCCAAAATTAGATTATTGGTAGTAACTGGTGGTCCAGAGGTAGTCAAGGTAGCTATGAATAGTGGTAAAAAAGTTATTGCTGCTGGACCTGGAAATCCTCCCTGTGTCGTTGATGAAACCGCTGATCTGGAAAAAGCTGCCCGGGACATTGTTAAGGGGGCAGGGTTTGATAACAACATTGTCTGTGTTTGTGAGAAAGAAATTTTAGCAGTTTCTCAGATTACGGATAGGTTAAAAGAGGAAATGATAAAAAATGGTGCTTATGAACTAAAAGGAGAGCAGATTGAAAAAGTAACTAAATTGGTAATTGCTGACCCGGGAAAACCGGGACATGAGGGAACACCAAACAAAAAATATATTGGAAAAAATGCCAGTGTGATTGCGCGAGATATTGGTTTAAATATCTCTGACCAGGTTAAAATATTGCTTGGTGAGGTCGATCGTTATCATCCTTTAGTCTGGACTGAACAGCTTATGCCGGTAATCCCTCTGGTTCGTTTTAATAGTGTTGATGAAGCTATAGATTTTGCGGTGCAGTGTGAGCATAATTTTAGACATACCGCCTCTATTCATTCCCGGAATATTGCTAAACTTTCCAAGATGGCGAAATTAATGAACTGTTCTCTCTTTATAAAGAACGGACCGTGTTATAGCGGATTAGGCTTTGGCGGAGCTGGCTATGCTTCTTTTACTATTGCCACACCTACCGGAGAAGGATTAACCAGAGCAAGGACTTTTACTCGAGAAAGACGATGTGTTCTGGTAGGTTATTTTAGAATTGTCTAAAGTAAATTTAATGGTATAGGAATTTCTTTTTTTGTAGGGGTTCGATTTATCGAACCCGCAATGAAAACGGGTCGGATAAATCCGACCCCTACTTTAAAAGCAATACTTTATACGAAAAAAGTTTTGAATTTTGAACTAACGACTAACGACTAACGATTATTTACTATCGATTAATTTAATTTTTATAGGCTGAATTTGGAGGTTAAAGATGAAACTGGGGAAAGTGATTGGTAATGTTATTTGTACCCAGAAAGTAGATTCTTTTCAGGGTATAAAACTATTATTATTACAGCCCCTTAATGAAAAATTAGAAGAAGTAGAAGAACCTGTGGTGGCTTGCGATACAGTTCAGGCCGGTTTAAATGATATTGTTTTCTATGAAGGCGGTAGAGAGGCAGCTTTGGGACTTAAAAATTGGTTTAACCCTTCTGATTTAACTATTATGGGTCTAGTTGATCAGGTAAATATTGGAGAGTAATTATGATTTTAGGTAAGGTAATCGGTAATGTGGTTTCCACTATAAAGCATCCGGTGTATCAAGGCTATAAGATTTTAATTGTACAACCTGTCAATGATAAAGAAGAACTGCAAGGAAAGACCATTTTAGCATTGGATACTGTCCAAGCAGGGATAGGAGATACGGTTCTGGTGATCGATGAAGGGAATTCTTCTCGTTTAATTATGAACAATTCTACTGCTCCAGTTAGAACTATGATCGTAGGGATTGTCGATTCAGTTAATAAAACTAATAATAAAGGTAAAGAAAATGACTGATATAAATACTGATATAAATAAAGTAAAAATTATTCAAAATGTGGTTAGTGGATTGTATTCTTCAACCATACCTCAAAAACAGCTGATTAATCTTGATAAAGTTAGTAGCAAAGTAAGATATGTAGCTATTGGTTCAGACCACGGAGGATATGAAGCGAAGGAAATTCTTAAGCATTTTCTTAGAAATATCGGCTATCGAATTACAGATGTAGGAACTTATAGTAAAGAAAGTGTAGATTATCCGGATTTTGCCGTTAAAGTAGCAAAAAAAGTGGCTAGCGGTGAATGTGAAAGGGGAATTATGATTGATGGAGCAGGTATTGGCTCATCGATGACTTGCAATAAAGTTAAGGGTATAAGAGCAGCTCTGTGTTATAATATTAAAACTATTGTAAATAGCAGAGAACATAATAATGCCAATGTATTAACTTTGGGTGGACCATTGCATACACCAGACGAATTACGTGAAATGGTAAAAGTCTGGTTGGAAACTCCTTTTGCTGGTGGAAGACATTGGAGAAGAATTAATAAAATAATAGCCCTGGAAAGAAATTATTAATCTTTAGTAATGGTTCAAAGTTATATTTTAAAATATTAAAGATCAGAGGTTTTAGATTATGGATAAAAAAGAGCTAATTGATAGAATTAGCAAAGAAGTAATAGCAAAATTAAAAAATCTACCTAATTCTGAAAGAATATCTTTTGATTCTGGTACAAACGATATTTTAAAAGGTGAAGTCAGTACAAATTCCGATCTTTATTCCAAGATTCATTCTCCGGCAGATATTGCTGGTTATATTGACCATACTTTATTAAAACCAGAAGCAAAAGAAGAGCAAATAAAGAAATTGTGTGAAGAAGCAGTTCAGTATGGTTTTTATTCTGTATGCATTAATTCTTCCTGGACTGCCTATTGTGCCAAGAAGTTAAGAGGGACTAAAGTAAAAGTTTGTACGGTAGTTGGGTTTCCTTTAGGAGCAACAGACAGTAGAACAAAGGCTTATGAAACAAGAAATGCTATTGAAAATGGAGCAGATGAAATAGATATGGTGATTAATGTGGGAGCTTTAAAAAATGGTGATCTGAAAACTGTAGAAGCTGATTTGCGAGCGGTGATGACGGCTTGTAGAAACACAACCACTACTAAAGCTATTATTGAAACTTGCTTACTATCAGACGAGGAAAAAGTAATAGCTTCTCAATTGGTAAAAAAAGTTGGTTTTGATTTTGTAAAGACCTCTACCGGTTTTTCTACCGCCGGAGCTACTGCCCATGATGTTGCCTTAATTCGCCGGACCGTCGGTCCTAAAATGGGGATTAAAGCAGCAGGCGGAATCCATAATTTCGAAGAAGCTTTATTAATGATTAAATCAGGAGCAACCAGGCTAGGTTGTAGTAGTAGTGTAAAGATTGTGAGTGTTTAAAACAAAAGACGAGAAGGAATAAAAAATGAAAGATGATTACAAAGAACTGGTTAAAGTGGTATCTGAAGTTGTTTATCAAGAAATATCTCAAAAAGAAAAAAGGTCAAAACTTTTTTCTATCCCGGTAGAAATATCCACCCATCATGTTCATTTAACCAGAGAGTCGCTGGATATTTTATTTGGAAAGGGCTACGAGTTGACTAAATTAAGAGACTTGTCACAACCAGGAGAGTTTGCCAGCAAAGAAACTGTGATGGTGGTTAGTTATAATAAAATGAGGGTTATAGAGAAAGCCAGAATACTTGGGCCTGTTAGAAAATACACTCAAGTTGAATTATCGATTACTGATGGCATTTTTTTAGGTCTGGATCTTCCTACCAGGATATCAGGGAATATAGAAGGTACGCCATCTATCAATATTATTGGTCCGAAAAGTATTTTGGCACTTAAGGAAGGAGCTATTCGAGCCGCTCGCCATATTCATATGACTCCGAAAGATGCGGAATTTTATCAGGTAAAAAATGGTGACCGAGCAAAGGTGGAAGTATCAGGGACTCATGGAGTTATTTATAAAGATGTAGTAATTAGAGTTTCTCCTAATAGTAAACTAGCTTTGCATTTGGATACAGATGAGGCCAATGCGGGGAACGTTAAAGAAGCAACTTTGGCCAGAATTATATAATTATAAATACTCTAATACTTTAAGTTTTAATAATAGGGGAGTATTTTTTTAAAAGAATTTTTATTTTTTAAAAAAGAGGCTTAATATGATTGGAAAAAATAATCGGGTAAACTATTTACTTAATAGGTTATCTATCGATGGTTTTTCAAGTATTAAAAAATTGTCTAAAAAGTTGGAAGTTTCAGAGATGACTATTAGGAGAGATCTTCAGGAATTATCTAAAAGTAATATTGTTACCCTTATCCCTGGTGGTGCCATTCTAAAGAAAAATCCCCCCACGGATAAAGCTGAAGAGAAGTATTTGATTCAAGCTGCAGAATCTTTAATGTTAGAAGAGAAGATTAAGATTTCTCGAAAGGCAGCTTCTTTAGTAGACCCTAATGATGTGATTGTTATAGATACCGGCTCAACTACCGAAAATCTCCCTAAATTTATACCAGAAAATATGCCTCTTACCGTTATATGTTATGCTTTAAATATTCTGTTTAATGTATATGAAAATAAGCATTGGAAATTAATATTTCCTGGAGGTTATTTTCACGGTGATACCCTAATGCTTGAAAGCCCAGAGGGGATAGAGATGATAAAAAGAATAAGGGCTAATAAGTCTTTTATTTCTGCCGCAGGCGTTTCTGAAAAATTAGGAGTTACCTGTGCCACTGCTTATGAGAAGGAAACCAAGAGAGCAGTTATTGAGTCTTCAGATAAAAAGATCCTGTTGGTGGATTCAACTAAGTTCGGTAAAATTAAAATTTCGCATTTTGCAGATCTTACCGATTTTGATATTATTATCACTGATACAGGAATTTCAAAAGAGTTTGTAAACATTATCAAAAACATCGGTATTAAGTTATATATTGTTTAAAGAAAACGTTAAACCTTCTATGAATCGAAAATCACTTCCTAATTAGGGGAAGCAAGAAAATTCCAAGCCCTTTGGCATTTCGCTGAAGGGTTTTTTTATAAATATTCTTCCCAGAAAGAAGGATTTTTAAATGGATTTGTAGTATAAAGAAAATAGTATGTTAAAAAATTAAAATATTTATAAAGAAAAACAAATTTCCTTAAAATATATATTGAAGGAAAAAGAAAGATTATAAGGATAATTTAATGTTATTTGATGAAATACTTGACAATAGTAATATAAAAAATGTTTCATGGAAGAATGAGATAGAAAAATGGTTATTATATATTAAAAATAATGGACAACTCGATAGATATCTCCCAAGATTAAAAAAAATGAATAGTAGAAAAATATGGGAAGCATTTGCAGAAATATCTTCAACTAATCCAAATGCTTTAAACCCATACAACCTACCTTTATAAGGAGAATATAGAAATATGCCATTTCATCCTAAATTTAAAATAACAGTAAACATAAATCAAGCTTTGATTGAAATTGAGCGTGTACGAGGTTTTCTTGAAGCAATTAAGCTTAAAGATGATTGGATTAGTGATATGCAGAAAAAAGCACTTATTCTTGAATCACATTATTCAACTCATATAGAAGGTACAGCTATTAATCTTGAGCAAGCGCAAGATATATTATCAGGAAAAAAGGTTAAAGACGTTAATCGTGACGATGAGAAGGAGCTTCTTAATTATAAGAAGGCAATGTATTTTATTTCAAAATATCTTGGCAAAGATAACTCTATAAGCGAAGGGTTAATCCGGGAGCTTCATAAAATCCTTGTCCGTGGTGTCCGTGGGGACAAGGCACATCCTGGGGAATATAGGGGAATTCAAAATTACGTAGTTAATTCTCGAACAAAAGAGATCATATATACTCCACCGGCGCCTTTAGAAGTGTCTCATCTTATGGGGGAATTTGTAGAATGGATTAACGCTAATATTAAAAAAATATCACCAGTTATAGTCTCAGCTATATCTCAATTTCAGTTTGTGCATATACATCCTTTTGTAGATGGTAATGGTAGAACAGCAAGACTTCTCTCTACACTTATTCTCTACAAGACTGGATATGATTTTAAGAAGTTGTTTACTATTTCTGAATATTATGAAAAAGATCGTTTGGCCTATTACAATGCTATCCAGTCCGTAAGAAAAAACAAAATGGATATGACGGTTTGGCTTGAGTATTTTATTAACGGATTGCGATCGCAGATGAGGGGTATACAGGATAAGGGAAAGAAGATTATCGAGAATGATATAAAATTAGAGAAAATAAAAAAAGTAGGAATTAATGCCCGTCAGGAAGAAGCGATTAGATTTATACTAAAAAACGATAAAATAACAGTAAATAATTATCAGAAAGTTACTTTGTGTATTCGTAAGACTGCTCAGCGTGATTTAGATGACTTAGTTAAAAATAAAATCATTAAAGCAGTTGCTAAAAGTTCAACCGACCCAACAAAATATTATATTTTACTGTGACATTCTACTGTGACATTACTGTGACATTACTGTGACAAGTATTATTTTTCTTGTTTTTATTAATTATTTTTTTAATTGCTTTTCTGAAATAATTCTTCTTTCCATTTAGTCTCCAATTTGTTAGAATTTTTTTATAAAAGATTTATCGAGTTTCAATAAATTTAAGATTTGAGTTACTCTTGCCCTTGAAACTCCTTTTAACTTTGCAAGGGCTGGCTGATTTTTCACTTGGCCATTATCAATCATACATTTATATTCTCTTGCTAAGTAAATAGGGTTTTGGTATTTGGGTATAATTTGATTGGATTTCTTTACTTTGGGAGAAAAATAGAATATAGATGTAAAAGTTCTATCTATGGAACAGTTCGGGGAGCCAGATAATAAGCAGCCCTTTGACATTTACTGAAGGGCTTTTTTATTATAAATATTCTTCCAAGAAAGAAGGATTTTTAAATAGATTTGTAGTATAAAGAAAATAGTGTGTTAAAAAATATAAAATAAATCTATTTTTCAAATAAGCCGAATAATAAATTTTATTATCCTAAAGTAAATAGTTCTAATAATATAATAAATGGTTAGAATAAGAGTAGGGAATGTATTTATCGGAAAATAAGGTACAATAAGCCATTAGACCGAACTTATAGCACTAGCAAGAACGCTAATTAACTCTCTTAGTTTATCGATGTTTTGCATATCCTGGATAATTTGGTTACAATTAGAAAATGATAGGGGACGTAAAAATCCATGGGTAAATTATTAGAAAATAATTTTAGAAGGAGGATATTTTAATGAAATTAAAAGGAAAGAAGATAGCAATTTTAAAGGCAGCGTAGTAGCTTCTATCTGCCATGGCCCCTGGGTTCTTATCTCGGCGAATATTATGAAGGGTAAACAAACCACAGCTGTGATTTCGCTCAAGGATGACCTCATCAATGCTGGAGCGATTTATCTGGACAAAGAAGTCGTAGTGGATAATAATTTGATTACTTCCAGAACACCTCAAGACCTTCCGGCATTTCTTCCGGCTATCATTACCGCTTTACAAAATAAATAGAATATTTAAAGGAGATAAATAATGAGAATATTTGGCGGATATTTTATGGGAATCGTATTTTTAGTAATAGGAATCGTTTTACTGTTGAATAGTATTTTTAATTTTAATGTTCATACATTCAAATTAATCGTGGGGATCGTTATTGTCTTGTTCGGAGTATTTATCCTTTTTAATGGTTTTGGTTTTCAAGATAGCAGAAGCATTATCTTTAGAGAAGGAATAATCAGGGTTTCAGAAGTTCAAGATGAATATAATATTGTATTTGCTTCAGGCACAATCGATTTATCAAAAGTAAAGATAGAAGGTGAGGTAAAGAAAATAGAGGTTAATGCCATATTCGCAGATGGAAAAGTTATCCTTAATCCTGATGTCCCGACATTGATCAAGGCGAGTTCTGCCTTTGGTGAATTAGAATTACCGGATAGATCATCAGTGATATTTAGTTCCCAAAAATATAAAATAGGCGATATTAGCACTAATCAAGGATATTTAGAAATTGAAGCAAACGCAGTATTTGGTAAACTGAAATTTATCACTATTAATTAATTTCTTAGTTCTACTTTCTGGTTTTTAATTTTATCGTATCCATTTACTACTTATTACATATTACACATTACTGCAATTGTAGGAGCAGAAGATGTTTAGTATTAAACTTGGTCTAAAAAATTTAACCCGCCAAAAAAGAAGGAATGGCATCACCATTTTAGTGATTGCATTATTTTCCAGTATAGCTCCCGCCTACTGGGCAGCCCATAAAGACCCGGTAAAAGCAATTTATCATCGATAGGTGAAAAAAATTGAAATAAAGTATAAAATAATTAAAGAGAATTAACTTAAATTTATTCACTGGATAAGTAATTAAAATATAAAAAGGAATCATTAATTCAATCGAATTTAGTCAAGGAGGAGAATTAAATGTCTTTACTCGAACTAAAAGGAGTCAAAAAAATTTATCAACAGGGAAAAATAGAAGTACCTGCTTTGCGAGGAGTAGACTTAATAGTAGAACAAGGCGAATTTTCAACCATTTTTGGTCCTTCCGGTTCAGGGGAAACCACGCTTCTAAACATGATAGGTTGTCTGGACACACCTACAGAGGGGGAAATTCGTTTAAACGGAAATAAGGTAAGCGATCTTTCCAGGAAAGCCCTTGCCATGACCAGAAGGTTCAATATCGGATTTGTCTTCCAAAGTTATAACTTGATTCCGGTATTAACTGCTTATGAAAATGTAGAATTTGCTATCCGACTGATTGACCATACTTCAGAATTGAAAATAAAAGAAAGGGTATTACAAATATTAGAAGAAGTGGGGCTTAAGGGATTGGAGAATCGAAGGCCCAATGAACTTTCTGGCGGAGAGAGCCAAAGAGTGGCCATTGCCCGGGCTTTAGTTAAGGAACCCAAGCTTGTTTTAGCAGATGAACCAACTGCCAATTTGGATTCTAAAAATGCTACCGATGTAGTAAAAATTATGGTGAAGATGAATAAAGAATTAGGCACTACTTTTATCTTTTCTACCCACGACCCGATGGTAATGGAATATGCTCATAGATATATTAATCTTAAGGATGGTATGATTTCTGCCGATGAAAGGAGGGGGTAAAGGTGTTTAGTTTTAAATTCGGCTTGAAAAATTTAACCCGTCAAAAAAGGAGAAATGTAATTACAATTATGGTGATTGCCTTTGCATTTTTCGGTTATTTATTTATGGATTCTGTTATGGGCGGCATGGAAGAAATGTCTTTTAGCAATATAAAGAATTACGATACAGGGAATATTCAGGTGGCTTATCCTGAATACTGGGAGGACAGAGAAAAGCTGCCTTTAGAAAATTTAATTTATTTAAACCAGGATATAGTAGACAGCATAAAAAACATGGATGGAATATTGGGAGTATCTCCCGAACTAAGATTTAAGGCCAACCTTAATAACGGGATTGATGAAACAGTGGTCCTGGGTTTGGGTATCTCTCCCGAACAATATAATGAGGTTTTTGCTACTCAAAATTATATCATTGAAGGTTCGATGTTTAGCCCGGGTGAATCAAAAGCAGTTATAGGCGTAAAATTAGCCGAACTAATGGATTTAAAAATTAATGATTATATTACACTTCTGGTGAGGACGAAAGAAGATACCTTTAATACCATCGATGTGGAAATTACAGGTCTGTTAAATACGCCCAACCCGATGATTAATAACGGGGTTGTTTTTGTTCCTTTAGATATTGCCCAGCAGGCATTAAACGTCGATAATGGGTTTAGTCTGCTTGCTCTGAAAACAGCTTCCGGAGATGAGGATAAAATCGGTAAAGTATTGATGGATAGTTTTAAAGATAAAGACCTGGAATTGCAAGCATATTCCTGGAGAGAATCCGCTGAATCAATCATTGCTTTAAGTACTGCCAAAAAAGGTGGAATTGGGACTATCCTGTCAGTCGTTCTTCTTATTGGTATGATAGGAATTATTAATAATGTTATCCTGTCTGCCCTGGAAAGAACGGGAGAAATCGGTATGATGAAAGCTTTGGGGATGAGAGAGTGGGAGATTGTTTTTGTCTTTATGGTAGAGGCAACCGGCATAGGCATCCTTGGTGGATTAGCCGGATGTTTAATTGGGTTTGCAGGGGTAGGTTTGATGGCGAAATACGGTTTTGGTTTCAACGTTATGGGTATAGATATATCTGAATATGGCATTCCCATTCTCGATAAAATTTATGGAACCTGGAATTATCCTGCCTTCAGTTTCTTATTTATTTTAAGCGTTACGGTTGCACTGTTATCCAGTATAGTACCGGCATATTGGGCAGCACATAAAGATCCGGTAAAAGCAATCTATCATCGATAAGCCTGTCTGCGTGCGTACACGCACAGGCAGGGAGGGTAAAGAAAATAAAATTTTTATGGAATTTAGCCAAGAAAAATCTATCGAGATCCAGGATTAGAACCTCAATTTCTGCTATTGCTATTGCGGTTGCCATTATTGCCGTGATCTTTGCCCGGGGGTTAATCAGCGGAATGATAGAATCTACTTTTGAAAATCATATCCATTATAAAGCCGGTCATATACGGATTATCGATAAAGAATACAAACTAAAAGAACGTCTTCTGTCTTTAAATTATACTTTAGATGGGTTTAATGGTAAAGGTTACTCAGAGATGAGTGAAAAATTAAAGTTAGTGGAAGGAGTGAAACAGGTTGTTCCACGACTGAAATTCGGAGCTGTGGTCAGTATGGATGATGAATTAGTGGGAATGATGGGCTGGGGAGTTGATCCCGTTGAAGAAATAGCCTTTACCAAGATAGATAAAAAGATAATCGAGGGAAGGATGGTTGAATTGGGTAGCAAGGAAGTCGTTATGGGAGCCGGACTACTGGAAAAAATAGACCGTAAAGTAGGGGATAAAGTCACTATTCTGTATACGACTCCTTTTGGCTCCTTCAAAGGTTCTACTTTCCAGATTGTCGGGAAGCTTCAAAGTTCTATACAGATGCTGGATGATACTATTTTCTATCTTCCTTTGGATCAAGCCCAGAGGATTCTGGAGATGCCTGGCGAGGTAACAGAATTACTTTTAATTACTTCAAATCAATATAAAGCAGCTTCGCTTTTACCCGGTCTCAATGAACTGTTTGCCCGGGAAGATAAATCCGGAAAGTATATCTTGCAGGTTTGGAACAAGGATTATGAACTCATTGGGTTATTTGATATCGCTACTAAAATATATAACTTTGTCTATATTTTTATCATCATATTAGCCTGTTTTGTATTAGTGAATACCCTGATTATGATTGTCAATGAACGTACCCGTGAAATTGGGATGATGAGTGCCCTGGGTTTGAGGAGCAGAGAAATATTGTATCTCTTTACCATAGAAGGAGCAATTATTGGCGTAATTGGTAGTGCCATTGGCACTGTACTGGGTGGCATATTAACCAAAGTTTTTT
>Ga0210056_1001045_pt1 | contig 24059 bp, 33 predicted proteins | sample CryGeyCG2014_080_2_FD_183965 | JGI IMG/M metagenome (GOLD analysis project Ga0210056, IMG submission 183965) | Groundwater microbial communities from aquifer - Crystal Geyser CG07_land_8/20/14_0.80 (SPAdes) (version 2) | ecosystem: Environmental > Aquatic > Deep subsurface > Groundwater | place... | reverse complement strand
TCGAATTATGGCGGGAACGTCAGATCGTGGACAAATGCTTAATTATCTTGCTTCACAAAGAAAAGAAGTAAACGGAAGCATGGTTTTGGCCGATGCAGTAGTAACACAGCTATATAATGACCAATTAATCAGTAAAGATGAAGAAACACAATTAAAGAATTTGAAAATCATCAACGGAACACCTAAAATTAAAGTATCGGGAAGGGGAAAGAAGGCAACATTATTTAAATTAAGCAATATTAAAACAATTCAGGCTAAAAAGATCAAACTGGGAGGAGATTTGACTAAATATAAATTGTCGAACTTGAAATCTAAAACACAAAGTGCTAAAATACAGGGAGTTAGGATAGAACAGTATAAATAGTTCTCGACAAAAGAACTTTGTGAGGACACCTTAATTTTTAGGTGTCCTTTTTTTGTGGAAAATATGAGAAATTTTAATTGTCAAATTTTATTAGATAAGAAAATTATTAGTTTTCCTTATCTTTACAGAAAGGGGGTTGATTAGCATTTCAACAATCACACCAATTTTATCAGCGGTTCCGGATAATTTTTCAACAACGCTTTCAACGGATATTTCCGTTAGTGCTATATCTGTTAACTTAGATAGCATCACAGGATTAGGTACAGAGGGTGTTGGGGTTATCTTTAAAAAGAAAATAGACGGAACACCGGACGCAACCACGATTGAGTTTGTCCACTGGACGGGGTTGGGAACAAATATTATTATTTTAACCGACACCGGCGATAGAGGGATCGCAGGTTCTTACGCCGGCGCTCAAGCCCACGCAAAAGGAGATACTTTTGAGGTTTGGGTGCATTCTTCTTATTATCCACGAACTGCGATTTTAGCCGAGCATTCTTCAACTGGGGTACACGATACCACTAAGGTGGTTGATTTAGTAACTGCCCAAACCCTAACCAACAAAACATTAACTTCACCAATTTTACAGGGAATAGTTGATGGTTGGATTTCGGCCAATGAAACTTGGGCTTATGCCTCGGCCACCACTATTACAGTTCCAACGGGTGCAACTGCTAAATATGCCAAGGGCGACAAGTTAAAACTTACACAAACAACAGTCAAGTATTTCTATGTTATTGGAGTGACCGATACGGTTCTTACTGTTGTTGGTAATGGGGCGGTGGTGGTTACGAATGCAGCAATTTCAGCTAACTATTACTCTCACATAGAAAACCCGAATGGATTTCCTGCTTATTTTACATGGACACCTACTTGGACATCAGAGGGGGGAGCGTTTACCAATAACCCAACCCTTGCTTTTGCGAGATTTTATATAACAGGTGGTTATTGCCATGTGGCAGTAAATGCTACTTATGATGCCACATCGGGCGGGTCTGGTAGAACACAATTAAGTTTTCCAGTTGTCCCATCCGATACTTCTGTGGTAATAAACGGAGTTCGTAGTTCGGGGAACTTTACCTTAGCTGGATGGGCATATACTGATGGAAATGGATATTTTTATAAGTATGACGGAACTACGGCAATCGCAAATAGTGTCGCTTTTTCAATAACCTGTGATTATGCTTACTAAACCTATACCTTTGGGCATAATTATTAGCATAACAAGTTTACTGATTAAGTTTTTATAATATGGAAAGTTTAGAAGGATTAGCACAATTAGGAGGTACACTGGCAACGGTAGTTGTCTTTATTTGGTATTTAATGCAAAAAGACAAAACCAACAACAAAATTTACGAAGAATTTAATACAACCATAAATAACCACCTTGACCATTCTACGAGAGTCATTGAAAAGAATAACCAGATTTACAACAAAATGGCGGTTACTCTTAAAGAACTTTGCATCATTATCAAAAAGAACAAAAAATAGATGAAACAAATTGTAATTCAGGCCGGTCATGTTAATACTACAACGGGGGCAACGGGTGCCCCGAACGAAATGTCTTTTAATTTAGACATTGCGAATACTGTATCGAGCGAACTTCGCAAGCGAGGCTTCTTGGTTCAACAAACAGACGCTAACGCTGACAAAGATCAATCAATTACTTCTAAAGATTGGGATATGTTTTTGGCAATTCACTACGATGCAGACATCTATGGAAAAGGTGGATATTTTGTTGACTATCCCGAACCTTCTACCGACGGAGCAACTAAAGAGAGCCAGAGAATAACAAAAGTTCTTTCCGATAAATATGGGAAGGTTACTGGAATAGTTAACCATCCCGAAAGATCAAATTCTAACACTAGGTATTATTATGTTTGGAAGACACTTTCATCCAAGACTCCTTGTGTACTGATTGAGTGCGGGGTTGGAATGCACGTCCCGGATGATTGGCAAATATTACACTTTGACCGACCACGAGTAGTGGAAGCTTTAACCAGAGGTATCTGTCAAGCATTTGGCGTAACCTACGACCTACCTAAGCCACCAGAACCACCCGTTGTAACACCACCAGTAGAAACACCCACCCCGCCAGTTATAACCCCACCTGTCGTGTCAAGCGAACCCTGCCAAGCAGAAAAAACATTGCAGACAGTCAGGGGAATAGTTTTCGGAAAAGGTTTTTGGTGGACAAAGATAAACAATCTCAAAAAGCTACTGGCATAGTAGCAAATATGGAAACCAATCAATACAAAGTGATTGTTGAAGAAATAAGAAATATTAGTTCTGATATAGCCCGACTTGACGGTGATCTTACGAGAGACCGCCATGAATTAGCGGACTTTAGGGTTCAAATGGCGACTTTGACTGAAGAGGTGAAGCAACTTAGAAAAGAAATGACCGCCATAAAAAGCGATGTTGGTCGAGAGGTAGAAGATAGTTTGAAACCAGTAACTAAAGATATGAAAAATTTATCTAAAGAAATAAAAACCAAGAAAACAATGATTATAACTAAGAACGGATTGGTTGATTACATAAAGGGAATGTTTAGAAAGAAGGTGGAAAAATGACAGAATTTTTAAATTAGACAAAAGATTACGGACTAAAGATCGCTATTGGAAATTGGCTTATTGGTTTTGCTAAATGGTTCGTTGGGGCGAAACGAATTGAATTGACTTATAAAAAGGAGGCGAAAGATAATGGATAAATTAAAAACAGTATCAAAAGAAACTTGGGGAGTGGCATTGTGGGTATTTGTCTCAGCGGGTCTTGGGGCAATTTTGACATGGGCTTCGGGTAAACCAGAATTTTTACAATATTCACCAGTAATAAATATTCTACTTTACTTTCTTAATGAATTGAAAAAGGGAAAAGAAACAAAGTAACAACTTAATTTACATTAGCTAGGAAAATGTAAACAAAAAAGACGGGGCTTAGTTTGAATAAATCAATAACTTCTTTTGGATCAGGAAAGTGGTGTCCTCGTCTTTTTCTACTTATAGTATATCATACGTGTCTAATTAGCGTAACAAAATGAATACCAAATATATAAATTGCTCTTTAAAATAATGGCTTAGGCCAAAGGAGGAATATATGGACTGGATTATTCGTGTTTCCATGAGAGCGATGTACGGTGCGGCTGATTCAGCTTGTAAAGAGATGACAAGGTTATCCAAGTGCGGCTGTCCTTCTTGCCTGAAAGAAAAACAAAAACTATTCGAATCGTGGAGTCGTTTTGTCAATGTAAGCAAGAGGATAGTTTATAAAGGGGAGGGACTGAAATGATTAACTGTGACAAATGTCGGCACGGCAAGAAGGAGAAGTTCACCTTGTTACCTGGTGTCAGTTTTCCAATGACAAGGTGCAAACTCAAGAAGGTTCCAGGGAACTGTAAATCCTACATAACCACCCGCTTCTGGGATTTAAAAGAATACATAAGGAGAAGGAGATGAGTGACAAGGTAAAAACATACATGACACGGGGTAGCTGGATACTGCACCTTGAGATACAAAAGAACACTTCCAACGAGCAGATTGGCGACTACTCCAACCAAATTCTTGCCCTTCAAATCAAGTGCCGTAAACTCCAAGTCAAGATTGACGAGTGTAACAAGATCGAACGGGGCGCTTGGATTGCGGAGGTCGAGGGAATGGGAGTTCGCTACTTCTTGGAGGACGACAGCTTTTGCTATGAATCATACAACAAGGGCGAGTTAGGATTCAGGTCAAGGGAGAATGTAGAATGATTTACTTACCGAACGGAGAACTGCACATCTCCAAGCAACCCAAGTCAACGGGGTATTCAACAAGCCAAGTCTTTGATCACAAGTCGCTTTTTAAAGGCAATGAGTTGAGATTCGGATTGGTAAGTGATACCCACATGGGAAGCACGAAGGAGCGGGTCGAAGAGGTGGTAGAGGCTTACAAGATCTTTGCCAGAGAAGGAATCAGCGTCGTGTATCATTGTGGAGACTTGGTTGCAGGCTCAAAAGTGTATTCTGGGCAAGAAAACGAGCTGAAGGTGTGGGGCATGGTCAATCAAGGCGATTACTTTTGTGAGAAGTATCCCCTGATTCCAGGCATTACCACTTACTTCATCACTGGAAACCATTGCCTTAGTTACCTGAAGCAAAACGGAGCAGACATCGGTCTTTACATCGCAGCTAAGCGACAGGATTTGGTGTATCTCGATCAGATTGAAGCAACCGTCGAAATTGCCCAAGGCATAACCTTAATGCTTGTTCATCCACTTGGCGGAGGCAGCTACGCCCTTTCATACAAACTACAACGTCGGATTGCCTCTATGGAAGGCGGAAGCAAACCAAGTATCCTCGCAAGCGGACATTTCCACGTCTCATATTACATGGACTACCGAAATGTCTTTGCTCTACAGGTTGGGTGCTTTGAGAAGCAAACCCTTTGGTTGAAAGCGGCGGGGCTTATGCCATCATGTTCTTGCTGGTTGGTTACTGCTAGGATCAATCGCGATTCTATTGTCAGATTCCAGCCGGAAGAAATTAAGTGGTATTAGTAATATGAGCGCATTCTTTGATTTTTGAAGAGTGCGCTCTTTTTATAAAGGTTGGCTAAGAAAACTCAACTGTCTTTAGCAGTTGAGATGAATTAGCCCTGTATGTTATAACTAAATTGTCTGGTTTTGGGACGCAATCGGACATTAAACAGGGATATGATAATATACAAAGCGACAAATAAGATTAATGGTAAGATTTACATTGGTAAAACAACAACATCTTTAAAACAGAGGATGTCTGAACATAAAAGGCGTTCAAAAACGTCTGCTATGACATTTCATTTAGCAATACAAAAATATGGGTTTAAAAACTTTGTCTTTGAACAAATAGCTGAATGTAATAATTGGCAAGAGTTGAATAAACAAGAAATTGAATTAATAGCAAAATATAATTCAATAGACCCTAACCTTGGTTATAATAGGTCTATTGGTGGAAATGGGGTAGGTTCTGGTGAAAACCATCCTTTGTTTGGTAAAAAGAGACCTGAATTTTCCGAAAAAATATCAGGAAAAAATCATCCTAATTATGGAAATACTGGTAAACTATCACCAAGATTTGGACAAACACATTCAGAAAAAACAAAAAATAAAATAAGAAAATCAATGATTGGTAAAATGAATGGAGAAAATAATCCACAATACGATACTGATATTTATCAATTTAAACATAAAGAATTTGGGACTAAAATTTGCACTAAATATGAATTGAGAAAAGAATTTAATCTTGATAGTAAATGTATTGCCTTATTATGCAGAGGTGAAAGAAATATTCATAAAGGTTGGGAAATAATATAAAACGGAAACAAAAACTCGGTGAGGCGTTGACATTAGTCAAGTCTATGAAACGAGAAGCCATTTTGTCTTTAGCATAATGGTAGTTCACTCTTTTTTCGGAGTATATTTTTTGAGGCTCTTCATGGTTTCGTAAAGTTTAAGAGCGGCGATAAAGCCAACAAGCATTGATCTATAAGCAACGTCATCGCGGACGATAGCCACTTCAAAGTCTCCCTCTTTCCCAATACGAATAATTAGTTGTCCGGCATAATCTTCTTCCGGATACTCTTCCGTTCGGGCAAGGCGATAGGCGGCAGTCTGTAAAAACATCTCCGGATATATCCCGCTCGAAGTTTTCAAATCTCCCAGATACATTTTGCCGTCTATGGTACAGACAAAATCCAGCGTCCCGACAAAATGGTATTTGCGGGACATGACCATCTGTTCTGACAGAAGAAATTTAACTTGATGTTTTTCTACCCAAGCCAAAAATAGACCAACAGAATCTCTTAACCCTTCGTTCACCGGCGCGGCTGGATTTTCACCCTTGATATATTGCTCTATAAATTTATGTAAAAACATACCCACTGTCCCCGCGTCTGTCTTTTTCTGATAATGCGCTCGTTTACCACCTTCCCAGACAGCCTGCAATTCTAACTCATCGTACGACTTCCCCGGCTCGATCTGTTGACTAACGTAGTCAATCGCAGTATTAGCCGCCCACGAAATAAGGGCAGGTTTCCCAATTATGGAAAGAATAGTCGTAACCGAAGGAATCTCTCCGTTTTTATCAAAATATTGATGCCGGAAAGACTCGAACATTACTTCTGTTTCTCCGTTATATAGTTTGTTGCGTATTTTCATTTTTTTATTTTCTTTATTACTTTCTCAATCGTTAAATCCATATTTTTTAAAAGGATATTAAAGCGACATAATTCTTCAATCATTTCTTCTCTCGTCCACAAAGCATAAAATCTTTTTTCAGTATTTTTCATTTTCTACCTTCTTCTGTATCACGTCCAACGTAAACTCTACCCAATCCTTGGGTTGCCCCAACTCGTTCGTTTTCTTGGTTGCCCAGTATTCAAAGTACAGCCAATTAAACTTACGAGGCTTGTTCTCAAACTCGGGTACTTCTTTTTTGTCGTAATATGTTTCCGGATCAAAATTTGGTATCATTATTTTCTCCTTACTGGGGGATTCCTGCCCAACCCCCAGTTAGCAAAAAATAATTAGTTTGCCGGTTCTTGATTTTCCCTTACCTGATCCGCTTCTAATTTCTTTGCTTTTGCTCTGTCCTCTTCCAAACCCTTTATGAAGGCGTCTGGATCTTCCGTTTCCGTTGGTGCGTTCACTGGGACGGTTGTCTTTTCGACCACTTTTTGTTCTCCCTGGGGAAGGTCAACAAACCCCTCTAGTTTTTTAACCGTTTTGTTAAAAGCTACAATATTATTAAAGATTTGATTCCCATCCTTACTCTCTGTCTGTTCGACCATAACGTCTACTTGTGCGCCCACTGGAGACTCAGGATCAAAGTTTTCTTGTTCCTCCTTGGTCATATCTCGTCCGATGACGGCTTTTGCCAATTTTCCCAACCAGCTTTTCTGATTAAGAGCGAGACTGCAGCGTCTCCACAAAAGACGACTTCTCGTAGTCGCGGCTTCCTGCCCTTCTTTTGTTGGCATGGGTTTATCGTCCAATATTACAAACTTGTAATTGAGGACATCTACCTCTTTGCCAACAAACTGATTGAACTGCTTAACGAGGTTAACATCCGCTATCTGGACCGTATAACGATCCATCGGGACGGGATCAAAATTACCTCCAACTTTAATTTCAACTTTTTGGCCTTGCAACATATTTATTCACCTCCCTTCGATTCATTACTATTAGTTTGAATTTCAATCCATTCGTTTAGTTTGCTTAGTCTTATCCGGGGTGTTCTATCCGAAAGATATACAATAGGAAGGGAATTGGTCTCGTCTTTTATAAATTCGTAAACAGTTGGACGGGAAACTTGAAGAATCTCCGCCACTTGATCTAAGGTCAATAAGTTGTCATTTGGGTCTATCATTACAATCATAATATTCTTTCTATTTTACGTTGTCAATACCCAGTTTTTGCTACTTGACAATATTTAACAAAAAGAATAATAATGGCTATACCAATGTTAAATCCCTTCACTAAATCTAAATTAAGAATAAAGATTTCTCCATCTTGGGAAAAAAATAAACCCTTCAAGCCGGACATTGTTCGAGTCTTCGAGTCCTGTTCTCCTGATCATCCAAAAATGAGACCTTCCGGCCGAGCGATTGTTACCCTTTGTCCATTTCATTCAGACACCAAACCCAGTTTTGCCCTATATCCCGATACTAATACTTATTATTGCTTTTCCTGCGGAGCATACGGAGACGGGCTTAATTTGGCAATGAAATTATTAGGTTATGATTTTAAATCAGCAATTGAGTATTGTCGTAATAATGATCTCTACTCTTATATATGAACGCAATCGAATATTTTGAAAAACATAGTTTAAATCCAGACTATCTTAAAAAAGTCTTTGGCGTCGTCTGGAATGATGAAAAAATAACTATTCCTATTTACGATGAAGAAGGAAAACTCCTTTTTTTGCGTTACCGCCATCTAGTTGGAGATACGAAGTTCACCTCAGACAAGGGTTCTTACCCCGTCCTTTTTGCCTCCTATAAAATAAAGAAATGTGACAGGGTTGTTTTTTGTGAAGGAGAACCGGACTGTATGCGTCTATGGCAAGAAGGCATCCCTGCTGTCACTGGAACCTCTGGCGTTAAAACATTTTCTGATAAACTGGCGTCTCCGTTAAAGGACAAAAAAGTTTATCTTGCTCTCGATAACGATGAAGCTGGTAAAACTTCTATAGAAAAAGTTTATACAAACCTCCTTGCCGCAAGCGCGATTCCTTCTATTATAATTTTTCCTCCCGAGTATAAAGATCTTTCTGATTATTTTACCGCTGGGCACACCAAAGTCGACTTTGAAACCCTTCCTCGCGTATCGCTGGAAGAATGGCAAGAAATCAACGAATCGAAAGATTTCGCCTTTGAAACAGGAGCAGAACTTCTCCAAAAAGAACTTCCTCCCGAAGAATGGCTCGTTGATCGGATCCTGCCCGTTGAAGGTTTCTGTTTTATTGTAGGTGCAGAAGCCACGGGTAAATCATTTTATACTCTTTCCCTCGCGGAAGCGGTTACAACGGGCAAGAAATGGCTTGACCAGTTTGAAGTAAAGAAAACCGCCAAAGTGTTATTCATTGACAAAGAAAACACTAAACGTAGAACGCAGACGCGCTTGAATGGTTTAAAAATGACCGGAGAAAACATTTGGTGGCTTAAGTATCCTTATCTCTTTGAAATCAACGACGAGAAGGAAGAATCCGGATTTTCCGCCTTCGCTCAAGCAGCGTCCCGCAAGGTCAAAAAGGAGGAAATAAATTTAATTATAGTAGACGCTTTTACCGATGTTATGGTTGGCAACGAAAACGCCGCCGCTGATACTCAAGCCTTCTTTGATGGTTTTCGACAACTTTTTCCAGGTTGTTCTATCTTAGTTCTTCATCACGCCAGCAAGCCGACCGCAGGTACGCCCAGAACTTCTGCCCAGCTTTCTCGAGGATCAACTAATATTATGGCTCAAGTTTATTCCGCTTTTTATATAAAGAATGTCCTTAAATCAAAAAATGAATTTGTTTGGGAACAAACAAAAGCCGGAGACGCAGAAAAGTTAAATAAGTTCAAGGTTGAGTTGGTTTCTATTCCTGATCCGGTCAATGTGGATAAAACAATCGTTACTGAAATTAAGTATGGCGGTGAGGTTATGGAGGAGGCCGACAAGATAACAATAGCGAAAGAGGTGATTGAGGATGCTTTTTCCGGCGAGGTAACCCTTGCCAGAGAGGAGTTGGCTGCTTCTTGTGGAAACAATGGAATTTCTTCTTCTAGTCTTGGTAAAGCATTAAAAGAAATGGTTGATGATGATATTTTAGAAATAGTAAAAAATGGTCGAAAAAGTAACTATTTTTGGAAGGGAAAAGAATGACAAAAATAAAAGTTATCCACAACAACCCATATCAAGACTCATATCAAACCCATATCAGGGTTGATATGAATCATTTAGCCTCAAAAACGACTATTCATATCAAACCCATATCAAGCACTAAAAAGGCTCTAGGCATAACCCATATCGTATATCATCACTATATATAGTGTGATATACGATATGGGTTCTAAGAGCAAGGACAATTTTGAATAAAAAAATGACAAAAGAAAACATCACTATTTTATTAAGAAAAATTAAAAAGATTCACGATATTTATTCTATTGCTAATAATGACCAAAAAATAAAAATCTTTGAAAATAGTGATTTCTTGATTAGACAATTAGAAACGCTCGGCGTTGATAAAACGTTTAGTGAAGCTCTTCTTATTTGGGGAAAAGAATTCTTGTTGGAAGAGTATGGCGATGAAGAAGAAAAAGCGTTTGGAGAGTTTAAGGAAAACTTAACCGAGAATGATAAGAAGAGAGTAGCAGAACTCAATTGTGCCCGGGCGTTTCGTTCAGCGGAACAGTTGGATCTATAATTGGGGTATTGACAATACTTATTTAAGTGTGATAGGTTGAATTATGATTAAATTTATTAGAAAAACATTTACTCTTGACGCAGAGTTAATCGAAAAACTTAGAGTGTTTGCTTATGTTAATCGGACTACTCGGTCAGAGATAATTCGAAAAGCTTTGGATTTTTATATGAAGAATCCGGAAGGACAAAGAAAATAAAAAAATTTAAACTTGGATCAAATGAAACAAAATAAGGGTCTTTCTATCCACAACAGAATTACTTTGATAATTATTCTTTTGCTTATTGCCGGTACTGCTTTCTTTGTCCATGAAATTGAAGCAGCTGGTTATGAGAATTCATTAATGCGCAATCCTTATATTATGCCGGAGAATATTAGACCAGTTACTAAATCCGAAAGACGGGCTACTACATCAGCAGTCATCGACCGCTTCTTTGAGACACACAACAGCCCACTGTATGGCTTAGGACAGGTTTTCTATGATGAAGCAGTGAGTAATGGGCTTCCACCCTATCTGATGGTCGCAATTTCTTGTGCCGAGTCCAGTTGCGGAAAGAACTATATTAAAGAAACGTCGAACTTTCTGGGTTGGGGTAGCGGAAAAATTGTTTTTAAAGACAAAGTGGAAGCTATCAAGGTAGTTGCTAACAAACTTGGAACAATGGATCGCTATAAAGACTTTAGGGAAAGTAAAGAAATTGGACAATTCTGTATTTCATATAATGCGCCGGAAGCAAGTACATATTGCCGGACCATAAGGGCGTTCATGAAGGAAATACAAGCAGTGGAGTTTGACTTATGAAAAACTATCTTTTAGCTAACTAAGCAAAAATTGAAGTCCTGATTGGGGCTTTCATAACAAGTATTTTTTTAGGGATAATTACAGGGATAATTTTAAAGATATGACAACCAGATACAAATTTTTACACAAAGGAATGAAGTCGGAACACGGAAGCCAGAAATGGTCTATCGGTAAGTGGGTAAAAATGGAAGGTGAATTAGAAATGTGTAATTGGGGACTTCATGCTTGTAAAGATGCTTACGATGCTTTTTTGTATGTGCAAGGTGAAATATTAACCGAAGTAGAATGTAAAGGAAAACACTTGGAAGAAGACAACAAAGAATGCTGGGAAGAACAGAGAGTAATTAAGGCTTGGAAGTGGACAAAGAAGGATAGTCTAAAATTAGCTATTTATTCTGCCGAATTAGTTTTACCTATTTTTGAGAAAAAGTATCCAAGTGACATGAGACCGAGAGAGGCAATCGAAGCGGTAAAAATGGTTTTGTTAAAGGATACGAAGAAGAATAGAGATGCTGCTTATGCTGCTGCTCATGCTGCTACCGATGCTGCTGCTTATGCTGCTGCTTATGCTGCTGCTTATGCTGCTCATGCTGCCGATGCTGCTGCTTATGCTGCTTATGCTGCTGCTTATACTGCCGATGCTGCTGCTCATGCTGCTTATGCTGCTCATGCTGTCGATGCTGCTGCTTATGCTGCTGCTCGTGCTGCTGCTTATGCTGCTGCTTATATTGTTTATGCTGCTGCCGATGCTGCTGTTCATACTGCTTATGCTGCTCATGCTGCTGATGCTGCTGCCGATGCTGCTCGAAAACTATTAATCAAAAAGATCCAGAAGTATTTTATGAAATTAGTTAAAGATTTGGAGGAAATAAAGTGAACTTTGAATATCAGTGGTTACCAACGATTGAAGATGTACATAGGGAAATTAAGAATTGTGAAGGAAAGCATAGTCAACAAGTATGTTTTTCTACATTTCACGATGCGTTGACTCAAGTTTGCTTTGGTTGCAAGAAAATACGCACAAACTTAAAAATAAAATGATCAATTACTTTTTCCGCTGCCTTATTCACAAACTTGTTTGTTTTATTAACCGAAGAATAGGGTATCGGGTGTGGGCAAAATATCAAGTGCCGAAAGTAAATAAGGATTAAAACACAATGAATAAGAATTATAAAAATAAATTAGTTGAATTAGCCAAAGAAATCCGTCAAATGCAATTAGGGGAAACTCAAACATTGTCTGAAATTGATTCTCTTAAAAAGGTTGGTGTTGATTGGAAAACACTTCAATTAAATTTAAAGATAAATTATTTAATTAGATATATTATGGCGTTAGAAGAGGAACACAATGTTGTTACCAAAATATCAAAGATGGAGGAGGAGATTAAGTGAGTAACAAAAAAAAGTTATCACTTATTAAACTTATTAAATACGCTGAAGATGAAATATCCGAGTGGCAAAAATTTATTAAAGATTTAAATAAGGAGTTAGAAAAATTGGAGGAAAAGAATTAAGTAATTGATTTAATTAATTGTATTGGGTTGATTTTATTCGGTTTTACATAGAGTTGTTAAGTAGGTACAACTTGATATTATCGAAAGCATAGAAGAAGCCATGTTTTACGCTGAAATAGATAAAAATACTTTTAGTAAAATGGTAATGAAGAACCATTTAAAATAGACACAAGTGGTAATTGTGCATATGGCTTTAATGAGAAGAAGAAAAGGTAGGAATACGTTGACTGCGAGGAAGGAAAGAATGAAAGATAAACAATTTATGAGAATTAAATGCTATAATCACAAATTTCCTTTTGAGCATATTGTGGGCTGGACTACCGAGTTTGAGGATACTATTTATTGTGATTTATGTAGGAAGGAAATTTATAATCCCTTTCTTACGGGCGGTTCTGGCAATACGAAAGAGTTTATTTTTACTAACTTAAAAAAATAAGGAGGAAAGAATGAAATTGGAGACCAGGGAGTTCAAGCGGCGGGAGTCACGGAATGTTTGAGATTAAGGAAATTTAATTTCACCAAACATGGCCGGGCTCGGCAGGGCGGGGGAGGGTCAAACCTCCTCCGTCCATTGAGGAAATAAGATGGCAACCATCAAACAAAAACTAGCAGTCAAGAAAATCCTAGAAAATCCTAGTTGGCCCGTAAGTAGGGCGATGAAAGAAGTTAGGTATTCTCCTAATACGATCGTTGATCCAGGAAATTTAACTAGATCGAATGGTTGGCACAAGCTTATGGACAAACACTTGCCAGATGAAAAATTATTGTCAGTTCACGAAAGGGCATTAGATGCGACAAAGACTTGTGGATCATTAACCGAATCAGGCCGAGAGGTTCCGGACATACCAACACAATTAAAAGCGGTTGAATTGGCGTACAAGGTTAAAAAGAAATTATCACCGGAAACAATGAACACTTTTAATACGGAGAATATGGTTTTAGAGTTTACTAAGAATGAAAAATGAAAGTTATAATGTCGGATTGGCAGTTAACTGTAGCAAACGACTCTCACAGGTTTCGGATAGTATGTGCTGGACGCCGTTCGGGCAAGTCAGTTCTGTCTCGTATGATCATCCTGAAATGGACATTGGAAAAGATAGGGACATATTGGATAGTTTCACCGAACTACAAACAATCAAAGATGATTCATTGGTTAGAGATTCAGAAAGAAATACCGAGAGAATGGATATTAAAGAAAAATGAAGTTGACTTATCAATCATACTTAAAAACGGCAGTATTATTGAACTTAAAGGGGCTGAAAATCCCGATGCTTTACGTGGCGTCAAGCTCAGGGGATTGGTCATTGATGAGATTGCCAGTATTAGGAATTGGGATTGGCTCTGGAGTGAGGTTCTTCGGCCTACGCTTACAGATTATCAAGCCCCAGCTCTTTTCATTTCAACACCAAAAGGTTTCAACCATTTTTATGAACTATACACATCCGGTCAAAACCCAGATAGTGATTATAAGTCTTGGCGTTTTAGCAGTTACGATAACCCTTATATTGCCAAGGAAGAAATAGATGCACAAAGAAAAGAACTTACTGAAGATACATTTGCTCAAGAGTTTCTGGCGGATTTCCGAAAACACACCGGGATTGCTCATAAGGAGTGGAATAGGGACATACACTTTATTGAACCATTTGATATTCCTGCAAATTGGCAAAGGGGCAGGGGGTTTGATTATGGTTCGGTAGATTTTACTGCATCTGTTCGGGTGGTGATTGATGATGAGGATAATTGGTTTGTTGATAATTGCTATTTGAATAATACGTCTGATGTTAAGTCGCATTCCGAGGCGATACAAGCACAGGATTATGGTTTAGGATTCATACCGTGTTGGGGTGATCCTACTGGTAAGCAATGGGTAAAGGAATTTGAAATGCACAATATTCATATACAAAATGCAGACAAAACAGTAGGACAGGGATACAAAGGTTGGGTGGATTTTTGTATAGGCAAGGTAAACGAAAGACTAAAGCCTTTGCCCGGACACACTCTTTATCTTCCCGGGGGTAGGGTGATAGAAAATGCACCAAGGCTGTTTGTTCTTAATAATGGCAAGACAGATAAGTTCGTTAGCCAAATAGAAAAACTCGGTTGGAAGGAAACAATAACGGGAGATATTGTTCCGATTCTTGACGATACAGGTGATCCGACAGGCGGACACTACGATTTGATGGCGGCAATGAGGTACTTTGCGGTGAGCTACAAGAAGTCAGATGATCAAGGTAATTACTCTGCCTATGTCCAAAAAAATAGAGAAATCAAAGATCCAGATCTCGGACTATAAAGACCTAGCCGACTATTGGACTCAAAACGAAAAGAATGAGGAATTGGCGGTTAAGTGGTTAAAAATGTTGTTTCCTGAACTTGCCAGTTTTCGGGAGTTTTTGGTTAAGTTGGATATTTCTCTTGATGATATACTTGATTATCTCTATAATTTAAGGTTGGTAAAAAATCATGGATTTGGTAATATAACTACAACAATCTTTGAGGGAAGAATAACCAAGGTAGAGGGTTTAATACGGACAATTAAGAACACGGAGACTCTTGCAAAAAAATAACATTGGTGTATAATTAAAATTGGTTAAAAGAACTTTGACTGCAAAATGTTTAATTTTTGCGGTTTTTTTATGGTTAAAAAAGATAAACAATCGGCACAATCGGAACTTTCCAGCCTTCTGTCAAGTGTTATTCAACACTATAATGAGGGCTTTACTACTCTTCAAACACGGATTTCTCATAAAGAACAGGGTTTTAATGAGTATGATAATTTATATCGTTCCTATATCCAGAAAGACAAATGGCCCTTTAATTCAAGAATTTTTATTCCCCTTTCCTTCCAGTCAATTTTTTCCAAAGGTACAAGACAGTTAACCGGTAAGGTTAAGGGCAGATTGGTGGCGACTCAATACGGCAATGAACTTGCTGCGAGAATTGGTACAGAGCTTTTGTCTTCTCAATACGACGATCACGATTACTTCTTTGAAGAGTCTTTGGTTTCCAAATGGTTTAGGATGGATCAAAATACTAGAAAATACGGGGCTTCTTTTGGTTTGGTTCCTTGGCGAAAAGAGACAAATAGCAAAGGTAAAGTTGTTTTTGACGGTTCGACCTTTGAACCGATAGACAACAGGAAGATTATGTTTCCTGATGGCGTGTCTTCAATTTCCGACAGCGATTGGGTAATTGTTGAAAGAACCGCCAAGGTTGAAGATTTAGAGAGAATAAACGACATAAGCCAATTAAAAAATGGTAAGCCGGCCTATCTTACCGAAGCGGTAGCAAAATTAAAGGCGATTAAGAATAATCAGGTAACCTTGCAAAACCCCTCAACGAATACAACTATCCGCAGTCTAACAAACAAGCGAAGCGGTTTTAGGATTTTAACTGAATACCGGAAAGATAAATGGATTACTTGGTGTCCTGATGTCGGGAATGAACAAGATGCACCCGGACTTATTTTAAGAGTTATTGATAATCCCTATAAACACGGCCTTATTCCGATTATTCGTTTAGTTTATATTCCAATAGATGATGATATTTGTGGTGTTAGTGAGCTTGAGCCGGTTAGAAGCGAACAAAAGGCCACTAATGCCCTTGTGTCAGGGTTTATTGAGTCGGTTTCAACCGAGCTTTATCCAATTATAAAAGGTCATCCAACCAATGTTGACTGGAAAACGATTGAATTTAAACCTAGGGCGGCTTGGTTAATGAATAATCCCGCAACCGACGTGGTTAGGCTCGAGGGAACGATTACTTTTACCAGAAACTTTGTCGAGGCATATAGATTATTAAAATCTTCTTTTGCGGAAGGAATTGGCGAGGCGGGGGCTGACGTGTCAAACCAAGCGGCTCTTAATTCTGACAAAACTGCTACGGAAATAAAAGACACCGCTCAACTGCGATCTGCAAGGGATAATTTAAACAAACTCTTTTTATCGGCGGCAATTACTAAAATGTATACGCTTTGGTGGAGCATGGATCAGCAATTCCTGACTGATAAAAAAGTTATTAAGATAGCGGGGAAAGAAGCGATTGAATATTTTACCAACGAAGGATTGCACGATTATACTCTTACGGAAGACGGTTTTCTTTTTATCAATAATTTCATGGAAGAAAATCTGGGGATTGATTTTGAGACCGCCTACGAAACCTTAAGGGCGGAAGGATTACTTGAGCAATTTGCCGTTCCTATTTTCCCAACGAAGACGGGAAGCGAAGTTTTACCCAAACTTCAGCTTGAGCCAGACGGTAAAAGCGGGTTTTTGTCAGTTGAAGGCAAAGATTTGACCGGACAATACAAATTCTTGACTGATTTAAACACAATCGGTTCTCCGAATACTGAAAAAGAAGTCGTTAACATAAATCAGTTTGCTCAACAGTTATCGATCTTGCAGGAAAAAGGGCTTTTGAGTGATTACAGGGTTAAATTTAAGGAATTATACGAAACACTTGGTGAAAAGATGCAAATTCACGGAGTAGAGAGCTTTTTTGAGAAGATAGAGCCGCAACCGCAAGGAATGGGAATGCCCCAAATGCCGGGAATGCCGCCAGAGAGTATGCCACCGCAGGGAATGCAACAACCGCCAATGCAAGGCGGTCAAGTGACCCCACAGCAGTTAATGGGGCAAGGAGGGCCGATTGGCTAAAACTAAAGACACCGAAAAAGACGTTGAGTTAGAGTATTGTCAACAAATTAAGGACTTTGTTAATTCAGAGGCTTGGAAGAAATACGCTTTGCCTTTAATCAATCAAACGGTAACCAAAGAACTTCCTAAACCAGTTGGGCCCGATTGGGAAGATAAGTATAGATACGCTTTTGCTTTGTCAGACGCTTTTTCAATGATTATCAATACTTTACAAAATTTATCAGGTAAGGATGAGTTTTTAAAGAAAATGGGACAAGTTTTAGAGGGAGCAAAAGTAGATCTTCCCATTGATGAGGCATAATGGCAGAACCAGATATAAAATTTGAAAAAGTTAAAGTTGGCGAGAAGGTGAAGGAAGTAGAAACTTGGTATCTCGGACAAGGACGGGAAATTCACAATAGTGTTGGCTGTAATCATAGTTGGATTCAGGTTACAGGAACACAGGTAGAGTGTCAGAAATGTGGGTTAGGATTGTTCGGACACGTTCTTGATGGAAAGTTGGTTGTATGATATACTCTTAAAAGGTAAATGAGTTTTTAGAGAACCTAGAAGCCATTTATAAATTCATGAGGGAACTCGTGGATTTGTAAGTGGCTTTTTTTAGTGCCATTCGTACGCCAACGTTATGGTAGGAGGAGGTGAATAACCAAATCTATGACTGATGAAAATATAAAAGGAGTAGAAGGAGACGAGATAACTCCTTCAGAGGAAACACCCGCCTCGATAGAAAAAACCCCTCAAAAAGAGGAGACTCTTTCACAATCGGACTTTCCGGAGGGAACGGAAAAGCAGAGACAAGCGTTTTATTCCATGAGGAAGAAGATCGATGAATTGGAAAGTAAGCTCGGTCAGCAAGAACAAGATTTCGATCTTGTTAATTTGGCAAGAGGTACTTCCGAAACACCAACGGGTTATGTACCCGCTTCTACCCCGGGAGTGACGTTTGACGAAAGCGATCCTGGAACCCAAGCGTTTTTGAATGAGGCGCAGACAGCTCGACAAGAAGCAGTGTCCGCAAGACAAGCGGCCATGCAAGCTCAAGCGCAAATGGAAGACTTTGAGGCTTGGCAAAAATACCCAGAATTAAGTCCAAAGTCGCCCAACAAAAACAAGGCTTTTATTGAAGATGTCCAGAAGGAATTCTTGACAGAACGATTAAGAGCCGTCCAGCAGGGCAGGCAACCGAAGAGGTTGGTTGATTTAGCTGAGCAAGTTCAGAAACACTATGAGGAAATCCGAGGCCAAGCAAGAGAGCAGGCGCTTTCAGAGTCTCAAGCTACTATGGAACAAAAGGAAGCAGCCAGCCTTGAGAGTCAGGGGACAAAAGTTGATTTGACGGGTAATACCGATGAACAACGGATCGAGGGATTGAGAGACAGAGTAAGAAGAGGAGACACAAACGCTCTTACCGAGCTTAATAAGTTATCTGAACCTTACATACAATCAATTCCCGACGAAGCCCCCTTTTAAGGATATTCTGTCAGAAGGAGGTGGATTAAATTATGGCACAATTAACGGGTGTTCATCAAACTTATGTGGATACGGCCAGAAGGGAAGACCTTTTGGATCGTATTGTGGATATTTCTCCAGAAAAAAACTACTTGTCTACTATTATGGGATCGGTTGAGGCATCTCAAACTCTCCATGAGTGGACGGAGTATTATCAAGCACGGCCAACTTCAAATAGCACAAGTGTTGAAGGAGACGAAAATACCTTTAGCGATCTTGCTGTTCCGATTAAGAAAAACAACATCTGTCAAATCATAAAAGAGGTGTTTGCTGTTTCTCGTACGGACATTAAAGTCAATAAAGTTTCTCCTAAAGACGCTTATGCTCGTGAAATGGGCTATGGTATGAGGAGATATAAGAATAAGGAAGAATACGCTATTTTGAGAGGCACGAAAGCCTCTGGTTCATCGGGCGTTGCAAGAGAAATGAACGGTATTATCGCCACGGTTATGAGTGACGGTCTTTATACTGCTCGTGCGTCTGGCACATCCCTGTCTGAAGAAAGATTTAGATATATGATGCAGGCATCTTGGAACAAGACCGACGAACAGCTTGTGGACTTACTCCTGACAACGGGATCAAGAAAGCAAGACTTTGGCAGGTTCTTCACAACTTCGACACCGAAGACCATTTCTGCGAACGACAAGAGACTAGTTCAGGCCCTGGATGTCATTGAGACAGACTATGGCACGCTGGTTGAAGTCAGAGCTCATAAGGATATGCCAGACAATAGTGTTTTGTGTGTACGCAAAGATTTGCTTAAAAAAGCATATCTTGATACCCCTCAACATGTACCGAACGGTATATCAGGTGATAATAGAAAAGGTCACATCGTTGGCGAATTGACGGTTCAAGTAGATACGGCGAGAGCTATGGTCTACGAAACTGGATTTAACCTTTAATGGGTAAGGGTTAGTTTTGGGGAAGCAAATAAGTAGCATGTGCCGAGAGCTTCCCCTCTCGGCACAATTTGTTTATGGATAATACAATTTTAGACAAATCAGGTTTATCTCGTCCAAGGTGGGCGGTTGACTTAGTGGATAATTTTCTTGCCAAAGTCAGATCAAGACCAATGTGGGAAATGATTGATTTTCTTGTCTCTATTTATCTTACAAAGCACCCCGAATACTTAAAAATAGATCGCGATCCCTACAATCAGTTTGCTTCAACCAAAGACAAAAACATGAGAAAGTTATTGTCTATGCCTATTGATCTTAAAGACACCATTGATTGGTTTTACAAAGATGAGATTAAAAATATCGGTGAGGTGAAGTTTTGGCGGTTGTTTGCCAAACGCTATCCTACTTTTTCTTATGCATCCAAATTATGACTAAATTAGCATTATCTATGATTGTAAAAGACGATACGGAAGAGAAAATCCTTTATCGTTGTTTATCCTCCATTGCTAAATATGTAGATGGTATTTTTATAACCATTACCAACAAGTCCCATGACAAGATCAAGAAGATGATTGAGGTTTTTGGGGGTAAGGTATCTTTTTATCAATGGGACAAGTCTTTTGAAAGAGCCAGAAACTTTGCTTTGGATCAGATACCGGAAGAATACACCCACTTTATCTGGACGGACGCTGACGATGTTTGGCAGAATGCTCAACTTTTACCCTCAATGGTTGAGTTAATGGAAAAACAAGAGATAACCGCCATTTACTTTGACTACAACTATCAAATAAACGAAAAAACTAAAGAGATAGAGATTGTTCATCCCAGAGAAAGAATAATCAAAAAGGGCTATTACCGTTGGAAAGGCAACCTGCACGAGACTTTAATTCCCCAAAGAGAAGTTAATAACGCCTATTTTAAGGATGTTAAGGTCAATCATTATCCACTACCCAATGCCGGTGATACCAACTTAACCAGAAACCTTGAGATTTTAGAAGCAACCTACAAAGAAGAAGGAGACAAGCATGATCCCAGAACGCTTTATTATTTGGCCAGAAACTTGTTTGATGTCAAAGAACTAGACAGAGCCGTGAAGTTATTCAATGACTACTTGCAAAGTTCAGGTTGGGATGAAGAACGGGCGATGGCGGCCAATTATGTAGGACTTATTTACCTTTTTAAAAGGGATTTTGACAATGCTAAGGCAAGTTTTCTTCAAGCCATCTCTGAAAGACCAGAGTTTCCGACTTGGTATATCAATTTAGGTTATATGTATGCTTTACAGGGCAGATTTGATGAGGCGACTCACTACGCTAGACTTTTTATTGCTACTCCCCAGCCAGACACTTCAATAGTTTTAATTCCCATTGATGACAAGATGCGGTATTACGAAACAATTTACTTGATCGCAATGGGTAAAAGGAAACTAAAAGAAGCCAAAGACACCTGCAGGGCAATTTTGGAAATATTTCCTAATGATGAGGACTACAAAAAGAAATTAGAAGGGCTGGAAAGACTTGACGAGCTGATTGAAGTTACAAAAGGGATTGATTTTATTGCTAAAGAGTTAGACAAACAGAAAGAGACGGAAAAAATAGGGCTTTTACTTCACGCTTTGCCCTCAACGATTGAAGACAATGCCGTGGTTGAGCAGTTAAAACAAAAATATCTCAAGCCCGTACAATGGTCAGAGAAGTCAATTGTCTATCTAGGAGGGAAATCTATTGAGGAATGGACGCCAGAGAGTCTTAAAACGGGGTTAGGGGGTTCAGAGACGGCAATTGTGCAGTTATCTAAAGAATGGGTCAAATTAGGCTACAAAGTAACCGTTTACGGTAACTGCGGGGCAAAAGAGGGTATATATGACGGTGTTGAGTATAAAAACTACTACCGATTTAATAAATACGATACTTTTGATACTTTAATTATCTGGCGAGCTCCGTGGGAGTTGGATTTTAAGTTTAAAGCCAAGAAGATATATTTAGATTTGCACGACGTTCCCAATCCTCTTGAGTTCACGCAAGAGAGAATAGCTAACGTTGACAAAATTTTCGTTAAGTCAAAGTTTCATCGAGACTTTCTTCCTTATGTGCCGGATGAAAAGATAGTAATTATCCCTAACGGGTTTGACAAAGAGTTATGTCGTTATAACAAGGTAAAACGCAATCCATATTCTTTAATTTATTCAAGTTCTTACGATCGGGGTTTGTTTGAAATGCTCACTTGGGGTTGGCCAATAATTAAAAAGGAAATTCCAGAGGCCGAACTTCATATTTACTATGGTTGGAATATATTTGACGCTATCTACAGAAACAATCCCGAAAGGATGATGTGGAAAAAGAAAATAGTTGATTTGATGAGTCAAGACGGGGTGCAAGAACACGGCAGGATCGGACACGAAAAACTTTTAGAGATAAAAAGTAAATCCTCAATCCATTACTACGCTACGAACTTTGAAGAAATTGACTGTATTTCAATAAGGGAAAGCGCCGCTGTTGGTTGCGTGCCCGTAACTTCAAATTACTCTGCTCTCAAAGAAAAAGACTATGTAATTAGAGTTGACGGCGATCCTAACCTGCAAAAGACCCACGAAGATATAGCCAGAGAGATTGTTAGATTGTTGAAGACTAAAGAAGTAGAAAAATACAGACAAGAGTTTAAGGAAAAAGCCAGAAAAGAGGACTGGCGAAGTGTTGCGGGAAGGTGGACTGAATGGTTGGAATAGTTTTGGGTTGCGGTTTTAAGCCAAAAGCTGGTTGGGTAAATTACGATATTTCACCCCAGTTTGACTTTGTTAAAAAACTGGATTTGGAAAAAGATAGCTTTCCCCATGAAGACAATTCTATTGATTACATTGAGGCAATCGATGTTTTAGAGCACTTACATGACTTGAGAAATTGTTTAAATGAAAGCTGGCGGGTATTAAAAAGAGAAGGTGTATTTTACCTTGAAGTCCCCAAGTTTCCCCACCCCGACAGCGTCAAAGACCCGACACACGTTAGGTTTTTTGTCGCTGAAACATTTAAGTATTTCAGCGAATACGAAAAATCGTATACTCTTTACGATTTTAAGCCGTGGAATATAGTTGGAATACAGGAAGAAGAAAATAGGCTGGAGGTCAGGATGACGCCAAGAAAGTAAACTACCACTAGGCTAAAGACCTAGTGGCTTGTAAGTCGAACCTACGATTTGCTGGTTTACAACAGCAAGTTGAGCTAAATTTATAGCTCCGTTGTGGTCGGCATTAGCAGAAAAGCCGCACGATTTGCAAACAAAATTAGATTGATTTTTGCGATTATGTTTACTTACAAAACCACATTCAGAACATCGTTGAGAAGTATAATGCGGGTCAACAACTTTCAGAATAATTCCCGCAAGTTTACTTTTATATTCCAAAAACCTTCTCAACTGGTCAAATGCCCAAGAAGAATGTTGTCTGCGTTGACTTTTCCGAAGCCGTTGTCTCTCTCGGATATGTGTCAAATCTTCAATGACAATTCCGAGAGAGTGTCTTTTAGCCTTTTTAACAATCTTCTTGCTAATGTTGTGGTTTACCCAAGTTCTAAATCTACTTTCTTTGCCAAACAGTTTTTTCAAATGTCTTTTCGCCGACTTGGTATTTTTCCTTTGCAAAGCAGATTTCAGTTTATCAATCTTTACTCTTTTTTTATCCACCTCCTTTCCAGAGTAAACTTCACCCATACTATCAACGCCCAAATTTTTCACGCCCAAATCTACATCAAGAAAACCTTTGTTAATCTTTTCAGGCGGTTCAGGGACATTCACAACAGGTATCAAGTAAAAGTTTTCATCTTTATACAGCAAATCAACCTGTCCTCTACGGGGATAAATAAGTTTGGTTTTCTGGTACTCTCCCAAGACAATGGGGATAATTTGTCTGCCCTGAAGCGTTAGAATAGATACTTTTTCAAGTCCTTTCCAAGAGAAAATACGTTGGTCGTAAATAACAGCTCCCCACTTGTTAAATTGATGGGGTTGTTTAAGATTAAGTTTTTTACTTCTGGCAATCTTGTAAGCGTCGGCAACTTTGCCAACTACACGAACAGCCATTTGAGAGGAAAGATTAAATCTTTTGCGGATTTCGTAGTAGCAAATGCGGTGGATTTTTACCACAGAAGCAGTTTTGTTTTCAAAAGCTATTTGGGAAACAAAATTACAAGCTTCGTTATAAGCTTCAATGGTTTTCAAAAGAATGTCTTTTTGTTCTTGGTTAGGAACAAGTTTAATCTTAATAGACAGTTGCATATAGAATTATTATATCATATAATTACAAAAGGGGGAAGCCAATTCCTCCGCTCCGCTAAAGACGAAGCGGTTTCCTTGGCTTGTTGGATATGAAGATAGAAGGGAAAAAAGAGAAGGAAAGAGATTTAGCAG
>Ga0210056_1001032_pt1 | contig 24182 bp, 20 predicted proteins | sample CryGeyCG2014_080_2_FD_183965 | JGI IMG/M metagenome (GOLD analysis project Ga0210056, IMG submission 183965) | Groundwater microbial communities from aquifer - Crystal Geyser CG07_land_8/20/14_0.80 (SPAdes) (version 2) | ecosystem: Environmental > Aquatic > Deep subsurface > Groundwater | place... | reverse complement strand
AAGAAGCGGGTAATATCCTTGACTCTATAAAACAGGCGGGCGTGAAGCAGAATCTCACACGCACACAGTCAGGGAAGGACCTTGCCTTACTTTATGATGACTATGAACAGTTCCTGACAAAGAACAATTATCTTGATTTTCGTGACCTTACGCTTAAAACTGTGGAGTTGCTTTCGCGAAATAAAAGTCTACTGGATGACCTCAGGCAAAAACTCACGTGGCTCCTTATGGATGAATTCGAGGATATGGACAGGAATGAATACGAGATTCTCCGGCTACTTGGCGCCGGACGGCGTGGTATTCTTATATGTCTTGGCGAAGATGAGGGAATTTATCGTTTTCGCGGAGCTGATACACAAAGAAATGTCCAGCGTTTGCACTCCGACTTCCATGTCGTAGAAAAGAAGCTGCGTGTCCGCAGGGCTCCAGAACAGCGTGAGTTGCTACGTGTAAGAAACCGCGCACAGGAAATGAGAGCAGTTGCAAAAACTCTTATGAAATGGAAGAGGAAATCTCCTCAAAGCCGATGGAGTGAAATGGCAGTTATTACGCGTGGCCTTGATTCAGACATTGGGGAACTAAAAGAGGTGCTCTGGGGGTATAAAATACCATCAGAAATACTTGGTGGTGCAGGATTTTTCCGCCAGCCGGAAATTGCAAGTTTATTGAGCGTTCTTCATATCATATGGAGTTCAAGTACCGCACAGGATGTGGACGACGACAAAGTTGCGCGAGCGCTAGCCACTTGCGATTACAAAACAGGCAAGCCCTGGCTCAGTGAAGTGGAGATTGAAAGATTATGCAGCCGTGCATTAAGGAATAACCGTTCTCTGTGGTCTGAAATCCGCGAGCAGTTACTTGAGCGTAAAGATAAACACAGTGGAGCAAGTGACAGTCCGTATATATCTCAGGAAACAAAGAGGTGCTTGAGAAAATTTCTTTCACAGGTGCAAAAGATTCGCCAGCACATTGGTAGGATGACTGTAGAACAAATAGTTTATGAAGTATTATGGGAATTTGGATTCTTAAACAATGTGACAAAATCGCTTAAACAGGATTATATAGCTGCTTCAAAGACAGCGAGGAATGTCAGGTACTTTTACGACGTCGCCTCCAGGTTTGCGCGGCTTATCGGTCAGGTAAGCGGTGGTATCCCTGATTTTAATGAATTTATGCTTCAGTTGAACGAGCTGGTAAATTCCTATGGTCGCGAGATTATGGTCACGTTCTCCAATTGCCAGGATTCAGTTCAGATACTGACTGTCCATCAGGCAAAAGGTTTGTTTTTTAAGAATGTGATTATGCTTGACATGGTTGAAGGGGTATTCCCGAGAGAATTCCGTGAACCCTCAATACTCTCTTTAGGTGAGTATCGTCAACTTAATATCCTTCCAGAACCTGACCGGCAGGAATATTATCACCAGGAAACAAGGATGTTTGAGGTAGCATCAAGCCGTGCAATTGACAGAATAGTTTTTTTGGCGCCTGAGTCCGACCCGCGTGGTACTACACAAACTTTATCGCGGCCGGTTTCTTCTCTGTGTGAGAGGTTTCCCTGTATTGAAAGACAAACAAATGAAGAGTGTCTTTCGCCAGATGAACTGATGAGCGTTCATGAGGCGCTCCAATATGCTGCTTCAAGAAATGTGCTCGATGATTTGAGAGAAGTGCTTCCCTCTATATACGTACCACATATTAAAAAATCCACAGGTTCGCAGATTCTCAATGTCAGAGATTACGTTCCATATATTACTCCAAGCATGCTTAACACATATCAGGAGTGCCCGCAGAAATTCTATCATGAGTATATCCTGAGGATAGAGGCGCCACCAGATGGAGCAGCAATTGCGGGCACTTTGATTCACGGGATATTAAAAGAACTCCATATCATGTATCCAGGTGCGTTTGATAGGCATGCAGTTGAGGCAGCAATGGAAATAACAGAGCATATATGGAAGGATAAATCCAACGAGTTTCCGACTAAATACGAAAGCCAGTACTGGTACCAGCGTGTCCGTAATCAGCTTTCGGTATACCTGGAGTATGAAAAAACCCGCCAGAGGGATGTAAGGGAGTGCGAGTACAGTATAAGTTTTAATTTAGGTGATATCCCGCTAAAATGCCGGCTCGACCGAATTGATGCTCTACCAGGCGGTGGAATAGAGATAATTGACTACAAGTCAGGCAAATTTTCATGGAAGACCCCGAAGACCGTCCTTGCTCACGGAGCGAATGACCTCTTGCAGTTACCTGCATATTTCTGGGCACTTAAAGAAAGCAATACAGAATATAAAGATGTGCAAAAGATTACTTTCTGGGCGCTGAAAAATGAAAAGCCGGTTACAGTGGATATAACAGAGGATACACTTGATGAGTTGCGCCGGCAGCGCGACATACTGAAAAAGCTGTGCTTAAAAATATTCTCCGGTGATTTTTCTGTTTCCGAAAAAAAGCAATGCTGGGGTTGCCCATACCAGAATATCTGTCCCGAGGCGTTGAGATGAGCGTGAAAAAAATCCTAAAAGAACCGGGCGGGTTGGTTCTTGTCCGTGCAGGAGCAGGCACTGGCAAGACAAAACTTCTTATTGAGTATTATTTAGCAGTGCTGGATAAGCTTTTACAAGAACACTTCAATATAGAGGACGCCTTGCAGAGTATTCTCGCAGTGACTTTTACGAACCGCGCTGCAGACGAAATGCTCGAACGTGTGACAAAAACGCTTCAGCAGCGTGGTGTATCAGACGCCCAGCACGTCGCATCATTTGCTGAGGTATCCACGATAGATGCATTTTGTGCGAAGTGCTTGAGGAAATACGCGCCGCTCATCGGGCTCGACTCTGATTTTCAGATAATTGATGGGATCGGTGCGCGGTTACTCTTTGATTCTGTATTTGAGCGGCTTTGCGAAGAAAATTCCCTGCCATACATCGATTCGGATTACGCGCTGAGCACTTTCAAAGACAGTTCGTGGAATACGATTTGCGCTTTGAAGTCCCGGCTCATACTGGAAAAAGACATACCAAATCTGCTTGGAAACACAGTTTATGCAGAGTTTCTTGGTGCGGTTTATGCTGCGTATGACAGAGAGTTGCTGATAGGTGGCAAACTGGATTTTGGCGGGCTGCTCGTTATGCTGCACAAACTAATAGCAGGATTTCCTGCCGCTACGGTAGAGCTGAAGAGAAAATACCGCTACGTACTTGTAGACGAGTATCAGGATACTACTGAAGCGCAGGACATGTGTTTACGTGAGATATCCGGGGACAATTACTTTGTTGTTGGTGATTTCAATCAGTCGATTTATGCGTTCCGCGGCGCACAGCCGGATAGCATCCGGCAGATGGAAAGCAATTCCAGCACCAGAACGATATCGCTTGTCAGGAATTTCCGCTCTGACACAAGAATACTAAAAGTTGTAAACCGTGCTTTCCAGGATAAATTATGGAAATATGAACCCCTTGCAGCAAGGGACAATGCAGGAGAAGGCGAGTGTGGAATAATATTAGCTCCTGACGCCGAGGAAGAACCGCGTTTGGTTGCGCGTAAAATCCTCGGGTTGATTGATTCTGATGGAGTTCCTGCCGAAGAGATAGCGATACTCTTAAGAGAAGTAAGAAACGAAGCGCGGCGTTACGAAGACGCTCTTCGTGAGCAGGAAATTGAATTTATATCAGCTGGCGCTAGCGGATTCTTTGACAGGCCAGAGATAAAAGACATAGTTGCAATACTCGGCATGCTGGATAATCCTTTTCGCCAGGACTACATCGTGCGTGCCGCACTGTCACCTGCATTCGGGCTGGGAGACGATGCTATCGCAGCACTTTCAAACAGACTGGAGGGTCCAGAATCAAACGAAGAACACGTCAGAAGGAGACGTATTACTCATTACGACGCGCTTGAACGGATGAATGAATTGAGTAATTTGAACGCTGAACAAAGCCGTCTCGCGGACCGTTTCCGCTCGTTCATAGCAAAATTTCTTCTGAGGAAGAGAAGCATACGCCTGACCACCCTTATAAGAGAGGTGCTGGTTGAGTCGGGTTATGAACTTGCAGTTTGTAGCTATCCTGCTGGTGAGCGTCGTCGCCGGCTCGCAAACCTTGAAAAATTTCTGGAAATAGCGCGCAGTTTCCAGCAGGACTCAGGTTCACCAGACCTTAAAAGTTTCATGAAATATATAGATGCGATAGTAAATAACCCATCCCTTGCTGAAAGTGAAGCGGATGTTGGTAGCACACGTGGAGCAGTACGTATTATGTCAATACACCAGGCAAAAGGGCTGGAATTTTCGGTGGTATTTATTGGTGAGTTGAGACCGCGTAAATTTCCTGACACAAGAGTCAGGGGAACCCCGTTCCTGGTCACGGACGAAGGGCTGATTATAGAGACTGATGAGAACAAGAAAAAAATAACCCAAGACGAAAAGAAAAAACGTCTGGAGGAGGAATGGCGTTTGTTTTACGTTGCGTCCACAAGAGCAAAGCACAAGCTTTATTTTTGTGGTGTGCCAGATAGAGATAGCCGTGGTAAAGAGAAACTAAGTGATTTCCTAGCAGTATTTCTGGAGCCAAACGCCGACGAGAACGGCTGGCAGGTTAAAGAACATTTTAGAGACCTGGTCACTCTGGATGGTAATATAGGCCTTTATGGCCGTAATAATCAGATACGCGAAACATTCCTGTCCAGCGACACAAGTCATGATAGTCAAAAGGAATCGTCATCTGTTGACGTGAAGGCGCTAAAGAGAAAAGTAAAGGAGCTCTTACAGCAAGAGCAAGCAGTTACCAGTGATATTATGCCGTCAGATATGATGGAATTTACCACAACCAGTTTGAGCACCTACGCGCAATGCCCTCTGAAATACCAGTATCGTTACGTTCTTGGTATGCCGCCAAATCCCGGACTAAAGCCGCGTGAAACCCCGGAAGATGGTCTTGAGCCAGGACTCTTCGGGACACTTGTCCATCGTCTTCTGGAGGAATATTTTAGAGAGAAAAAGTTTGGCACGGTATGGACAAAGAAGAAAATAAAGGAGAAATTCGCTTCACTCGCGGTGAGCTCAGGAGTTAATCAGGAAAAGTTAAAGTCAATTTTCCTGCCGGAAGTCGAGCAAATAGCAGAATGGTTTGTTGGTTCAGAATATGATATTCCTGCAGATGCGGTAATGTATCTGGAACAGCCATTTGCAATCAGAGTAGATGGCTATCCTGTGAAGGGAACTATAGACAGGGTAGACAGGACCGGTGGCCGTATCCAGATAGTGGACTACAAGACCAGCCGTATTAGTAAAAGTTCTGAATTCAACCTTCAGATGAACGTTTACAGGTATGCAGTGGAAAGTGTCTTTGGGGTGAAGGTTTCCGGCCAGTTATTGCTTTTCTTGAGAGACAAAAAAGGTATCTCCGTTAAAGCCGACCCACATATCTATGAGCAGATACAGAGCATAATACACGGGATTGTAGGCACGGGCTTGCCCGTGCAGACAGGAAACAGCGAGTTCAAGGCAGCCCCTGGCTCTCACTGCTGGCAGTGTGACTTCCGCCTTTTCTGTCCGTATGCTCCAAAGAAACAAACTACGTCTTCACAATAGAGAGTGCATTAATTCAACTTCTTTTTGACGACTTCAGCAATTTTTGTTGCGAGCCCTCTGGTTTTTTCTATCGTCGGTCCTTCTACCATAACTCTGCACATAGGTTGTGTGCCTGAATATCTAACAAGCACCCTTCCTTTGGTACCAAGTTCTTTTTCCGCTTCTTCAATTGCTCTAGTTATCTCCGCTATGCCTTTTAAGTCCGGTTTGCTTTTTACGTCCACGTTTATCAAAGTCTGAGGGAAGCTTTTCATAACTTTTGAAAGCTCAAAAAGAGTTTTCTTTCTTTTTTGCATGATTGCAAGAAGCTGAAGCGCAGTAATCAATCCATCTCCGGTCGTATGATACTCTGAAAATATTATGTGCCCGGAATCTTCTCCGCCAATGACCGCTCCATTTTTCAGCATCTCTTCAAGCACGTATCTATCTCCGACTTTTGACTGTACGTGTTTTATCCCCATTCCCTTCAGTGCGACAGAGAGGCCAAGATTACTCATAACCGTGGATACGACTACGTTGTTTCTCAGGGTTTGCTCCTCTTTCATATTCTTTGCGCAGATTGCAAGAACTGTATCCCCACTTATAATATTCCCTTTTTCATCGACAGAAATCAATCTATCTCCGTCGCCATCAAATGCAAGTCCAATATCTGCTTTGTTCTTGACAACTTCTTCACTGAGTTGCTCAGGATGGAGGGAGCCGCAGTTAAGATTTATATTTTTTCCGTCTGGTTCTGCGTTGATAGAAATAACCTCTGCTCTCATTTCTTTGAATATAGTCGGTGCAACTTTGTACGTTGCTCCATTTGCACAATCGAGGACAATTTTTACTCCTTCAAGGTCCAGGTTCTTTGGGAAAGTATGCTTCAGGAAAACTATGTATCTGCCGAGTGCGTCTGTTTCCCGGAAAGCACGGCCAATTTCCTCTGGAGAAGAAACTAAATTTTGAAGCGTTTTTGAAAACACCAACTCTTCAATTTCAAGTTCCTGTTTATCAGATAACTTAAAACCCTGTTTGGAGAATATTTTTATTCCATTGTCATCAAATGGATTATGAGATGCAGAAATAATGATTCCACAATCTGCATCCATATTATTTGTTATAAAAGCTATCCCCGGGGTCGGCATAGGACCTACCAGTATTACGTCGGCACCCATTGAAGAAATTCCGGATGCAAGCGCGCTTTCAAGCATATATCCAGAGAGCCGCGTATCTTTACCTATAACGATTTTTTGTCTGTGCCCTTTTTTTCTTAGCACATAGGCAACTGCCTGGCCAACTTGCATCACCGTTTCGGATGTCATTGGATGTTTGTTTACAACTCCTCTTATTCCATCAGTCCCAAATAATTTTCCCATTTTTACCTCTCCGTTTTTCCGAGCTCCTGGCTCTGTCTTAATTTTATAATTACATCCGGAGGATAATATCCTCTTGCTGTAGTATTTGGATAAACAAGAACGTTTCTTCCAAGAAGGGTTCCCGGTGTCGTGACAGTATTACATCCTGTCTCAACCCCATCTCCTAAAATCGCTCCAAATTTTTTTAGGCCTGTCTCATATTTCTTGCCATTTATATTCAGAATAATCTGAGATTCGACTATCTTTAAATTTGCAAGTTTTGTCCCGGCACCAAGATTAACCTTACCAAGAATACTGTCGCCAATATATGCAAAATGACCTGCTTTGCTTTGTCCGAGCATAACCGAGGATTTCATTTCAGTTGTATGTCCAACAACACATCCGTTTCCGACCATAACATTCCCTCTTATGTATGCTCCCTGGCGTACTTCTGTATTGTCTAAGATAATGGTTGGACCTTTTATTAAGGCGCCTGGTTCAATAACCGTTCCATTTCCTATTTGAATTTCATCATCCATTAGCGCAACTCCTGCGTAAATCACAGATGCGCCAGAAAGAATCTTGCCATCTCTTCGGACAATAAATTTTCCCTTTGAGGCATCACCCGGTTCCAAAACAAATCCGGAAGTGATTATTTCTCCTTCGTAGAGAACAATTGTTTTATTAACAATGGAACCGTCTTTTCTTAAAGCTGCTACATTTGGTTTAATATTTTCTCTGATATATCCTTTTATGTTTTTCAGTGCCTCCCATACGTATTCAACGTTCTCAAAAAGGCCAGAAAATGGGTTTTCTTCAAGGTCAAAAAAATCTTTGGGTTCTAGCATGAGCCCCCCCTCTTTATACTAAATATAGCAAAAATCTTGATGAGAATCAAATAAAATTTGTAGGCACGGGCTTACTCGTGCATCTTGTTATGGTTTTGGTAGCCGCAGGCTTCAAGCCTCGCGTAGGCAATCTCGCAGGGTGGACAATTGCCCTTCTAAAATGTAAGATAGTAGCAGGATATGGCCCCATAGACTAGCGGTTTAGGTCACGGCCCTCTCAAGGCCGGAGCACGGGTTCGAGTCCCGTTGGGGCCAGTAGTGTTTACACCGTTAGGTAGCGAAAATGTTATGCCAACGGGGCGAGAACGCGAGGGGGTTGTAGGGGGAGTAGTCCCCCTACGCTTTCGGGGTGACAGCGAGGACTTTAAGTCCGAGCGTTCAGAGGGGCAGAGCCCCTATGAAAAGGAGCGAAGCGACGCTGGGGGCGAGTCCCGTTGGGGCCAGTAGTGTTTACACCGTTAGGTAGCGAAAATGTTTTGCCAACGGGGCGAGTCCCGTTGGGGCCAGTAATGCACTGAAGAATAGCACTCTAGGAGGTAAACTACAATGGAGCAGTTTGGCTGGTATGTGTTAATAGGGCTTGTCGGTTACTTAATAGGTTCAATACCAATTGCATTTATTGTTGCAAAGCAGCTCAAGGGCGTAGATTTGAGAAAAGTAGGGTCGCTTAATCCAGGTGCAGCAAACGTTGGCCGGATAGTTAGCAAGCGCTGGGGTTATGCCGTTTTCGTACTTGATGCAGTTAAAGGAGCGTTGCCTGTTCTATTAGCCAGATGTCTGTTTAATCTTGGCATAATAGCTGAGGGCGGCCTTTTGCTTGCTGCCATTACAGTGATATGTGGCCACAACTGGTCAGTTTTCCTGAGGTTTGTTGGTGGCCGCGGTCTCGCTGCAATGGTTGGTGCAGGTATAGCCGTGAGTCCGCTTATATTTGGATTAAGTACAGTCCTCGGGCTTCTATTTGGCTTTTTTATCTCTCCGCATATTAAATGGTGGGCACGGTTGATACCAAAAATTCACAGTTCCGGGATAGTTTGCCTTTTGGTCGCATTGCTTCTTGGTATTTGTTTGCGAGTATACATTGTTGTATGGTTCGTGCTTGCATTTAGTATCATACTTCTAACAAGACAGGCCCCGACTCTAATCAGGTTATTCAAAGGCAAACCATACGAAGGATAACCAGTACCTTCACAAGGAGGAAATAATATGTTTGGACAGGGTAAACTGGAGAAGGAAGTTTGTAAACTTTTTGATGAACATATGGAGTACATACAACGTTGTCTGAATGGACTGAAGACAGTATTTTTGCTTTACGTAGATGGGAAATTTGAAGAGGCAAAACAATCTTCGTTTGAAGTTTGCAATGCAGAATCAGAGGCAGATACGAAACGCAGAACAATCATAGAGCGGCTCTACGAGGGAGCATTCCTGCCTGGCTTGAGAGAGGACTTGATACGTTTTACGAGTATGGCCGACAAGATAGCAGACCACGCGGAATCGTGCTGTGATTTTACCGTTGCGCAACAGCCAGCAATTCCAGAACAGTTCAAAGATAGATTTGTCCGGCTGCTGGAAAGTTCCATAGGTACTTTCAAACCACTTATTGAGGGTTCAAGAACGCTTTTTACTGACTTCGCACATTTGAGAGAAAAAACAATGCAGGTCAATATTGAAGAATCCAGCGTAGATAAAGATGAATGGAATCTTACCAGAGATATCTTTCAGTCCGGTGTTGCACTTGCTGAAAAAATGCATCTAAGGGAGTTAGTATGGCATATTAGCGAAATATCTGACGTTGCACAAGATGCGGCTGACTGGCTGGAAGTCCTGGTTGTTAAAAAACGGGTGTGATCTGGAAAACATTACCGGGACTATACCTTGGCTGGGGGCTGGGTGCGACCCACGCAGCAAACGTTTTCGGCCCTCAGGTTGCTTCAGAGACTATCAGCTACCGGCGAGCAGCATTCCTTACTGCTATATTCATCTTCATAGGCGCTCTCGTAGAAGGCAGCAAATGTTTCGGGACAATTGGGTCTGTTGCAGCAATCAGCGTTGCCCTGCCCGCGGCAGTAGCAACTCTTGCCGCTGCTCTTGTGGTGCACTTGATGTTGGTTGCCGGACTTCCAGTGTCCAGCTCCCAGGCGATAGTTGGCGCTCTAATTGGCGTAGGTATTTCTCAGGGGAACCATCTTGGAGCGAATACGTTAGTCAAGCTTTCTGTTTCCTGGATTTTAACACCAATAGGTGCTGCTGTAGTTTCTTATCTGCTTTACAGGATAATTGGGAAACTATGGGAAAGCCGCGTGCGGAATGTGCTCGTATTCAACAGGGCCGTGTCTGTCTGTTCTATAGCAATTGGTTGCTACGCCGCTTATTCGCTTGGTGCAAATAATCTTGCAAACACGACCGGTATTTATGTTTCTGTCGGGTTACTCAGCCCTTTTCTTGCTTCCATACTCGGAGGTTTAAGTATGGCCGCAGGTGTCGCAACCTGTAGCAAGAAGGTGATGTTTACCGTTGGAAAGAGACTCACTTCACTGGAACCGTTTACTGCCATGATAGCAGTACTTGCTGGAGCAATTACTCTTCATCTGTACGCACAATTAGGGGTTCCGGTGTCGTCCTCGCAGGCGATCGTAGGCGCGGTTGTTGGTATTGGAATGGTAAAGGGAGTACGCACTGTTAACAGACGGACGCTGGTTTCTATCATAGGCGGCTGGGTTTTTACCGTGCTTGGGACCGCAGTGCTCGGGTATTGCCTTGGGTTTCTGATAACGTAGGGAAAATCTAAAGGAGGCGAAATTGCGTAAACCACTGATTGCAGGTAACTGGAAGATGTACAAGACGGGCAAAGAGACGGTTGACTTCTGCCGGCAATTGAAGACCCGCGTTGGCGATAAGAGTGACCGCGAGATACTTATTTGTCCGCCTTTTCCATCCTTGCAACTTGCCAGAGAGGAACTAGAAGGAACAAAAATAGGACTCGGTGCACAGAATATGTACTGGGAACAAAAGGGAGCATTTACAGGAGAAGTATCGGCAGATATGCTAAAGGATTCTGGTTGCGAGTACGTAATTGTCGGGCATTCTGAGCGCCGTGCATATTTTGGGGAGACCGACGAAACGGTCCATCGTAAAGTAAAATCAGCAATCTCACAGGGTCTTATCCCTATAGTATGTATTGGCGAGCGTCTTGAGGAGAGAGAATCAGGCAAGACAATGGATGTTCTTACAAGACAGCTCGAAGGAGGGCTTAGTGGCATCCAGCTGGACAGAGGGGATGCCCTTGTGGTCGCGTACGAGCCAGTGTGGGCAATCGGAACAGGAAAGACCGCAACTACAGAAATTGCTCAGGAAGCGCACCTCTTTATACGTGAGCAACTCAGGAAATTATTTGGAGAACTTGCAGAAGAAATAAGGATATTGTATGGTGGAAGCATAAAACCAGCTAATATCTCAGGACTTATGGCATGCAAAGACATAGATGGAGGCCTGGTTGGTGGCGCATCGCTGGAAGTTGATTCCTTTATCACTATAATAGATTACAAAGGAGGCGTTTAATGGAAAAGGATAAGCTTTCTGTTATAGCTAATATCTCCAACCATCACGTTCACCTGTCCGAGACAGATATGGAAAAATTGTTTGGTGCCGGCAGTAAACTGACGAAGGAACGCGGCCTGCTCCAGCCAGGCCAGTTCGCAAGCACGGAATGCGTGACATTGAAAGGTCCATCCGGGAAAATTGAGAAAGTCAGAGTACTCGGACCAATAAGAAAACGGACGCAGGTAGAGATATCCAGGACTGATAGTTTCAGGCTCGGGATAAACCCTCCTGTAAGGGACTCCGGTAATGTAGAAGGAAGCGCGCCTATAATAATTATTGGTCCAGCCGGGACCGTGAATTTGCAAGAAGGATGTATAATTGCGTGGCGGCATATTCATATGACTCCTCGCGATGCCGAACTGTTTGGGGTGAAAGATAAAGATCTCGTTCGTGTGAAAACGTCCGGACCCCGAAGTGTTATTTTTGAGAATACTCTTATCCGTGTTCGTGATGATTTTGCACTGGAGTGTCATATAGATACGGACGAGGCGAATACCTGCGACCTTAAGAATGGGGACACTGTAAGTATCGTGTGACTGTGAAGAAATGGTATATTGTAAAGGTTTGAATTAACGGGTATATTTAGAGGTGCAAGAGTGAAAATTGCAATTGGTTCAGACCATCACGGTAAAGAACTTCGTGAGTATATTTCCGGCGTATTGAAAAGTAAAGGATACGGAATTATTGACGTTGGATACCGTGGCAGCGGCTCCTGCGATTATCCTGACTATGCGCGGAAAGCGGTCAGAGTGATACTGTCCGGAAGGGCAGAACGCGGAGTACTTATATGCGGGACCGGAATAGGTATGTCTATCAGTGCAAACAAATATCCTGGAATTCGTGCAGCACTCGTCTGTAACGAAAGGATGGCATATTTTGCTGCAAGGCATAACTTTGCAAACGTGTTGTGCATCGGTTCTACTACGGGCAGGTCAGCGACAATCCGAATTATTAAAACATGGTTGGAAACCCCTTTTGAGGGTGGGAGGCATAAACGCCGTGTTGACAAAATATCGAGAAAGGAAAAAGAACATATTCAACAGAAATAAGATTGTTGACTGGATGCGCAATATGTGTAATAATATTGTAAACTATTGTCTTACTTGAGAATTGTAGGAGAAAATGATACAGGCCTGGGAAATAAAACCTGATCCAATAGAGAAACAGGAAGACCGTCACCGGTTACTTATCCAGGGGGACAAGAACGACGTGGTTCGTCTTGCAGGTGAGATTAGCACTAGGTGTTCCTCACCTTTTACGGTAATGGAAGCGCCTTACAACTGGGGGTTGTATCTTTACGAGTATGGGGAAAAGGTGAAAAAGAAATTAGAGAAACTTCTAGGTGGAAAAGGCGACGGAAAATCAAGCGAGTGGGCAGTTTCTATAGACCTGAATCCGCACTATACCTTCGAAACATTTGTGGTAGGGCCTAACAATGCATTTGCACATGGTTCCGCAATGGCAGTTGCGCATGCTCCTGGCAAGATATACAACCCACTTTACCTCTACGGTGGAGTAGGATTAGGGAAGACCCATCTGATGCAGGCGATTGGCCATCGCTTGCTTCAGGAAAAGCCAGATACTAAGGCCCTTTATGTTTCTACTGAGCGCTTCATTAAAGACGTGATAGATGCAGTAAAAGACGGCATACTCGATGAGCTCAGGAGTAACTACCGAGCGCTTGATTTGTTGATGGTTGATGATATCCAATTTTTGGGCGAATCGGAATCTACACAGGAAGAATTCTTCCATACTTTTAATACTTTATATGATAGTAGCAAACAGATAATTATTGCCTCTGACAAACCGCCAAAGCGTTTGTCCAATATTGAAGAGCGTCTCAAATCAAGATTTGAATGGGGCTTGATAGCAGACATAAAGCGTCCGGAACTAGAGACCCGCATAGCTATCCTCAAAAAGAAGTGCGAGACGCTTAATCTTAAGATAGCAGACGAAATACTCGACTTCATTGCACGTAAATTGACTTCCAATATCCGTGAGTTAGAAGGGTTCCTGAAGCGAATAAATGCGTATGTCCAGTTGTCTAAGAAAGAAATAACGATGCAGATGGTTGAGGAATTAATGAGTGACCTGGTAATTGAGGGGGAACCTGCGGTATCTGCTGCTCCACCACCTCAACCTGAAGCGCCACCCGCGCCTCCTCCGCCACCCGCAGAAGCGCCTTCCGTGAAGCCGGAACAGGCGCCTCCTCAGGTTGCTCCAGCGCCCCCTGCAAAGGAAGCGGTCTCAAAAGAACTGAGTGAGATAATGGAAAAAGAAGAAGCGCTGGCAGAGAAGCTGGAAAAGATAAAAGCACAGTACTTTTATCCTGCGGGCCAAGAGAAGTTGCATTATGATATCAGACGGACGATTTATCAGGTGGCTAAGAAGCACAAAATGCGGTACTATGTCGTTGGTGAAAGTGGTATCGGATTTGACCCAAGGCAGGTGAATGATTGGGGTTGGTTTGTAGAGCGAACAAAGCAGTCTGGTGTTGAAATAGCGGTAGTGGTAGGTTTTGTGCCAATCAGTGCGCAAGAATATGTTGCCGATGAATTGGAAGAGATACGTAGAAAGGATAACGTTTCAGTTCATCTTGTGCGCGCCAGCGATGCAACCAAAGAATACACTACACTTAACCTGTTACTGGATATAGCAGTAGCACATCACGGTAGACGGTTAGAGAAATAGATTATTCCCGGGTTTAGTGAGGGGATAAGGAGAGGGCTATGGCAAAGAAGATTCTTGTTGTAGATGACGAGCCAACCACCGTACAGCTGATTGAATTCATACTAAAGAGGCAGGGATATGAGACGGTTTCTGCTGGAGATGGCGAACAGGCAATCAAGAAAGCAATGGAAGAGAAGCCGGATTTGATTCTCATGGACGTGATGATGCCTGGCGTTGATGGAGTTATGGCTACACAGAAACTCAAAATGGAAGAGGAGACATCCGGCATCCCTATCATTATGGTTTCAGCATTGGGCCTGGAATTAGAGGTAATGCGGGGCCTTCAGGCAGGTGCTGATGGGTATGTCGTCAAGCCATTCAGTTCGAAAGAAATTCTCTCAGCAGTAGAGGAACATCTTGTTAAGAAGAAGTGAAGGGTGTATTTATGGTAAGTAAAAGCGCCAATGACATCAAGAACTTAGAAGAGATATCCCGACAGATAAGGATTGCGATAATCAAAATGCTTGCTGAAGCGAAAAGCGGGCATCCAGGCGGTTCGCTATCGGTCACGGACCTTCTGGTAGGTTTATATTTTAGCCGTCTAAAGCACAGGCCAGACGAACCCCAGTGGCCTGACCGCGACAGAGTGGTGCTCTCCAAAGGTCATGTTTGTCCTGCTCTTTATGCATGTCTTTCGTATTCCGGTTACTTTCCCCAGGAAGAGTTGATGACTTTGCGAAAACCAGGCACACGGTTACAGGGGCACCCCAGCAAAACGAGCGGTCTACCGGGAATTGAAGTGTCTACCGGCTCGCTTGGTCACGGACTTTCTATCGGTGTCGGTATGGCGCTTGGCTTGAGGAAAGACAGACGTCCATCGCGTGTCTATGTGGTAATGGGAGACGGTGAATGCGACGAGGGTTCGATATGGGAAGCTGCTATGAGTGCAGGTCACTACAAACTCGATAATTTGTGCGGAGTTGTTGATTACAACAAATTACAGATAGATGGAAGCATTGAAGAGGTGATGGATTTATCTGATCTTTCTGAGAAGTGGCGTGCGTTCAAGTGGGAAGTTATTGAAATAGATGGAAATAATATGAAAAATATCCTTTCTGCCTATGACAGAGCAGCAAAGATAAAAGGCAGACCGACGGTTATTATTGCACATACCATAAAAGGAAAAGGCGTCTCGTTTATGGAAGGCGTTGTTGGCTGGCATGGCAAGGCACCTAACAAGGAACAGGCAGAAGCCGCGCTAAAAGAGCTGGGAGAGCGTAAGTGTTAGAAAGAAAAGCAACCAGATATGGATATGGGGAAGGGTTAGTGATACTCGGTGAGAAAAATCCACGCGTAGTGACAATTGGCCTTGATACCACATCTTCCATAGCAATGAATATGTTCCAGGAGAAATTTCCGGATAGATATTTCCAGCTTGGAGTAGCTGAGCAAAACGGTATGGGTGTGGCTGCTGGCTTGAGCCTGGTTGGATTTATCCCGTACGTTTGCACTTATGGCGTATTCGCATCGGGCCGTGCATGGGAGCAGATACGTACTACCATTTGTTACAGTGATTGTAACGTGAAGATTGGCGGTGGGCATGGCGGGATTACGGTTGGTCCTGATGGCGCAACACACCAGGCACTTGAAGAAATAGCGATAATGAGAGTGATTCCAAATATTAAGGTACTGGTGCCATGCGACGCAATAGAGACACGCAAGGCGACTGTTGCTATTGCCGATATTCCGGGACCGGTATACACAAGGTTTGGACGTACGCCGGTACCTGTCATAACGGACGAATCAACTCCATTTGAAGTCGGACATGCACATATCTGGCGTAAAGGTAAAGACGTTACTTTGATTGGCTGCGGTATAATGGTTTACGAGTGCCTTTTAGGCGCGGAAGAACTGGACAAAGAAGGTATCAGTGCAGCAGTACTTAACGTGCATACTATCAAGCCGATTGACGATGAAACGATAGTCCACCTTGCTCGCCAGACAGGCGCCGTAGTAACCGCAGAAGAGCATCAACTTTTTGGCGGGCTCGGCAGCGCAGTTTGTGAAGTGCTTGGGAAGAATTATCCGGTAGCGGTTGAGATGGTAGGCGTCAACGATAAGTTCGGTGAATCAGGGGAACCAGACGAGTTGTTGACTTCGTTTGGCCTCACCCATAAAGAAATTATTGAAGCAGCCAGGAAAGTACTCAAAAGGAAGTGAGACTATCAAGCTACAAACGTGTGATTCTTATTGTACTTGATAGTGTTGGCGTCGGAGAGTTGCCTGATGCCAGGGATTATGGCGACGAAGGGTCCGATACTCTTGGCAACATTGCGGCTAAACTTGGCTCTTTGACGCTACCGAATATGGAACAATTAGGACTTGGAGAATTGGTTGACCTCGGACACACTCCATCAAGCCGTAAAGAATTAAAGGGTTCGTGTGGAAAAATGGCAGAGGCGTCAAAAGGAAAAGATTCTATAACAGGGCACTGGGAAATAGCAGGGCTTGTCCTCGACCGTCCGTTTCCTGTGTATCCAAACGGGTTTCCAGAGGTCTTGATTAGTGAGTTTGAGAGACGTATCGGGACCCGTACACTTGGTAATTACCCGTCAAGCGGGACTGTAATAATAGAGAAACTTGGCGAGGAACATTTAAGGACTGGTTATCCGATTGTCTACACTTCTCAAGACAGCGTCTTTCAGATAGCAATGCACGAGGACGTGATACCAATAGAGCGCCAGTACGAAATCTGTCAGATTGCACGTGATATGCTTGTTGGCGAGCATTGTGTTGGCAGAGTCATAGCAAGGCCCTTTGTAGGCAAGCCAGGAAACTTCAAACGTACCGGGAGACGGCACGATTTTGGAATCCGTCCGTTCCGGCCCACGCTACTTGACCGGTTAAAGGAAGACAGGCAATCCGTTTTTGCAGTTGGGAAAATTGAGGATATATTCTCGGGGCAGGGGATAACCCAGGCATTTCATATTAAGGATAATATGGATGGCGTAGATAAGATACTTCATTGTATGAAGAATATAAATGACCAGGGGCTTATATTTTCTAATTTAGTGGATTTTGATATGTTGTGGGGACACCGGAATGACGTTGATGGCTATGCGCGCGGACTTATGGATTTTGACTGCCGCTTACCGGAGATAATTTCTGCCATTGAACCGCGTGATATCCTCGTGTTGACAGCTGACCATGGTTGCGACCCGACGACACCGTCAACCGACCATTCGAGAGAGTATGTTCCGGTATTGTTGTATGGTGGACCTGTAAGAGCCGGCGTCCACATTGGCGTAAGGAAGACGTTTGCCGATTTAGGGCAGACAGTTGCCGAATACCTTGGAATCGGGCCTCTGGAAAATGGCGTCAGCTTCCTCGGGAGTATCCTTCAATAAGAACCCGACGCTTCGCGTCAGAACCTTAAAACGCAGGCTTCGGTAGCCGCAGGCTTTAGCCTGCGTAGTAAAAATGGCTAAATTAAGAGAAGACAGCGATTTACTAAAAGCGGAGAAGTTCCTTCGCGATAAACTGCCGGATTTGCCATTAATTTCGATAGTCCTCGGTTCAGGGTTGAGTCCTGCGCCACTGAAACTCGCCGGTGAGATAGTCATCAAGTATTCGGAGATTCCGGGATTTGTCGCACCGTCGGTAACGGGACATCCGGGAATATTAAGAGCGGGAAAGTACGGTGCGCGCACAGTCGCATTACTTGAAGGACGCGCGCATTTCTATGAGGGCTACGACATGAGTCAGGTTACTTTGCCGGCACGCGTGCTCGGGAAGTTAAGTTGTAAAACAATGATAGTTGCAAATGCGGCAGGAAGCACTACCCTAAAATTGCGGCCTGGCACGATTGTCCTTATAAGCGACCACATAAATCTAATGGGAGAAAGCCCGTTGCGTGGATTGGTTGATGGTTTTCCGGATATGTCATTTGCTTATGATAATGAGTTGAGGGCACTTGCGAAAAGTGTCGCACGGCAAATTGGTATTCCTGTTGCAGATGGGGTTTACGCTGGACTTGCCGGTCCAGCTTACGATACGCCGGCAGAAGTGCGTATGATAGCACGGCTTGGCGCTCAGTTAGTCGGGATGTCAACCATTCCTGAGGTAGTTGCTGCAAATGCAGCCGGTATGAAAGTGCTGGGTATATCATGTGTTGCGAATTATGCATCAGGCCTGACAAATGGCCGTTTAAGTCACGCTGATGTTATATCAAGCATAAATTCAATAAAAAGCAATTTTTTTAGATTGCTTTGTGGCATATTGGACAAATTGCAAGAAGTATAAAAATTTTAGGAGGAAAAATGGCAGACGTAGAAATTCATAGTTTCAGGTTTAAGACACAGCGCGGGAAGACCTTCTTCTTTGACATAAAACAAAACCGTAATGGAAAATTTGTCAAAATCACAGAGAGTATTCCGCAAGGAGGCAGTTACCACAGGACTTTCATCACTGTGCCCGAAGAATCTCTCAAGGAGTTTGCAGGAGCACTTGGTCAGGTAGAGGAGTTTCTTAAGGGAGATAAAGAGTGAAAGGTGTTCCAGATGACAGCGTGAAGGTCGGAATTATCGGAGGTAGCGGTCTTTACAAGATGGAAGGACTCCAGGACGTACGTGAGATAAAGGTCCGCACTCCATTCGGTGAGCCGTCCGACAATATAATGGTCGGTCGTCTGGGAGAAGTTGGACTTGCTTTTCTTCCGCGTCATGGTCATGGGCATCGCATAATGCCGACCGAGATAAATTATCGCGCAAATATTTTTGCTTTGAAGTCAGTTGGAGTAGAAAGAATTATATCAGTTTCCGCTTGCGGCAGCTTGAAAGAAGAACTGAGACCGCGCGACATTGTCATAGTTGACCAGTTCTTTGACCGCACTACCAAACGTATTTCTACATTTTTTGGGGATGGTATCGTTGCACATCTTGGATTTGCAGACCCGGTCTGTCCGGATATGGCGGCAGCGCTCGTAAAACATGCCAGATTACTTAACCTGCCAGTTCATCAGGGTGGCACCTACGTATGTATTGAGGGCCCTGAATTTTCTACAAAGGCGGAGTCGCAGGTCTGGCGTTCCCTCGGGTTTTCGGTGATAGGAATGACCAATTTGCCCGAAGCGCGTCTTGCGCGTGAAGCGGAAATATGCTACGCCACGATTGCCCTGGTTACTGATTACGACGTATGGAAGGAAGAAGAAAAAGTAAGCGTTGAAGTTGTGGTTGGTAATATGAAAGCTAACATAGAAAACGCAAAGAAACTCATAAAAGCAGTAGTTCCGGAACTTGCCGTCCAGCGAAATTGCGAGTGCGCTGACGCGCTAAAAGGAGCAATACAAACTGAGCCGGCAAAAATCAATCGTTCAACAGTTCGCCGGCTCGGTATTCTGGTTAATAAATATTTGAAGTAAAAAGTAATCAAAGCATCCAGTAATGATGAAGAATCGCGATAATGGACCTGGCTCGCGAGAGGTACTCCGAGCACCTACCCGCACCACCTTTCCTTTTCGTACTTCATTCGAGTCCGTCCATTATCCTCGGCGTCGCCTTCGTCAGTTTGAAAGGCATATACTGTACGGCTTGCCCGCGCAAATGTACGATTTGTACGGAAAGGAGCGACTAGAATGATGAAGAGGAAATGTGCAAGTAGTTTCTTTGTTTGTCTGGTAGTAATGTCGGCAGTGGTGTTGCCTGTGTCTGTTACGGTTTCAGTTGCCAGCGACAAGGCAACAGAGCCGATGTTATGGGTAACACACGTTGAGCGGAAGAGCAACGGAAATGATAGGATGGCGACAGTGGTTCTGGGCGGCACTATTGCTATCCATGAAATTGAAATCCTGGAGTGGGGAATAAAATTTCCATACTATCAAGCCAGGACCGGAGTCGAAATACCACAGGTAGAGATAGATACGACTATAGATGCAGGCAGGGACTTGATGTCCCGTATTAGTGAGGCAATACGTACGGGTAAGCCGGATTCAGGAAATGGTGAACTGAAGATAAAGTACAGAATTGGCGAAGTGCGGCTGACCCGCGGAAATTCTGGACGGAAGGCAAACGTAAAAGTCACGTTAAATGGAGTACTCGTAATTACCGTAGGTGTAATGGACGGTATAAGTGAGCGTACCGGCAGTCCTTACAAGTTTATTTCCTGGCCCTCAAGAAATTCTGGCGGTGATTGGATAGAGCAGGTCGCTATTACAAACATGCAGTTGAAATCGGCGATAGATAAAGCATTGATACGCGAGTATGACGCAGCAAGAACAGAAATGAAGCAGGAAGAACAGAAAATACTTTTCGAAGAAGATAAGTAAACCCGAATAGTAATACAAAACCACTATTTCTAAAGAACTATGCGGACCCGGTATCCTGCAAATCACTATTTCACTCCACTCGTAGCATGCACACTTGGTGTTATCTCAGGGATTTTGATTGAACGGTTTCATTTCCCTATCTACATTACAATTTTGGCATCTCTAATTTTTATTGGAGTGTGCGTCGGATTTCGCAAACACGCTCCAATGGGACAGGTCATCATATTATTGGTTGGCATCATCGTCGGGTTATTTACAGCAAGGCATGCAGAGAGTCATTATGAGAAAAATCAATTGTTCCAAACAGAGATAGGTGGTTGTAATGCCGCCATTTACGGGAGAGTGATTTCGGTAAAAAAATTAACCAAGGATGATGTGTCTTTTGTAGTCGCTGCTTCTACGATTGGGGTAAACAGACACAGGGCAGGCCTGCAGGACACCAGAATAGCGGTGCACGTCTATGACGAGTTTCCGGTAGCAATCGGTGATTGCATTCATGCAAATGGTTACCTTTATCTGCCTGGCGGTGCATTAAATCCCGGCTCATTTGACTATAGGGGATGGCTACGTGACCAGGGGATTCATGCCGTGATGAGCATATGGAATCAAGGGGATTGCCTGAGAGTAACAGATAGAGAGTTAGATTCACGCTACCGCTATCACATGAGTGACAGAGTGCGAAACTGGTTCGTCAGTTCACTTGATGGACTTGTCGGCGGGGACGCTGCCGCGCTTTTGAGCGCTATCGGTGTTGGACAACAACAAAAATTAAGCAATGAGATTAGAGGTAACTTTTCACGTGCAGGGGTTTCGCATTTGCTCGCTGTCAGTGGACTGCATGTCGGACTGGTCTTTGGGTTTGTTATTGCGATTACTTACATTCTCGGTATGTCATGTACCGGCAGTGTTGCTGCTGGAATATTTTCAATATGTGCTTACACTTTTCTCGTGGGCTGGCGTCCGTCCTGTGTGCGCGCTATGGTTATGCTTGGTGCAGGCACGCTGTCTGTTACGCTTGGCCGTGGCCGCCACTATTATCACTGTCTGGCGATGGCAGCGCTCGCTATCCTGCTTGTTGACCCGGCAGCGCTGTTTTCAGTCAGCTTCCAACTGTCGTTCCTTTCTGTCTTTTCGCTGCTTCACTTCCTTCCAGTCCTTGATAAATGTTTGAGGTTTCTTCCAAAATGGTTGAGAGTGCCACTTTCGGTTACACTCGCTGCGCAGATTGGCGTCAACCCTATTATAGCAAAGTATTTCCATCAGGTATCTGTAATTGCGCTACCCGCGAACCTTATTATTGTGCCAACCGCAGGAGCATTAGTTGCAAGCGCTATCGCTTTGCCAGTGCTTGGAGCAGTATCTTATCCTCTCGCAAACTGGTTTGGGATATTGCTCCGCCATGTAATTGCCGTTCTTCTTAAGGTAGTTGAATGGTTCGCGTCAATTCCCGGAGGCGTAATCTATCTACCATCTCCATCGCCAGCATTTCTTACGTTCTATTATCTTGTAATAGTATTGATACCAGTTGCTTATAGGAACAGAAAATTAGTCCGCCCTACGATTGCTATTTGCATCATTGGTGCGAGCATCCTGCTAACTCAGCCGGTATTGGAAACGTTGCGTAGTCCCGAAATTACGATTCTTGCAACCAGAAACGGCGATGCAGCAGTAATTAAAGCTCCGCGTGGCAGGAATATTCTTGTAGCGTCATTCGGTGGTTATCGCGAGCAGGACGTCCTGAATTACACGATTGCTCCATACCTGTGGAGTCAGGGCATAACCAGATTAGATGCCATCATTGTTACTAGATTTGGCGCAGAGGGATGGCCGGACCTGGCGGAGTTTTGTAATAAATTCAGAGTACTGGAGGTACATCTTCCGGACTATGAAGAAACTAATAAAGAACGTGCAGAAATGCAGAGCTTATCAGTAATCTTCCATGAGAAACCGTGGTTATTGTGCTATGGTGGAATGAAACTGCAATGTGCTTGCGGCCTTATTAAGGAGAATTATCAATCTGAAGTTGCTACTACCGTAGAATATCAAGGTAAGCGAATATTACTTGCCGGCGCCTTAAGCCAGGAATCAGAAATGCTACTTACAACACAGAATTGGCCTTCTGAAGTTGACGTACTTGTAATCCCGCGCCATGGCAAGACGGCACTTTGTTATGAAACGATATTCCATACCCATCCTGAATATGCAATAGCGGATGGCATTATTGAAAATAATCTGCTTCGCAAACAGTTGAAAGGTATTCAAATTCTGGAAACAGAAAAAACAGGCGCTGTAACTATTGGTTTTTCATCCGGCAATATAACGGTTACCACATTCAGAGATACAAATCAATAATGTCATGTTGAGCCCTTCGCTTGCGCTCAAGGGCAGGCTGCGCGAAACATCTCGGATTACCGGTCCGGACTTTCCTGCAGTATATTTGTTTTAGCGCGTTTTGCCGGCCAGTGGTTCGGGTTTATAGCGAGCAGTTTATTAAGCTCAAGTAGCGCACCGTCGCTATCGCCTGCTTTCCACAATTTTAGTGCACGCCGGTACATCACTTCTTCAAGCGACAATTTGCCAAACCGCGCTATAATTCCAATACGGTGACTTGCGCCGAACTCTTGATAATCAGACCAGGCATAGTCCACTTGAATGTCTTTGATATGTAAACCAAGCCCTGCACGAAGCCCGCTGCCAATTGAATTCTCGGTCGTCCATCCAGCACGTAGTGCTATCTTACCAAACAGCCAGTATTCGGCACCTCCTGCAATGATAAACTCACCCTCACGTGTGGTCAGGTCGCAGGACAGATTCAGATAGTCAGGAATTGGCTGGAAAGATACTCCTGCATTAAGTTCTGTCGGGAGTTTTGAGGATTTCTCGATGAATTTCAGTCCGCTTCCAAAATTACAGCAGCTCAAACCGGTTCTTATCCGCCGGTGTGGAATTCTGTACGTTGCCCCTGCGTCAAATGAAATGGAGGTAGCGCTGTCGTCAACGAGGCGCTCGTTCATCAGCCGCGCAGTAATACCGAAACCAAATACACCTCTACCGAGGTTAAGTGAAGAACCTGCCGAGATGCTCCCTGAGAAGTTCCCTGCCGTTACGGTTCCGATTGGGATATCATACCAGTCGTAACCGGCAATGTTTCCTGCACTGAATCTCAAGATTGACGCGGATACGCCAAGTGGCATGGTACCGATTCTGAGCGGACGTGCATATGCGAGCCACTGGTAAGACGTATCCATAAGCCACATTGAATACAGGAAAGATGCTTCCTCTCTCTTGATTTCTGAAAGCAGCGCAGGGTTCCATGCGCATGAATTGACGTCCGGTTCGAGTGCGCATCCTGCCCCGCCTATTCCTGCCTGACGCGCAGCCGGCTCAAGTAAAAGAACTTTTCCTCCAGCCACACCGGTCCCTGCATTGCATATCTGGCAAATGCCAACCAGTAAAGCCAAAACTATTACAAATAATACAGATGGCTTTGTCTCAATTGTCATTCTGACCCTGAATGGAATGAAGGGGAAGAATCTCAATAAATTCCTTTTCATCTTACAATCACTAATTTCCCTGTCTGATGATGCCCTTTACTTTTTACAAGGAAAAAATATACGCCACTTGCAAGTTGCTCTCCGCTTTCGTTTGTAATGTCCTCCCATTTTTCATAGTACTCACCGTCGTCGTGGACAATGTGTTTTACCAGCCGGCCGGTAATATCGTAGATATAAATGTCGCATTCGGATGCGAGGCCTGTAAAGGTAATTCCCTGATGATAACGCGTTCTGTCTTCTTTCGCGTTGTACGGCACG
>Ga0210056_1001031_pt1 | contig 24199 bp, 28 predicted proteins | sample CryGeyCG2014_080_2_FD_183965 | JGI IMG/M metagenome (GOLD analysis project Ga0210056, IMG submission 183965) | Groundwater microbial communities from aquifer - Crystal Geyser CG07_land_8/20/14_0.80 (SPAdes) (version 2) | ecosystem: Environmental > Aquatic > Deep subsurface > Groundwater | place... | reverse complement strand
CTGCGTTATACTGCATGGAAAGCAGGCCGTTTTTCACTGCTTCCAGCAGCTTCAGAAGTAGTTATGCAACCGGCATGAGGTCAAACTCGCTGAAAGATTCCGGTGGATTTAGAGAATCTGATGAAATTTGCTTCCTTAGAGGTAATCCTGTTTTTGGTAGGGATGATGGTTTTGGTAGGATTACTTAAGGAGGCAGGTTTTTTTGCCTGGTTGACCACCCTAATTCTTAGAGTAAAGAATCTAACTGCCATCAAACTTATTCTTATACTCTCGGTAATCTCGGCAATCATGTCCTGTTGCGTAGGTGAGGTTTCCTCCATTATTTTTATGGCCGCAGCCATCTTAGAAATCTGTGATTATTTTGAGGTTGAGCCTACCCCTTTTATTATTATAAGTGTGCTGGCTACAAATATTGGTTCAACCGGCACAGTCTTAGGGAATCCCATTGGTATTTTAATTGCCTCTAAATCTGGCCTTACCTTTGAGGATTTCATTTTTAAGGCATTTCCCCTAATGTGGATCTGCCTTTTTGCTGCTATAATTTTAGTAATAATCTTGTATCGCAAACAGATTAAAAAACTGGAGCAAAGGATAAAAGAATTAGGCGCCAATGAGATATTAATCAGGCTTATCTCGATTCCTCCGGAAAGACAGTTAAGGCTGGGCCTGGGTATTTTTGGCCTAACCCTTTTGTTTATCGCCTTACACCATCGCCTAGAGCTATTATGGAACTTAGAGGCTAATACTTTACTTTTAAGTATCCCTTTGATTTCTGCGGGAGCTGTGATGATCTGGAAATGGAAAAGCGCCCGCAGTTATGTTGAAAAGGATGTTGACTGGTGGTCGCTTTTATTCTTTCTGCTTTTATTCGCCAAAGCAGGAACCCTAAAATATACAGGAGCCACTGATGTTTTAGCGGCTAAGATAGTCTCTTGGGTGGGGGCTAATCCTATGAGATTAATTAGCACAGTCCTTTGGACCTCTTCAATTGGTTCCTCTATTTTAGACAACGTGGTTTTAACAGCCGCACTCATTCCTATCGTACACAGTTTTAAAGACCTCGGTTTTACGCTTCAGCCTCTCTGGTGGGCCCTTCTCTTTGGTGGTTGTTTAGGCGGCAATATTACCCTTGTAGGCTCAACCGCCAATATCGTGGCCTTAGGCATTTTAGAGAAAGAAAAGCATATCCACATGAATTTTTTTAGGTGGTTCTGGGTGGGATTAAGCGTAGGATTAGTTACTACCTGTATAGTCTGGGCCGCGTTGATATTCCTGCCCTTTTATAAATAGTTAGTGTTATTCTGAGCTATTCTCACCTCGGGGGTGTGTGAGGTTCACCAGACCCAGACCACCCGACGGGTGTCCGACAGGTATCTTTCCCCTCACCCCCGAGGTGTAGAAGGTGGCAAAGGCCAGATTTTTCTTGACAATATATCGCACGCATGCTATTTTATTTTCATAATTTTGTGGCATTCGCGGTATTTCGTCCGCCACTAAAATGTTGGCGGACGCCCGCCAAGCCATCAGTGGCAGGCGCTAGACAAAAACTTTAGGTGCTCAACACCCCGCGCTTATAAGGAATTGCGCGGGTGTGCACTTACTGTGCAAGGAGGTGCGGTATGAAAATATTCAAAGGTTTGTTTCTTGGCATTGTATCTTTATTTATAGGGATAGGCTTAGCCTTTGCTCAAGATGAGGCTAAACCCATAGCAGCAACTGAACCGCGATTAAATAATCCAGATGTGCAATGGGTTTGGGGGGAGGCAGTAAATATAGATACTCAGAATAAAGCAGTTGTTATCAAGTATCTTGATTATGAAGCCGATTCTGAGAAAGAAATTACTATAGGCGCTGATGACAAGACAACCTATGATAATATTAAATCTTTGGATGAAGTAAAGCCAAAAGATATCTTAAGTGTTGATTATATAAACACCCCAGACGGTAAAAGTATAGCCAGAACGATAAGTTTAGAGAAGCCGGAAGAAGCAATCTCGCCACAAGGTGAGGTTAAAAAGGAAGAGGTGGTTGAGAAATCGGGAGAGCAACCGGAGATAATCCCGGCTGCTGAGCCTAATGCAGGGGGGCCAATAAAAGAGGCAGGCGCAGAATTAAATAAAACTAATCAGTAGTTTGTAAAATTCTATGGAGTTAAGGGGTGAGGCAGGGTAATAGCCCTGCCTTATGCTTTTAGGCAGGTTTGTCTTGACATAGGCGGTAATCTTGTATATATTGAATTTTAGAAGGGATAAGTATGAAGCATAAGTTTCCGTTGATTTTCATTCTTGGGGTTTTGGTTTTCGGGCCTTTAGGCTGCGCAGTATTAAATAAGCCCGTAAAGTTCGTAAATGAATTTGTAAGCCACACATTTTTTCCTCCTTATTCCGGCCCCAAGGCTAAGGTAATAATTGCCGATTTTGAGATTATGACTGCGAAGGCTACGGCTGAGATGAGTTCAAACTTACGCGAGCTTTTGGCGTCTGGCCTTTTAAAGAGCCAGCATTTTCAGCTAGCAGCCCCGGGTAAAGATAATAATGAGAAGCCCTCTGGTTTAATTATTGCAACCGAACTTTTAGATTTTGAGCCTCGGGGTTCAGGCGGTAGCTCCGGTGTTGGAGGCGGAGGAAGCGCAGCTAGTGGAGCGTTGGGCAGCCTTTTGGGCGCAAACGTTAACAAATCGCATATAACTTTAAACATACGAATTGTTGATGCCGAAACATCCAAGGTATTATTTTCAAAGCGTGTCAGCGGCCAGGGTGTTGAAGGTCATAGCCTCGCAAAAGGCAAACATAAAGGCAGCAATCTAGGCTCGGGGCTTTCTATGTATGGGGGTACTCCCATGGAGGAGGCAGTAGATAAATGTATCCTGGAGGCGGTAAGGTATATTGTCCAGAATGTCCCGCCGCAATATTATAAAGGAGAAAATAAAAATGGGAAAACGCAAGCGCAGGGGAAAGCTTAACTGGCGTACCAAGAAGGCAAATCACGGAAGAAAGCCTAATTTAGGTTAGCTATATACCGCCACATCAGTTTTTATCCCGCCTATTCTTTGAGAAAAAAATGAAAGCAATTACCTTGATTTCAGGTGGTTTAGATAGCACTTTAGCCACAAGGTTAATGCAGGATTTAGGAGTAGAGCTTGTCTGCCTAAATACCGTAAGCCCTTTTTGCCTATGTAATCGTTCGTCTTCATCGGGGTGCATATATGGGGCTAGCAAAGTAGCGAGGGACCTGAATTTAAAGTTGATTAGCATAGACGTATCAAAAGAGATCTTAGTTATAGTAAAAAACCCTAAGTTTGGTTACGGTTCCAATATGAATCCTTGTTTAGATTGCCGTGTACTACAATTAGAAAAAGCAAAAGAAGCCATGCAAAACGAAGGGGCATCTTTTATAATTACCGGAGAGGTATTGGGCCAACGTCCGATGTCGCAGAGGTTGCATAATTTAAGGTTCATTGAAGCGCAGGTAGGATTATCCGGCTTAGTGGTGCGTCCTCTTTCGGCAAAAGTCCTTGCTCCCACTATCCCGGAGAAAGAAGGCTGGATACCCAGGGAAAAGTTGCTTGCTATTAATGGGAGGGGTAGGCGGGACCAGTTTGATTTGGCGCGTAAATTTGGTATTAATGATTTTCCCTGCCCCAGCGGCGGCTGTCTTTTAACAGACCCCGAGTTTAGCAAACGCTTAAGAGACCTTATGCGCTACGGAGAGTTCGGGTTAGGCGATATAGGGCTGCTTAAAATAGGAAGGCATTTTCGCCTTGATAAAAAATCAAAATTAGTTGTAGGGAGAAATCAAGCAGAAAATGAGCGCCTGATGAACTTCGTTAGAGAAGACGACTATATTTTTATGCCCTGCGAAAAAGTTGCGGGGCCGACTTCGCTAGGAAGGGGTATTTTTGATGATAAATTGATGCGGCTTTCCTGTGATATCACCGGTGCTTATTGCGATGCTAATGGGGATGCCGGCACAGATATATTATGTTTTAACAAAGGTGTGCTCCGAGAAAAAAGAAAAGTCCCTTTTCTTGAAAAAGATAAATTTGTAAACTTAAGGATATGAAAGAAGCATTACTCTACGAAAAATTAAATGCCAGGGTTGTCCATTGTTATCTCTGTGCGCATTATTGTAAAATCGCAAATAATAAATTCGGCTTATGCGGGGTAAGAGAAAATGTTGGCGGCGTATTATATACTCATACTTATGGGAATGTAGTTGCCAGCCATATTGATCCTATTGAGAAGAAACCGCTCTATCATTTTCTTCCCGGTTCAAACAGTTTTTCTATAGCAACCATAGGCTGCAATTTTCGCTGCGGGTTCTGCCAAAATTGGGAGATTTCCCAAGAGCCTGCTTATAATGAAGGAGCCCGTTTGTCAGAGGAGGAGTTTCTCCCGCAGGATTTAGTGGAAGAGGCATTGAGGAATGATTGTCCTAGCATATCTTATACCTATACCGAACCAACCATATTTTTTGAATATGCCTATGAGACTGCAAAATTAGCCAAGGCCAAGGGGCTGAGGAATGTTTTTGTAACCAACGGCTATATGACTAAGGACTGCCTTAAAGAAATTGCTCCGTATCTTAATGCCGCAAACGTAGACCTAAAATTCTTCAAAGATAGCTCCTATAGGAAGATTTGTTCTGCTTCTCTGGGCCCGGTGTTAGATTCAATAAAGCTGATGAAAGATTTAGGCATATGGGTTGAAATAACTACTCTGGTTATTCCCGGTGAAAATGATTCTGAAGACGAGCTTAGCGGTATAGCAAAGTTTATCTCGGGCGTTGATAAGAATATTCCCTGGCATGTTTCGCGTTTCCACCCGGATTATAAATTTACCGGGTATATTACCACGCCGGAAGAAACACTGAAGAAGGCTAAGAGTATAGGAGAGGGCATGGGCCTTAAATTTGTCTACGCGGGTAATGTCTGTGGATGGGGGAATGATACTCTTTGCCCTTTTTGCGGAAAGGTATTGATTAAACGCGATGTTTTTAATATTATGGAGTATCATATGCGAGAAAATAAGTGTGCCTATTGCCAAAACACTATCCCCGGGGTCTTTTAGAGTAGGATGCAAAATAATACTTTAGCCTTATTAATATTCGTATCTGCCTATATTTTATTTGTCTTTCTTCCTAATAAGCGGACTTTAGTTGCTGTTTTGGGGAGCGCCCTGCTTATTTTTTTAAAGGTCGTTTCGCCTAAAGAAGCATTCTTTTCAATTAATTGGAACGTCATGGGGATATTCGTAGGGACGCTGATTGTAGCGGATATCTTTATGGAGAGCCGCGTACCGGCATATGTCGCTGAGATAATCGTCAATCGCGCAAAAAACACCGCTTGGTCAATATTGTTCATCTGTCTTCTTACCGGTTTTATCTCTGCTTTTGTAGAGAATGTGGCTACGGTTTTAATCGTAGCGCCCATCGCCTTATCTTTAGCCAAGAAATTAAAGATTAACCCCATGAATATGATGATTGCTATCGCAGTCTCCAGCAATCTTCAGGGGACAGCTACGTTAATCGGTGATCCGCCGAGCATGCTTTTAGGCGGGTTTGCCAAGATGAACTTCGGAGATTTCTTCTTTTATCGGGGCAGGCCGAGTATATTTTTTGCCGTAGAGTTTGGAGCATTAGCTTCTTTCTTTGCTTTATATTTTATATTCAGAAAGCACAAGGAAAAGGTCCAGCTTGTGCGGGTTGAGAAGGTAAAATCGTGGGTGCCGACGGTAATCTTAGTAACTTTGGTATTTCTTTTAGCCGCTTCGTCATTTCTTGACTCAGGATTTTCTTATGCGGCAGGAATTTTATGCGTTGCTTTCGGGATTATTTCTATGTTCTGGGAGAAAATTGTAAATAAGGGCTCAATCGTTAAAGGATTGAAAGGGTTGGATTGGGGAACCACCTTTTTCTTGATCGGGATATTTATTATTGTCGGAGCGGTTACCCTTAGCGGATGGCTTGAGGTTCTTTCCAATTTTCTTTCCGGGTTAATCGGTCAAAATATATTCCTCGGGTTTACCCTGGTCGTATTTATGTCAATGGTTATTTCTGCTTTTGTGGATAATGTTCCTTTTTTGGCGGCAATGCTTCCGGTAGCAATTTCCATGTCCGCGAAACTCAATATAAACCCATCATTATTTCTCTTTGGCCTGCTTATCGGAGCCAGCCTCGGAGGAAATATTACTCCTATCGGGGCATCTGCCAATATCGTTGCCTGCGGCTTGCTTAAAAAGGAAGGGTATGAGGTAAGATTCAAGGATTTTATGAAAATCGGGATCCCTTTTACTTTTGTAGCGGTAACCGCGGCGTATTTGTTTATCTGGTTTATCTGGGGTAAATAATGTCAGAGTGTTGTCGAGATAAGGCGCGCCGGCCGTTTTTTAAGAACAGGCTCTTTATTGTTTCAGCCGTAATTTTAATTTTGCTTCTAGTTTCGCTATTCTTACCTATATTAAAGCCATTTCAGAAGCATTTCCTAGGTTACGCTAAAAGTATCTGGTGGGCAGTCTTCTTAGGGTTATTCCTGGGAGGGTTTATTGATTACTATATTCCTAAGGAGTATATTTCTAAGGTTCTCGCGCGCAAGAGGCCGGCTACCATATTTAACGCCGTATTCTTAGGATTCCTTATGAGCGCCTGTAGCCATGGGATACTGGCATTATCCATACAACTGCATAAAAAAGGGGCATCAAATCCGGCAGTGGTGAGTTTTCTTCTTGCCAGCCCTTGGGCTAATTTTACTATTACTGTTATGCTGGTTGGTTTCTTTGGTTTAAAGGGATTATTGATAATTATTGCCGCCATCGTTGTTGCGATTAATACGGGTTTTGTGTTTATGTTTTTGGAGGGTAAGGGTTTGATTGAAAAGAATAAGAATATTATTGAAGTCGCAGAAGGTTATTCAATCATTAATGATTGGCGTATTAGAGTTAAGGATTACAAATTTAGCCTTAAAAGTATGCTTAGTGATTTTAAAGGTGTATTAAATGGCACTATGGAACTTTCGGATATGGTATTATGGTGGATTGTGTTAGGTATATTCATTGCTTCGCTCGCCGGAGCTTATATACCGGTGCATTTCTTCCATAAATTTATGGGGCCGACTTTGTTGGGTTTGTTTATAACACTGGGCCTGGCTACTGTAATTGAAGTTTGTTCTGAAGGGTCGAGTCCGTTAGCCTTTGAGATATACAAACAGACAGGGGCATTGGGTAATAGCTTCGTTTTTCTCATGGCGGGGGTAGCTACTGATTATACCGAAATTGGGCTTCTCTGGTCTAATGTGGGCAGGCGTGTCGCGCTGTGGATGCCGGTAGTTGCCGTCCCTCAAGTTATTGCCATAGGGTATCTCATCGACAGATTTATAAAATAGGTATTCCTTGATCTCACTAGCGTTCGATCAAGGATTTCGCTAGACAAGGGCTTAAGGTGCTCAAATTTTTTTCTTGACAAATGATACAATTATGGTATCATTATACCCAAAAGGAGGGGTGTATGGATATAACCGTTAAATATATGCTGCGTCCCGTTGCTCACTGCAAAGAGGGCTGCAGTATCGTGTCCCGGGCAAGACCTTAAACTGCCCAAACTATAAAACCTATGAAATTAATGACCAGAGATACGGATTATGCCTTAAGGGCGTTATGTTTTATTGCCGGGTGTAAAGGGAAGATAGTTTCGGTTTCTAAATTGGTGAGAGTACTTAAAGTGCCTCAACCTTTTTTAAGAAAACTCCTGCAGATATTAAGCAAAAAAGGTATTCTTAAATCATATAAAGGTAATTCCGGAGGTTTTCTTCTGAATAATGACCCCGGTAATATATTTTTAGTTGACCTTATTAAAATATTTCAAGGCCCATTTATCTTAAATGAATGTTTTCTAAAGAAACACCCGTGTCCTAATATTAAGAGGTGTATCTTACGTAAGAAGATTACCAGAATAGAAGAATATGTCCTAAAAAAGCTTAAAGGCATAACCGTGAGTTGTTTATTAAAAGGGGATTAAATAATGGTTTTAAAATGTCCCGGTCAAGATAGGTTGGTTATTAAAGCAGAGAATATCCGTTGTCAGCAATGTGGTTATGAGGCGGAGATTTTTTCTGATGAAATTAAAGTTAAATGCCCGAAGTGCAAAAATTTAATCTGTAAGGAAAGGCTGCCTTCTTGCGTAGACTGGTGTAAATTTTCCCGGGGGTGTATCGGTGAAGAAAAGTGGAAGAGATTAAAAGAAGATGATGGGGGATATAATAATTGAAACGGGGAGGCAGGATTAAGATGGATAAATATCGGTGTACGGTTTGTAATTATATCTATGACCCGACAGTAGGCGATCCCGCGCAAGGCATTAAGCCAGGAACTTCTTTTGAGGCCTTGCCGGAAGCTTGGGTTTGTCCCGAATGCGGAGTAGGAAAAGATATGTTTGAAAAGATAACTTAGGGGCCTCAAGATGAAAGAATTAGAAGCAAAAATTAAAGAAATAATCCCCATGACTCATAATGTAACGAGCTTTCGCGTGGAAGCCGAGGGCGAAATAGAATTTAAGGCAGGCCAGTTTCTACAGGTCGTGCTTAAAACAATGCCTGAGTTGAAAAGATATCTCTCTATATCCAACTCACCCACGGAAAAAGGCTACCTTGAATTCACCAAGAAAATCACCGAAAGCGATTTTTGTAGGACTTTGAAAAATTTAAAGCCGGGAGATTATCTGAAAATACGATATCCTTTCGGCAAATTCACTTTGGACGAATCTTTTTACAAGATTGCTTTTCTCTCCGGCGGCATAGGGATTACGCCCATAAGGAGTATTGCCAAATACGTCGTTGATAAAAACTTAAGTACGGATATAGTCCTTTTATATGCGAACCGTACGGTTGAGGATATTGCCTTTAAATATGATTTTGACCAAATGCGAAAACAATGCCCCAGATTGAAAGTGATCCATGTGCTTAGCGAATCTCGGGAAGCCGTAGAATATAAATCTGGCCGGATTAACGCCCAGATTATCAAAGATAGTATTTCTGATTATTCGGAAAGGAAATTTTATCTCTGTGGCCCGCCGGCCATGGTTGAAGCGATGAAAAATATTCTGGTTACGGAATTGGCCGTAGCCGAAACCAGCATTATCACCGAAAACTTTCAAGGGTATTAATTAGGGAGGTAAATAATGTCAGCTAAAAAAATATTACCGGATATTTATTCAGTAGGTGTGGTGGATTGGAACGTGCGCAACTTCCATGGTCGCACCTATACCACAAAAAGAGGAAGTACCTATAATGCCTATCTCATCATTGATGAGAAGATTGCTTTGGTGGATACGGTTTATGGGCCCTTTAGAGATGAACTGATTGAGAATATCGGAAAGATTGTGCCGGTTGAAAAAATCGATTACGTAATTGCCAATCACGTAGAGATTGATCATTCAGGCGCGCTGCCTGCGATAATGAAGCTTTGCCCTAAGGCAAAAGTTTTAGGGACCCAGAAATGTAAAGAAGGTTTATACAAATATTACTACGGTAATTGGGATTTTCAGGTAGTGCACACAGGAGACAAGATAAAATTAGGTAAAAGGACATTGACCTTCATAGAAGCACCGATGATTCACTGGCCGGATAGTATGTTTACCTATTGCCCCGAGGAGCAACTGCTTATGCCCAATGATGCCTTTGGCCAGCATTATGCCACGTCTGAAAGGTTTGACGATGAGACGGACCAATGTGCGCTTATGGATGAGGCAAAAAAGTATTATGCCAATATACTCTGGCCGTTAAGTTCTATTATTCAAAAAAAGATAGAAGATGTGCAAAAATTGAATATCCAGATAAAAATGATTGCGCCTAGCCACGGAATTATCTGGCGGAAAGATCCTATGAAAATAATCAATGCCTACTTATCTTGGGCCAAAAATGAAACCAAACCTAAAGTCGTGATTATCTATGAGACGATGTGGGGCGCAACCGAGAAGATGGCGTATAAGATCGCCGATGGAATTATTAATTCGGGTGTAGAGGTTAGGCTTTTTGATATAAATCAATCAGACCGCACCGAAGTGTTGACTGAAATGCTGGATGCCCAAGGTTTTCTTATTGGCTCATCGACCCACGACAATGATATGCTCCCTTCTATTGCTGCATTTTTGGAACTTTTCAAGGGCCTTAAGCCTAAAAATAGAATTGCGGCGGTATTCGGTTCGCATGGCTGGGCAGGCGGGGCAGTAAAAGAGATAGAGGAGATTGTAAAAGAGGCGGGCGTGGAGATTGTCCAACCGGGATTAGCAATAAAATATATGCCTGATGAAAACGAAACCAAGCGTTGTTATCAATATGGCAAAGATTTTGCTAATAAAATGGAAAAAGGAGGGAAAAACTATGAAAAAAACAATTGAAAATCTGACAAAAGCCTTTATTGGCGAAAGTCAAGCAAGGAATAGATACACTTTCTATTCCAAAATTGCCAAAAAAGAAGGGTTTGAGCAAATAGCCGAGATTTTTCTCACTACGGCAGAAAATGAGAAAGAACATGCAAGCTGGTTGTTTAAGTTAATTAATGAGTTAAAAAATAAGTGTAAGGAAAACCTTGATGAAATTAAGGTTGAGGCGGCAACGCCAACAATACTTGGCGCTACTTCTAAGAACTTAAAAGCAGCAATTGCCGGCGAAAATTACGAATACACAAAAATGTATCCAGAATTTGCCGATATGGCGGAAAAGGAAGGACTTCCTGAGGTTGCCAAAAGGTTAAGAGCAATTGCGGTAGCAGAAAAACATCATGAAGAGCGATACAAGAAACTTTTGGAAGAAGTTGAAGCAGGAACAGTATTTAAAAAAGAGAAAGAAGCATGGTGGGTTTGCCGCGAATGTGGCTATGTGCATTTTGGAACCGAGCCTCCGGAAAGATGTCCGTCTTGCGACCATGAAAGAAGTTTCTACCAGATTAAATGCGAAGAATATTAAAAATTTGAGGAGGCCAAGATGAATACTTTTATTTGTGGAAAATGTGGTTATGCCGCTTTTAATGAGGCGCCCACTGTCTGTCCTGTTTGCGGCGCAGCAAAACAGGCATTTAAAGAAGACTCCGCGGCTATTAAGAAACCTATAGATCCGGGCAATCTTAATGAGATGGAGAAAAAACATATTCCAGCCATTGACATAAAAAGACAATGCGGATTGGCGGGGCCGGGCTGCGTAGATGCGCATATAAAGATAGGTTCAATCCTGCATGTAATGGAGGCCAAACATTACATAATGTATATTGACCTCTATATTGATTATAACTTTATTGCCCGCTACCATTTGACTGCGGAGAAACTTAATCCGGTTTTGGGAGTGCATTTAAAAGTGCCTTCGGGAAAATTAATCGCCTTGGAAAATTGCAATATCCACGGACGCTGGATGGCTGAAGTCGAGATTTAATGAAAGGGTTTACTTTAGATGGCATGGGAAAGGAAAGAATAAGGCAGGCTCTGGCGAAATGAAAAATATCAGGAGAAAAGTAATTTTTGGCTTTGTCGTTCTGATGACGGTAGTATTATTATCCGCAGTTGCAACGATATTTTTTGATCAGGCGGTCTTAGTGCGCAAGGGAACCCTCTATCGTGTAAAGGTTCACGATAAAGTTGTTGCCTTAACCTTTGATGACGGTCCGTCAAGCGCATGGACGCCTAAGATTTTAGACGAGCTAAAAAAGGCGGGAGTTAAAGCTACTTTTTTTATGATTGGCAAACATGTGGCGCAATATCCCGAGATAGCTAGACGGGTAGCGGCTGAAGGGCACGAAATAGGCAACCATACCTATGAACACGGTGTGCTTATTTATTACAAGATGGATGAGCTTAAGGATGAAATAGAGGCCACAGAGCATATTATCAAGGAAGTTACTGGTCAGACCACCCGGTATTTTCGCCCTCCTAAAGCCTGGATTACGAATCAAGAAGAGAGAAAGATTAAAGAGATGGGGTATGAGACAATTTTGTGGTCGCTAAACTCCAAAGACTGGGTCACCTTCGATGATAAATATATTGTTAAGTTTTTGTTAAAGCATATTCAACCGGGGGATATTATCCTTTTTCATGATGCGGGCGGAGTTTTCGGCGTAGAGAACGGGGACCGTCACGAGACTGTCAAGACTATACCCAAATTGGCGGAGAAGTTGAAAGAGAAAGGTTACCGGTTCGTAACCATAAGCGAGTTGTTGAAACTGACAAAAGAGAATGTCAATAAATAATAATCTTAAAGCAATACTGGTTCTGTTTATGCTTTCTTTTGTTTTTCTAATGCTCGGCAATAATATCCTAAGTTTGACCAACCCCGATGAAGTCTTTTATGCCGGAACAGCAAAAGAGATGGTTCAGCAAAAAACATGGCTGGTGCCTTACTTATTTGGTAAGCCGCAGTTTGAAAAGCCGATTCTTACCTACTGGCTTTTAAGGATCGGGTTTATATTGTTTGGAATCACGAGCTTTAGCGCGCGATTTTTTCCGGCCTTGTTCGCAATAATAGGGATTATCGCAGTGTATTTATTTAGTCTGGCGGGCTTCGGCGAAAAGAAGAAAGCATTCCTGTGTGCTCTTGTATTGATGAGTTCGGGCCTTTATATTGGGCTGGCGAGGACAGTATTCACGGATATGATTTTTTCGGTATTTATACTCTTGTCCCTGACGGCGTTCTTTTTAGGTTACATAGTGAGGAGTTTTAAAAGCCAGGGGATTATTCTTTTCTTTGTTTTTTCGGCTTGCGCAGTACTTACCAAGGGCCCGCTGGGGTTATTAATACCTTTTATTACGGTAATTGTTTTCTTAGTAATAAGGAAACAATTAAAGTTTTTATTTTGTAAATATTCTTTATGGGGATTACTATTATTTATTCTTATAGGTATTCCTTGGTACATATATATGATAAAACGATTCGGGAACAGTTTTACTCAGGAGTTTTTCTATAATGGCCACATTAGGCGCCTTTTTCAAGCTGAACATAGGAAAAATGATAGCTGGTATTTTTATCCCTTATATATAGTGCTTTGCGCTTTCCCCTGGACAATATTTGCGGTTTCCTCATTTGCCAATATCCCTAGGAAGCTTAAGGATAAGGCTTCTAAGCCAATGTATATTTTTCTGCTTTCCTGGGTGCTAACAACCTTCATTATATTCCAAATAGCGCATTCCAAATTAGTTAGTTATATTCTTCCGTTGTTTCCCGCCTTAGCAATAATTATCGGAGATTTTATCTATGAAGCAGGGGTTTATAAAAAACGCCTGATGTCTATTCTTTCTACTGCATCGCTTGCTGTCTTTATTGCATTACCATTCTTATTTTTGATTGCGGCTTTAAAATATCCGATGTATATAAGTTTATCTTTAGGGCTGTATATTTTTGCCGTTCTTTTTGTTATTTTTGTTATCGCTCAAGTTATTATACTATGGCGTAAACCCGCGATTTCCCCTTATTTTCTGGCTTTCAATATAATAATAATTTTATTCGCGGTATTTATTTCCCATTCCAAGTTTGACGGATATGTATCCAGCAAAGGAGCTGTAGATTACCTTAAAAGCCACGGCAAGTTAAGCGGCGTTATTCTTTGCTCAAAGTCTTTTGTAAGAGGCGTAAGGTTTTATACGAGCCAGGAAGTGGCTGTGCTTAATGCCGGCGGAGGAAACTTTTTTAGCCCGCATCCCATCGTGTATTTAAATACCGATGATAAGATTTTTAATTTTCTTGCTGCTCAAAAAGAGGCCTACGGTATTCTGAACAAATCTTCATTTGAGAATTTAAGCCGTATCAGCAGAAATGGATTTGAATTAAACTTATTGAATAAAGTTGGTGATGAATATATCGTGTTTGTCCGGGCAAAAACCATTAACAAGAAGTAACAGATTACGCATACGTTAAAATATTTGACAAATATTATTTTTGTTGTATACTCTACAATTATGATAGGGATTATAGTGTAAACATGCGTATAACATATAAGGGAGATTACGCTTTAAAAACATTGCTGGATTTAGCCGTTAATTACGGTTCTAACCCTATTTCTATATCTGAGTTAGCTAAGCGCGCAGATATACCAATCAAATTTTTAGAGCAGATACTTTTGGAGCTTAAGAAAGGCGGATTTGTAGAGAGCCGTAGGGGCAAAATTGGCGGGTATCTTTTATCAAGGCATCCTGCAAAGATAACCTTAGGCGAAGTAATAAGATTTATAGATGGCCCAATTGAACCGATTGCTTGTGTTAGAGATGGATATAAAGGTTGTAGTGATTTAGAGGGCTGCGTATTTAAGAAAATATGGTCTGAGATATCAGAATGTACATCGAGCATAATAGGCCGGGTAAACTTTGAAGATTTAGCCAAGAAATCAAATAAACCTAAAGAAGAGTTTATTTACCAAATATAGCGCAGAAGCGCATACTGGCGCATCCGCCTCAGAAGAGGCGCACTTGGCAATCCTTTTTGCCAAGGTGCGAAGCGCCAGGTATAAGACTATGAATATAAAAACTAGCATATCTAAGACTATAGGCAATACGCCGCTGGTGCGTATAAATAAATTAGCTTTTGGTATTGACGCTATTATTTTAGCTAAGCTGGAATTCTTTAATCCCTTATCAAGTGTTAAGGATAGAATTGGCGTTGCCATGGTTGAGGCCGCTGAACAAAAAGGGTTATTGAAGAAAGGTTCGGTTATTATTGAGCCGACTAGCGGTAATACCGGGATTGCCTTAGCTTTTGTAGCCGCAGAAAAGGGGTACCGGCTTATTCTTACTATGCCGGAAACAATGAGTGTTGAACGTAGGCAGCTTTTGCGGGCGCTGGGTGCTGAGGTTGTGCTTACCGGAGGAGCAAAGGGGATGCAAGGCGCAATTGATAAGGCAGAAGAATTGGTAAGAAATACACCTAATAGTTATATGCCTCAGCAGTTTAACAATCCCGCTAATCCCGAAGTTCATCGCAAAACTACTGCTGAAGAGATCTGGCGGGATACCAATGGTAGTGTTGATATATTTATTGCAGGGATTGGGACAGGGGGGACAATTACCGGAGTGGGGGGAGTTTTAAAAGAACGCAAGCCTTTAGTTAAAATTATCGGGCTTGAGCCGAAAGATTCTCCGGTTTTATCAGGCGGAAAGCCCGGACCGCATAAGATTCAGGGCCTAGGCGCAGGGTTTATACCGGGGGTGCTTAACTTAAAAATAATTGACGAAATTATTCAAGTCCGTCATGAAGATGCAGGTGAGATTGCCAGGAAATTAGCTAAAGAGGAAGGGATTTTTGCCGGGATTTCGAGCGGAGCAGCGGTATGGGCTGCGCTTGAAGTAGGCCGCAGGCCGGAATCAAAAGGAAAAACAATTGTTACCATTCTTTCCGACACAGGAGAAAGGTATCTTTCTGCTTGGCTTTATAAAGAATACGCACGTTAACAATATGAGTGTAAGCAAAAATATAAAAGCAGGCATTCTGCTAGCTCAAGTAAGAGGGCGGTCTCCGGTAGTTCATCATTTGACTAATTGGGTTACCATTTATGATTGTGCGCAGGTAGTTAAATCATTGGGCGCTTCTCCGGTGATGGCTCATGCCCTGGAAGAAGTAGAAGAGATGTCCGGCATTGCTTCGAGCCTTGTTCTTAATATTGGTACGCTTACCATTGAATTTGTAGAAGCAATGAAGAAGGCGGCTCGCGCAGCAAACAAAAAAGGTATTCCTGTAATCCTTGATGTCTGCGGTGCAGGCGCGACATCTTTACGCGATAGAAAGTGCCTCGAGCTTATTAATGAAGTGCGTATAGATATTATAAAGGGGAATGCTTCTGAAATTGGCCGGGTTGCGGGAGAAAATGTCAGGACTAAAGGGGTAGATAGTTCGCTTGTCCAAGCGGATATTAAAAACTTGGCGGCTAAATTAGCAACTAGAAAAGAATGCACTGTAGTAGTGACCGGAGAGATTGATATTGTTACTGACGGCAAGAGATGTTTTTTAGTCGCTAACGGAAACGAGCTTATGTCAAAAGTAGTAGGCACCGGCTGTATGGCAGCTTCGGTAATCGGCACATTCGCGGCAGTTGAGCAGGATTTAGTTAAGGCGGGCGTTTCAGGTCTAGTTTGTTTTGAGGTAGCTGCAGAACTGGCAGCGAAGAAATCGCCAGGCCCGGGGAGTTTTAGAGAGAAGCTTTTTGATTGCCTATATAATCTTGATGCCAAGACAGTTTCCCGGATGCAAAAGGTCAGATGTTAAGAGGATTTTATTTTATTACTGAGCAACGCTTAAGCCGCGAAGGGATTATAAGCGATGTAAGGCAGGCAATTTCTGCCGGAGTATGCGCTGTGCAGTATCGCAACAAGGAAGCTTCTACAAGAGAGATGTTTGAGGAGGCTTTAAAGTTGCGCAAGATTTGCCGCAAAACACCTTTGATAATAAATGATCGGGTTGATATTGCCTTAGCTGTAAAGGCGGACGGCGTGCATTTGGGGCAAGATGATATGCCGATTAAATCTGCCCGTAAAATACTCGGCAAAAACAAAATTATTGGTTTAACTGCGCATTCTTTGCCTGAGGCAGAAGAGGCGCAAAAGCAGGGTGCGGATTATTTGGGGGTTTCTCCGATATTTCTGACTCATACGAAGAATGACGCCGGTAAACCGGTAGGCACGGGTTTAATTATTAAAATAAAATCAAAGTGTAGGGTTCCCATTGTGGCTATCGGAGGCATAAGCCTTGAGAATGCAGAAGAGGTGGTTCAGGCAGGAGCAGATGCGCTTTGTGCGGTCTCAGCAGTGGTTACTAAAGTTAATTTATCCGGAGAAATTAAAAAATTTCAGCGCCTTTTTGATAATAGGTGCTTAAGAAAAGATAGTGTAACAAACCTTGCTGACTTTTAACAGTAGGGGAGGTTTAAACCTCCCCTACTTAGTAGGTGACGTTTAAACGTCACCTACTCTTATTGATAATTAATAAAAGCCAGCAGAATTTATTATAGTGTTTAAGAAAATAAATAGTGGTTTGCCTTAACCCAGCGTGTTATAATTAAACAAATATTAAGAAAGGGGTAAACTATGAAAGAAAGGATAGAAAAAGCGCTGGAAAAGATAAAGCCAATGCTGCAGGCTGACGGTGGAAATGTTGAGTTGATTGAGGTAACCAATGACGGCGTAGTGAAACTTAAGCTTAAAGGCAGCTGCGGGTGTTGCCCCATGAGCTCTATGACTTTAAAGACGGGGATTGAAAGGATTTTAAAACAAGAGGTTCCTGAAATAAAGGAAGTTATCGCAATATAAGAGGGCTAGGATTAATGAAGACCGTAAAAGAGATAAACGATAAGATTAAAAAGGGCGAGGTAGTAGTAGTTACCGCTGAAGAAGTGATTGACCTTGTCCAGAAAAAGGGCGTTAAGAAAGTAGCCCAAGAAGTGGACGTGGTTACCTGCGGGACCTTTGGCCCAATGTGTTCATCCGGGGCGTGGTTTAACATCGGCCACTCTAAGCCGCGCATAAAAATCGGCGGAGGGACTTGCAAACTTAATGATGTTCCCTGTTATACCGGTTTTGCGGCAGTGGATATTTATCTGGGGGCTACAGCTTTACCTGATGATGACCCGCGCAATAAGGTTTATCCCGGCGAATTTAAATACGGCGGGGCGCATGTAATCCAGGAGTTAGCTGCCGGGGAAAATGTTCGGCTTGAGGCTGCCGGTTACGGGACAGACTGTTATCCGCGCAGGAAATTAGATACATTGATTAACATTAAAGACCTAAACGAGGCGGTACTTTTTGATATCCGCAATTGTTATCAGAATTATAATGTGGCGGTGAATTTATCCGATAAGCCGATTTATACCTATATGGGGATGCTTAAGCCTAATTTAGGGAATGCCAATTATTGTTCCGCCGGGCAGTTTTCCCCTTTATTAAAAGACCCATATTATCGCACTATCGGTATTGGCACAAAGATATTTTTAGGCGGAGGTATAGGTTATGTAGCTTGGCAGGGCACACAGCATAATCCCTCTGTGCCGCGCAAGGAAAATGGCATACCTAGCGCACCTGCTGGGACACTTGCGGTTATCGGCGACTTAAAGCAGATGAAGCCTCAGTGGTTAGTAGGTTCAAGCATGCTTGGTTATGGAGTAACGCTTATTGTTGGTATAGGAGTACCTATTCCGATATTAGATGAGGAGGCTCTTCAATACGCAGCAGCGCAGGATAAAGATATCTACACGCAGGTTGTTGATTATAGCGTAAATTATCCAAATTGCGTTGGCGGCTCTTTAGGGGAGGTCAATTACGACGAGCTAAGGTCCGGTAAAATTATTATTCAGGGCAAGGAAGTTCCGACGGGGAGCCTTTCCAGTTATCCTAAGGCCCGTGAAATCTCTGAAGAACTCAAGGGCTGGATTAGAAAGGGGGATTTTCTTTTGAGCGAGGCAGTAGCTCCGCTTCCCAAAGTAGGTTCGGGGTATAGTTTTAAAATGCTTAAAGAAAAACCCATTTTAAAGAAAAAGGAGTAGGTATGGTTTCCAAGAGGATAGTTTTGCATTTTCCGCACCGCCTAGTTAATCAGCCGATTGTTTATAAATTGGTAGAGGAATATGATCTGCAGTTTAATATCCTGAAGGCTTTTGTTACGCCCGAAGAGGAAGGGCTTATGGTTTTAGAATTAGGCGGGAAAAGAGAGAATTTTGATAAAGGTGTAGAATATTTGCAGTCCTGTGGAGTCAAAATACAGCCTTTAAGTCATGATGTGGTAAGAAATGAAACTAAATGCACTAACTGTGGCGTATGCGTTCCGATTTGTCCGACAGAGGCCTTTGTAGTAGATAAGAAAACACGCAAAGTTATTTTTAACGATAAGAAATGCATTGCCTGTGAGCTTTGTATTAAAATCTGCCCTCCTCGCGCCATGGAAGTTCATTTCTAGAGATGGGACTTCTTAAAAAATTAAATAACCTTAAGAAAATAATCTTAGATTCTAAATCTGCAATTATAGCTTTTTCCGGAGGGGTAGATAGCTCGTTTTTGCTCTTTATCGCATCCAAGGTTTTGTCTAGAGATAAGCTCCTTGCTGTAACTGCAAATTCCCCCACATATCCCAAGCAGGAATTAGCTGTGGCAAAGAAAATCGCCAGCTCCTTTCGAGTGAAGCATAGAATTATTAACACGCGGGAATTAAATGACAGGAGATTTGTTTCTAATCCAAAAAACCGTTGTTATTTTTGTAAAAAAGAACTTTTTAGCAGTTTAAAACACATTGCCAGAAAAGACAGCTTAAATAATATTTTCGACGCAAGCAGCATTTCTGATAAGAAAGACTTCCGGCCTGGGATTAAAGCAAAAATAGAATTAGGCGTGCGTTCTCCGCTTCAAGAAGCAGGTTTGATTAAATCAGAGATAAGATGTTTGAGTAAGATGCTTGGGCTTAATAATTGGAATAAGCCTTCGTTAGCCTGTCTTGCCTCAAGGATTCCTTATGGTATACCGGTCACTCGACGCATCTTGCGGCGTATTGAGGATGGAGAAGTGTTTTTGGCTAAAATGGGATTTGAGCAGGTGCGTTTAAGGCACTACAATGGTTTATGCAGAATTGAGGTGCTAAAAAAAGATATTCCCCGTTTGATTCTAATGAGTAAACGCATAATCGACAAATTAAAGAGATTAGGGTATAATTATATAACAGTGGATCTGGAAGGTTATCGTAGTGGAAGCATGAATCCAGCCTCTGCAGGCAGAGGCTGGTGAACGAGGTGATTAAAAAATGAAAAAAATATATTTAGATTACGCGGCGACTTCTCCTTGTGACCCTCAAGTTCTAAAGGCGATGGAGCCGTTTTTTTTCAATAAGCCGGGTAATGCCTCAAGCATGCATTCCTTTGGCCAGGAAGCAAAAAAAGGAGTTGAGGATAGCCGGGAAATACTCGCCTCATTTTTGGGCGCTAAGCCAGAAGAAGTTATCTTTACCTCTGGCGGCACAGAGTCAAATAATAATGTTATATTCGGAGTGGCGGGGGCGCTAAAGGATAAAGGTAATCACATTATTACTTCTGCTATTGAGCATCACGCTGTAAGCAAGCCCTGCAGTTACTTGGAGAAAAGAGGTTTTAAGGTTACATACGTAGGTGTGGATAAAGATGGTTTAATTTCACCCGAGGATATAAAAAAAGCAGTTACTGATAAGACTATTCTTATCAGTGTGATGCATGCTAATAATGAGATTGGGACAATTCAGCCTATTAGAGAGATTGGCAGTATCGCAAAAGAAAAAGGGATTTATTTTCATACTGACGCAGTGCAGACTGTCGGACATATTCCGGCAAACGTAAATGATCTTAACGTTGATTTCCTATCTCTATCTGCTCATAAATTCTATGGCCCTAAAGGTGTTGGCGCTTTATATATAAGGAAGGGCAGCCGTATGGAGAGATTTCTCTACGGCGGAGATCAGGAAAAAGACAGGCGCGCATCCACCCATAATACGCCAGGGATTGTAGGTTTAGGCAAGGCAATAGAATTATGCCGTAAAAATATGGACAACGAGACAAAAGTCCAGATAGCCTTGCGGGATAGAATGATTAAGGAGATACCACAGATTATCCCTGAGGTCAGGCTTAACGGACATCCAAGCTTAAGATTGCCGAACAATGTTAATTTCTCCATAAAATATATTGAAGGAGAATCAATCCTGCTTAGTTTGGATATGTTAGGTATTGCTGTTTCAACCGGATCCGCCTGCACCTCAAGCTCCTTAGAGCCGTCCCATGTGCTTTTAGCTATTGGACTAGATCATGCCACCGCGCACGGGTCATTAAGGATAACCATAGGGAAGTGGACAAAGGAGAGTGATATTGATTATTTTTTGGAACACCTGCCTAAAGTTGTAGACAGGCTGCGCGCTATGTCCCCTCTGTATCAGAAAAAATGAAGCTCCGCAGCCTGAAGCCTGCGGTTTTTTGGAGCGAAATACTTGGCGGCCACCTTCAGTGGCCGCAAATGTATAATCATGGAAGAAAAAATAATTGAGCTGCTTAAGAAAAAACGCGATTATCTTTCGGGTGAAGAAATAAGCAGCCAGCTAAGAATAAGCCGACAGGCTCTCTGGAGGCATATTCAGAGCTTAAAAGACTTGGGTTATGATATTGCCGCAGTCCCGCATTTAGGCTACCGATTGGAATCCAGCCCGGACAAATTATTTGATTTTGAAGTCAAATACGGCCTCAATACTAAGATTCTGGGTAGAAAAATACTTTACTTTGATTCTTTGAGCTCAACTATGGATATGGCTGCGCAATTAGGAATGAACGGCGCTAGCGAAGGCACAGTGATTTTGGCTGAAGCTCAAACTAAAGGCAGGGGGAGATTAGGCAGGGCCTGGTTTTCGCCTAAACGTAAAGGCTTGTACCTTTCATTGATTTTACGCCCGGTCATCCTGCCTACGCAAGCCTCTATTCTTACACTTTTATCCGCGGTAAGCATTTGCGAAGCGCTAAAGCAAACTACCGGCCTTGTGCCCCAAATAAAGTGGCCGAATGATATATTGATAAATAATAAGAAGCTCGGCGGAATATTAACCCAGATAATTGCCGAGACGGATAAAATAAATTTTGTAATTATCGGCATTGGGATAAATGTAAACAATGATAAGAAATCGTTAATTTTGGGCGCTACTTCTTTAAGAGAGCAGAAGAAAGAGCGCGTTAACCGCACCATTCTCCTACAGGAGATATTGCGCAAGTTAGAGGCGAATTATCTAAGCCTGATAAAAAGTGGGAGCAATTCAATTATAGATAAATGGCGCCAGCATAATATTACCTTAGGCAGAAGGGTTAAGGTATATTGCCAGAATAGAGAGATTGAAGGAGAGGCCATAGATATAGATGCAGACGGCGGCCTTTTGGTGCGTAAAGACTCCGGGTTGACTGAAAAGGTGATCTCCGGAGATGTAGTCCACTGCAGATAGGATATTGTAAACTAAAATACAATAGTTAGTTGACAATAAGCCGCAGTATTTTATAATATGCCTTATGCATAAAATAAAATCTTGCGGCTTGGTTTTTATAATAATTATTTTAGCCGGCGCTAACCCTGTTTTTGCTGAAGAAAGCGAACCCGCGGATTTAGATAAGATAGTTGTTACTAAACACAGCCTTTACCCCGTTAGAAATATCCCAGAATCTCGGCAGGATAACGAAATTTCTAACAGGGTTTATCTTGAGGAGCCCTATTCCTTAAATTCAGGCGAATTAGAAAGCCTTCCTTTTTCCTCCAGCGTGGAAGCGTTAAGCACATTGCCCATAGATTTACAGAGCCGGCAGCCGCATAACGGGATACAGACAGATTTTTCCCTGCGCGGTTCAACTTTTCAAGGGGTGTTACTTCTGCTTAATGGCCAGCGTATCAATGACCCGCAGACCGGCCATCACAATGCGGATATTCCTTTTACGCAGGAAGATATTAATAAGATTGAGGTTATGCCCGGAGTCGGTTCTTCGCTTTTCGGGCCGGATGCCATAGGCGGAGCAGTTAATTTCATTTTAAAGAGGCCTCAAGAGAGAAAGTTTATTTTAGAATCGTCCGGAGGGCAACACGGTAGTTTTTCCGGTTTAATCAGCGCGCAGGCGATAAAATAAAAGGCTTGGGGGTAAGGCTATCCATAGAGAATCGGCAATCCGCAGGTTACCGCGAGGATACGGATTTTAAGAAGTTTACCACAAGTTTTGCCTCGTCTTTAGATCTGCCGCAAGGTTCTTTTGATCTAAATTTCGGTTATCAGCAAAAGGAATTCGGGGCTTATGATTTTTACACTCCAGGCCAAGGTTATCCTTCCAAGGAATGGACAAGGACTTACCTGTTAGATAGCGGGTTTAATCTTAATAAAGGAGATTTAATTATTAAGCCTAATTTTCTCTGGCGCAGGCATTTTGATAGGTTTGTGCTGGATAAAAGAGTGCCTAGTTATTTTACCAGTAATCACCGCACTGATACCTACACCCCAAATATTTATTTTCAGAAGGAGACAGGAGTTTTAGGTAAAGTAGGGCTTGGCCTGGAATACGGAGAGGAACGTATTACTTCCACTGCTTTAGGCAGGCATAATCGCGGCCATAGAAGCATATTTTTTGATGATGCTCGTGATTTAACCTGGAAGTTATCCTCAGGCCTTTCTTTTCGCTTTGATGATTTTTCCGGTTTTGGCAAGGTTTATACCGGTTCATTTAATTTGCGCTACGAAATCGTTGAACAGCAATTCCTGCGTTTAGGAGTATCTAGGAGTATGCGCGCGCCTTCTTTTACCGAGCTTTATTATGATGACCATAAGACGACAGTGGGAAATTCCAGCCTCTCTTCCGAGAAATCTCTTAACTATGAAGCAGGCTATGAAATAAAAAAAGACAAGTTACTTGCCGGCTCAACATTATTTTTGAGACAAGAGAATGATTTTATTGATTGGGTAGAAAGCAATGCCGGCTCAAATAAGTTTCAGGCAGAAAATATTCCCGGGGCTAATGTTTTTGGGATAGAGAGCCGCTTGGAACTAGAATTATCCGAGAATATTAACTTAAAAACAAATTATACCTATATTAATAAATCCGTTGATGACAACGGGTATCTTTATAAATACGGCCAAAACTATGCCCGTCACCTCTTAAATAGCGAGCTAATATTCAAATTACCGTTTATCACACAAAGCTTAGGTTTTACTTATAAACAAAAGCCCGGCCGCAATGGCTGGTTTTTGCTTAACAGCCGCACGGATTATCCTCTTAACAAAAATGTAGAAGTTTTCTTATCCATAACCAATATCCTTAATCTGGAATACCAGGAAATAGAAGGTATCCCCCAACCTGGCAGATGGATTGAAGGATGATTGAGGTTTGAGTGGTAGATCCTTGATCTCACTTACGTTTAGGTCCTTGTTGCCTACGGCAACAAGGATTTCGTTAGATAAAAGCTTATGGTGCTCTTATCCTTACTCGCTTACGCTCGCGAGGATTTCGCTGGACCAAGGCATAAGGTGCTCAAATTTCGCACAGCAAGTGCGCACTTGCCAGTCCGATTTGGCAAGGTGCGCTAGATCAAAGCTTATTGTGCTCAAAAAGGGATCGGTCAATACATTCTTACCCCCCTGAGTCACAAAAGAAGTATAAGTATTGAGCAACACATCAAGATCAACGGCAGCTGTCATCAATAGCCGTTTATCCAAATCAGGTTTTTTCTCCTGAGC
>Ga0210056_1001025_pt1 | contig 24254 bp, 12 predicted proteins | sample CryGeyCG2014_080_2_FD_183965 | JGI IMG/M metagenome (GOLD analysis project Ga0210056, IMG submission 183965) | Groundwater microbial communities from aquifer - Crystal Geyser CG07_land_8/20/14_0.80 (SPAdes) (version 2) | ecosystem: Environmental > Aquatic > Deep subsurface > Groundwater | place... | reverse complement strand
CTCCCACGGAGGGGAGGACCGCTGGCAAGGCGAGTGACGCGGTACCCCGTGCTCATAGTCAGCGCCCCAGGGGAACCTCGAGACGAGCGCCCGTTTGGAGGGGCTGCCGTCGCTCGCTACGCTTCGCTCCGGCAGCCCCTCCAAACACTATTCTCATCAACACACAAACCGGACATTTCTAAATTGCACAAAACCAGACATTTCTAAATTGCGTTGACACCGCATTGCATCCTCTGGCGGGAGATTGTAGAATAGCGGAGACTTTCCACGGTCATTCTGAACGCAGGAATTCGAAAACAGAGTTACAGGAGTGGGATTTTGGCATTACACCCTCGTCTACGGGGGCAGAAGCCCCGCTACAGCGCCTTCGGTCACGGACTCTACCCCAAGGTTGTCGTGCGGATTCTCCGCCTCATCGGCGGCGCCTCCGGCGACCGAAAGCCGCGCCTCAAGCCCAACGAGCACGGTGCGTTCGACCGCCAGGAGGTGCGAGATGAAATCGTCCGTCTTCTTCCGCAATCGTCCATCGTCACCCGTCGCGCTGTCGCCAACAAGATGATACAGCGATTCCTGCAAAACGACGCGGCTCCCGGTTCCAACGCGATCAGAGAAATTACTCCCACTCCCTTCGTCCACCTCGGCAGCCACATCAGCGACCGCAAGACGCGCCTGCAACTGCTGCTGTGGCAGCTCTCCCGCGTCGACACACTGGTCGGCGGACTGGCGCGGTACGTGTTCTTCCCCTACCTCATTCAGGCTCGGCCCCCCGGTGGTTGGAGCGCCAACGAGTTCCACGTCGTGAACGGGGGACAACTCTTCGTCATCGACCGATTCATTACCATGCCCTTTCTCGAAGAATTCGCAACGCGAGAGTGGGGGTTCACCAGCCGACCCACACTGAACCTCGCCGTCCGCATTCTCACACTGTGCGGACGCATCGAGAACCGGAAGCGGAGAGACATGCGCTTCAACCCCAGAGTCTCCATGCTCTCCCACGAGACGACTCAACTGGTCGCCTTCATTTACGGTATCTATCAGGAGTTCCTGCCCACGCACACCAACCGCGACATCTCCATGAAGCAGATGATGGAAGGCCGTTTCGTGAGAACCATGCTGATTCCCCCCGAAGAAGTCGACGACCTGATCCGCCGCGGGGTCAAATACCAGTTCTTCCAGAAAGGCAGACAGGAGAAGAAGTCCACGCGAGCGCCTTCCATCCGCTTGTCCTGCCACTCTCTTGACCAGATCGTGGAGAAGATGCTCAAGCTCGCGTTCTGAGGGAGAGGGGTTGGGGGTTAGTGGTTGGCGGGTGTCGGAGAAGTCGGACCGCATTCTGCATTCCGCACTCCAAAAATAGTGCGGGCAGCCTCCCGATGGTAGATCGGTGGCGAGGCTGCCCGGTATGCGGGTAGAGGTTCAACGAATCATATTTTACTCGTTCGCCGCCGAATGGCAATGACAGGAAGGTTACAGTTTGATTAAGGTTTGTGCTCCTGCGGAACACGCTGTAACGAGTATGACGAGGATCACTCTGATATCACCGATGGAGACCCCATGAACCGTCCGCAGCCATCCACGCGCCGAATGCTCGACCTGATCTCCGTCCGGGATTTCTCCCCCGTCATTCATCAGGTCGAGACCGACGGCCTCGCACGTCGGCTCAAGGCGGAGCGACCCCCGTTCAGCGATGCCACACAGGCACAGCTCTCGGCCTTGCTGGAGCATTACTCCATCGACGAAGACCTCAACCGCGCCGCGTTCGACTCCATTCTGACGGGACTGGGCAAGGAGCGGGGCAAGGGCTATCTTATCAACGGCGTTTTTGGCGCGGGGAAGTCGCACCTGCTGTCCGTCCTGCGTCTGTTGGCCGGCTACGACGACACACGCCCCGTTTTTTTGAGCGCCCATCCCCTGTACGCTGCGGCGCTCGACAGGACCGCCCCGCCCGCTCAGATGCTGGTCGTTCCGTTTTCCCTGGACGACTATTCCGGACGAGACCACGATCTGGAAAACGTGTTCTGGCGAGAGACCGCGCGCAACCTGCCTGACGTGGCGTCGCAGTTGGCAGACCGATCACTCTCGCGCGCGGACCGGTTCGACTATTTTACCGAGACGCTGCAGCAGAGCGGACGCGTCGCCGCTCTGTGGTTGGTGGACGAGCTGTCCACGTTCCTCGCCTCCAAGGATTATTCCGGGCTTCAGAACGACGCGTCCTTTCTCCAGTTCGTCGGGCAGCGTTGCGGCGCCGGACGCTTCTACTTCGTTGGAACCACACAGAAGAGCGTGGAAGACATCGGCGCCTTCGAACCGTATATTCTTGAACAAATCAAAGACCGGTTCGACACGCGTGGAACCCTGCAGATGGCGGGAACTGTGCGCCTCATACGGGGACGGGTTGTAGCGATCAACGATGAAAGGGTGTTGCGCCAACAGGCGGAGGAGCTCGCAGTCCACTGGCGGGACGTTCTGCCTGGCTTTGCCGAAGGGGTTGAGGACATCCAATCATCCTACCCCTTTCACCCCGCGACCCTCCAGATTCTCGAATCCGTTGTGTCCCGGTTCTTCTCCCGCACGCGCAGCGCGCTGCGGTTCGCGCATGATCTCGTAAACAGCCCCCCTTTCCGCGCACGAAATTCCGACAGGCTTGTCACCCCTGATGAGATATTCGTTTACTTCCTACCCGACATCGCCGCCCACCCGGAACTGAGGCGGCTTGTCGACGAGGTCTACGCCTGGTACGAACAGCACGTTGCCGCGCTCTGTCCGGAGGACCCCGAGTTTGGGCTGCGCCTTATCAGACTGCTCGTGCTGCTCAAGATTGGCAACCTTCAGCTATCGGTGGACCAGATCGCGCACGCTCTACTTGCCGATCTTCGGCTCCCCGGAGAGGCAAACTATGGGTTCGTGAAGTATCTGCTGGAGAAGTTCCGCACCGAAGGCAACTACATCACTCGTCTGCGGTCACGCGCCGGCGAGGGAGATTTCTACGCCGTCGATCTCGGGATCCGCATCAATGAAGCCGTTCGCCGAAGAGTGGATGCAGTGATGGCGACATTCACCGATACCGACCGCCGCGTCGAGCAAGCGGCCTTGGAATGCTGCACTGGCGAGTCTTTTCCGCTGGCGGAACTCCGCCGATCGACGACCTTCGAGGTCTGGTGGGAGAATACGCAAAGGAAACTGCTGTGCCAGTTCACCGACCTGCGGTCACTCGACCCCGCTGAGTTGACCCACTGGGTCGGAACCATCTCCGATCCTGCGACCCACGAAGATGGCGCACTCTTCGCGGGAAGCCTGTACGGAGTGGAGGCACAGCGCGAACAGTGGATTGACAACCTGCGCAGCATCTCGCCCTCGCGCGCAGGCATCGACGGCCGCTGGGTGGGATCGCTCGCGTGTCTGCTGCCGCGGGAGATGATCCATCCCGAACGGGAGCGTCTGCGGGAGTTTACGGCTTGCCGCTTGCTAACACAGGATCCCTCGCTGAAAGACAACCGTCGCGGCCGCGCCATACTGGATCGGCTGCGGGAAGACCTGCCGGGGATGACGGGCGAGATCGAGCGACTACTGCGCGATCTTTACATGCAGGGCGAAGCGATGATCGGGCACGAGATGAGTTGCCGCACGGCGGAGCTGGTGGATACTGAACAGTCGTGGCTCTACCTCCTCGACACGGTCGCCCGACAGATGTTCCCGCGAGTCTATCCCTCCTTCCCCAAATTCGCCCCTCGACAGAGAATTCTATCTGCCGCGGGGTCCAACCAGTTCGTGACAGAAATCCTGAGGGACGGCCTGCCCGGCAACCTCGCATCGCCTGCCATGGATCGTGTGGCGCGTGGGATTGGGGTTCCGTTGAGGCTGGTCGGGGAGTTGCGGAGGGGGTTGCAGTACAAGCCGGTTCCCGCGGAGCTTGTTGTTGCGTGCGAGGCCGCTTTGGAGATCTCCCCGAAGTACCGCGACGTCGAACGATCGTTACTAAAGTCGCCGCTCGGACTCCCCCCGGAACTGACCCAGATCGTTGTGGCCGCGATGATTCGGCAGGGGCAGGCGCTTGCCTTTGACAGCGAGGGCGCGGTGATTGCGACGGAGGAGATACGCGCTCCTCTCAAAGAGGGCGTCGCAACACTTCGGCGGGGCGACCTGTTGACGGAGTCGGAATGGGTGGCGGCATCCGAAGCCCTTGCTGCGTGGTTCCCATCGACAGAGGCTCTCCCGCGTTCCTTCGAGTGCCAGGAGAAATACTGGGCGCATCTGTGCGGCTGGCGAGAGCAACTGCTGGCACAATATCAACAGGCCGCCACTTCGCTCAATCAGCTTCTGGAACAGACCGGTCAGTCGCCGGTGCAGTGGCAGGAGTGCCGCGAGGCGCTCACTCACGCGCAGTCTGTGATCGACAGCGTTTCTCCTGCTGCGCCCGCGAGTGAGGGGCTGAGGCAATGGGTGTCCCGGCGCGCCGCGACTCCCGACGCCCCTGCATTACTTGAGGGATTCCAGGCGCGGTCCGGGTTTCTCGTTGACAACACCAACCTGCTGATCCGAATGACACGATACTTGAGAGATGCTCTTCTGCCCACGGAACACTCCCTCGAAGCGAAGCGGGCCGAGCTGCTGTGCGCGCTCACAGGCGGGGAGTCCATCATGACTGACTGGCCACGGATTTGGTCTGCCCTGAACGGATTTTTGTCCGACTACATCACTGCGTCCGTCCTCTGGCACCGGCAGCAAAACGATCCTCGGAAGGTGGCGGAGTACCTGCGCGTCAAGGAGAGCGCTCTGTGGAAGCAGCGGGAGTTGCTGAGGCAGTTGGAGGGAAGCATCAGCTTCAGGTTCAACGTTGATCCCATCGCCGCGGTGCTGAATACATTCTGTGCGTATCCGCAGTTGTCCGAGGCGCTGGCGCGCTCTCCAGTGTGCCCGCAATGCGGGAAGTCACTCGGGGCCGTCGCTCACCGACCGACCGTGGAGGAGACGCAGCGCCACGTCCGGCAGGAAGTGGAGCGAGCGGTCGGCACGCTCTCTGAGGACATGTGCCTGGGTGCGATCAAGCGATACGCGAAGGAACTGGGTGACGCGTGCCCACGTTGCTTGACGGCGATGGTGGATGCGTTGTCGAAAGGAGAACCGGAGGCGTTCCTAGCGCTGCTGTCAGCGGACTCGGTGAAACATGCGCGACGGGCCCTGTTGCCGCGGCGTCGAGTGACGCGGCAGGTGGGTCATCTACATTTCCTCCTGGCAGGGAAGGTGCTCCCGAAGCGCGCGGTGATGGCGGAGGTTGAGACCTGGCTGGATGGAGACGAGGGTCTTCGATCCGAAGATGAGGTGCAGTTTAAATGAACATGCGAATGGGCGAATAGGCGAATGAGCGAATATTGGAGCCCCGACGAGTCGGGACGGAAACCCCGACACCTCAGGGGGCGAATGTTGGAGTCCTGACCAGTCGGGACGCACCATCTTCGCGTCCGGGGCATGAAGTGATGGCGACGCCCACCGCTGTTGTTCCTTCTATCCGCAGCAGTTCTTGAACTTCTTCCCGCTACCGCAGGGACAGGGCGCGTTGCGGGAGTGGGGTTGTCCGGGGATGATGATGGTGGAAGACTTGCCCCGCTTCTTCGGCCCCTCAGGACCTGTCGACGTCCGCTCTCGTGCGGCCATCGTCCCCGCGAACTCCGAGTTCACCATGATTTCTCTGGGTGTGCGGTTCTGAGCAATCAACTCCGCCATCGTCCGCATGCATGGATCGATGTGCTTGAAGAACCGCTTGTATCCCGCGCAAAGATAGTTAAGTCCCGGTTCGCCGGTTGGCGTTTGCAGAAATCGCTGCTTGGGGCATTCGCCGTTGCAGGCAAACCGTACTTCGCACTCCATGCAGTAGGCGGGAAGCGTGTCGAACTTGTCGTTGCCGAACTTCCGCTGGCAAGACGAGTTCACCATGTCCCCCAGTGACTGATCCATGACGTTGCCGAGGCGGTAGCGCGGGTACACGTAGTGGTCGCAGGAGTAGAGGTCGCCGTTGTGTTCCATGGCGAGGGCCCGTCCGCAACGCTCTGCGAAGATGCACAGGCCGGAGCCAACCTGCATCCAGTTCCCCAGGGCAACGTCGAACATCTGGACGAAAATATCGCCCACATCGGCGCGTACCCACTCGTCGAAAATCTTCACCAGGAACTCGCCAAACTGCCGCGGGACCACCGTCCATTCGGTCACTCGGACATCCGTGTCCGCATGGCCTGCTTCGGGCGGCTCGCCCAGTTTCAGCTTGATCGCCTTATCCTCTTCGTCCGGCAGACGCTCAACAATGGGGATGAACTGATGAAACTTGGAGCCAATTCCCTTGAGGAACCGGTAGACCTCCAGCGGACGCTGCGAGTTGTGCCGGTTGACGACCGTGAGGGTGTTGAACTCCACGGAGTGTTTTTCAAGATACTCAAGCCCGTGCATGACGCGGTCGAAAGTGGGCTTGCCTCCCTTGTCGACGCGGTAGCGATCGTGCAGTTCGCGAGGGCCGTCCACACTGAGGCCGACCAGAAAATTGCGTTCCGCAAGGAACTCGCACCATGCGTCATTTAACAGCATACCGTTGGTCTGGAACGCGTTACTGATCTGTCGGCCATTGGAGAAGCGATCCTGAAACTGAACGACTTTACGGAAGAAGTCCACTCCCATGAGGGTAGGCTCGCCTCCCTGCCACGCAAAGCTGATTTCCGGCCCGTCTTGGGATTCGATGTATTCCCGGACGAACTTCTCCAGAAGTTCATCGCTCATACTGAAGTTGTGAGTCTCCGGGTAGAGGTTTTCCTTTTCGAGATAAAAGCAGTACTTGCAGTCCAGATTGCAGATCGGCCCGATGGGCTTCACCATGATGTGGTAGGGCAGGTGGGACTTTATGGTGGACATACCGCCTTTCTTCAGGGACGACACTCCCTACGGGTTCCCGAAAATATCCTTCCTCAACCTGGCGTCTACGTTCTCCGAATGGTACGCGCTGAGGCTGTGGCCGGGAGGGTTGATTTCGTCCACGGCTTTGAGATCAGCTTCGGACAACTTCACATCGACCGCTTTCAGACACGAGTGCAAATGCTCCGGCGTGCGCGGACCGATCAGCGGAGCGGTGACTCCGGGCTGATGAAGGAGCCACGCGAGGGAGAACTCTGCGAGAGTAACGCCCTTCCCCTCTGCGAGGGGCAGCAGCGCCTCAACGGCCTTCAGCGCTCCCTTGCTCATGCGCGTTGGCCCGATGCCGTGTTGGGCGCTGCGGCTGTCCTTCGGAATGTTTCCCCTGCGATACCGCCCCGAAAGAATGCCGGACGCCAGCGGGCCCCACGGGATGATCCCGAGACCGTAACGTTTGCAGGTCCAGACCAGCTCTCTCTCGATGGAGCGGTCCAGGATGTTGTAAGGCGGCTGTTCGGAGGTCAACGGCGTCCACCCATATTGCCGCGCCAGCAGGGCGGCCTCGGCGATGAGGGCACACGCGAATTTGGATACCCCGATGTAGCGCACCTTGCCTTGCCGCACCAGGTCGTCCAGCGCGCGCAGCATCTCCTCCAACGGTGTCACCATGTCCATCCAGTGAGCCTGATAGAGGTCGATGCGGTCGGTCTTCAGGCGTCGCAGGCTGGCCTCGCAGGCCTGCACGATATGGTAACGGCTCTGCCCCCAGTCATTCGGTCCCTGACCCATGTGGGTCGTGAATTTTGTGGCAATAACCACGTCGTCGCGTCTTCCGTTCTGGGCCAAAGTCTCGCCCACGATTTCTTCTGACAGGCCGTGGCTGTAGCAGTCGGCGGTATCGATCGCGTTGATCCCCGCGTCGAGCGCCTCGTTGATAATCTGTCCGGATGTCTCTCTATCCGTCGCCGCGCCGAAATTCATGGCGCCGAGAATTTGCCGCGACACGCGCAAGCCGCTGCGGCCGATTTGTGTGTACTCCATCTGCTGCCTCCTGGAATGAGCGATGCCACAAACATACCATCTTGCGGATCGATCCTGCAAGCCGAGAGGACAAGGGAGTGCACGCCGGACTCGTCCTGGTTGGCAAAGGTTGGACGGTGTGGTACATTGCGGGAGCATTTCTCAGGCTTCTCGAATCTGTACTCGCAATGCAAGGAGATAGACGATTCGGACTCTGTGAGTCCGCGAATATGAGCGCATACAGCCACCAAAACCCACTTGCGCGAATGCTGGTGGTTGCGGTTGTTGCAGCAACGACCGCGCCCTGCGTAAACGCCGACGTGAACCTCACGCTCACCGACTACCTGCACCACACCTGGACGAACGAATTGGTGACCTTTGAGGTGGCCACGGCGAAGCTGCCCGGCGTCAAAACCGTTGCCCTGTTTGGGCCGGATGAGAAGCAAATCCCGGTGCAGAGCACACGAGTGGGAAAGGGAAAAGTGGCGGTGTCGTTCATCGTGGGCGAGCTGCCCGCGGACGCAACGCGTGTCTACAGCCTGCGACAAGGAAAGCCGCTGGGAACCGCGCTGCTCAAGGACGAGGACGCAACCGCTGTCATGGACTCAGGCGTTGTCGCCGTGCGCGTTCCGACACGCACCGAAAAACGCTTCGACCCGCCCATACCGCTCACGGAAACCCCTCCGCCGTTGCTTGCGGTAAGGGGAGTGACCAGGCAATGGATCGGGAATGGACGACTCGCCGGAGGCGTGGGCGTGAAATCCATGAAGACAACGTTCGTCGAAACCGGGCCGGTGTATGCGGAAGTCAAGACGGACTACATCCTCACAACAGGCACATACTCGATGACGGTCCGCGTGGTGGCAGGCCAGGACGCGGTGCTCGTATCGGAGGAATTCGATAGTGGGACGGATGCCGTCAACAACGCCTACTTCCAGTTCTCTGCGAAGGAGAACCTGCAGCCCGCGCGCACCGCGGTGCAGGGACGACTGTGGCGCGAGCGCAAGGAGAAGAAGGACTCTCCTGCGGGGACGGACTATGCCCTGGAGTTTGATCAAGATCGGCGTGAGGTCTCCGTGATTGGCTATGTCACGTGGTGGCCGGAGACAACGCGGGTCATCACTCTCTACGGAGCAAGCTCGCCGGACACCCTCAGCTTCTTCCCGCGCCGCGTTGGCGAATGGAGGAACCCGATGGGCAGTTACCTGGAAACGCGGAAGGATGGGGAGGTGTTCCTGTCGCTGCCGCTGTATGTTGATCAGGAATGGACGCGCGACGGGATGGATCGCAAGAGCCCCTATTACACGGGTCGCCTGGAGAAGGACTGGCCGGAAACCGCGTGCCGTCGCAAGTGGGCATTCTTCCTATCGACGAAAGAACGCGTCCTTCCCGAATCGGGGAGGTCCGCGTTGCAGGACGCAGTCATTCAACACTCCGACCTCCCTCTGGACAAGATCAAGGACTGGGTCCTTGAGTGGAACGGCGACGGGGTCACCTACCCGCGCCTGTATGTGGAGCCCGGCAAACTGGAGGATGTCCGGCGGCGGGCCCTCGCCACCCCCGGTTGGGATACTGAGCTGAGGAGATACTACACGCGACCGGAGACCTATGTCCTCACGCAGGATGTGAAGGTGGGTGATGAGCTACTGCGCGAACCGCTTGGACAGCCCAACTCGTTCGCGGTGGTCGGCGCGTTGCCTGCCCTGCGACAGTACGTCGCGATGCTGTTCGACAACTGGGGATATGTCGGTTTTCCGGCACCCAACCAGGCGCGGCCGATGATCGAGTTCGTTCGTTTCGACGCGGCGATGTCGGTGAAAGGGGCAACCGATACGGAGAGGGAGGAGATGCGCCGCCTGTGTGCATTCGTCGCGCAGATGGTTTACGATCAGGACTGGCATCCCACGCTCGCCGGGTGGCACCTCGGCAACCCGAACATGCCGCCGCGGCAAGAGCATCATCTCGCGGTTGCGGGGTCGGCGCTGCCAACTCATCCCCTGGCGAAGCAGTGGCGCGCCCGGGGTGAAGCGGAGCAAAAGCGACTGATTGACGCTATGACCCGTCCCTCCGGCGCCTGGCGGGAGTGTCCACACTACCAGTGGGAAGCCGCGATGTATCCGATGTTCCAGGCGGCTGTCCCGCTGAAATTAAGTGGGGGATATGACCTCTTTGCCGATCCGAAGGTCAAGAAGACGTGGGACTATCTTGTCGGTATCCTCATGCCCCCCGATCCGCGGTTCCAGTCCAACGGGAAGAGGCTGCGCACTCAACCGGCCTTCGGCAACGGCTCGTGGGAATTCATGCCGCTGCTCGGCTGGCTCGCGGCCATGACGAAGGACACCGATCCCGCATTCTCCCAGCGCATGATGTGGGCCTGGAAGGAACAGGGAAGCCCCCACTACTCCCACATGAGCGAACTGATCATCGACCCCAACCTTCCTGCGAAACAGCCCGACCTGAAGAGCGCCAACTACCGTGGATTTGGCTGCACGCTGCGTTCCGGTTTCCCATCGGACGAGGAAACCTGGATGGCGTTCCGTCACGGCGATTGCATCGAGCACTACAACTACGGCGATCAAGGCTCGTTCATGCTGTGCGCCAAGGGTTCTCCGCTGGTGCTGCACTTCGGGTCGCAGTACACGCCGTACCTACAGGGATCGTGGTACTTCAACCGCGCCAGTGTGAATCACCGACTGATCAACGACGAGGACCCCAGCGCGCAGCACCTCGGGGGAAACCCGAAGGATTATGCGTTGGGAACCGAGCTCTGGTGCGAGGACGGCTCGAACGATTACGTGATGCACAACAAGGGCTTTGTGTCTTTCGACGGCGCCGACTACGCCCACGCGGAGCAGGTGCAGCAACGACAGGGAGTCATCGGCAAAGACCACACGATCCAGCTCCCGCCGAACACTCCGTTGTTGCAGGTAGATATCCCGGACACGACGTGGATTCGACGAGTCCTCTTCCTGAAGGACAAAGACCCCCTCGCGCCCAACTACTTCCTGATACGGGACGACTTCATTTCCGAGCAGCCGCTTGCAGGGGAGTGGAACATCTGGACGCTGGCAGACAATATCGAGACACAGGAGAACCGCGTGAAGGTCGTCGGCAAGTACGGAGTTGACATGGATGTGTTCATGGCTGCACCCGTGACTCCACAGTGGTCGACGCGGCAGGAGACGAACAAGTTCATCGCCGGGCCGTCGCATCAGTACCTCATCGAAAAACCGTGGATCGAGGTCCTCACCAACCTCCGCGCGCAGCAGACGCCAGGCAAGGGATTCCTCGCCGTGCTCTATCCGCGCAAATGCGCTGAGAAAGCGCCCACCTTCGAGGCTATTGCCGACGGAAAGGGCGTCAAGGTCGCCACCCCGCGAGGAACAGACTGGGCGTTCCTCTCACACACACCCATTGAATGGAAAGGGGACGGACTCTCCTTCTCCGGCACCGCTGGAGCAATCCGCAAGGTGGGCGACCAATACGAAGTTATTTTCACAGAACCGGGAGAGGCGATAGTCAACGGGAAGAAGATCACCGCCAGGGAGGCGATGGAGAAGAGAGTGAAAGGCAATTAACCGCTGAAGGAGAGAAAGTGTCCAGACGACGAACGTTCGCACTCATTGCCATTTCCATCGCCGGACTCTGCCGATACCAAGATGAAGCGTTTGGCGACGCGACGTTGTCGCCCGCTCTCGAACTGGAGATGACTCCCTACTTCCTCAGCGCGCAGAAGATCGTTGTCACAGCGAAGACTGAGCTGGACGATGCCCGGACAGTGGAAATCAAGCTGCATCCTTCGGGAGCGACGACGACCGTGTCACTCAAGTCCGGCCGCGCCGAGGCTGAGATTCCTACCGGCAGGTTGAAGTCCGGCGAATACGAACTGGTGGCCGAAGCGCGGGACGCTAACGGCGGAGCGCTGGCGAGAGCGTTGCTTTCGTTCCGCAAGCCCGACCCACCCGACTGGTGGACCACGAAGTTCGGTCTCGAACCGGTTATTCCCCCACCGTGGTTTCCGGTGAAGGCTGACAAGTCTCGAGTCGAAATTCTGGGAAGAATCTATGACTTCGCAAGCCACGCCCTGCCCGCGCAAATCACGACGCGGGGACAGCAAATCCTGTCGGGGCCAATCGAATTTGTCACCTTTGGGAAGTGGAGCGGAACAAAGCGGAAGCTGGTGAAGAAAGCCCCGGAAATGGCCGTATACGAGACAACCCTCGCCTCCGACTCTTTCACGATGAAAGTGCAGACCCAAGTGGAATTCGACGGCTTTATGTACGTGGATGTGAACCTCAGTTCAGTGCCCCGCGCCAAGGTCCCGGGCAAGGTGGAATCGCTGGACCTCGTCATTCCCTTCAGGAAAGAGCACGCGATCCTCCTGCAGAATTACGTCAAGGCCAGCGGACCGGGGACGATGGCAGTAAAACGGTTCCACGGCGAGATTCCCGCGGAGGGATATAAGTCGCCTCCGATGATTACCACGTGGATCGGCACCGATCACTACGGGCTGGAGTTCTCCTGCGAGTCCTCCCGCGGCTGGTCGATGGCAAAACCCGACGAAGCGATGGAGGTCGCGCGCGACGGTGATCGCGTGCTGCTGAAGATTCGCTTCATCAGCAAGCCAATCGCGCTTCCGCCCAATCAGCCGCGACACATTCGTTTCGGTCTCGTGGCGACACCGACGAAGACGCTATTGCCGTTTCTTCAGAAGGCGAGGTTCCAAGACGACATCGATCCCTCGCTGCTCCCCGCGCAGTGGGGAGACTATCCGGTGTGGCATCCACCCCTGAAGAACCCGGCGTTGGTGGAGAAAAACCGGAAGTGGATCGACGACTCTCACAGAGCAGGAGCGAAGGCTCTGGTGAATGGCGGCTGGAACATCTCGGTACAGGATCCACAGTGGGAAAGCTGGGGGAGGGAGATGGTTGCCGAGCCGTTGCAGGATGTCGGCTTCGGAGACTGCAAGCAGTATGCGGCCTGCTACCGCACGCCTTACAGAGAATTCATGCCCAACAGCTTCGGATACAACGCCAAGACCATTGGTTTCGATGGCATCCGCTTCGACACCGTGGTCCCAACTTATCAATGCCAGAGCCTGGTGCACGGCTGCGGCTGGTATGACGATGATGGCAACCTGTGGCCGACTTTTCAGATCTTCGCGCAGCGGGAAATCTGGAAGCGGCTGTACCGCATCTTCCATGGCGGCGTGATGCCAGAAGGTATCGTCTACACCCCCAACGCCGCCGGTCCGATGATGGCGGTCCACTCCTTCGCAGACTATCGCGAAATCGAGGAGAACCTCTACCAGAGCGCAGAAACCTTGAGAGAGGCATATCCGCCCGACATGGTGCGCACCATCATGAGCCACGACGCCTACGGCTTGCGCTGCGAGGCGAACCTCAGAGAGGGTCCGCTGTTCTTCAATGAGAAACTGGCCGCGTTGCTGGTCAATGGCGCCGATGGATGTCTGCTGGACTACCGCAGTTGGGACCCCGGCTACGAGGCCCAGGCGATGCCTGCTGTCAACATTTGGGAAGCGTGGGAATGGGTGGATCGCTTCAACGCGCAGTGGCTTGGGTGGTGGGAGAACGCAAACTATTTGACGATCGACCGGGGCAATAAGATGATCCTCGGCAGCATGTACGTGCAGCAGGGAGAGAAGATTCTCCTTGTTGTAACCAACTATGAGGTCGAGCCGGTGGACGATCTCCCGGTGCACCTGAATCTGGAGAAGCTCGGCCTGGCCGCGCCGATATATGCCGAAGATGCCGTCACGCTGGAGCCGGTCGCGATTTCGGAAGATGGCGGAATGCGGTTGGACATTCTCAAGCAGCGTTACCGCTTGCTCAAGATCTCCCATCAACCTCCGCGCTTCTGCGAGGGAGCGCTTGGCCCGAACCTGATTCTCCACGCGCCCGATGTGAGTGACACCACCTGGTGGTCCACCGAAATTCCACTCGATGCAAACTCCGTGTATGTTCTATCCGCACAGATCAAGATCGACAAACCCATCGGCGCAGACAGCGAGAGCCCGAATTTCATGGACAAGTCCACACCCAGCGTCCGCCACTATCTCTCCATGCACCTCGTCGACGCGCCGGGCGTCGACGGCATCAACGGAACGGGCAAGAAATCGCTGTGCCCTTCGGAGAAGGACGGCGAGATGATCCCCTACCGCGACACGCCGTTCTATCAACAGAGCTACGCGCCGCAAATGTGGGAGAAGACTCCCGGCTGGTCCCAGATATTCCTGCCGGTGAAGACTGGACCGGCTACGCGCGAGAGCAAGGTCATGGTGTCGCTTGAGGACAAGGGGCAGGCGCAGTGGCGTCACGTTTCGCTGCGAAAGGAACTGACTACGGGTGCTGCCAACTGAGTTTCGAGAGAGTACATCTTCCCGTACGGGTTGGAGACAGGTTATTCGTGAGGTTCCCCCGGAATAAGATCGGGAGCATCCACCATTATGCCTAGTGCATCCTTTCGTAAATTCTTCGACATTAGACGCCGGATCGCTTCAGCGTCCGGTAGCTCACACAACTGACTACCGAGCGTCAAGAAAGGACATCTTTTCTCCCCTTTCAACCCGTGTTCGGCACGAACACGGGTTGAAAGGGGAGAAAAGGAGGGAAGCCTCCATCGTGTAGCTGCCTGTGTGAGCTACCGAACGCTGAAGCGATCCGGCGTCCTTTTTTGTGGGGGAACTTCCAAAACGATGCACTAACACGATCAGAAGTACGATGGTGTGGAACGGGAGGCCGCTTTGCTGGGCACAGAGACGGTTGGGCGTTGGCAGGTGGAGAAGCTGTGGCTTGCTTCGGAACCCGAAGTAAGAATCTCGGACTTGCCGGTGCGCCAGGCCACCACGCCCAGAACGCCACAGGTAACCATTGTTCTGAGCGCTAACGGCAAGAACGATATTTTCGGTGACGCGGCGCGGCCAATCTGTGAGGAGAATCTCAACGAGGAGCGCGCGGTCCTTTCCTGCGGTCGCACGACCGGTATCGGACGAGGGCACACGGCCCAGGCGCGGTGGCTTGACGGCAGAACCATTGGGCGTATAAGCTTGTGTAGCATGTCAGTAGGTGCTCGAACACGACAATGGAATCCATCACGCCTCGCATAGATCGGTTGCGCAGGGCGCTCACGACTGACTGCCGTCGGCTCAACAGCCGCGTGCTCTTCGACGCCGAAGAAGGACGGTGGTATCGCGCGATCTCCGAACGTGTGTATTCGCGGAACCTCGACAGTTCCGAAGTCGCCCGCAAGGCCAAGTTCCTGCAGTCGTTTGCCGAGGAATTCCCTTGCGCGATGTGTGAAGACGAGCTGATCGTGGGGTCTCAACGCTTCTGCCCACCATGGCGGGCCTGTGGGGAGGGATGGGCAGAGACGGCGCGGAACATCGCTTTCCGAGGCAACAACGGTCACATCATCGTGGACTACGGCCATGTGTTGCGCGAGGGTGTCTCGGGACTGCTGGAAGAGATCGATTCCCGCGTATCCGGAGACCAGCGCGCCACCGCAATCAGGCAAGCCTTCCGGCAGGCGCTCCATGCGTTCTCGACCTTCATTTGCCGCCACGCTCAAGCCGCGCGCCTCGCCGCTCAAATGCAGGCTCACCGCTGCGATGAGCTTCTCCTCATTGCGGAGAATTGCGAACGCATCTCCTGGCATCCTCCGGAGACATTCCATCAGGCGCTCCAGCTTGTCTGGTTTATCCAAGTCTTCCTACATGCAGAGGGCTGTGGCGCGGCCGTGTCGTTTGGCCGGTTTGATCAGTACCTGTGGCCGTTCCTTGAAAAAGATATCTTCGAGCAACGCATCTCGACGATGCAATCCGGAGAACTGATCGCCTGCTTCTTCCTGAAGTGCTGCGAGGGCGACGAGTCGCAGAACATCATCTTCGGTGGCGTTGATGAAGATGGGAACCTTGCCGAAAATCCGTTATCTCTTGTCTGCCTGCAGGTTGCGGCTGATCTCAAATTGTGGCAACCGTCGGTGTCGGTGCGGATCGGTCCGGAGACATCCGACGAGTTCTGGAGCGCCGCGCTTCGTCTCTGTCAGGCTGGCATCGGCATGCCGTCGTTCTTTAATGACCCGGTCGTCATTGGCGCGTTGCAGGCGGTGGGCATTCCCCTCCGTCGGGCGCGCGACTATGGGATCGTTGGATGTTACGAAGCCACGCCGCAAGGGGATACCTACGGTCTGACCGTTAACCACCGTTGGGTGTTGCCGGAGACGTTGTTGGAGTTCTTGCGAAACCGGGAACAGCCTGTCGACTTCTCAAGCCTCCTCCGGGACTTCAAGTCGCACTTGCGCAGCAGTTGGCAGCAACAACAGGAGACGTTGCAGGCAAACTGGAACCAGTGGGCGAGAGACCGGTGCTCGCCGTTTGAGAGCGTCTGCACGCGGGGGTGCATTGCGTCGGGAATGACGGCTGAAGAGGGAGGAGGCAGCTACAACCTGCTGGGTGTAAATATTCTCGGGTTGGGAACGCTGGTTGACAGCCTGCTGGTCATTCGGGAGCTGGTTTGCGGACAGCCGGCAATCTCTCTGCGCGATCTCGTGGACCAGACGACCCGCAGCTTCCCTGACGGCGTCTTTCAGAACCGCTGCCGCGGGCTTTCCGGCAAGTACGGAACAGACACCTCCGAATCCAGCACATTGGTTGGCGTTCTTTCATCGTTCATTGCCGACCTCGTCCTTGCGACGCGGCTGGATCATGGCGTCCGGCCCAATCCTGCGTTCTTTGCCTTCAGCGGGGACATCTACCATCCCGTTCCTGCGACCCCCGACGGCAGGAACGACGGCGAGTTCCTTTCCTACGGTTGCGGACCGGGAACGCTCGCGAACGGAACAAGCCCCACATCCATCCTGAACTCCGCGGCGCATGTTGCTCACAGCAAGTGCGCCTGTGGCAATCCGCTCACCCTCTCCCTCAGCATCAATGACGCCCGCGGTGAGGAAGGCGCGGAGCGCGTTCGTCGGCTGGTCCAGGGCTATTTCGAGCAAGGAGGATTCCATCTGCACTTCAATTTGATCGACGCCGACCAGCTTCGTGAAGCTCAGAAGAATCCCGACGCCTTCCCCGAACTCACCGTCCGCGTCAGTGGATACAGCGCCGTGTTCCAGCATGTTGACCGTCGCTGGCAGGACGCCATCATCGAGCGGACAGAGAAAGGGATGTAGCAACGGCCCAGACGGCGCGCTCGCGCCGCGGTCGCGTCCTCGGATCCACGCGAGCAGATTACACCACCTACCCAGGCTACCGGGGTGGGGAATAGACCTTGTATCGGTAGGCGATGTATAGCTTACCCCCTGCCTCGACGGGCGTTTCCCAGGTGAGGCGCTGTTGTGGGTTGACGCGCCAGACGCCGCGCGTCGTGGCCTCGATGGTTGGCTTGAGGGATGTGTCGAGGACTTCGCCGGACAGCAGCTTTTTCACCAGCAGACGGATGGGTTTGCTCTTGTAGTTGAAGATTTTCAGTTCCCCTTTGATCGTGACCAGATCAAAGGTGCGACTGCTGTATACGGTCTTGGCATTCCGTTCGCGCTCGACCTCCAACTCGGACTGTTCTGCCTTCACGTCCACGGAACGCGTGATCTTGAGGAGTGTCTTCGCACCGGGGGATGTGTAGAACATGGTGTCCTGTCCCAGCACTTTCCCTTCCTGAATAGTCATCGCGGGAGCGGTGGTCCAGGGTATGCCCCCCGTATTCTCGAGGCGGAGAGAGTGCCACACTTCCTCCTGGTCGAACGCAGGCTCCTCGCCCCGGTTGTACCAGTACCACGGGTCATAGCGCCAGCGGCTTTGTTCGTCGAGGGAATCCTCAACCTCCCAGACGTACAGGTCATCACAAGGCACTCGCTTTGAGAACAGCGGATAATAGCCCCGCTCACCGCGAGCGAGGGTCACGTCCTCCTGCGGGTAGAGGAACAGGTCCTCGCGGGTCTTGCCTTCCTCCGGAGCGGTGATTCGCGGGCGACCACCTCCGTCATTGTTCGCGACGTTCATGGTCACCATCTGCTGCGCCACCACCGGCGTTCGGCGCCTTGCGGGCGAGGACGCGCCCAGGTTCGTGAGTCTTTGCAGGAAGTCGGAGACATCGCCGACCAGCGCCAGCGGATCCACCACTTCGGCGAAGGCGAGATTGGGGTATCCGGTGATGAAGTTGATTTTGCTCCCGGACAAGTCCTCCACGTCGTTGAGGAGGGTCGCCTTGCAGTGGAGCGACGCGTCATTCATGTCGGTAACGTCCATCTGATAGCTTGGCGCCCAAGTCAGTCCCCAGACGAGGTACAGCAGGCGCAGCCGTCCTTCCCCGCCTGTTGTATTGATGCGGAGGGACGCTCCGGGCAGGTTCCGTGAAACACGTAACTGGAAGCTGGCCGACTTCGAGGCGTCATCACCGAGTGTGCGGATGCCCTTGATCTCCCCCGGAGGCAGGGCGAGCACCTGGCCGTTCTGGCCGCGCAACAGCACAAACTGCGCCTGCGGAATCCCTCCTGCCGCGTCGCGGGCGGGAGGACGATAAGCGCGGGCGGGACTCCAGTAGTAATCCTGTCGGGCAGCCTCGGGAGAGCTGGACAAGTCGCGTGGGTCTCCCTCGGGGATCGCCTCTACCGTTGCGGCAAACCAACCGTCCTTCTCGGTGCGAACCTCCACCTTCCTGCCCACATTGGCCTTGAGCAGGTCCAACATCGTCAAGGCTGCAACGCTCTCACCGCGCGTGGAAGGTGAGGCAACGGCTTCCTTCACGGCGATCCCCTTCGAATCCGGGATGATCCAGAAACTGCCGTGAGCGGGAACCGGGAGGTCCTTCACGATGTGATTTCCCGCACCGCGTATCTCCACTTCCCGCTGAACGAAGCCGAGGCCGTTCTTGAAGAGCGATGCCTCGACGACGCGGCTGGTTGCCTCCTGCTGTGCCGCGGCACCCGGCGCGAAACAGCCACACACCAAACCACTGCATGGGATGAGAACACCGACCAATGAGAGTCTGCGATTCATGAGCATTATCTCCTCGATCCGTTGAGATAGTCCGATTGTATTCCACAGCGCAGCGAAGCCGCAACCTCACAGCCGGTATGCCTCTCTTGCGAGGCGTGTTGTGCAGTCAAAAACCATCTCCTGCGCGTCGTCTTCATCGATCAGCCCGCGCACGAGCAGCCCGGCAATCCAGTCGGCGGAGGCGCGGCGCCAGAGATCGTGGCGGGCGGGGATGGAAGGGAAAGCGCGCGTGTCGTCATTGAAACCGGCGGTGTTGCACAGTCCCGCGGTTTCCATCGCTTGATCGAAGTAGCGACGCATGCCGTTGAAACTGTCGTGGAACCACCACGGCGGCCCAAGGCGCAGCGCCGGATAGTGCCCCGCAAGGGGAGCCAGCTCGCGGGAATATGCGGTTTCGTCAAGCGTGAACAGAACCAGCGTCAGCCGCGGATCGTTTCCATATTTGTTGAGCAGCGGCTGCAGACTGCGGGTAAACTCCGAGGTCACTGGAATGTCGCACCCCTTGTCCGGACCGAACCGCTCGAAGATGCTCCGGTTGTGGTTGCGGCAGGAACCGACATGCAACTGCATGACCAGTCCGTCCTCGATACTCATCCGCGCCATCTCGATCAGTAAATGGCCGGTGAAGCGGGTAGCGTCTTCCTCGGTGGCGTGGCTCCGCAGGGCTTTCGCGAACATGGCATCCGCTTCCTCACCGCCTAATTCCTCAGTGTATGCCGTCAGCGCTCCGTGGTCGGTGGCCGTGGCGCCCATCTGCTTGAAGAAGGCGCGGCGGTTCTCCAAAGCGGCGATGAGCGAACAGTACGAGTCTACCGCGATGCCCGATATTGCGCTCAACGCGTCAATGCTTTCCCTCCATCCCGCCGCGTTCAGGTTGACGACGGCGTCCGGTCGGAACGTCGGGCGGATGCGCGGCTTGCCGGTGGAAGGATGGATGCCCCAGTCCGAGTTGAGGATTTGTTGATGGGAAGTCAGCGGATCGGTCGCCGCGTCGGTCGTTGCCATCACCTCAATGTTGAACTTGTCGAACAACGCCCGCGGGCGAAAGTCAGGTGTGGTCAGTTTGGACTCGATCTGGTCGTAAATTTCCTGCGCGGTGTCGCCAGTCAGTTTCTTCTTGACGCCGAAGACCTCCACCAACTCCGCCGTCAGCCAGATTCCGGTCGGGGTTCCCCGGAACAGATAGAAACTCTCCGCGAAGGTCTGCCAGATCTGGCGGTGATCCGTCTCGACGGCTGATCCATCCCTCGTTGGAACTCCGAGACTCTCCAGAGAAATTCCCTGCGAATACAGCATCCGAAAGACATAGTGGTCGGGGATGATGAGCAGGTCGGCGGGAGATCCCCAGGTCGCCTCGGGGTCCGCAAAGAGGCGCGGATCAACATGTCCATGCGGACTAACGATAGGCAAGTCCTTCACGTTTTCATGCAACTCTCGCGCCAGCTTGCGCTGCGCTGGATCGGGAGAGAAGCAACGGTCGGGGTTGGTGGTTGGAGGTTGGTGGTTCATGGGTGTTGGTGACGCTCTTCATAGACAGAATTGGTGGATGCCACGGCTCCCAAAGTCAGCCAACAAGTTTACAGCTATACTGCTGGAACCGTAAACCGTGGTCTCACCATGAGCATGTCTCGTGGTCATGCTTGATACGGTAGCACCGGCAGCAGATGGTCGTCTCGTGGGACTCAAATACGCCGGGGTCGGTCTCGTGAATAGCCTGACCGTCAACCTTCATATTGGATTCGCTGCAATGCAGCACTCGCGATACGCGTGTGCCCTGCATCGCGGTGACAATCCCCACGTGACCCACCGTCGGAGAAGCCTTCCCCGTCATCTTCCCGCTGGGGTAGACCAGCAGACCGCCGACCGCGGGTGCGCACTTGATGAACAACACGTGTCCATCCTTCGCGTCGCGCCAAATAGCGTCGGTGTTGATCCAACCTCCGTTGATGTCGTTATAAAACGGATGGTCGAACTGCCGCGGCAGACCGAAGCACCAGTCGACGAAACCCGAACAATCGCAGGTGCCATCGTCACCGGCGCAGGTGTCATCCTCCGGGAAGAGCTTTCCACCTCCCAGCCGGTAGTGAATGCCCAGAGCCATCTGGCCTCTCGCTCGGTTTAATAACTCATCGACGGCCATGGGTTCACGCCTCGACATTTCCGGGAACCTCGCTTTGTTCCACTGTTGAGAGACAGGACAATACGGAGCAACTGGGCTTCACCTGGAGTCCGGAGAAGGAAAGGGAAACCCGTGCAGATGGAAATGAGCATCTCCTTGCGAGTTAGTATAGCGGATGAGCGGCTGAACCTCAATGAGATTTATTTGGCGCTGGAATTGCGCCGTCCCGGTGTAACACAGGCGCTTGCTGTGGTCGATTACTGTGGTGGGTGTAAGTAAGATTTGTGAGGGCGCATGATTCGGACTCTGTGAGTCCGCCGTGATCGTTAGCCCTGTAGCCCCTGCTACAGGGCTAATGTGACGGTTCCACCTGTTCCCTGCGAGCCCCCGCTCGCTCAGCTTACCGACAGCAGGGGCTGTCTGGGTAAGGGGAGGCCCCCACCGTCTCCCCTGTCGCAGGGGCGACAGGGCTGACTATTACAAATCTTATTTGCACCCCACTGTGGTCGATTACTTGCATCACCGAGGTGACATACGGTAACATGACGCCACGCCTTGCGCACTATTCCAGGGACGTCTGGCAGGCAGTTTCACACCAGTAGCCTCCGGACGACTGTGTCACAATGACAATAGATGTGCGGGAATGGAGGGATCAAGCCATGCCTTTCGGGTACAACGGGAAGATACTCAAAGTAGACCTGACTGCGGGAACACTGCAGGACGAACACCCCGAGGAGATCATCTATCGCAAGTACCTCGGTGGCAGCGCACTGGGGATGTACTACCTTCTCAAGGAAATGTCGGCGGGGGTGGATGCCCTGTCTCCGGACAACGTTCTGGCGCTCATGTTGAGCGTGATCACCGGAGCGCCGATATCCGGTCAGAGCCGAATCGCCGCGGTATCGAAGTCTCCGCTTGCGATGGGTATTGGCGACTCTCAGGCGGGAGGGTTCTTTCCTGCCGAGCTGAAATTCGCTGGTTATGACGGGATACTCATCAAGGGCAAAGCGGAGAAGCCAACATACCTGTGGATCAATGACGGCAAGGCCGAGTTGCGAGATGCAACTCACCTCTGGGGGAAAGTGACCGGCGACACCGAGGACCTGTTGCGGGGTGAACTCGGAGACAGCAAAGTCGAGGTATTGCAGATCGGCCCTGCAGGGGAGCGACTGGTTCGATTTGCCTCCATTATGAACATGTGCAATCGCGCACTGGGACGCACCGGGCTGGGCGCGGTTATGGGTTCCAAGAACCTCAAGGCCATCGCGGTTAGAGGGAAGCGGAAGGTCGAGGTCGCCGATCCCAAGACGCTCACTGAGTTGTATCGACAAGGCACAAGAGAGATCCCGAACGATCCCGGAATGTCCATGCTGCGGAGTTACGGAACTCCGGGCGTGGTTGGTGGGCAGCAAGCGAGTGGTGGACTGCCTTCGTTCAATTACAACGCCGGCAACATCGACCATCACGAGAACCTGACCGGTGAGCACATGGCCGAAACCATTCTCAAGGAGAACGACACCTGCTTTAGTTGCACCATTCGGTGCAAACGTGTCGTCGAGATGGATGACCCGAAGTTCCCTGTCCACGAGAGATACGGTGGCCCCGAATATGAGAGCGTCGCATGCTTGGGGTCCTATTGCGGCATCACTGATCTCCAGGCGGTGTCTCGCGCCAATGAGCTCTGTGCCATGTACGGAATGGACACTATCTCATGCGGAGCGACCATCGCTTTCGCGATGGAATGCTACGAGAATGGCCTGCTTACCGCAGAGGACACCAATGGGATCGAGTTGAGGATGGGCAATGCCGAGGCGCTGGTGCAGCTCACCGAGATGATCGCCCAACGCGAGGGGCTGGGCGACCTTCTCGCCGAGGGTTCTGCGCGGGCCGCCAAGAGTATCGGCAAGGGCGCCGAGGACTATCTGATCACGGTCAAGGGAACTGAGGTTCCGGCGCACATGCCGCAGGTGAAGCGGTCGCTCGGAGTCGTGTATGCGTCCAACCCGTTCGGGGCAGACCACATGTCCAGCGAGCATGACCCCTCCTATACCCCGGGCAACAGCAAGGCGCTCCGCAAACTGGCGGAAGTGGGGCTGCACGATCCGCAGGACCCGATGGTGCTGAATACGGAGAAGGTGCGTTTCGCGTACATTACCCAGTGTCTCTACAGTCTGCTCGACAGCGCGGGTGTCTGCCAATTTGTCTATGGCCCTTCATGGCAGCTCTACGGCCACACGGAGCTTGTACAGATGATCAACGCGGTGACCGGATGGAATCTGAGCTTGGTGGAAGCGCTCCAGGTGGGTGAACGCAGGCTCAACATGCTGCGCGCCTTCAACATGCGGGAAGGCATTGATCGCGCAGAAGACAAGCTCCCCAGGAAGTTCTTCAGAGAGCTCACGGGGAACGGTCCCAGCAAAGGCATCAAGCTGGACGAAGATGAATTGCAGAATGGACTGACGAAGTTCTACCGTATGGCCGGTTGGGACGAAAAAACCGGCAACCCCACTCGCGGCAAGCTGGAATCTCTCGGACTCGAATGGGTTGCCGACGCCGTTGGAGCGGATTAGAGGGCGACCATCGGGTGAGGAGGGGGCTGTCGGGGCGATCGCGCGGTTCCGTCACTCCGTCATCCTCACTACTTGCTGCCGGGCTACTGACTTCATCGTCGCGTCATAGACGCGCATCATTCGCACGATCTGCTCCGGCTTCACGATCAGTTCTGCTCCGCCGTTGAGAACCTCGCTGATGTTCTGGTAGTACGATTTCCAGCTTCCCTTCAGGCTGGGGATTGCTAATTCACTTACCATTCCGTCGAAATCCGTCCTGACTCGCGCGTAGTGAGCTTCCGGTTCTGTTGCCGCGTCGATGTCGCCCTTGATCATGAACGGCTCCTGCGGATCTCGGCCCCACTTCACGAAAGACCCGCGGTCACCCAGCGCACGCCACCGCGGTCGATCGGCGCGGCTCACGTTGCTCACCTCGATATTGAAGAGCGTGTCATCCTCGAACTTGATCAGCCAGTGCGCGTGGTTCCCGATATCTACCCCCCAGTGGCCACCGAGGATGTCACAGAAGACCCATTTTACTTTGCCGTCATTCAGCAGCAGCGCCTGGTCGATGAGGTGCGCGCCCAATAGTGTTGCGTTATTGATTGCGAAGTCAGCACACATGCCCGGTTTGGAGGCAAAAAGTGCCTACTGCGTTGTAACC
>Ga0210056_1001021_pt1 | contig 24278 bp, 21 predicted proteins | sample CryGeyCG2014_080_2_FD_183965 | JGI IMG/M metagenome (GOLD analysis project Ga0210056, IMG submission 183965) | Groundwater microbial communities from aquifer - Crystal Geyser CG07_land_8/20/14_0.80 (SPAdes) (version 2) | ecosystem: Environmental > Aquatic > Deep subsurface > Groundwater | place... | reverse complement strand
AAAAAAATATAAATTTATTTTGACTTTTTTTGAGATATATGTTATGTTATTAAAAACTTAATATTTATTGCCTCACTGTTTTCTAAGTGAGGTAGAGGCGCGAGTAACAATTAGTACTGATGATAGGGTGAGTCCTGAAGACTCATTAAGAAAGGTGTTCTCGCCGAAGCACAAAGATAATAACTCTAATCTTTATGCTGGGCTTAAAGTTAAGAACTTTAAGACTGTCATCAGAAATTTATCCCTGATTTCTGATGGAGCGCTATCTCATCAAATGAGAAAAATGGGGTTCAGTCAACTTGTATTTTATATTTGAAAGCAATTGATGAACTAGCGTTTATTAATTGCCTTTTTTATTTATGAATTTAGAGATTGCTTCCCCTGTTTTCACAGGGTCTGCCCTCATGAAAATGGGGGGGGCAGGCTTGCAATGCTCCTCGCAATGACATTTTGCTATTAGTAGGCATACTTATAGGAGGAATAAATGAATAATCAAAGTAAAATAATATCTCCCATTAATAGAGATGGTTTTTCCGTAAATAAATCTGGAAACTTAGAGTTCGATCGATGTGATCTGGTAAAATTAGCTCAAAAATACGGAACTCCCTGTTATATTTTTTCGGAAAATATAATCAGAAAAAAATGCCGGGAATATGTCACTGCTTTTTCCCGAAGAAATATTAATTTCGAAGTAATCTATGCTGGTAAAGCCTTCCTGGTTAAAGCTTTATGTAATATTCTAAAAGAAGAAGGTTTAAGCCTGGACGTAGCTTCTGGGGGAGAGCTATACACTGCCCTTTCAACAGATTTTCCTCCTGCAAAAATATTTTTTCATGGAAATAACAAATCCCAGGAGGAAGTAGAATATGCCCTTAAAGAAAAAGTTGGCACTGTAATGATAGATAATGAATCTGAATTGGAAGCAATTGAACAATTGGCTGAAAAACTAAATACCAAGGTTAAAATAATGCTTCGCGTAACACCAGGCATCGATACTCATACCCATAAATACATCCAGACTGGTCAGGTAGATTCAAAATTTGGAATTAGCATCAATAAAGTTCCCGATTTTATGAAAGAAGTTTTATCTAAAAAACACCTTATCTATAACGGTTTACATTGTCATCTTGGCTCTCAAATTTTTGACTTATCTCCTTATGTTCTTGCCGTTAGAGAAATGGTAAAACTGATCAAAAAAATAAAAAGCTTATCAGGGATAGATTCTACAAATTTAGATTTAGGTGGAGGACTGGGAGTAAAGTATCTTGAATCTGATACGCCACCTTCTATTGAATATTTTGTAAACTTAATGGTAGATACTTTAGAAAACGAGGCAATAAAAAATGATATACCTAGGCCCAAAATCTTAATTGAACCGGGAAGATCGATTATTGGAGAAGCAGGGATAACCATTTACACTATTGGTGCAATAAAGGAGATAACCGGTCTTAAAAAATATTTAATTGTAGACGGAGGAATGACCGATAATCCTCGACCTATACTTTATGATGCTAAATATGAGGCAGTTATATTAGATAAAATTGATACTACTCCTCAAGAAATAGTAACTATAGCCGGTAAATGCTGCGAATCTGGAGATATTCTAATTAAAGATTTAAAACTTCCCCTAGCTGCTTTGGGTGATCTTCTGGTGGTATTCTCCACCGGAGCTTACCATTATTCTATGTCGAGTAATTATAATGGGTTACCCAGGCCAGCAGTAGTATTAGTAAATAATGGTAAATCTGGTTTGATGGTCCAAAGAGAAACCTATGCTGATCTAGTAAAAAATGATACTATACCAGAATGGTTTTAAATAAAAAATAATATAAAGGTGATAATTATGAGGATAGTAGTAAAATTTGGCGGAACCAGCGTCCAAGATACGGTAAGAATTAAAAAAGCTGCTCAATCAATAATCCAACAGGCAAAAAAAGGATATGAAGTAGTAGCAGTGGTTTCAGCAATGGGAAATACTACCGATACCTTAACTTCTTTACTTAAAAACTCCGTTAAAGATCGTATTGAAGACAGAGATTATGCTGATTTTGTCTCGATGGGAGAACGGATAAGTGCAAGGATTTTATCAGCTACCATTAAATCTATGGGATTTACTTCGAAATACTTTGATCCTGCTGATGATAATTTTCCCATTATTACCGATTCAAACTTCAATCAAGCAAAAATTCTTTCTCCGGAGAGTAAAGAAAAATGCCAAAAGATTATTGAGCCCTTACTTAAAAAAGGAATCATTCCAATAGTATGTGGTTTTTTAGGAAAAAACTGTGAAGACGGAAGTATAACTACTTTAGGCCGAGGAGGTAGTGATATTACCGCCTTTGCCTTAGGAAATTTTTTACAAGCAGATGAAGTAATAATTGTAACTGATGCGGTAGGAGTTTTAAGCGCTGATCCTCGAATAATAAAAAAACCAGTAACTTTAAAAGAAATAAGTGTGGAAGAGATGGGAATCCTGGCTGAAGGAGGGGCAAAAGTTTTACATCCCCAAGCCTTAAAATATAAAACTGACCAAATGAAGGCCAAGATAATCCATTTTCAAAATGGAGATTTAGAGACAGAAGGAACAGAGATAACCGGTGCTTTTAAAAGTAAGCTAACTCTTTTTAAAGAAAAACTTACTATGTTAACTATTCTGGGATCTGAAATTTTTGATACTCCAGGACTATTAAAAAAGATAATCTCTCCTATTTCCGATAATCTTATTAGTCTATATGGAGTATCTATAGGGACTAAGCATATTGGAATCTATGTGATACAAAATTATGCCCAAAAATCTTATGATTTAATTCACCCGGTGGTAATTGAAGATGAAAGATTAAAGTCAGTTACTTTAAAAAAAGATATTGCTTTAATCATTGTTAGGAGCCGGGATTTTATAGAAACACCTGGTATTATCCAACAAATAACTCAACCACTGGCTAATAAAGATATAAATATAATTGAAATGACTACTATTCAAACCGATATTTTAATTTTTTTAGATTGGAAAGACCGAGAATTTGCTTTTCAAATAATAAATAAATCTTTAGCAGAAGCAGGGATCGTGATAACTAATAATTAAATAAAAAAGGAGGAATAGAAAATGTTTAAAGGATCTTTGGTAGCTATGATCACCCCATTTACAAAAAATAATAAAGTTGATGAAAAAGGAATAGAGGAATTAGTAGAATTTCAGATTAAAAATGGAACCAATGGTATTGTCCCTTGCGGCACCACTGGAGAATCACCTACTCTTTCTCATGAGGAACATAAAAAAGTGGTTGAACTGACTATAAAAGCAGTAGCCGGAAGAGTCCCGGTAATCGCCGGAACTGGATCAAATTGTACTCAAGAAGCATTAGACTTAACTTCTTACGCTAAAGAAGCAGGAGCAGATGCTGCCCTCATCATCACACCTTTTTATAACAAACCAACTCAAAAGGGACTATATTTACATTTTAAAAAGATAGCTGAAGAAGTGGATCTACCAATTATAATCTACAATGTCCCCTCTCGTACTGGAGTAAATATGTTACCGGAAACTTTAGCGGAATTAGCTGAATTAAAAAATATAATAGGAGTAAAAGAAGCTAGTGGAAATTTGGATCAGATGACTGAGATAGTTGAATTATGCGGAGACAAAATTACCCTTCTTTCTGGGGATGATAAATTATTACTCCCGGTTTTATCTATTGGAGGTAAAGGGGTAATTTCAGTTGTAGCTAACATCATCCCCTATGAGGTTTCTAATATGATCAAAGAATTTGAAAATGGAAATTATCAGGAAGCTAAAGAAATTTTCCTGTCTAAAGTTTATCCCTTAAGTAATGCTATGTTTTACGAAACTAACCCTATTCCAGTAAAAACCAGTGCTCAATTGATGGGACTACCTTCTGGTGGTTTACGTTTACCTATGTCTCCTATGAGTGAAAATAATCTATTAAAATTAAAAGCAGATTTAATTAAATTTGGTTTACTGGAGGGATAAGATTATGATTAAAGTGATAGTATGCGGCGGTGGTGGAAAGATGGGTTCAAAAGTTGCTCAATTAATTTACCAGAATAAGGATATGAAGTTAGTAGGGATAATTGAATCCCCTATGCATCCTAATATCGGAAAAGATTGGGGAATAACCGTTGGCCTGGGGAAAACAGAAATAATTATTGGAGATAATTTAGAAAAAATTATTCAGGACACTGCTCAGGTAGTTGAATTCACTAACCCTAAGGTATCTCTTCAACATTTAGAAACTGTCTCTAAATATAAAAAAGCAATGATTATGGGAACTACTGGATTCTCCTCGGAAGAAATTAAAAAAATTAATAAATTAGCTAAAAATATCCCATTTCTCCTCTCCCCAAATATGTCCTTAGGAGTAAATTTACTCTTCAAACTGGTTACCGAAACTGCTGCAGCCTTGGATGATAATTACGATATAGAAATTATTGAAACCCATCACCGTTTTAAAAAAGATTCCCCCAGTGGCACAGCTAAAAAATTAGCTCAAGAAATTGCTAAAGTAAGAAATGTAAATTTAGATCAAGTGACCATCTATGGCAGAGAAGGAATGATTGGAGAAAGGAAAAGAGGAGAGATTGGCATTCATTCTGTTAGAGGCGGCGATATTGCCGGAGAACATACCGTCATCTTCACTTCCTTAGGAGAAAGATTAGAACTTACTCATAAAGCCCATAGTCGGGATACCTTTGCCTATGGCACCATCCAGGCTATAAAATTTATGGAAGGTAAACCTGCGGGTTTTTATGAAATGAAAGATGTATTGAATATCTGAGATAGAAGTCAGAAGCCAGAATTCGGGTGTAGGGGCAGACCTTGTGTCTGCCCGTGACGAGACAAACAAATGTGTAATGAGTAATTTGTAGGGGTTTGATTTATCAAACCCGCATATTTCTAAATGTCATTGCGAGAAGCGAAGCGACGAAGCAATCTCTATTTCAAATATCGAGTTGAATAAATTCGACCCCTACACCAAACAATACTAAAAAGTTTAGAATTTTGAATTATGGTTTTTCGCTTTAAGCTTTAAGTTTAAAAACACTAAAAAACAAGGGGAAAATATCATTATGAAAATAAATTTCATAAAAATGCAGGGATTAGGGAATGATTTTATTTTAATAGACTGCTTAAGTAAACCATTGGGCGATTCATCATTCCTTTCTTGTCTGGCAAAAAGACTTTGTAACCGCAACTTTGGAATTGGGGCAGATGGTTTAATTCTTATCCTTCCCTCTTCTAAGGCTGATCTACGAATGAGAATTATTAATTTTGACGGTAGCGAAGCAGAGATGTGTGGAAATGGCATCAGGTGTTTTGCTAAATATGTTTATGAAAATAAAATAGTTACTAAAAGTAAATTTACAGTAGAAACCTTAGCCGGCATAATAATTCCTGAATTAATAATTGTAAATAAAAAAGTCTCCGGAATTAAGGTAGATATGGGTATTCCTAAATTGAGAAGAAGAGAAATACCTATGATAGGAGAAGATTCTCCTACAGTTATAGATGAAACATTAAAGGTAAATCCTGAGCAGATTTTTAAAATTACCTGTGTTTCTATGGGCAACCCTCATTGTATAATCTTTACTGATGATGTAAAATCTATAGCAGTAAGTGAAATTGGACCGCAAATTGAAAATCATTCCCTTTTCCCCCAAAAAACCAATGTAGAATTTATCCAAGTTTTAAATAGGAAAGAAGTAAACTTCAGAGTATGGGAAAGAGGAGTAGGAGAAACTTTGGCCTGTGGAACGGGAGCTTGTGCTTCTTTAGTGGCAAGTATCCTAAACAAAAAGACTGATCGGCAAACCTTAATTCATTTGCCAGGGGGGGATTTAGATATCCATTGGGCTGATGATGGGCATGTCTATATGACTGGACCAGCAGAGTTGGTATTCAGGGGAGAAATGGAAATTTAATTCACCAATTTACCGATTCACCAATTCACCAATTAAATCTAGTTGGTTGATTAATTGATTAGTAAATAATTGGTAAAGAAAAGAGGATTTAAAAAATAAGATAATATCATAGTACAATTTTCTATAAAATGTATATATGAAAAGGAGAAATATATTTATGAAGATAGCACAAAGAATACAAACTATTCCCCCTTACTTATTTGCAGAAATAGATAAGAAAAAAGAAGAAGCCCTAAAAAGAGGAGTGGATATTATTAACTTAGGCATAGGTGATCCTGACCAACCTACTCCTAATAATATAATTGAAAAATTGAGAGAGAGCGTTAAAGATTCTAGGACACACCATTATCCTCCCTACCAAGGAACAACTGAATTCAGACAGGCAGTTGCCTCATGGTATAAAAATAGATTCCGAGTAAATTTAGATCCAGACCAGGAAGTTATGGCTCTTATTGGCTCCAAAGAGGGAATAGCTCATATCTTTTTAGCTTTTATTGATCCAGGGGATTTTAGTCTTATACCTGATCCGGGTTACCCGGTTTACAAAACGGGTACCTTGTTTGCTAACGGCTTCCCCTACCTTATGCCCTTATTAGAAGAAAATGACTTTTTACCTAACTTAGAAGAGATAGACGAAGAGGTCGCCCAAAGAGCTAAATTAATGTTTATCAACTACCCTAATAATCCCACTGCTGCTGTCGCCAATAAAGATTTTTTCGAAAAGGTAGTAAAATTTGCGAAAAAATATGATATCTTAGTCTGTCATGATTTTGCTTATTCAGAGATGACTTTTGATGGTTATAAGACCAGTAGTTTCTTAGAAATAGAAGGAGCTAAAGAGGTGGGTATTGAATTTCATTCTTTATCGAAAATATATAATATGACTGGTTGGAGACTCGGGTTTGCAGTGGGAAATAAAGATGCTATTTCAGCCCTCTCTACCATAAAGACCAATATCGATTCAGGAGCTTTTATAGCTATTCAAGAAGCTGGCGTTGAAGCTTTAACTGGCCCTCAGGATAATATAGAGAAAATGAATGAAATTTATACCCGAAGACGTGATGTAGTAATAAATGGATTAAATAAATTAGGTTGGAATTTAAAACCAACTAAAGCTACCTTTTACATCTGGATCCCTACTCCAAAAAATATAAACTCTGTAGATTTTGCTAACCTCCTATTAGAAAAAACGGGGATAATTGTAACCCCCGGAATTGGCTATGGGGAATATGGTGAAGGATTTGTAAGAATTGCCCTAACCGTTGAAGAAAAAAGATTAGAAGAAGCGATGGAAAGATTAAAAAAATCTGGTATTATTCAAAAATAAAGATTAATTATAGCAGATTAAATTAATTGAGGCACAACTGTGTTTCCCGAAGGGAGAATATAGGCCTGAAAATCTTTACCATATTTATTTTTTACATAATCTATAGCTTGAGATAAATCATTCATAGGAATAAAAAATAGTTTGCGGACTTTATTATCAGGTAAAGAGGAAATTAAAATTACTTCTACTTCTTTCACTACTCTTGCTATGCCATAGGCTTTATGGCCACCCAAAACAAATTTCTTTTTTATGCGCTTGATTATATCTTCTGGACTCTCTGCCTCTTTCATCCATTGTTCAAAGATAGGCTCCCCGTATCCTTCAGTACATTCAGCTAATAAAATAATGGTTCCTCCTGGTTTTACTGCTTGATAAGCATTATCTAAAGCCTTCTGAGCTTGATAAACATTTATATCTTTAGGATAACCGCCAGTGCTGACAATTACTACCTCTGCCTTTTGCTTAATAGAATAAAGATATGTCTTTTTGCAAACTTCTACGCCTTTCAGCCATGATTTAAGCAGTTCTCCCGCAACAATTTCCACAATATTATGTTTTTCATTAGTAACCACATTTATGTTAAAATCCAATCCTACCTTCTCTGCTGCATCTTGCATTTCTTCATGAACAGGATTATCTTTAAGATTTCCAGCTCGAGCATTAGGATCAACCATATTAGAATGATTAGTTTCAATTGTTTTTCTGCCACAAATACCAGGTAAAATAGATTTTCTTCCGCCAGAAAAACCAGCGAAATAATGAGGTACAATAACTCCGGTAGTGATAATAAAATCTGTTTCGGATACGAGTGAGCTAACCCAAAGTTCATTACCACTTTTCAGTTTACCCAGATAATGCAAATCAGGATTATCCGCATTATGATTTATAAATTTATAAGTAGAAATTAAATCTTCTCCAAATATATTACTCAGCTCCTCTTTGGAATTGTCTCGATGAATCCCAGTAGCTATGATAAACTTGATATCTTCCTTGTTTACTCCGACTTCATCTAATTCGTTTAATAATGGTGGCAAGATTATTTTATAAGGAGTAGGTCTGGTAATATCATTTACAATAATTAAAATTTTTTGAGCTTTTTTTTGAAAGATTAATTCTTTTAAGGAAGGACTACCAATCGGATTTTTTAATAAATATTTAAGTTTTTCTTCTGGATTAGATAAAACTTCTTGCTCTTTCAAATTTAATACCTGTAAAATATTTTTATCTGGTAAAATTAATCGAACTTCTTCTTTACCATACTTTAATTTCATCTTTTATTTTTACCTCTATTTAGAATATTGGTAGCCAGACAGATAGGAAAGGCATCTACTCCGGCAAAGTGTTTGAAAAGGATGACCTTTCCTTCCATTACTGGTAGAGCTGCTTCTGGGCCTATATCTCCTTTTTATTTTTATTACTTACTATATTTTGGTGGTTCGGTTTCATATAGGTTATAGCCTGATGAATCTATCACCACTATCGCCAAGAAATCTTTTACATAAAATCTATAAATTGCCTCTGCTCTTAAATCTTCGTAAGCTACTACCTCAGATTTTCTAATACTTTTTGAAATTAAAGCGGCTGTTCCTCCGATTGCTCCAAAATAGACGGCTCTATTCTTCTTCATACTTTCAATTACTTCTGGGGAACGTAACCCCTTCCCTATCATCCCTTTTAAGCCTTTATTTAATAATGTTGGAGTATAAGGATCCATACGATAGGAAGTAGTAGGACCAACAGATCCACAGGAATATCCTGGCTTAGTGGGAGTAGGGCCAGCATAGAAAATAATTTGTCCCTTAAGCTCTATAGAAAGTTTTTGTCCTTTTTGAATTAATTCAAAAAGGCGCTTATGGGCAGCATCTCTGGCAGCATAGATGTACCCAGTGATATTTACCAAATCTCCAGCTTTTAATTGTATAACTTTTTCTTCGTTTAAAGGAGTAGCTATTTTTGTTGCTTCTTTCATAAATTTGCTTCCTGTTTTAAAATTTTTATTTTCTATAATATTCCTTCGGCATGTCGGGCGGCATGACAACAGACATTTACTGCTACGGGAAGCCCGGCTATATGAGTAGGTAAATAATCTATATGTACCGCTAAACAGCTAATATTACCACCAAGGCCTGCCGGACCAATACCTAAATTATTTATTCTTTTTAATATCTCTTTCTCCATTATCGCATATTTCTCACTTTTATTAGGTTCGCCTATCTTTCTGGTAATAGCTTTCTTGGCTATTACCATAGCCCTATCGGCTGTTCCTCCAATTCCTACTCCGATAATGGTAGGAGGACAGGGATTAGGACCGGCTTTCTTTACCGTCTCTACAATAAAGTTTACTATTCCTTCTGGTCCATCGGCTGGTTTTAACATCCCCAAGGTACTCATATTCTCACTGCCAAATCCCTTGGGCATTACTAAGAATTTAATCTTATCTCCGGGTACTATATCGGTATAGATTATCGCCGGAGTATTGGTTTTGGTATTCTTTCTTTCAAATACGGGGTCATCTACTACTGATTTTCTTAGATATCCTTCCTGGTAAGCTTCTTTAACCCCCTGGTTTATAGCTTCAGCAAAGTCACCATCTGTTATCCGGACTTCTTGACCTAATTCGATAAAGAGAACCGCTAGCCCGGTATCCTGACAGATAGGCAACTCTTCCCTTGAGGCAATCTTATTATTTTCAATAATCATCTTTAAGACATATTTCCCTATAGGGGAAGTCTCTTCTTCTAAGGTCTTTTGAAGTAGTTTCAAAAGGTCCGGGTCTATATGGTAATTAGCCTTAAGAAATAATTCTTTCACTTTGTCTATGATCTGACTGGCTTTAATTTCACGCATCTTTATTTTTGCCTACCTCTTTACCTTTATGTGCTAATATATTAGCACTATACTATATCTATTTCAAAAATCCTTCTTTTTTTGGGAATATTTTTTAAAATAAGAAAATAACCAAAGTGGTAAAACAATATTAGCTTAATTAATTATTATTTTTTTTCTAATGTCTCTTTGGCTGACTTAATAGACTCCTCTACCCTTTTTAAAGAAGTCCCCCCGTAAGAATCCTTAGCCTTAACGGCAGCTTGAGGTGTTAAAATCTTTAAAGTACTTTCATCAAAACTTTTATGAAATGCTTTTAATTCCGATAAAGTTAAATTTTCCAAATGATTATTATTTTCCAGACAATAAAGAACAATTTTACCTACTAATTTGTGGGCTTCTCTAAAAGTTAAGCCCTTCTTTACCAAATAATCTGCCAATTCGGTAGCAGTAGAAAAATCATCTTTGCTACCCTTCTCCATCTTTTCTTTATTAATCTGCATAGTCTCTATCATCTTACTCATCAAGAATAAAGAACTTTCCAAGGTAGATACGGTATCAAATAAAGGTTCTTTATCTTCCTGCATATCATGATTATAAGCCAGGGGTAAGGCCTTCATTACGGTGAGAAGATTTAACAAATTCCCGTAGACCCGCCCGGTTTTTCCCCTGATTAATTCCGCAGCATCAGGATTCTTCTTTTGGGGCATTATACTGCTTCCGGTACAGAAAGAATCATCCAGTTCTATAAAATCAAATTCCTGAGAGGACCATAAAACCATCTCTTCCCCCAGGCGGCTTAAATGCATCATCAAGATAGCTGATGCTGATAAAAATTCTAAAATAAAATCTCTATCACTTACTGCATCAAGACTATTTTCTGAAATCCCGCCAAAACCAAGTTGTGTAGCTACATATTCTCTATCAATAGGAAAAGAAGTACCTGCCAAAGCAGCAGAGCCTAAAGGAAGAACATCAACTCGTTTATACAAATCTTTCATCCTTCCCTTGTCCCGTTCAAACATATAAAAATAAGCCATCAAGTGATGAGAAAAAAGGAGGGGCTGGGCATGTTGAAGATGGGTATATCCTGGCATAATCACTCCTAAATTTTTCTGGGCAGTAGCTATAAGGGATTTTTGTAAGTCTTTCAACAAACCCTGGATCTTTAGAACTTCTTCTTTTAAATACATTCTTTCGTCAAGGGCTATCTGGTCATTTCTACTTCGAGCAATATGTAATTTTCCAGCTATAGCTCCTATCTTCTCTTTCAATTTATTCTCCACCCAGGAATGAATGTCTTCTGCCTCTCCAGTAACAATTTCTACTTTGTCTTCTTGGACTTCTTTTAGGATTTGTTTTAATCCCTCCACGATTTTATCTGTTTCTTCTTTAGTGATAATCTTGCATTTTCCTAACATCTGAGCATGAGCGATACTCCCTAATAGGTCATACTTGACTAATTTTTTATCAAAAGATAAAGAAGAAATAAATTCTTCCATCTCTTTATTTATAGTCTTTTTAAATCTTCCACCCCACAGTTTTTCCATATTTTTCACCCCTACCTTAATCCTCCCCCCTGCTCACCGAAGCATATACTTTAGTTGGTAAGCCCCAAAGCTCAATAAATCCTTTAGCAAAATTTTGATTAAAAGTATCTCCCTGAGCATAAGTAGCCAAATTAAAATCATAGAGAGAATTTTCAGATTTTCTTCCTACTACTACGCAATTACCTTTAAATAATTTAACTCTTATGGTTCCGGTTACTTTCTCCGAAATAACTTTTACAAAACCATCCAGAGCCTCCTTTAAGGGAGAATACCAGAGACCATAGTAAGTTAGTTCAGCATATTTTTTAGAAATAAATGGTTTAAAATGAGATAATTCTCTAGGACAAACCAATCCTTCTAAAGCTTGATAGGTCTTTAGTAAGATAGTAGCTGCTGGGCACTCATAAATTTCTCGAGACTTAATTCCTACTAATCTATTCTCTACCATATCTACTCTGCCTACTCCGTTTTTTCCCCCGATTTCATTTAATTTAAGGATCAAATCTACTAAAGATAGTTTTTCTCCATCAATGCTCTGTGGTACTCCTTTTTCAAAATATACTTCTAAATAAATTGGTTGATCAGGAGCATTTTCTGGATTTACCGTCCATTTATAGACTTCTTCGGGTGGTTCTTTCCAGGGATCTTCTAATACCCCGCATTCGATAGACCGGCCCCATAAATTCTGGTCTACACTATAGGGATTATTTATATCTACCGGAACAGGAATCTGATATTTTTTAGCATATTTAATTTCTTCTTCTCGGGTAAATCCCCATTCCCTTGCTGGAGCAATTACCTGCAATTGAGGGTTCAGGGCCGCAATAGATACTTCAAATCTCACCTGATCATTACCTTTACCGGTACAGCCATGCACAATAGCCTCTGCCTTTTCTTTCTCCGCAACCTCAACTAAAATTTTAGCAATTAGAGGTCGGGAATAGGCAGTAGCTAAAGGATAAGTTGATTCATAAATAGCCCCGGCTTGAAGTCCAGGCAAAACATATTTTTGGGTAAATTCCTCTTTAGCATCAATAACATAAGATTTAACTGCTCCAATTTGAATAGCTTTCTCTTTTATATATTCTAAATCATTTTTTTGTCCTACATCGATGGTTACTGCAATTACTTCTTCACAATAATTTTCTTTCAACCATTTGATGGCCACAGAAGTATCCAGTCCTCCTGAATAAGCTAAAACTACTTTTTTCATTTTTTTCATTTTTCTATACTCCTTTTTATTTTTTGTTATATTTTTTAAAAAACAGAAATTTATATCCTCTAATATGATTATAGATTCCCGCTTCCGCGGGAATGACAGTGTTCAGAGGGAAAAAAAGGTGCCAGGCACCTTTTTTTACCTTTTTTACCTTAAAATTTTATCTAAAACTTCTATTAAATAATCTATCTCCTCTTTCTCTACAATTAACGGAGGGAGAAAACGCAAAACTTTTTTAGCCACGCAATTAATTAATACTCCTTCTTCTATACATTTCTTTACTATCTCCTGTCCTTCTTCTTTTAATTCCATCCCCACCATTAGGCCTAAACCTCTTACCTCTTCTATCTTCTGGGGATATTTTTCTTGGAGGTCCTCTAATTGGGTTTTAAAATATTCTCCTTTTTTCTGACACTTTTCCACCAGGCTTTCTTCTTGTAAAATCTTTAAATTAGCTATCGCTGCAGCACAGGCTAAAGGATTACCCCCAAAAGTAGTCCCGTGATCTCCAGGTTTAAAAGAGAAAGCCACTTTATCTTTAGCAATAAAAGCTCCGATAGGTATTCCTCCTCCCAAGGATTTGGCAATAGTCAAAATATCCGGCTCTATACCATAATGTTGATAAGCAAACATCTTTCCGGTTCGACCTAAACCACACTGGATTTCATCAAAGATGAGTAATATCCCTTCCTTATTACATAATTCTTTTAATCCCTTTATGAATTCCTGAGTGGCAATATTTATTCCCCCCTCTCCCTGAATTGGCTCAACCAGTACTGCTGCCACTTCCTGATCAAAGGCTTCCTTAACTGATTCAAGTTTATTAAATATCGCTTCTTTAAATTTAGGTAAAATAGCCAGATAATCCTTTTGATATTTATATTGACCAGTAGCAGCCAGAGTAGCAATGGTTCTACCATGAAAGGAATTTTTCATATAAATTATCTTATACTTATCTTTCCCTTGATTTTTAAAATATTTAATAGCAATCTTGATAGCCCCTTCGTTTACCTCTGCTCCACTATTTCCAAAAAATACCTTATCCCCGCAAGAAAGATCCACTAACCTCTGAGCTAAAATTATCTGTGGTTCGCTATAATAAAGATTGGAACAATGAATTAACCTTTCTGCCTGATCCTTAATGGCCTGAACCAATTTAGGATGACTATACCCCAACGCATTTACTGCTATACCACCAATAAAATCGTAGTATTGCTTTCCTTCCAGGTCCCATACCTTCATACCCTCACCTTTATCTAATACCATTGCTGGTCTGGTATAAGTCGGTATTAAATATTTCTTTTCCTTTTCTATTAATTCTTTAGTCTGCATAATTTTTAAGCCCCCTTACCTTTAGGTTAAATAAATATTCCTAATGATTAATTACCTTAATTTTATTTAGAATTAGCCTGATTAATAAATAATCTCGGTGCCTATCCCGCTATCGGTAAATACTTCCAGTAAAATAGAATGCGGGCATTTACCATTTAAGAGGTGGATCTTTTTTACTCCCCCTTGGAGGGCTTGAATGGCTGCCTCTACTTTGGGGAGCATTCCTTTTTGTACACAGCCTAATTCAATCAATTCTTTCGTCTTATTAATATCAAGACTGTTAATTATAGTCGAAGGGCAAGAAGAATCTTTAAATATCCCATCCACATCAGTTAAAAATATTAACTTTTCCGCTTGTAAAGAAATAGCTATTTGAGCTGCCACAGTATCAGCATTAATATTATATCTTACTCCTTCCTTATCCACCCCTACTGTGGCAATTACCGGAATATAATTCTTTTCCAATAAAATCATTAATATCTCAGGATTGATATTTTCTACTTCTCCCACCAAACCTAATTCAGAGATTTGGTGTTTCTTAACGGTTAAAAGTTGGGCATCCTCTCCACTTAGACCGATGCCTTTCACTCCATTTCCTGGTCCTTCGGAAATAGGAAGGTTAATTTCCGCCACCAAACGAGTATTAATCTTTCCGATTAAGACCATCTCGATTATATCCATGGTCTCTTCATCGGTAACCCTCAATCCATTAATAAATTGGGGGGTCTTGTTCCTTTTTTTCATCTCCTCAGATATTTCTGATCCTCCACCATGAACAATTACCGGCTTCATCCCTACGTATTTTAAAAGAATAATATCCTTTAAAATCTGTTTTTCTAAATTTTTATCCTTCATAGCACTGCCACCATATTTTATTACTATTATCTTACTCCAGAATTTCTTAATATAAGGTAAAGCTTCTAAAAGGATTCCCCCACGTTTATCAATATCTTTTTTTATCATTTATCACACTCCTTTTTTCAATTGACCAATTGACCGATTCACCAATTTACCGGTTAACTAGTTTTCCAATTGCTGTAGGGGTCGGATTTATCCGACCCGTTTTCATTGCGGGTTCGATAAATCGAACCCCTACATATTACTAATTACACATTACTTATCACTGTACTCCACTCGTCACTGTACTAATTGTACTTAGTATTTATCTTCACATAATCATAGGTCAGGTCACATCCCCAAGCGGTAGCATTTTCCTCTCCCATTTTAAGATCAATTACAATTTTAATTTCCTTAGAAGAACCTAAGTATTCATGTATATTCTGCCGAGAAAATTTTAAGGGCTGGCCATTTTCTACAATCTTCTCTTTAAGGTAAAGATCAACTTTATCCGCTACCACTTCGGCACCGCAATATCCAACTGCAGCTAATATTCTTCCCCAATTAGGGTCATTGCCAAAGATGGCGGTCTTTACCAAAGGAGAATTAATCACTGCTTTAGCAACTTTCTTAGCCTCGGCAAAAGAGAGAGCATTTTTTACTTCTACCTCAATCATCTTAGTCGCCCCTTCTCCATCTTTGGCAATACATTTGGCCAAATATTCAACTACAAAATATAGGACATGATAAAATTTATAATAATTATCATCCTTTTCTTCCATCATCCGGTTCTCTGCTAAACCGTTGGCCATTACTATTACCATATCATTGGTACTGGTATCTCCATCAACGCTAATCATATTAAAAGTCTTCTCCACTACCTGCCGTAAAGCTGATTTGAGCAAATCCAGATTAATAGAAACATCGCTAGTAACCAACCCCAACATCGTTGCCATATGGGGATTGATCATCCCCGAACCTTTAGCCATACCGCCAATCCTTACCTCTTTTCCTCCTAAGACAAAATTAACCGCTACCTCTTTTTTACGGGTATCGGTAGTCAGTATTGCCTCTGCTGCCTCTTCGCCCCCGGCATAATCCAGACCAGAAATTACTTTTTCCACTCCCGCCTTTATCTTATTTAAAGGAAGAAATTCTCCAATCTTACCGGTGGAGAATACTGCTACATGTTCTTTTTTAATATTTAAACCTTGTGAAACATAACTGACCGTCTCCCAGGCATCTTTTAAGCCTTTCTCCCCGGTACAGGCATTAGCTATCCCACTATTTATTAACACTGCTTTTAATTTCCCTCCGGAGAGAGATAAATTTTTTTCGGTAACCACTAGTGGAGCAGCCTTAAATTTATTAGTAGTATACATCGCCACTGCATCAGCCAATTTATCCGAATAGATCAAAGCTAAATCTTTTTTATTCAGCCTTATTCCACAGTTAATCCCCGCTGCTTTTATTCCTAGAGGATAGGTTATACCTTCTTTGACCACCTGAAAATCTTTTTTACCCCATCTATCTTCCATCATAATCATCTCCTTTCATTTCTAATTGGTAGGGGTTAAATTAAGCCCACAGGTTTCTAGAAAGCCAGACATAATATTCATATTCTGCACTGCTTGACCTGCTGCACCCTTAAGTAAATTATCGATAACCGAAATTACTTTTATCTTTTCCACTCTCTTATCAATCTTAAATCCAATATCACAATAATTAGTTCCCGCTACAAACTTTACTTCTGGTAAGTTGGGCGGTTCGAATACCCGAACAAAAGGAGTATCTTGGTAAAATTCCTGATAAATCTTCCCTATCTCCATCTCGCTTTTATGGTCATCCTTCAAATCAAGATAACAGGTAGATAAAATCCCTCTATTAATAGGGATAAGATGGGGAGTAAAAGAAACTTTTATACCCTCTTTATGTTGGCTATCTCCTCCAAAATATAGATTAGAAAGCTCCTGTTCGATTTCCGGGATATGATTATGCCCGACAATTTTATAAGCTTTTATATTTTCGTTACATTCCGGAAAATGAAGACCCAACGAAAGGCTTTTCCCCGCACCTGTAACTCCAGATTTAGAATCAATAATAATACCTTGTGGTTCTACCAGTTTAAACTTTAACAAAGGGGCAATCCCTAAAATCACACTGGTAGGATAACAGCCCGGATTTGCCACCAGAAAGGCCTTCTTTATCTTCTGATCATAAAGTTCTGGAAGCCCATACACCGCTTTAGATAACCAATCTTTGCTAATCTGATTATGGCTTTTCTTATACCATTCTTCATAAAGTAGAGGATCTTTTAAACGGTAGTCCGCACTTAAATCGACTACTTTTATCCCCTTCTCTAATAACTTGGGCACTATCTCCATAGAGACTGTATGAGGTAGAGCAGTAAAGACCAGCTCAGAATCAGGGGCAATCAGTTCTAGGTCCATATCTATCAACCTGCTATCCAGCTGACCTAAAAGCTCAGGAAATACCTCTGCCAGTTTCTTTCCCGCAAAGGTGGAAGAAGTCAGATGAACCAACTCCACCTTCTGATGATGTACTAAAATCTTGATCAGCTCTTTCCCCGCATAACCGGTGGAACCAATTACACTTACCTTTAATTTTTTCATCTTTTTCTCACCTTACTTATCTATAAAATAAAAAATCCCGTCCCTCTGATAACTTTCATTAATTATCCTAAGGGACGAGATAAAAATATCCCGTGGTGCCACCCGGGTTAAGTAAATAATTATCCTCCACCTAAATAAAAAATCTCGTCCCCCTGATAATTTTCATTATCAATAAGGACGAGATTAAATCTCGCGGTACCACCCAGGATTGGATAAATTATTTACCCCACTCATTAAAGGTTTTTAAAGGTAACTAACCTATATTTATTGAGGTTCTCTTTTTAGTCATCCTTCTTAAGATACTTTCACCAGTTATATCTCTCTCTTTTTAATCAAAGAATAACCTACTTTCCTCGTTAAAATATTCTTTTTTAAATATTAGAAATTATATTACCTTAAAAATTCACTCTTGTCAAATTTTTTTATAAAATATTTTTCAATCAAATAAAAATTCCTTACCCCTGGTGTAAAATTTACACTACCCTAATGGAAATTTTCCACTACCCCTAGTGGAAAAATTCCACACTAACAACAACAATTAAGAACATTAACCATATAACAACAACAATATTAGGGTGTAATTTTTACCCTGCTGTTGCTGCTGTTAAAAATTTTTAAAATTTTATTCATTAGGGTGCTGTTTTTTTACTCCCTTTTTGCTTTTTATAAGTAGAAGGGGAAAATATTTTTCATCCATAGGTTTCTTTTTTGCCCCTTTTTTGCTCTTTATATATAGAGGGGAAAATATTTTCTCTCCTTACTCCCTCTCCCCTCTGAGGGTTAGGGTGAGGGGGATAAAAAAGGGGTGAGAATCTTTTATGACAGAAAAAAATATAAATAATAATTCTACAACTTACTATTCTTATACTACTATCCAGGACTACTTCTTAGCCCACTGGGTAAATACCATTGGTCTTGGCCCAGCTATACTCTATCTAGAGCTCTTAAGTTACTGTCATAAAGGAAAAGATACTGCCTGGCCTTCTATTAAAACAAAAACCTTCCTCGGGAGGATATGACCATAATCTTTATCAGATAGGCTTATTAGATAAAGACCGGATTCTTCTTCCTCCCGTAGAAAGACTACCAGAAGATAAGGAAGAAATCATCTCCGGGATAGCGAAAGAAGTTCCTTCCCCTAATCAAAATAATCCCCAGAAAATAATTATGGATAAGAAAGAAAGGATAAAAGAAGAATTGAAAAAATTAAATCTGGATAAAAAATCAATCGATAAAATAATTTTAAATTATTCCTTAGAGGGTATTGAGGAAAAATTAGAACTTCTCCAGATCAAGAGAAAGGTAGTAAATCCAGCCGGCTGGCTCATTGCTGCCCTTAAAGAAGACTATACCACCTTAGAATCATATGAAAAACCAGAAGAGTTACTCCCTCCAGTAAAACAGAAAGAAGAAATAAAAAGACTACCCAGAGAAGAGGAATTAAAATGGATCAGAAAGATAAGAGAAATTATTTCAAAATAAATGAATATAAAAGTAGCCTGTCCTGTTCCTATTTATTTTATTTATTATTAATTTATTTATCTTTATAGATATCGCTAATTTTTTTACCTTTTTTTAAGATTAAGTGTACATTTTTTAATTCATTCGGAATATTTATTTCTTGGGTACACTTTTCAAGACAAATTCCACAGTTGATACATAATGATGCATTTCCGTTAGATTTGGTCTGGTTTAACTTTTTCGGAGAGTTGGCCATTTTTTTATAATCCCGTTTATTTAACCATTTACGAACATTGCTTTTTTCCAAGGCTACATTGTTTAAGATAGCAAAATTCTGGGGAATATTTACCCCGGAAGGACAGGGCAAGCAATATTTGCAGGATGTACAGGGAACCAATATTTTCTTACGATAAATTTTAATTAAATCACCTATGATGTTCAAATCTTCTTCCTGTAAAGAACTTACCCCCGATCGGCCAGCACTATCACAATTTTCATTTAACATTTGCAAGCTATTCATTCCGTTTAAAACCACGGATATCTCCGGAAGATTCCACAAATACTGTAGTGCCCAATCAACCGGAGATCTTTTTATTTTCGATCTTTTCATAACTTCCCATGCTTCAGCGGGCGGGTTGGCCAATCTTCCCCCCTTTTAGAGGTTCCATAATCACCACTGCCATTCCTTTTCCCGCTGCATATTTTAAGCCTTCGGTTGTTGCTTGAATTGCTGTATCCATATAATTGTATTGTATTTGCACTACATCCCAAGGATAAAAATCTACAACCTCTTTAAATACCGGCAAGGTATCGTGAAATGAAAAACCAATATACTTTATTTTACCATTTTTTTTAGCTTCTATCATTTTATCAATTAAATTATATTTTTTTAATTTTTCCAACCCTGATTTATTCATGGCATGAAAAAGATAGCTATCTATATAATCAATTTGCAATTTTTTTAATTGTTTATTTAAAAATTTATCAAAATCTTCTGCTTTGTTCACCAAAAATAACGGGCTCTTGGTAACTAAATGAACTTTTTCTCTATAACCACCCTGCAGTGCCATGCCCACAATTTTTTCACTTGCACCAAAATGATATACCCATGCAGTATCTAGGTAGTTAATTCCTTTATCGACTGCACTTTTAATCAGTTTAATTGATTTTGGCATATCGACCTGTAAAGGCATCAACTTTTTTGTTGGAAGCCTCATACAGCCTAATCCAAGAGCTGATACTTTAAAGCCGGTAGAGCCAAATTTTCGATACTTCATAAAATCCTCTCCAAATATAATTTAAATAGAGACACATCCTATAGCTCCTCAGATCCCATAGGTTGTCCGCTAAAATTTACCGGATTATTAACCTGGTATACCTTCTCTATTTATCTAATTTAAAAATAAAATATTAATCATCTAAGAAAATGGGATGTGTCTCTTGTATATTACTAGTAACTTATTATTGATCTAGAAAATATGTTAATATGATACTGGATGAGTTTGTAGTTGGTTAAGACCGTTGTGTCCCTGGAGCAATCATTATTTTGATGATTAGCTCGTTTTATAGATGGACCGCCCTTCTACAATCTTGGACAGTATCAGAAGCGAAATATTAAATATTTCAGCTTGCATTACCACAAGGTAAAGTTATAGAAGGGCGACCATGCAAACTCTCCTAAAAAATCATCAGGAGGTTTCATTATGTATTATATCGGAATTGACGTATCAAAGAAAGACCTATCGGTATTTGATGGTAAAGATTTAAAATTTATAAATCAAGAAGGTTTAAACGCTTTTAAAAAATACCTAAAAAAGAAATATCCTCTTTCAGAGATAGTTATCATCTTTGAACCAACCGGGATATACTCACAATACTTAAAAGAATTTTGTGCCGAAAATAGTATAAAGGCTTATATCGTAAACCCCAAGAGGAGCCATAACTTTGCCCGGAGTTTAGGTATACGCCCCAAGACCGATAAGATTGATGCTCGAACTCTCTATCAATTCCATAAGCTTACGGAGGCAAAGGATATCAAGGTACCTGAAATAGACCAACAGGCTAAGACCCTATCCAGTTATCTGGTAAGTTATGAATTTGCCGTAAAACAGAGAGTAGCTTTATCTAATCATTTAGAGAGCTTGCGAGATAAGCAACTCATTACTCTGATCAAAAAAGAGTTAAAAAGAGCTCAAGAATTAGAAGATAAGATCTTTAATGATATCAAAGAATACGTTAGTAAAAACCAGAACCTAAAAGAAGATTACCAGAGGTTGCTTACTATCTCTGGGGTAGGGGAAAAAACGGCTATCGTCCTACTTACTCTATTTAAAACTTATCCAGGTACCAACCGGGCACAGATCACTGCTTTAGTAGGATTAGACCCTACCAGAAGAGAATCTGGAACCTCGGTAAAGGGTAAGGTTAAGATCAGCAAAAACGGCAAGGGAATATACCGTAAGGTATTCTATCTACCTACCGTTTGTGCCACGGTTCATAATCAAAAGATAAGGATATTTTATCAAAGATTATTAACTAATCATAAGGTCAAGAAATTAGCCATAATTGCTTCTATGAGAAAGATACTCTTAATAGCTCATGCTATGTATAGAGATAAGACCGAATATGTTGCTGCTTAGATTTTTTAAAATATTTATAATAAAATACAGCGTCTAAAGTGAGAGTTTGCGGGTTGACTTTCAACACAGTATCTATTTTATTTTATTATTTTATTATTTTATTCCCTATTTATTATTTATTATTTAATCAATAATCTTTTTTTAGCAATCTTTACATATTGTATTTCTTTTTCAATGCCAATCCAATTGCGACCGTATCTTTGAGCTACAACGGCAGTTGTTCCGCTTCCTAAGAACGGATCTAAAACAATATCGCCCTTATTTGAGCTTGCTAAAATAATTCTTTTTAGCATTTCTTCCGGTTTTTGCGTTGGATGTAATGCTTTTCCGTCTTTTCCTCTAATTCTCTCTTTCCCTTGAACTAATGGTATTTCCCATAAATCACGCATTTGCTTTTCTTCTCCATTCTTTTGTTTTTCAGGATTGATCTCTTTGATTTTTTCGTAATTAAAAGTCCAACCAGACCCTTTTACTGCCCAAACAACAAATTCAGTCGAATGAGTAAAAACTCGTTTTGTCATGTTTGGCATCGCGTTTGTTTTGTACCAAGTAATGATATTGTTTATTTTAAAATCAAGTTGCTTTAAGACTATCATTACTTCGGCTATATTGTGATAACTGCAGGCAATGTAAATTGATCCTGTTTCTTTTAGAACCTTATAACCTCCCCTGATCCATTTTCTTGTAAATTGTAGATATTCAGGAGCTGTCATTTTGTCCCAATGTTCGTTTACCATATACCAATCTCCGCCTGTTTTACTTCCTTTCCACTTTAAGCCGTTTCCAGAAAGATTATATGGAGGATCGGCAAAAATAAGATCAATTGAATTCTCATCAATTTTTTTATTTAAGATTTCTATGCAGTCGCCGTTGTAAATAATATTTTTTTTCATAGTTAAATATTAAGGCCTTTTTGCCAAGATGTAATAGTATTCGAAATATTTTTTATCCATTCGTTTGAATCGGATAAGTTTTTTGAGGCTTCTAGAATTTTATCATAAAGACTAAAGAGTTCGTTGTGCCTCAAGAATTTTCCATTTTGCTTTATTTCGACAAGAATTTTTAGAAGTTCTACAAAGACATTGACTGATAAGGGGATAATTCTTTGTTTTTGCCCTTCATATTCATATTTTATAGCAGTCCAAAAAGTGTTTATTGTGTCTCGATGTAATTTTGGAGCTACAAACAAGCAATAAGCCTTCTTGTCTTGATATTTATTTTCAAAATCCCTTAAATGTCTCATCACCGGCTGACCTTCGTTATACCATTGGTTACGCCCCGTAAGCATTGTAACCTCACAAATTGCATTGTAATTTTCATAAAAACACTCAATATCTGGTATATTTGCTGGAGCTGTAAAGGTTGGTTCGTTGTCATCTCCTACGGGATAGTTCGGTTTTATTTTTAAGGCATCATTTAAGGCATTAAGCCCGAGCGATAAAAGTTTTTCCAATAAGATTGATTTATCATCGGCATTAAAAATATTTTCAAGTTCTTCGATGTATTTTTTGATCTGTTCAATTTCTTGTGATTTTTGATGATTTTGTTTGTCTTGTAGCTCTCTTCGATAGTGTCTCAAATCATCAATAAATATTTTTAGTTCATCTTCGTCAAATTTTTTATAATCCAAAAAAGTTTTTGGTGTTGCCACTATTTCTTTCTCATATGACTTTATGTTTTCCAGTAATTTTATGGCAATTTCAGTAAGTTTTTCTTTAGTTTCCCATGGTAGTTTTGGCTTAGAAATATCAGAAATATAATCTAAGTATTCCTCTTTTGATCCAAAGGTTTTAGATTGAGCATTATCAAAATCCAATAAAGCATTAATTTCAACCGATCTCCTTGGCTCTAAATCAATATAAAAACCACCTCCACGAATATAGATGTAACGTGTTAAGCGAAAGTATCTAATAGCGTTGTCTCCGTAATCTTTGAGGTTTTTTAATAATTTTTGAATCTCTATACTATTTGCTGTTCCTAAAAATTCTTTTGCAAAAACTTTTTTATATCTATCTAAAATTATTCTTTGCTCCTGTTTTGTTTTGCCTCTAAGATTTCCTCTCAATGTAATAATTTTTTCAGCACAAGAGTCAATATCTTCATAATTAACTAAGGTTGGACAAAATAAAGAAAATTCTTCTTTGCTGATTCCTTTTACTTTTTCCTCTAATTTTTCTGATTTTTCATTTACTTTCTGAATAAGATGAAGAACACCAATAAATGGTTTTATGTCATAACCATCTTCAAGTTTATAATCATTGCTATCAAGATTTGGGATTTGCCACTTTATAAAACTTCTAAAAAATATTTCACCAAGATCAAAATCGTCTCTTAAAAATAATTTCCCCAAGCTAGTGTCTTGTAACGGAAGTATCTTTACAGTTAGGTAGTTTTCTAAGAATCTCATTTGCTGTCTTTGTCCATATGAATGGTTTCGGATTTTTATTATTAGCTTCAATGTATTGTTCAATAGCGTTTATCAGTTCTTTGACACTTTTAAATGTTCCACGGCGAATA